>OBLV0100000301.1_pt1 | contig 15385 bp, 14 predicted proteins | sample 1520071 | NCBI WGS metagenome assembly OBLV01 (sample SAMEA3888446, study PRJEB22518) | metagenome | reverse complement strand
ACCACCGATGCAGAGACACCCGGCAGCGGAAAGGTCGCCGAACCCGGCTTGAGCACGGTGACCCCGGGAAGGGCCGAGATCATGATGGCGCCGGTCTCGGTCTGCCACCAGGTGTCCACGACCGGGCAGCGCCCGCCACCGATGTGCTGCCAGTACCAGACCCACGCCTCGGGGTTGATCGGTTCGCCGACCGAGCCGAGCACCCGCAACGAGGAGAGGTCGTGGACCTCGGGGTACCGGGTGCCCCACTTCATGAACGTCCGGATGGCGGTCGGGGCGCAATACAGGATCGTGACCCCGTACTTCTCGATCATCGACCACCAGCGGTCCTTGTCGGGAAAATCGGGGGTGCCCTCGTACATGACCGACGTCGCCCCGTTGGTGAGCGGCCCGTAGACGATGTAGCTGTGGCCCGTGACCCAGCCGACATCGGCTGCGCACCAATAGACATCCTTCGATGGGTGCAGGTCGAATACGTACTTGTGCGTGTATGCCACCTGGGTCAGGTAACCACCGGTGGTGTGCATGATGCCCTTGGGCTTGGCCGTCGTGCCGCTGGTGTACAGCAGGTACAGGAGGTCCTCGGCGTCCATGTGCTCGGGCTCGCACTCCGCTGATGCCGAATCCATGAGGGCGTGCCACCAGTGGTCCCGCCCCTCGACCATGGTGACATCCGATTCGGTTCGCCGCACGACCACGACGTGGGCTATTGACGGGGTGTCGGCGACCGCGGCATCGGCCGCCGGCTTGAGCAGCGACGGCGCCCCTCGCCGGAAGCCACCGTCCGCCGTGATCAACACGCGAGCCGCCGCGTCGTTGATCCGGTCACGGAGGGCATCGGCCGAGAACCCCCCGAAGACCACCGAGTGGGCCGCCCCGATGCGGGTGCAGGCCAGCATGGCGACGGGAAGCTCGGGGATCATCGGCATGTAGATCGCCACCCGGTCGCCGCGCGACACCCCGAGCGACTTGAGCACGTTGGCGAAACGGCAGACATCGTCGAGCAACTGGCGGTAGGTGATGGTCCGGGTGTCGCCCGGCTCGCCCTCCCAGTGGAACGCCACCCGCTCCCCTCGCCCGACCGCGACGTGGCGGTCGAGGCAGTTGTAGGAGACGTTGAGTTGGCCGCCGACGAACCATCTCGCGAAGGGCAGGTCCCATTCGACGACGGTGTCCCACGGCTTGAACCAGTCGAGCGCCATGGCCTGCTCGGCCCAGAACGCCTTCCAGTCCTCGTCGGCGCGGGCCCGCAGGCTGCCGTCGGTGACCAGGGCTTCGGCCCTGAAGCCCTCGGGCGGGGGGAATGTCCGGTTCTCCAGGTAGTACGCCTCGATCGCGGGGTGGGTCCCGTCAGCTTCTTGGTCGGTCGCGGTCATGACGTCGAGCCTACGTCCACGCTCCATTGGAGGACTCGGTGACCGCCCAATCCGGCCGGGTCGGTCAGGGCCTCGGCTTCGAGTACCCGGCTGCGGGCCTTGAGGGCGGCCAGATCGCCAATGGGGGCGCGCTCCCGCCAGGTCTGGCGCGCCGCCGTGACGAGGCCGTCGATGCCCCGTTCGAACAGCCAGTCCGCCTGCGAGCGGTCGTCGGCCAGGGGCCGCACGGCGGCAAGTTGGTCGGTCGCGACCACACAGGTGATGTCCTGCGTTCCGGGTGCTTGAAGCGGGGAAAATGTGGCCCGGTGCTGCTGGAAGCTTCTCAGCCACTGCGGCCATGCGGTCCGGGCCAGGGCCGCAGTGGTATCGGCGTAGTCGACCAAAACCACCCGACCCGCCGACAACGTCGACAACGCCTGGCGCAACCATTCCGCCGCCACCGCCTGGCGGGGGATCCGGGCTCCCTCCGGCACCTGGTCACCGGCCCCAGGCGCGTGGCCGGCTAGGCGCTCGGCCTCGGCCGCCACCTCGGGTGACACCGGCACCAGCACCTCGACCAGCTCGTCGCCGGACGAGGCGGCGGCGGCTACCCGCACCTCCTGCCAACGGCCGTCGCGGAACTCGAGGAGGTCGACGGCGAGGTTGTCGAGCAGCTCGTTGGCGAAGACCACCCCGGTGATCCGCAGCGCCGGCAGCTCGCCCAGCGACGTCACCAGGGGACCAAGGCCGGGCGGCGAGTGGACCTCGTCGTCATCGGCGTCATCGGCGGTCGCCGCCGGCCCGAGCACAAAGGCCGGCAGCTCGATCGGCAGGTGCGCCGACTGGGCCGCCCGCAGCGACGAGGACCGCTCAACCAACACGTAGCGCAAGGCCGCAGCGCACGCCGGTCCCGCGGCCAGGATGTCGCGGGCCAGGGTCCCGACTCCCGCCGCCGCCTCGACCACCACGAAGGGATCGGGGTAGCGCAGGTCTTCCCAGCACTGGTCGAGCGCTCGCGCCCACGCCATGGCGAAGAGCGGCCCCAACTCGGGGCTGGTCACGAAGTCGCCAGCGCGCCCCGCCCGCCCCCCGGACTGGTAAAAGCCGCCGTCGGGGTCGTACAGCGCGGCCTCCATGAAGGCTGACCAGGGAATCGACCCGAACCGCCGGGCCCGCCCTGCGATCCGTGCGCCCAGCGAGTCACCCACCAGCACACCATGCCCTATCGCCGTCCGATCGGCCAGGGCCGAACGCCTGAGGACGCTCCTCGCCGGTGACGGCTAACCCAGCGAGTTGACGAACGACAGCACCGGGGTCGAACTCAGCCCGGTCTCGCTCAGCTCGAAGAAGGCGCCGCCGTGCAACCACCAAAGCGAGCCGGTGAGCTCGGGCGGGAGCTCCACGACGCTCGGCCCCGTCGTCGGCGTGGCAGGGACGCTCGTGCACACGACGCTCGTCGGAACGTTCCCCGCCGGAACGTTCCCCGTCGACAGTGGTACGGCCGGAGAAGTGCAGTCGAGCGAGACCGGCGGTTGGCTTGGGGGCGCCTCGACGGTGGCTTGGACGATGCCCTCGACGTTGCCCGTCGCCACCGCGCCATCGGCGAGGGTGTAGTGCCGCAGCGACCCGGCGGTGACAGTGGCGTAGTCACCGTTGCCGACAATCATCGTCAGCTGGACGGTGGCCTGGCCAGCCGGCGATGCCCACGTCCGGGCGTAGCTCCGACTCGTTCCGATCGACACAACCTGGCTGCGCAGGGTGACTCCCGCAGGCAACGAGGTCGGGCTCGGGACTGGCGTCTGGAGCAGCACCGCGGCCTGGGCCGGACTGGCCGAACACGTGGGTCGCAGCGACGCCGGGCAGCTGGGCGCCGGGAAGAAACCCGGCGGGCCGGGCGGCGGCGATGCCCGGTGCCCTCCCGACAGCCGTGGAACGGCGATCGCCAGCGCTACCACGCTCATCGCCGTGGCCGCCAGCACGACGCGGGGCCGCCACCGCCAGATCGCAACCCCAAGCGCCGCCGCGCCCGGCGCCGAATCCCGTCCCCACGATGATTGCGACGCATCCGCCCGCTGCGGCTTCGGGGGCCCCACCATCGCCTCCTCGGCCGTGACCGGCGCGGTGCCGGCAGCCACGATTGCTTGCAATTCGTCGCAGAGGTGGTCGAGGTCGACGCCTGGGACCGTCGCCAGTGCGGCCAGGCCGTTGGCGACCCGTGAAGGAACGGTGTCAGCCGGGGTTGCCGTCAGCGCCGCGACCTCGTCGAGTGACCAGCCGAACCCCGAAACCAGGACCAGCGCCAGCCTCGTGCGCCACGCCATCTGAGCCAGCGCCGCCACCAAGGAAGGCAAAGAAGAGGAGTCGAATGACGCCGTTGTGCGCCGATGCCCCAACCCGTCGCTACCGGCTCGGTACAGCCGCGGGACCGGGTGGGCGTCTCCGGCAATATCGGCCCATCGCCGAAATGCGAGGTGCAACGCGCCGACCACAGCCTCGCGGCCTCGGACCGAACCGTAGCGGGCGATCAGCGCCTGGCGTAAGCGGGGTTCGGTCCGCGCCACAAAGGCGACGAATTCCTCGTTGTCGACCGGTGCCGGCGTCGCCATCTCCTAACGATAGGGCACCGCTGTTAGGGCGGGGTCCCAAGTGACTACGCAAAATGACCCAATCGGGCTATAGGGCGCAAATGAAAAACCGCCGACCATAAAGGCCATGAGGAACGTCATGCGGGCTGGGTGCGCCGCTCTCAGCATCGTGATGACAGCGGCCATCGCGCTGACGGCGGTGGCCATCTTCATGCTCCATATCTCCATCCAGCCCGTGCTGTCGGGCAGCATGCGTCCGACCTTCGATCCCGGCTCCGCCATCATCACCCGGCCCATCCCGACCCGTGATCTGCGCTCGGGCGACATCATCGTCTTCCACCCGCCCGGTGAGAGCAGCGTGTATGCCCATCGGGTGACGTCGGTCTCCGGCCCCGCCGACCGCCCCGTGATCACCACCAAGGGCGACGCCAATCCGGCCCCGGATGGCTGGCACGCCCAGATCGTCGCCTCGTCGGTCCCACTGGTCATCGGATCGGTCCCCGGTTTCGGACGGTTCCTCGTTGCCGTCGAGCAGCGAGATCCACGCCTGATCCTGCTCGCCACCGCCGCCTTGGTGCTCTGCGTGTTCGGCGCCAGGGACATCCTCGGACCCGCCCCGGGAGCGGAGCCACCCGCTCCCGCCACGGCCAACGCCGGCTGATCGCCGGCCAATTTCCACCAAACAAGACACCCACAAATAGGAGGGGTAACAATGAACAACAACGACAAGCCGCGGCGAAGCCGCACCCGCGTCATCCTGGCCGCATCATTTGTGATCGGCGTGTTGAGCCTTACCGGCGCCGGCGTCTACGCCGGGTTGAACGCCACCGCCACCGGCACCCAGAGCGTCTCCAGCGGCACCTTGTCACTGACCGTGGCAGCCGGCAGCGGGAGCACCGGGTTCGGCCAGACCATCACCAACGTCGCTCCCGGCGACGTCAACAACACCTACGTCGACCTTACCAACGGCACGTCCGGCAACCTGGCCGCCCAAAACCTCACCCTCGGGGTGACCGGCACGGGCTCCACCTTGCTCACCACCAGCGCGACCAAGGGCCTGGCCGTGGCCGTCAACCAGTGCAGCGTCGCCTGGAACGCCACCAGCGGCGTTTGCTCGGGCACCACGACCGCCCTGTTGACCAGCACCCCGGTCGCCACGCTGAGCAGCACCGCCGGCACCGTCGTCTCCGGCGCCATCGCGGCGGGTACGTCCTGGCACCTGCAGGTCAGCCTGGCGCTGCCCGACCAGTCCGAGACCACGGTCAATGGGACCCCGCCGACGACCACCATCCAGGGTCTGAGCACGACCCTCACCTACACCTTCGGCGAGGCGCAACGCACCGCTACGACGACCAACTCCTAGCGTTCGGTCCCTCGAGGAGCGAGCGTCGGTGTCGCACCGAGGACTCCGAAGGGCAGCCACCTACGTGGCTGCCCTTCTTCTCGTGCTCACCGTCGTCCTGGCCCAGCCGGCGTCGGCGCTGTTGCGCGAGCAAGCCGCAGCGACCGGCACCGAGGCGGTCTCCAGCGCCACCTGGGCCGCCATCCCGACCCAGTCCACGACCCCCTCGCCCAGCGCGTTGACCCTCACCTTCCCGATCGCGCTGCTGGGCTCGCCGGCGGCGCAGTACTTCGACGTCGTCAACACCGGCACCCGGACCCTCGACGGAGCGGCCTACTTCGTCGCCCTCTCCGGCTTCTCGCTGCTCGACACCCCTACCCTCACCCTGGAGGCGTGCGCCGTGGGGGTGAGCTGGAACACGACGACCGGCGCCTGCACCAGCGGAACGGCGACGTTCATCGGCTCCTTCAACGGCAGCTCATCGCTCTACCTCCAGTCGACGGCCGCCCCGACCACCGCCGGCACCCGCCTCCACCTTCAGGCAAGCGTTTCCAAAGTGCTCCTCAGCGGCACCCTGACCGCCGTCATCAGCGCCGAGGTGACCTCACAGAGCCCGCAGGACATCGTCCCGGTCACGACCTCCCACTAACGGCGAACCAGCGGTCATCACCATCGTCAACCCGGGCGCGTCGTTGATGGGGCCGCCGTAGGAGGAGTTCCGCCGCGGGGAACGATCGGCTGGTCGGCTGGCTCCTTCACGGTTAGTCTACGTACACTGTCCGTACGATTTGGAGTGGAGGACGAAGCTGCATGCCAAAGACGGCACGGATTGAGGTTAGAACCGACCCAGCACGCGAGGCGCTGCTGAAGCAAGCCGCCAGTTTGACGAACCAGACGCTGACCGCGTTCATTCTCGATGCCGCCTCACGACGCGCCGACGAGATCATCGCCGAGGCCAACACGACCGTTGTGCCGTCTGCATTCTTCGATCAACTCCTCGACGCACTGGACCAGACTCCGGTGCCGAACGTGGCCCTTCGCAAGGCTTCCCGTCGATTCGACGCCCTTGTCGAGCAGCAGTGAATGGTGCCGAGTTCGTTTCACGACACCTTGGAGAAGACGACGATCTCGAGACGTTCAGGTCGGGCCAACCCAGCCTCGATGACTGGCTCGTGGGTTCAGCGCGCCATGCTGAGCGGATGCGCTCTGGGCGCACCTGGGTGTGGGCGCGAGGGCACGACGTTGTGGCGTATTTCGCCCTGGCCGGCCATGTCATCGAACGTGAGCGTCTACCCTCGAAACTAGCTCGGGGCTCGCCTGACCGGATCCCGGCGGTCCTCGTCGCACGGCTGGCGCTCCATGAGTCGCTTCACGGCCGTGGGTTGGGCGGAGCGTTGCTCGCCGACGCGTCGAGCCGGATCGTGGCTGCCACCGACATCGTCGCCGCCCGCTTCGCCGTCGTCGACGCGATCGATGACAAGGCAGCGACCTTCTACCTGCACTACGGCTACACGCCGATCCCAGGTTCACTCCGACTGGTACGCAAAATCAGCGATCTGGTCGAAGACCTCGGGCAACCCTAAAGGTCTCCATCACAGCGACACGGCAAAGCTCATCTATGCCTTAGCGACAGCGACACGGTCTGTCAGTTGGTTACGACACAGATTGTCAGGGCACCCTGTGAACGCTGAGCGGCGGCCGTCGGCTGGGTTGGTCTCGGGACCGGTCGGTCCTATTTTTCTTTGCTACGAACCCCGTCGGCCTCCGCCGCGGCACGACGCCTGCCCGGCTAAACACGGGGCTAGTGGGTCAGATGCGCCAGATCACCCAAACGAGCAAACGCCTGGGGATAGATACCTAAGGCGACAACCAGGGCGACGCAGATGCCGATCGAGGTGGCGAGGGCGGCCGGAACGTGGATGGGGGTGCGGTCCTCGTCGGGAACCGGGGCCGTCCACATCAGGCGCGCCACATTGGCGTAATAGACCAGCGCGATAACCGAGTTGACGGCCACGATCACGCCGAGGATCCAGGCGGCAGGGGTGTTGGCCTCGGCCACGGTCTTGAAGATGTAGAACTTGGCAAACCAGCCCCCGAGCGGCGGGATCCCGGCCAGGGAGAAGAGGAACGCGGTCATCACCACCGTTAACCCGGGCGCGTAATTGATCAGGCCGCCGTAGGAGGAGATCTCGCCACTGCGGGTCTTTCGGGCCACGGCGATGACCACGGCGAAGGCCCCCAGGTTCATGGCGGCGTACAGCATGAGGTACACGATGCTGGCTGTCACGGCGTCGTGCTGGTGGGCGTCGGAGATGGAACCGGCCACGGCGAAGGGCACCAGGATGTAGCCCGCCTGGGCGATCGAGGAGTAGGCCAGCATGCGGACGATGTTGGTCTGGCGCATGGCGATGAGGTTGCCCACGGTCATCGTCAGCGCGGCCAGGATCCAAAACAGGGGCTGCCACACGTCGCTGCGGCTGAAAAACCCGACATAGACCAGTTCGAGCAGCGCGACAAAACCCCCGGTTTTGGACGCGACGGACAAAAATGCAGTGACGGGGGTCGGCGAACCCTCATAGGTGTCGGGGGCCCAGAAGTGGAACGGCACGGCGGAGACCTTGAAGGCGAAGCCGATGACCACGAAGAAGATGCCGATGGTGACCACCGGCTGAAGGTCGTGGTTGACGGCCAGCTTGGTCGAGATCTGGGTGAGGACGGTGCTGCCCGTCGCCCCGAAGATCAGCGACATCCCGTACAACATGACGCCGGTCGCCAGGACGCCGAGCAGGTAGTACTTGAGGGACGCCTCGTTGGACTTGACGTCACGCTTGCGCCAACCGGCGAGCAGGTAGCCCGGGATGGAGAGCAGCTCCAGGGCGATGAAGATGGAGATCAGGTCGCGGGCGCTGGCCATGACGACCATGCCGAGCAGCGAGCAGAGGATCAGGAAGGCGAACTCGCCCTGGTAGTAGTCGCCGTCCTCGATGTAGTTGGAGCTCATCAGCAGGATCACGTACCCGATGGCGAGGAACAGCGCCTTCATCACCAGCGAGAACACATCCACCTGGTAGGCGCCGCCGAACATCGACCGCGGATGGCCGCTGATCCCGTCGACCGCCAGGGTGATGATGGGGATGAAGGCGGCCAGAATGCCGATCCCGGCGAGCTGGGTCACGATCGCCTTGTGGGTCTCGTCGACGACGAGGTCGACGAGCAGGACCACGATGATGGCGGCGGTCAGGATGATCTCCGGGGCCAGCGCGTGGTAGTCGAAATACGGCGCCTTCAAGCTGCCCGACGAGGCAGCGGCGGAGGCTGCGAGGAGGGCAGTGATCATGGCGAGGTGGCGGGCAGGGCGGCGCCGGAGGGCGCGGCTCCGCCATTGGTCACGACGACCACGGGCGCGGGCACGCTGGCGATGGACTTGTTGACGGCTCCGTCGCTGGTTTTGAACAACGCCAGCGGGTAGATCCCGAAGATCACGATCAGGAGCAAGAGTGGTGTCCACGCCAGCCACTCCGGCCGGTGCACGTCGTGGATGTGCGCCTTCTCGAACTCAGGTTTGGGGACGCCGAAGGCGACGCGCTGGAACATCCACAGCAGGTAGCCGGCGGCCAAGACGGTGCCGATGGCGGCGATGACCATGTACGCCCGGAACAGCCCAAGGTGGGCGGCGACCGCCGAGGAGGGGTCGAACGCCGACAAAATGGCAGGGAACTCCCCCCAGAACCCGGCCAGGCCGGGTAGGCCGAGCGAGGCCATGGCGCAGAAGCCGAGGATCCACCCGAGCTTGGGCGCCTGGGTCAGCAGCCCGCCCAGCCGGCCGATCTCACGGGTGCCGTAGCGCTCGTGGATCGAACCGCACAGGAAGAACAGCATCCCGGTGATCAGGCCGTGTGCCACCATGCCGAACACGGCGGCGTTGATGCCGTAGCTGGTCAGGGTGGCCACGCCCAGCATGATGAAACCCATGTGGGCCACCGAGGAGAAGGCGATCATCCGCTTCAGGTCGGTCTGAGCCAAGCAGCACAGCGCCCCGTAGATGATGCCGACGACGGCCAGGCCGCCGATCCACGGCGCCCACGACGACGCCGCGCCCGGGAGCATCGGGATGGCGATGCGGATGAACCCGTAGACACCCAGCTTCAGCAGGACGGCGGCCAGGATGACCGAGCCGACCGTCGGCGCCTCGGTATGGGCGTCGGGCAGCCAGGTGTGGAACGGGAACATCGGCACCTTGATGGCGAAGCCCATGAACAGGCCGCCGAAGATCACCAACGCGGTGGTGTGGGCCAGGGCGTGGGCCGGGTTGGTGAAGTAGGCGATGAGGGTGGGGATGTCGAAGGTGGTGGCGCCGGCCTTGAAGTACAGCGCCAGGAAGCTCAGGATCATGAGCGCGGATCCGAACAGGGTGAACAGGAAGAACTTGATCGAGGCGTACTGCCGGCGTTCTCCGCCGTAGCGGCCAATCATGAAGTACATGGGCAGGAGGACCAGCTCGAAGAAGACGAAGAACAGGATCAGGTCCTCGGCTGCGAAGGTCCCGTTCATCCCGACCTCGAGGATCAGGATGAGGATCAGGAAGCCCTTGGGGTCGTGCGGCTCGGGAAAGTGGTCCCAGCTGTAGATCACGCACAGGACGCAGATGAACATCGAGAGGATCAACAGCGGCAGCGAGATGCCGTCCACGCCGATGTGGTACCGGCTGTGGATCACGTTGATCCAACTCCGGTTGACCTGGAACTGCAGGGTCTTCGATGAGGTGTAGTCGAACTCGAAGATCATGTAGACGCCGCAGGCGAGGGTGACGAGCGTTGCGAGCAAGGCCGCCGCCTTGATCTGGACCTCGTTGGCGCGGGGGATGAACCCGATCACCACCGCTCCGATGATCGGGATAAAGATCGCCCCGGTCAGCACCCAGTGGTCAAGAACGTTCACACGAGCCCCCTACTACCTCTTAAAACGAATGGGTCAGGGCCAAGAGCCCGATGCCGATGATGACCACGCCGATGCCGAAGAAGGCCGCCGCGTACTGCTGCACCCGTCCCGTCTGCATGCGCCGGAGGATGCTCCCGCCCTCCTCGGCCGAGAACCCGGTGCCGTTGACCGCCTTGTCGACGAGATCCTGGTCGATGTAGCGGTAGGTGAAGGCCGCCGCGATCTTGGTTGCGGTGGCCGCCCCGTTGATCGCTCCGTCGACCACGTTCTGGTTGAACCAGTAGCAGCCGGCGGCGATGGGCTTCTTGATCGAGCCGACCACGATGTTGGTCCAGAGGACGTCGAGGTAGTACTTGTTCTCGACGAAGGCGTAGGTAGCCCGGGCCCACCCCGCACGCGACGTCAGTTCATGCAGGAACCCGAAGGCGTGGTACTCGTAGTAGGCCCAACCGATGCCGATCGCTACGAGGACCGCCACCGTCGACAGGGCGGCGGCGGGCAGCGAGAACTTGGCCTCGGTGGCGTGGCCGAGCGACATGGCGGTAGTCACGACCGGGTTGCGGGTCCAATCGGTGAAGTCGTGGAGCCCAAAGCCGTTCAGCCACCCCGCCGCGGTGGCCATGACCGTCAGGATGATCAGCGGGACGGTGATCTGGCGGGGCGACTCGTGGGGATGGCCGTGGCCGCGGTACTCGCCGTAGAAGGTGAGCCAGACGCAGCGGGTCATGTAGCCCGCCGTCATCATGGCCCCGATCAGGCCGACGATCATGAAGATCTCGTAGCCGTTGTGGCCGGCGTTGACCAGGATCTCGTCCTTGGACCAGAAGCCGGCCAGCGGGAACAACCCCGACAGCGCGAGCGAGGCGATCACGAAGGTGGCGAAGGTGATCGGCATGTCCTTGCGCAGCCCGCCCATGTCCTTCTTCATGTCGAAGCTGTGGTGCGAGCCGCTGTGGCTGACCGACCCGGCGCCGAGGAACAGGTCGGCCTTGAAGAAGGCGTGGGTGAAGAGGTGGAACAGCGCCGCGGGCCACGCGCCGACGCCGAGCGCCATGACCATGTAGCCGAGCTGGCTCACGGTGGAGTAGGCCAGCACCTTCTTGATGTCGTGCTGCACAAAGGCCAAGAGGGCGGCGATGATGATCGTCACCGCCCCGACGATGGCGATGAGGTTGAAGCCCGAATGGCCCGGCGTGAAGATGTGGAACGCCTGCGAGAACACCCCGTAGAAACGGCTGATCAGGTAGACGCCGGCGACGACCATGGTGGCGGCATGGATGAGTGCCGACACCGGCGTCGGTCCCGCCATGGCGTCGGGAAGCCAGGTATGCAGGGGAAATTGGGCCGATTTGCCGATGACCGCGGCGAGCAACGCCAGCGCCGCGAGCAGGAGAAGGGTCTTCGGCATCGACCCCGACAGCGCTGCTTGGTTGATCTTGTCGATGTCGAAGGTCCGCCCGGCCAGGAAGAACGTCATGGTGATGCCGACCAGGAGGCCGATGTCGCCGGTGCGGGTGGTGAAGAACGCCTTGAGGGCGGCGTCGGAGTTGGCCTTGTCCTCCCACCAGTGGCCGATCAGCATGAACGAGCAGACGCCCATTCCCTCCCAGCCGAGCAGGAGCTGCAAGGAGCTGGCGGCGGTGACCATGACCAGCATGGACGCCGTGAACAACGACAGGGCGGCGTAGTAATAGGTGTAGCGGCGGTCGCCGCGCAGGTACTCGAGCGAGTACACGTGGACCATCGTCGAGATGAAGGTGACGACGAAGAGCAGCATGACGGCCAGGCCGTCGATGTGGATCCCAAAGTCGGTCGAGGTGCCGCCGAAGCGGAACCAGAGAAACAGGTTGTTCTGGGGGACCTGCCGGATCCCATCGGGTCCGGTCGGATTGAGACCAATCCAGGCAATGCCCGCTCCGATGGCCAAGGCGAAGGAGATGACGACGGCGCCGACGCCGATCTCGGAGCCCTTGTGAGGCAGCTTCTTGCCGAACAGCAGGATGACGACGAAGCTCAGGCTGGGCAGCAGGGGTATGAGCCAGGCGTTGGTAAGGAACCAGGTCACGCGCCTCAGCCCTTCATGACGTCGACCTTGTCCAGGTCGATCGAGCGCCGGTTGCGGTAGATGAGCAGCACGATGGCCAAGCCGACACCGACCTCGGCGGCGGCGACTGCGATGACGAACAGAGCGAAGACCTGGCCGGCGACGGTGTTGTCGAACGCCCCGAAGGCGATCAGGTTGATGTTGACGGCGTTGAGGATGAGCTCGACCGACATCAGGACCAGCACGCTGTTCTTGCGGGCCAGCGCGCCGTAGACACCGGTGCAAAACAGAAACGCCGCCAGGATGAGGAACTCGTTCAGGAGCACGACTTGTCCCTCTGCCTTCTAATCACGGCGGGCGATCACGACGGCGCCGACCAGCGCGGCCAGGAGGAGGATTGACGCCACTTCGAACGGGATGACGTACTGACGAAAAATCGAGTCGCCAACCGCCGCGGTATTACTCCCGCCGACCGCTAGGAGGGTCGGGGTGACGTGGGTTCCCTTGAACCCGCGTTGCAAGGTGGCGGCCAGGACGCCGAACAGGAGCAGGGCGATGATGCCCGCCAACCAGCGCTGGTTGTTGTCCAGGTCCTGGCCCTCGCCGAGCGGGGCCCGGGTGAGGAACAGCCCGAACAGCATCAGCACCACGATGGCGCCGATGTACACCAGCACCTGGGTAACGGCGACGAACTCGGCGGCCAACAGGATGTAGATGCCCGCCGCGCCGGCCAGGACGACGGTGAGGTACAGCGCGGCGTGGACCAGGTTTTTCGTAGTCACCATGCGCAACGCCGAAACGCACATAGCCAACGCCAGGCAGGCGAAGGCTATCTGCTCGGCCACATCCAGCCCGTGTACCACTGCGAGGTCCGGGATGCCCACGGCTACTTTTTCCCACCTTTTTTGGCCAACGCCCCGACTTCGAGGGCCTGCGGTTCCGGCACACCCGCCATCCATTCGCCCAGCTTGGCCTTGTCGTGCAGCAGGTCGGCAATGTGGGACTCGGAATACTCGAACTCGGGGCTCCAGAACAGAGCGTCGAACGGGCACACCTCGACGCAGATCCCGCAGTACATGCACAGCCCGTAGTCGATGTCGAAGCGATCGAGGTACTGCACCGAGCGGGGCTTGCCGCCCTCACGCCGGGGCGGGGCCTTGTCTTTGTGGCCCTCGATGTAGATGCACCAGTCCGGGCACTGCCGGGCGCAGAGCATGCAGACGGTGCAGTTTTCCTCCTTGAGGGCGATGACGCCCCGGGCCCGCGGCGGCGGGGCCTCACGCTCCTTGCCGTGCGGACCCGTGTACTGCACCGTGACCGCCGGGGTGAGCATCGTGCGCAATGTCACGCCGAGGCCCTTCACCAGGCCGGGAACCTTGGGATGCGCCATTAGTGAATCACCACCTTGAAGACCGCGGTGGCCAAGACGTTGACCAGGGCGATCGGTATCAGGACTTTCCAGGCAAAGGCTTGCAGCTGATCCTCGCGGAAACGAGGGTAGGTAAAGCGGATCCAGAAGATGAAGAACGATACGGCCATCGTCTTGACAAACAGCACACCGAAGCCGAACAGGTCGCCCCACAGCCCCGTCGGGTGGTAGAGCGGGACCCACCAACCCCCGAGAAACAGGGTCGAGGCGATAGCCGCCAGCCCGAATGCCGTCCCGAACTCGCCGATATAGAAGAAAAGGAAAAGCAGCCCGCTGTACTCGGTCTGATAACCCGCCACGAGCTCTGATTCGGCGATTGGCATATCAAAGGGTGTCTGGGTCAATTCCGCCTGGGCCGCGATGAGGAACAAGAAGAAGCCCACGACCTGGGGCAACACGAAGGGGACAACCAGTCCGCTGCCGAAGAGGTGAAAGCCGGCCTGGGCGTGGACGATGCCCTGGAGGGACAGGGTGCCCGCCATCATGACGACACCGACAACGGCCAGGACGAGCGGCAGCTCGTAGGCGATCAACTGGCCGGCGGCGCGCAGGCCCCCCATGAGCGAGTACTTGTTGGCCGACGCCCAGCCGGCGGCGAGGATGCCGATGACGGAGATCGAGCTAACCGCCAGGGCGAAAAAGATGCCGGTGTCGAGGTTCTCTCCGACCGCCCCAGGCCCGATCGGGATGACCACGTACAACATGAACGTGCTGATCAGCACGATCACGGGGGCGAGCGCAAAGACCCGTTTGTCGGCCCGGGCGGGGGCGAGGAGCTCTTTCTGGAGAAATTTGCCGCCGTCAGCCATGAGCTGGAGTGACCCGTGGGGCCCGGCTTCCATCGGCCCGAGGCGGCTTTGCATGTGCGCCATCACCTTGAACAGGAAGGTCTGGACGATGAGGGCGGTCGCCGTCGGGACGGCGATGAGCACCAGAAGGACCTTGATGAGCGTTTGTCCCCAGTACGGGATGTCCAGGGCGAGCATCGCGTTCATGAGCGGTTCCAGCCGGACCTCACTCCTGACCCCGCGGCCGTCTGGCGTGCCCAAACATGCTCGGGAGGGGGAAGCAGGACATCGCTCGGAGCGTAGTGAACCGCCTCCCTACGAGGCCAACCTTGCTCGCCGCGTATCGACCACGCAGGGCAACGGCGCCGGCGCTCGTCGTGCGACCAAGCAGACGATCCCGGGACCTGTTCGGAACCGGACGTCCCGAAGGGCGCACGGGGACAAGGGGCCCGTAACGGACTAACCGGTCGCCGGCTCGGCCCCGCAGGGACCCGTGGGCCCGCGACCGCGAGCGCGATCACCCGGGTCGGTGCGCCACGGATGTCCCTATGGAGGGCCACGGTTGCCTCTATTCAGTTTTCAAGGTGCGGCGACGGCAGATGTCCCTGACGGAGCGCACCCCAGGGCTGGGGCGGAGTGTCGAAGGGACGGCGTAGGCCGCCTCGCCAGTCGGGGAAGTCGGTCGGGGAAGTCGGTCGGGGAAGTCTTGGGGCCCGGGTTGTCAGGGTGGGTCTTGGGGTGACGGCTTATGCGGCCAGACGCGGTGACTCGCCGAGGGGAGGTGTCTTGCCGGGCGTCGTTGCGCCGACGGCGGTGGTCGCCTGGGCGGTGGTCGCCTGGGCGGTGGTCGCCTGGGCGGTGGTCGCCTGGGCGGTGGTGGCCTGGGCGGTGGTGGCCTGGGCGG
>OBLV0100000300.1_pt1 | contig 15388 bp, 34 predicted proteins | sample 1520071 | NCBI WGS metagenome assembly OBLV01 (sample SAMEA3888446, study PRJEB22518) | metagenome | reverse complement strand
TGATGTCAAATGCGGGTCGGTCATTCATGGAATACTCCGTTAGGAAAAAGATTGGTCGGGCATTTGCGCCCGACCAAGTTGGGGAGGAAGGCTAGCCTACCGGCGCGGTCTTGGCGATCTCCGCCCGGAAGCCATCGCGGCCTTGGAGCGGGGTGTGTTTGATGTAAACGATGACTTCAGAGTTGGGGACTTCGTCGATCATCGCCATGATGGACTTGCCCTCCGGGCTAATCCCGCAGTGTTCGAGGAACTCGCGGAGCATAGCGACGGTGGTGTCGACCTTCGTCGCGTCTTGCGAAATCCACATGGTGTGTTTGAAGGACTTGCCTTCGAGACCGCCGACTGCGGAGAGCTCCGCCGAGTCGACGTCGTCGAGGGTAGCGATGGGATTCAGCGTGAACTGATACCCCGGGGTTTTCTTCTGGGAAGATTCGATTTCCTCAGGGAGGCCCGCGACGACGCAGTGGTAGCCGCCAACGGGGAGCGGCGGCGGGAAGTTGAACTCAGTTGCGGGACGCGAGAGGATTTCGGAGAGGTTGGTCATGGGGACGGTGTCCTTGTTGAATAGGTCTAGTTGTTCTGGTTTCATGCGGTTCTGGTTTTCTGGTTTACACGGTGAGATGCTCCTTATCCAGCTGTGGAATTCGTATCTCCCAGTCGTAGCGGTTAAGCCAGCGAGAGTAGCGCTTGATCGAGCGAGCATAACGATCGGTATGACGCATCGTGAAGACGCCGTACTTTACGTCCCACTCAAATGCTTTGGTCTTGATGAGGTTGGTCCCACCAAAGCCGATCTGGCATATGCCAAAGTCGAAGCTTTCGAGCATTGCTTCGTTGGTGCAAGGCTCATGCAAGACGAGATTGAATGGCATGTCTAGATCAACTGGGTATGTCACGACAGCTTTAACATACTGCATGCCATCATAGTCCATACCAGTCTCGGCCAGATCATTTCGTTCTGGCACGAATGTTGTGAAGATGTCTAAGTCCTTGGGGGCGCGGCCTAGTGATAGGTCGCGGAGTGACCCGCCAGCGATCATTGCTAGCGGATCATGCTTGCGGATATCTGACAATATGGCGCACCACTCGTCAGGAATCTCGATGCCCTCGATCTGCATCACGTTCTCCTTGCCAGTGTTAACGACTTCGGCTTAGCCACTGGCGTCGGCGAAGCACGGAGTGCGGCGAAGATTTCGGCGAGGCCGTTGTCTGTCGACAAGTCTTTCAATGCATTGGGCTTAGGAAAGGCGAGATCAATCAATGCACTGCTTTCTAGTTGAATGCTCCGCTTGCCAGCCTTGTTGACATACCGTATATACACCGGAAAGTACTGCGGTATCTTCGGCGAGAGCTTCTGGCCGACGCCTTGTGGAAACAGCTTCTTCGTGCCATCAGGCAGGTCCATGTATTGGCCGTGGCAGATGACGATCACGTTGCAGGTATAGGAAGCGCTTGTAATGTGAGCAAGCGTTGACTCCACGGCATCTTGAGCGTCACCATATACTGCTCGACCGTCCTTTTCCCCGGACTTTCCGACGGAAGCAATACTATCTCTAAAGTCATAGGCAGCATCGCAGAATCTACTGAAGCTGTCAAGGACAAGGATACAGTCGGTTCCCCATTCGGTAGGTCGGCCAAGGTCTGTCTCTCCTTCTTTCCAGTGGTCAATGAGCTTCACCGCGGACACGAACGCCTTCGGGACGCCGTCGATTACCGGCCCTTGGGCGCCAGCCTTGCGCTTGTCCCGGAGGGTGGCGAATTCTACGTTGCCGATCTTGTCGGGGCAGCGCGCAAGGATGGCCTCTTTCAGAGGGTCGAGGAGGTTATCAAGATCGAGGATGCGGAGGCGGTAACCCGCGGCGACGAGCGAGACAAGGGAGGTGGTCTTGCCAGACTTGGCATCGCCGAGGAGGAGGAGCTTTGTGTACGAGTTCGATTGATGTTGGGCCAAGCTGGGCATCAATAGATTTCCTTCGCGAGATTATCGATCATGGCGGCGAGATTGTTAGCGACCTCTCGCATTGCGCTTAGTCGGATTTGCTTCATCTCGGTGTCGTTAAGCAGATGGATTGATCCGTGCCCGCCTTCTCTACCAAAGTTCATGGGTGCGACCTTGGCCCAGACCTCGCCATCAATCTCGCGTAGTTCTGCGATATGCGGCATCATGCTTCTCCTTGTGCTTGCTTAATCAAAACTTCCGTATACAGCGTGTGAATGTCACCATCTCGTAGATCATACCCGCGGGTGTCTGCGACGACGCGGATGGTGGTGGGGGAACCGTATTCGGGGCCGAAGGTTAGGGTGAAACCCCCTTCGGAAATCGCGGTGATCCGAGCGCGAAGCAGCGGCAAAATTGCGCGGGCGGTTTTTGAAAGGGCCATATGCGTCAGCGCGGTTTGAGGGGATTCCACATATCCTGTGGATCGAGCTTAACGAAGTCAGACTTGAGCCAGACATCTCGCGTGGCTGGCGACTTGGAACACACCCCACGGAACCGACACCCGCCGAACTTGTCGCAGGAGGTGTCGTTCATCGGAAAATGATCGGCGATAGCATACGCCTCTGCCTGTCGCAGGTGCACCTCGGTATCGCGCAGCCACTCTTCGAGTTGGTCTTGCGTGCGGAACGTGGTGCTGCGCTCGAAGCGGGAGGGTTCGGACAGCTTAATCTGCGCTGCTTCGATGAGGATGCCCTTGACTGGCGCATGGTAGACGACCTGCGCCGCGAGGGTGTAGAGGGTCATCTGGTTGTTGGGGTTGAACCCGTCGAAGTAGTAGGCGGATGGGGTGGTGGTAGTGGTTTTGTGGTCGAGCACCCACAAGGCTCCGCCAAGGTCTACGACCCGATCGAGATGGCCGCAGAGGGTGTAGGGGACGAACTTAGTACCCCACGGTTCACCATCAGGACCATCCATGCCAATCTTGTGCGACCCTGGGCCAAACCCCAACTCAAACTTAAAGCTAAGCTCTACCGCCGGTTTCCCGTTCGCAAGAACATAGGTGGTGGCCGGGTCATTTCGATACTCATCGAGGTAATCCACAACCAGCTGAAGCAGTGTAGCTGGGTTCTTATATTGACCTGCTTTAGTGTCGGTGTCCGGGTCAAAGTCGCGGATGCGAAGAAGCAGGTTCCGAATAGTTGTACGGACAGCGTCGTCGAAGTTGGCGCCCGCGTGACGTAGCTTGTCATAATCTTCGATAGCGGCATGGTATTCTTGTCCGAAGCGGAGGTGGACGGAGTCGCCGCGCGGGGCGTAACCGAGGATGTATTGGTACTGGTACAGGCGTGGGCAGGTCTTGAGGGCGGAGAGGCAGGTGGAATCCCATGCCCAGCGGATGTTGGTGCCGGGAAGGAAGGGGTTGGTAGCGGGGGCTTGCTGGTCCATGCTATAGTCCTCGACGTGGCACCGCCGGTGCAACCTTCTTCAGCAACGCCTTGATCCCGGCTGGTGCAGGAGCCGTGGATACCTTCGCCCTGCGTGCGCCGGAGGCGCGGTCCGCCCGGATATTCCGGTGGTATTGGATTATCATATCGAGGTCTTGCTCGGAGAGCTTCATCGGGTCCTCGGACATTAAGAAGTCGAGGGTGAATGGGGCTGCGGAGAGGTCGGGAGGGCTGTCGCCCGTAGGCTCACTCATTCAAGGTCTCCTAGGGTGCGTTTAACGTTGTGGTATTTAGTTTCGATCGGCTTGCGCATCATCTCGGCGCGTGAGTGGACGAGTTCACGGACTTTGGTGGTCCAACCTTGGCCGAAGCCGGTTTCGAAGGTGACGCAGTCTTCTTCGAAGAGGTTCAAGGTTACCTTTCGTAGCGGTCGCTCAGCGCCGGGGTTGGGCATGGGCGAAGAACCTCATAGGGTTGAGAGATAGCTCGTGGCACATGAATAGGAACAACTCAGCACTGCATGGATACCCACGGGTGATTCGGCTCAGCGTAGCAGAGCTAGCAATGCCAAGCTCACGTTGGTATTCACGAACACCGACGCCGCGTTGTTCCATTTCATCGAGCATGGCTTGGCCAAAATCGCCCCATTTGATGCAGCGTTCGTAATGCCGTGTGTGCTTCACTCTGGCAACTCCGTGCTGCGCTTTGCGATGTACAAGACATCCGTCCCAATCCGAAAGAGCATTAGCTCGTGAAGGGCTTCCATGGTCTCCGGGTCGGTAACGGACTTGCGTGCGTCGTAGAGGGTATTCATCAGCTTCTGCTGATCGTCCGTGCGGACATAGAGGCCGATCTCTTCGTCAAGGGCGTTGAGGAGGAGTGGGAGATAGGATGGAGCGTAGGAGCGGGGCATCAAGATGTCTCCGTTTTATCTTCGAGAAGTTTCGGCTCCGACCAATCGCCTTCTACCCAACCGGCATTTGGCAGCGCCGATAGCGGCTCGATGGCATCCACGATCCCGAAATCGCGGCGTTTGGCGTAGACCCAGTATTCGCCGTTGGCGTCGGGGCCGACCACGGCGATTTGGAGTGGGTCGTATTCGGAACGATTGTGCAGTTGATGATTCCGGTCCGGATATATCTTCGCGTTGTCTTTGCGACAGAGGACGCGGAAGGAATTGAGCCGGGTTTGCATCTGCATAGCTGCGCCGTGGGTGCGAAACGGGAGCCGCGCGCCGACATCGTCGGCTAGGGCCGCGTTGAAGAAGGCTTCGCAATCGGGGTAGCTGGCGCGGGACTGGGAGGTGGGCATGACGGCGTGGCCTCTTCGAGAGAAAGGAACAGAGCAGCAGCGGCGTTGGCGTGGTTTAGGGTGAAGTAGGAGCCAACGTAGACGCTTCGGCGGTTGCGTTTGAACTTAACGATCCAGCAGCGCGGGCGATTGCGCCAGCTAACGCCGCGACCGTGAGGGTGACCGTGGAGGGCGGTCCATTGGCGGGTCATGCGAGGGCGCTCGAATCGATTTCGACGAGGGCGTTAGCGCTGCGCGTGGAGATGGCTTTGCACCCATATGGACCTATGTATCGACCTTTGGCCATTTTATCATCGACGTTGTCTTGGTGTGTCCCACCAACTAGATGCTCTGGATTCCAACAGCGTCGCACATCGCACTTATGCATGACCACTTCGGGAAGCTCTTCACAGATGTATCTGGAGTATATCAACCGATGGATGTACCATTTTTGGCCTTCGCATTGGATAACACCATAACCTTCACCTGCGTAGTGTCCCATCCAAACGTAGCAACCTGTGTTTTCATCCAAATAGGAGTTGTCTTGTATCTTCTCGATGACAACTTCCCAAGGTTGTGGTTGTGGTCCGCGAAGTCCCATGGCATTACCTCAGATTGACACTATCGATTTCAACTAGATGATTTGCTGATCTGGTACTCACGACATAATCCAGATTCTTGTTCTGCTCGGTCGGCTTGTTACGTACGAGGAACGAATCTATGTGCACAACGTGCTCCCACTCAAGGCCTTTGGCCTTGTGGCCCGTGGTGAAGTGGACAGCGCCAGCCTGCGCGAAGAGATGCTCGGCGTAGCGGATGGCTTGGCCGAGGTCGGAGCCGTGGGCGGCGAACACTTGCATGCAAGCTGCCATATCTTCGGCGGTCTTCGACTCTGCTGCTAGCTTTGGGGCAAGCCAATCTGCAATCAACTGGATGACCCTCCCTCGCGGAGTCTCTTCAGGTCCGAGTTTGCGTAGTGTTGCAATGAGTTTAGCGCCGATATCAGAGCCAGCAACGCTAACAGACCGGCCACCGTTGAGAAAAGATAAGGCACCACGTAAGAGGGGCGCATTATTACGACAGATAATAGCGCTGCCATCTGGGATATCGCTGATGCGCAGGTTAGTAGGAATCGCAACCGAGCCGCCTGTACGTGACGATCTAAAGCGGGGCACGTGCCAGTGGACATGTTTCACAATCTCCGAGGGACAGCGGAAGGAGAGGGAGAGCGGTAGCGTGGTCATGGAGTAGGCTTCTTTGGCTTCTTGCATACCCTCCGCTTGCGCTCCACGGAAGCCGTAAATATTCTGGTAAGGGTCTCCGACTCCAATGAGACGGCGCGTTGCAAGCTTCGCCAGCAGCGCATGGTTTGTTGACGAGAGGTCTTGGTATTCGTCCACAAGGACGTTTGGAAACGTAGGGCATGTGGCTTTGAACAATGCGGGCATGTAAACTTGATCGTTAAAGTCGATGGTGCCAGCGTACGCGAGGCGGATGCTCTGCGAGAGCACTGCGTCGATGAGGTCGATGGTGAGGTCGGTGGGGACTTCGTCGAGCAAGCTGAGAAATACTCCGCTTGTGCACAATCGTCCAGCTTGAGGGTAACTATCTGGCGCATAACCGACGGACTTGGCAAGGCCGACTCCGGAGACAACGCTATCCCAGCAGCGCGAGGCTTCCTTTTGCTGATGCCTTGGCAGGCCATTGATAACCTCCCGTAAGATGTTGCCGGTTTTCTTGAAATCAACGCGAAGGTTCTTGTAGATGGTGGACGCCCAAATGCGATGGCCCATGGAGTTGAAGGTTCTGGTTTCGACGTTGTAGGGCATGCGGTGCTTCGCCTCGACTTCGTTCTTTTTGCCGAAGACGAGGTAGAGAATGGGCTTTGCGCCGAGGGCCGTGGCAGCGGCTTCCAGCAAGGTGGTTTTGCCACAACCGGCGTAGGCTTCGACCATCACATTGTCAGTTGTAGACCGGACACACTCAATGATGGCGCGGCCTTCGTCCGTTAACGGCTTTGCGAGGGCGTCCATTAGGCGTCTGCCTTTTGTTTCGTTGATGTGAGTATCGCGGTGAAGATGGAAATATCGGTCTTAACAATCGGGCGCCAATCCTCGGCGAGCCATCCGGGTTTGTACCATTTGTCATTTATGAAGCCGCCCGGTTGCGGCCATTCAGCAAGCTCTAGGACTGGGCATCCGTAATATGTAATGTACATGTTAGTGATGGTGCCAACGCTACCCTTCTTTGGATCGCCCGGGATTGATGATTCACCCGGCCAGCCTTCGTTGGTGATGCACACAACCTTTTGTCCTACACGATAGTTCATCTGGCTCACCTCATTTTCATCATTGTAGCAGAGAATGCATGTAAATGCAAGCACTTATGCGAAATCCCGTGGATTAATGCAATCCTCCCTTGGCCATATCGGTGATGACACGTTCCATTCTGCGAAGCTGCTCCGCAACGAGCAGCCAGCCGTTGGAGAGGGCTTTGTCCGCGATGGTGCCTTCGAGCCCGACGAGGTGGGACATGACAGCAGCAAGCTCTTGGCATTCACGTAGGTTTTCGAGGAGCTTCGCGTAGGTTAGGCCACGAGTTGGGAGGCCAGCTTGGTTGATGTCGCCGTAGGAGATGGTCATCGAAGCATCCTTTCAGCGCGAGTGCATTCGGAGATGGTGAAAGCGAGGACGGGGAGGGTCAGGGACAGGAGTAGGATGATAAGGATCATGGCTTGCGCCTGCGCAGGTTGTAGGTGGGGTCATTGCGCCAGTCGGGCGTATATAAGCTGTTGACGCCCCGTTGTGCACTGGCTTGCATTTGTTCGGGTGTAACCCAGCGGCGGAGATGTGCGATCCATATCTTTAGGTTTTGATCACGCCAGTCTGGGCGGGTGTCGGGAGGCGGAGGCTTGCGCTTACGCAAGGAGGCCTCCTGTAGTTGCTGGTGCGGGAAGCGTGAGCGGGTCAATGCGACGGACAAATGGGTAGATATCAGTGCGCTCATAAGCGCTGACGCCGTAGCAGATTTGATCTTCCCAGCATTGGATGAAAACATCTAATGCGTCTTTTTGCCATTGGTCGTACCATTTGTGCCAGTCAGCGACGGGTGCAGCCGCAACGACGGTGTCTGCGATCGCAGGTGTGATTGCGATCGCAACGGAGGCAGATAGCCCAGCGAAGAACTCGCGCCGGTTCATAGTCCCCTCCGTGGAACAGCTACGCGTGGCTTCGCGAGCAGGTTGGATAGGAACGCAGGTCGGGCTGGCGCACGATGCGTGGCAGCATAATGCGCGGCTTCGATTTGCAGGTGGTCTAGCCAGCCATCGGGGATGACGTGGGCACATTCAACAGTGCGCACAAGCTGTGCATCTTCATCATCGTGGAGCAATGCGCCGAGTGGTAACCACCAGAAGGGCCAAATGCGTGTGTAGCCACTGCTGGTCCAGGCGATGCCGTCGTAGATAGCAACCTCAAACTCAATCGCAGGTTCGGATGACGCATTCACAACGTGCGCGATGAGACACGGAATGTCTGTGCAGTCCGCCGTTGGCGGATCAATTCGCGGTGCGCTGGTCATTAGTGCGGGCCATGTCGATGTTGGTGCGAACGCCAAGGGCGAAGTCAGAGAGCATAGCGTTTAGATCAGCCTTGTCAGCGGCACCAATGAGCCAGAGGTTTACCATTAAGGACATGATGATGCTGGAGGCTTGCTCGCCGTCACCGCCGGTTATCTGGAGCAGCATATCGAACATAAAGCCAGCCTTCGCATGTGTGTCGTCGGAGACTTCTTTGAACTCGCTCATCATGGTCCTCCAAGCACGCCCTTACGGCGGAGCAGGCTGCGTGCAGTTGCGGTTTGGAGTTCGGTCAATGCAACGGTGGGTCGCGGTGCGACGGGCGGGGCTGTATATGGCGTACCGCTTTCAGCGGCGTGGCGGGACGCCATAAGGCGGAGGACTTCCGAGAGGCCGTGGGCGTTGCGGGGGAAGGTAAGAACGGCAGGGCCGTTCTGCGAAGGGAGGGAGACGTAGATGCTGCGCAGGTCGCACCAGATGGAGACGGCGAAGGGTGGGATTAACGTCGTAGACTCTGCGCTCATAGTCCCCTCCTGAAGCTGCGGAGCTTCGCTTCTGGCTCGCCGACCCCATCCGCGATAGCATTGTGTAGGTCAACAACGCCGTTAGACTGGGACAGATCAATGAATGTGACGCCTTCGGGCAACGGTGGCGTCATGTCCCCGGCCACGCCCCCGGTCCCCGGCACTGCCCCCGGCGTGGTGTCGTTGACAGGATGTGACAGATCAAGCGCCGCAGGCTCTTCGCCGAGATCGGTCTGGACCCAGCCATCGCGGTCGTGATCGTACATCCAATGCGTGTTCACCGCGTTCCGCGCAAGGAACTTGTGTAGCATGGTGCGGTGCCGACAGGTGTCGCGGACGCCAGCGGGGCAGTCGCACTCGGAGAGGGTGGTGAGATAGGACGACTCGACGTTCATGGTGTCACCGTCGAATTTACTAATTCTGTATTGATCTCCACTATGCCTGCAATTGTAAAGCGCGGTCATGAGCGTTGCACTCCATAGTCTGTAATTTGTATCTTGAGCCTGCCTGCTCGTGGAGAGAGCAACAGGAACCAGAACATGTCCCATAGATATGTCCAATTAAGCACTTGTGGCTTGCTTCGATCTAGAATAGTGAATTGATCCTCGCTCATTGTGCATCTCCTTCGCGCTCGCGCTCTGCATCCCATTGTGCGTCAGCAACCGGCTTCGCCTTGCGTTGCTGGCAAGCATGGTCCCACCATTCGCGGGATGGTGGCGCAAGCCCTCGCTCACGTTGATGATTACAGTATACCTCATATGCATCAAAAGTCAATGGAATGCTCCTTCTCTCGGCGCTCATCAGCGGGAGCGATACTCCCGGACGGGGCGGGTGCCCCGTTTCGCGCTGTGTTACGTAAAGCTTCCACGCCAATCGTAGCCTTCATCAGTACCGCCACCAGCGAGCCATTCAATGCGGGTCATGAATACTGGCACATCGATATACCGCTTGCCGTAGTACGGGCCGTGAGCCGAGGCGGCTTCGCTAGAATGGGACATCCCACCATCGGCCGTCTCGCCACTCACGCCAGATGCCGTAGATGTATTGTCGCTCTGCGTAGGGCCCGGCTCACTCTGACCCGTCGAAGCGGAGCTTGTCACAACCGGGGCATCGACCGTCACACTCGGGGCATGGATATCCGCAATCGAGCCATGTGAGACAGTTGGGTCCGTAGTAGGGTGGCTTGCACGCTCACCCTGAGACTGAGAGTCCGGCTGAGCACCACCATTGAACAAGGCATGGTCAACGGAGCTTACAGTCTGTGGCTTGTCCTGAGAGTGCGCCGCAGGCGCAGGCTTGGGCTTCTCAAGCACAGTCATGGCGATGCCTACTCGGCTCGCGAGATCGTCCAGCGCCCGATACGCCATGTCGGCCTTTTCATCAGCTTCGAGAAACATAGTCTCCGCCGCATCTTTGGCTACCTCCGCGTCGTGGAGGCGCTGTTCGAGGGTGGCGGCGTAAGTGCGGGACTGTTCAAGGTCGGCACAGATTTGCTTGATCTCTGTAGTCTGCACATTGATGATGTGATCCTTATCAGCGATCTGTGCTTCCAGCATTGGCACCCGCTCCATGGCTTGCGCCATTGCGACAAGATCCGTGACGAATGAATTAACTGCGTGCGGTGACATGTTGCTTGCTCCGTTAGCCAAGGCTCAGTCCATGGCTCTGTGAGGAACACGATTACTGCGCTCGTGTGATGCGCTTGTAGCCTTCAACGATATCATTAAGATGCTTGATTTCGCGAATGGCAGCGTCGAATGCTTGCAGCAATTCGCGATCTTTCGTGTGTTGCTTTGCTTGTTTAAGCTGTTGCAATACTGTCTCGCTCATGTTGCAAACTCCGTTGGGGGAAGAAAACCAGCATGATCCTGAGATTGTGGGGGCGATGCAGATCGGGCTTGCGCCTTCTTCGTGCTGTGCCATTCTCATTGCTCATGCTGGGTAGCAGCGTGCTAGTTTATGAGTGGGCCGGGGATGCGGGAAGGCATTGGCCCACTCAAGTTGGCTTACGCGTTAGTGGGCGGTAGCCCCAACCGGCTTACCCGGCTTCTGTCGCGGAGCGGGCATACCAGCCTGCTTCGCGGAGATGGGGTTGCCCTTCTTGGCGTTGGCCTTCTTGGCTTCGGCTTGCGCGACCAGCTTCTCGCTAGGCTTAAGCTGCGCCAAGCTGATCTTCACCGGGGTAGCCTTGCGCTGCGCTAGCGAAGCTTCCGCCATCGAGAAGTAAGACGCATCGGCTTCGAGAAGCTCCTTCGCCCACTTCGTGATGTCGGACTTCGCATAGTGAGACACCTTGCCACCATCGGCTTTGATCTGATCAGTGATCGCGGCTTTCGCAAGACGAAGTGCTTCGGTCTTGATCTCGGTCGGGACCTTGGAGGTCTTCTTGCCACGAGAGCCTTTCGGCTTGATCTCGCTGGCGAGCAGAGCTTTCAAGTTCTCTTCCGCTTTCTCGAACGCAGCAGCTTTCGCCTTTTCGAGTTGTTCACCTTCGAGCTTCGCCGTGGTGATCTTCGACATGCCGGAGTTTAGGATGTCGCAGAGACCGCGGTAGAGCGCTTCGGTAAACATTTCATCGGAGAGGGCTTGGGTATCCACCCCGATGGTACGCTTGGCTTTGGAGATAAGCACGTCAACGATATTGGACTTCGCTGGCGCATCTCCGATTGTAGTATCGCTCATCTTGTGTACACCTCTTGGCTGCGCTCGGGGAGTGGAACATGATGTTAATGCCATCACAGAGCGTCTAGCACTCTAGGCTATCATGTTATGGAAGGCACAGTGGCAGCCGTAACTGTGCCGAGCCAATTGGGGTTAACTAGCGTCGCGAACGTCGTTGATGCAGGCGTTGCGAATACGGAGGGATAAGTCCTGCAATCGATGATCGTATGCGGTGGCTTCTGGGAACTTATTGCCGGATTGATCGGTGCAGAGTTCACCCTGTGCTTCCTTGATAGCGCTAACTAAATCAAGGCAATCTTGGAAGCTGAGTTCGATCTTGGTCATTGTACCCGCTCCATGAGACCTTCCAACAACGCGTTCTTGTTCCTCGGCAACCGCCGATAGCGATAGCCTTTGGTTGCATGAAGCGTGTATTCGTTGTTGGGTGCGATATGAGCTATCGCAATGATATGCCTGAAGGGCACACCGGGCACCTTAGAAGGCGCTGTGCGACGCATGCGATATGCGCGGTAGCGTGCGGGGTGGCGTGATGCGCTCATGATTGCACCGGCAGAGTTGTCCAGACATTGTATGCTTTCTGGATAAGCTCATCAAGATCATTACCCACGATACACCATGGGCCATTGCGACCATCACGCGTAGGGAGTTCGCTGTCTTCGTATTCCTCAGCAACCATGTACTTGCCGGGATAGTCAGTGTTGATGCGTGGGTCACGTATACCGCATACGAACCCATTGCTCTCTAACCAGCTTCGCATTGTGATATCCATGCTAATTGCTCCTATCTGTTGGCTCGCCCAACGCCCCGGATCATGCCACGGGCCGCCGGCCTTGTCAAATCACGATTTCGTGATGCGGTGCGTGGGCGCGCGTGGGAGTATCATATCTGGGATATCCTCAAGCTCACTCAATGCTGCATGACCACGCCAACCATCGCTTGCAATGATTACATACATAGGTTGACAAGCTGGATCGCATTCTAAGTTGGTGCATTGACGCACAACACGCACGAACTGCCCGCGATGTGCACAGTATTCAGGCAGGGTTGTGAACTCAATAGGGTAGTTAAATCTGATAGCCATGCCTATCTCCCCGGTGTATACTCGCATCGCTTTGCGCGACCTGCGGTGATCTCCGCCTGCTCATCGAGGCAATCCGCGCATTCTACCTGCACCCTACGGTTGCTACCATCGAGGATAATGAACCAAGTATCGGGCATATTGCCCTTGCGAGCTATCTCTCCCCGCACCGTCCGTCCCAGATACCGCGCAATCACCCGATCCGGCGCAGCTAGATACCAAGGCCAGTCTGGCTTATCTTGGTTCAATGGCATTGTCATTCCACCTCTGGGATTAGATATACCACTTGGCTTGCCGGGTGCAGTGCATTGCGATAGCCAATCCGCCCACACTCACATGCGACATATCGCGCAACTATCACGCAATGCCTGTGCATACCGGTGGCCTCACTCACATGGTGAAAGTTCACGTATTCGCCCACCTTGCCGGTCTCAACCCAAGTATGCTGGTGCATCGCGGTTGGCTTACGCCTCATCACGCATGCATTCGCACAGGACCCTGAATGCGACCAAGGTTTGATCCGCGCAATCTTTGGTGCAGCCAAGGGCCCAACCAATGAACACTGACGCGAGATAATACCGCAATTGACGTCGCACCCTACGCCACGATCCCGGCATTGTTGGCTCGACTCGACCATATCGACGCATTCGCGTAGCCTCCTCCCGACCTTACAAACATAGTATACCACATTCCCCCGAAAACGCAAGCGCTATTTACAACGATCTTCGCGCTAGCTCCCTCATCCGTCCCTCCTGCCCCTAACACCGCCCCGTCCTGCCTCCGACTACCATCTCATTCCGGGTAGGTCTGATATCCCTGTCCCTACCGCTGTCCGGGCGTCCCTTTCGGTTTGGGGCTGGGTAGGTGGGGTGTGTTCTAGCGAGTATATATGTGTAGACAGATAGACCCCCACCCAGACCCAGAGAGAACGAAACGCCCCGACCGAGGGTAACCCCCACATGGCCGAAGGTCCGGGAATGAGTTAGCACTCAGGGGCAGGACGAGGGGATGTGGAAGGGAGGACGAGCGTATGAGGGAGGGCGGAGCGAAGCGCTGTAACAATTCGTGATTGGACGGCTAGGCCGGGCTATGGCAGGATGCGTCCCATCGGCGAGGCGATCATGCCCGCCGCAACTCGGAGCAACGCTCATGACCCTCGCATTCAACGCGACCGCTGATGATACCCTCGTGTGGGAGAACCTGAACCCGGCCTCGCTGCCTCCTGCTATCGCCAAGCAATACGAGGCCTATCGCGCGGCATACGCCAACGCCAAGGCCGCACGCGAGGCCTTTGAGGCCACCATGCGCGCCGCTGTGGTCGCCCCTGCTGGCAAGTCGCTCGTGATGGGCTATCGCTTTGGCAAGCTCAGCTACGCCTTCGCGCCCGTCAAGGCGACCAAGGCGTCAGCCTCCCTCGTCGACTTCGCCAAGCTTGCCCGCAAGTAGCGCGCATCTCCCCGCACTGCAACCGCTGGCCCTCCGCTCCGACCGGGTGGGGGGCCAAAATTTCGTCGCTTGCGTCGGCCCATAGGTGTCCCCAGCACGACGTGGGATTTTTGAAAAGACCATACTCTTCGAGATTCTCTCCGCTTGACTTTTCTGCGAAATGCAATTAGGATCATGAGATCGAGAATGGAACAGGTGCGCCATGTTAGTCGTGGAGGGTTTCGAAGACGCAAGTCAGCTTTTGCTCGCAGGGGTCTACCTCCTCGCGTGGCAAGGGACGGTCGTCTATGTGGGCAAATCCCAGATGATGCTTGGGCGGATTTATAGTCACCGCGTTGCGTGGGGGCGGAAGTCCCGCTTGCGCAAGACCGCGCTAATCCCACCCAAGGGCATTCTCTTCGATCAGGTCCTCTACCGCCGGTGCCCGTTGCATCTGGTGGATGACCTCGAAGCTTCGCTCATCGCGCAGTATCACCCGCGGTATAACACGCAGTTGAAATCGAGCATTCCGCCGGAGCTAGCGTCACTTGTGAAGCGTATCGTTCCCGCGGTTGTGACCGCTCCCCGCGTTGATCGTCGAGGACTCTAATGCCACTTGCTGCTCGAACCAAGGCCTGGCCTAATAAGAAGCCTAAGCTGTTCGAGGTGCGTCCTCTTACGACTGAGGACATCGCTTTGCTCAATGCTGATCGGAACAAATCCACCCCGCCGATTCAAGCCCTGCGTGATACGCATCACCTCGTCGCCCGTCTCGTTGCCTCTGGCCTTCGCACTGACGAAGTCGCTGAGCAGTCTGGCTTTAGCATTGGCTCGATCTATCGGCTCAACAACGATCCCGCTTTTCAGGAGCTTGTTGCTCTGTACCGCGAGCAGGTTGCTATCTCCCATCGTGAGATCACTGACGAGTACCACCGCATCCTTGTTTCCAACCGCATGAAAGCCGAGCGCCAACTCGCCGATCGGCTCGACGATGAGGACAGCGCTATCAGCACTCGCGATTTGATAACGATTACCCGCGACGCCGCCGATCGCACCGGCTATGGCAAACGCTCCGTCGTAGACTCCAAGCACTCCTTCGCATCGGAGATGGAAGAAGTCTGGTCGCGCAGTGGCAAAGCCAAGCTGATCGATGGCACCGCGTCGCCGACCATGTCTCCCGCGGCTGCGCCGCTTCCCTTGGCCCCGGCCCCAACTGAACCGGCCTCCCGGCCCACGGTCCTCGCGCCTGCGCGGCCTGCCCGCCGCGGGCTCTGAGAGGGGGAACCATGTCGCTGGCTTGCCGATGTGGTTCCCCCAGTGAGGGGCGTAGCCCATGAACCCCGAACTCATCGCCTGGCTCGCCTCTGTCCGCGACGACCCGCTCGCGTTCGTCCTCGGCGCATTCCCTTGGGGCAAGGCCGGGACGGT
>OBLV0100000299.1_pt1 | contig 15412 bp, 13 predicted proteins | sample 1520071 | NCBI WGS metagenome assembly OBLV01 (sample SAMEA3888446, study PRJEB22518) | metagenome | reverse complement strand
CGAGATCTACACTCTTTCCCTACACGACGCTCTTCCGATCTCGACGACCTGCGCGGTGTCATCGGCGTCACCGCCGGCGCCTCGGGTCCGGAGGAACTGGTCCGGGCGGTCATTGAGCGGTTGTCTCCCCGCCGGGGCACGACCGAGGTCACCGTCACCGACGAGGACGAATACTTTCCTCTCCCCCGAGAGCTGCGCGAGTTGCTGCGGGTGATCTCGACGGCGGCGGCTGTTTCGCTCTTTGCCCCGCGTTCGTCCGATGGCGGCGCGCCCGACGGCCTGCCCGACGATCGCCAGATCGCGGCCAGCGACGTCATGGACGCTCTGGCGCGCTAACGATGAGCATGTCCAAGACGGATTGGTCAGTTCCAACCTTGAGTGGTCCGGCTCGGACGCGAGGTGTGTCGACGACCGAATGGGGTGGGCACCGTCGCCCCGTGTCCTTCCGGCGGAAGTTGCAGATCGCCCTCGGGCTGATCTGGGTGTTCGTGGCAGCCTTGCAGTACCAACCGTTCATGTTCGGTAAGACGTTCGTAACGACGCTCGAGGGTACGACGGTTGGGCAGGCCCAGTGGATCAAGTCCTCCGTCACCTGGGTGTTTGGCCACGTTGTCATTCATCATTTCTCGTTCTACAACGCGCTGTTTGCCACGATCCAGCTCGCGATTGGCCTTCTCATCCTGTACCGCCCCACCGTCAAGGCCGGCCTCGCCGTGTCGATCCCGTGGTCACTGGCGGTGTGGTGGTTCGGCGAGGCCTTCGGTGGACTGTGGGGCGGGGCCACGCCCATCATGGGCTATCCGGGCGCCGTCCTGATCTACACCCTCGTTGCGCTTCTCGTGTGGCCGCCCGAGTCCGAGCCCCGCGCCGGGTCAGATTCGGTCGCAACGGGGGGGTTGCTCGGGTCCACTGGAGCCAAGGCGGTGTGGGCCATCTTTTGGCTCGGTGCGGCGCGCTTCATGCTCCTGTCGGCCAATCGGTCGCCGAGCGCGCTCGGCAGCGCGGTATCGAGTGTGGCCGACGGCGAGCCGCAATGGATCAAGGATATTGACAGCCATCTCGCCACCGGTTTGCTGAACCATCACGGTACGGAGTTCTCAATCGTCCTGGCGTTGCTGTTTGCCATGACCGGCGTCGCCATCTTCGTTCCGCGGCTCATCCGTCCCGCCGTTGTCACCGCCGTGCTCTTAGGCGCCTGCATCTGGGTGGTCGAGGATTTCGGTGCCATCTTCACCTCCCAGGGGACCGATCCCAACTCCGGGCTTCTGCTCATACTTCTTGCGCTGTGCTACTGGCCGATCCGTGAGCGCGTCGACGCCACGCCGATCGCCCGCTCCGATTGGTCGCACCGATGATCGGAGCAGAGCGACGAATCCGAGCGACAGCACACATGTTGCCGTGTAAATCGATGAACTATCGAAAGTTGTGACGTTCTGTTCACAATCTGAAGCGCGCTGAAGTCGCGATCGGGGGATATCCTCGGGCGCGTGGCGAGCCCGCAGAGCCCGGCGACGAGCGAGGAAGCGCCCCGGCCGCTCGGGCGGCCCCGGGCGACGGGCGATGTCCCGATTGGCTCCCCCCGTGACGAGATCGTCGCCGCCGCCGGCCGCCTGTTCACCGAGCGCGGCTATGCCCAGGTGACGATGAGCGACATTGCCCGCGCCGCGGGGCTCCAGCAGTCCTCGCTGTACTACTGGTTCCGCAAGAAGGAGCTCATCCTCCAGGCGACCTTCTCGGTCAACCGGGTCCCGCTCGAGTTCATCAACCGCATCGGCGCGCGCTCGGGGTCGCCGGCGCTCAAGCTCTACCGGCTGGTCAGGTTCGATACGCTGCAACTTTGCAACTCCCCCTGCGATGTCAACGAACTGGACCGCCTGGCGGAGAGCCAACCCGACCTCTTTGCGCGCTATTGGGAGGACCACCAGCGGCTCCATGACTGGGTCGTCACGTTGGTGTCCGCCGCCATTGACGAGGGCCAGTTCATCGCCTGCGATCCGGAGCTGGCTGCGATCGCGGTGCTGTCGTTTGATGACGGTATCCAGAAGCGCTACCGCCATCAGGCCGAACACGCACCCACCGGGAACCGCCCGTTCCGCCACCCACCGCTCGGCGCCGAGGAACTCGCGGACTTCGCCGCTGCGACCATGTTGCGTAGCCTCCTGCGCCGCCCCGCCGACCTGGCCCGGTTGCAAAAGCTGGCGGCCGCGGCGGTCGACGACTGACTGACGTCATATCTCTGACAGAGAATCGATATGTCATTGAAACTCGCCTGACTGCTCTCTGAAACCTTACCTCCGTAGGTTTCCGGGCATGCTCGTCGGGAGCCCCCGGGCCCTTTTACCGGTCGACGCGTACCGGAGCGACGAATGGTTCGCAGCCGAACAGGAGCGCCTCTTCGGCGATCGATGGGTGCTCGTTGCTTCCGAGGACGAGTTGGCCGGGCCCGGTGACTACGTGACTGCCATGGCCGGCCCGTCCCCGCTGGTCGTGATCCGGGGCCACGAGGGTGAACTGCGGTGCTTTCACAACATCTGCCGCCACCGCGGCGCCGTCCTGCTGTCAGGGTCTGGCACCCTGTCGGGCACCGTCAATTGCTTCTATCACCAGTGGCGCTACCTGCTCGACGGGTCGCTGGCCGTGGTACCCCAACGCAAGGAGCAGTTCCCCGACCTGGATCTCTCGCAGTGGGGCCTGCGGCCGGCGTCGGTTGCGACGTGGCAGGGCATGGTGTTCGCCCATCCCGACCCCGCCGCACCGGCACTGGCGGGCGCGATCGAGGGCATCCCAGAAAACTTGGGGAGCCATCGGCCGGGCCGGCTGCGGCAGGTCACCACGGCGCAGATCGAGGCCGGCTGCAACTGGAAGCTGTTCGTCGAAAACCACATCGACGTGTACCACCTCTGGTACCTGCACGCCGACAGCCTTGGTGACTACGACCACCACCATTTCGAGCACCGATTCGTCGGCTCGAACTGGGTCAGCTACGAGGCGCTCAAGCCCAACCGCGAGCTGGCCAATGCCGCCCTCATCAAGGGGACGACGCCCATTCGGGACCTGGAGGTGGCCGACCAGGTGGGCCTGCGAGCCCAGCTCATCTTCCCCAACCTCATGATCGCCACGTCCTCGGAGTTCTGGGCCACCTACGTGGCCCGCCCGGTGGCGCCTGATCGCAGCGTCATCGACGTGCGGATCCGGGCCGAGCCCGAAGCCGACAGCGATGCGCTGCTGGCGGCGATGCGCTCGTTTATCACCGAGGACATCCGGGCGTGCGAAGCGGTGCAGGAGGCGACGGGCTCCCCCGCCTTCGCCATCGGTCCCCTCGCCCACGACCACGAGCGGCCGATCACCGTCTTCCACCAAAACATCCTGGTCGCCATGGGTGGCGCGTGAGCGTCGCGGTTCACGGCGCCTGGACCCGGCGCGCCGCCGCGATCGACGGCGGCGCCGCCTTCGAGACCCAGTGGGTCTACTGGCTGCAAGCCGAGACGTGTTACGCCGACCTGCGGGTGCCCTTCCATCCCGCCGCCGACCAGCGATGTTTTACCGGGCGAAGCGGGTGGGATGGCGACGGCTACCGCTGGAGCCACGGCCTCGACCTCGAGGCGAGCGACGGCGAGGCCTCCCCCGCGGCTGACGACCTCGGGTACCTCGAATGGCGCGATGAGGCTCTGATTGAGACCGGCATGTGGCCCACCGCCGGCGGACCCGTGGCGTACGAGGAGGTATGGGTCCGCCTCCCTGGCGATGGCGGCCCATGGCTCGCGCTGGAGGCCGAGGGCGCCTGCCTCGTGCGGGTGGGCAACCACGCCATCACCGTCGTGGACCGGAGGGCGAGCGGAGGATCCTTCGCCGCCTGCTACCGCGTGCTCGACGACCGCGGCTGGCGGCCCAAAGCCGTTATTGGCGACGGCGCCGCCACGCCCGGACCCGATGTGGCCCCGAGCGAGTGGGCGGTCGTGCACCGCGGTGGCCCGTTGGAGGCTCGAACATGACCGTTGGCCTTCGTACACCCGGGCGGGGGCCGGACCCCACGGCACAAACCCAGGTTCTAACTGGGACTTCTGCCATGTCCCTTCGGCCCCGGCCCGACCCCATGCCACAAACCCGGGTCCTGGCTGGGCCTTCTGCCATCCCCCCCACGTTGGTGATGCCCCGATGACCGGGCGGCCGAGGCGGTGGGAGGAAGAGGCGTGGCCCGACCTGAAGGACCTGGCCGGCAACAACACCGAGGTCGGCCTCGTGCCGGTCGGCGCCACCGAACAGCACGGGCCCCACCTGCCGACGGGCACCGACACCATCATCGCCACGGCCATGTCGGAGCGGGTGTCCGCCATGACCGGCGCTCCGGTCCTGCCCGCCATCGCGGTGGCGGCGAGCTATGGCCACGGGACCGAGATACCCGGAACCCTCTCCCTGACCCCCGAATTGCTGGCCCTGGTCGTCCGCCAGTACGCCGAATGGGCCGCCACGTCGGGCCTGACCAGGCTGCTGTTCGTGAACGCCCACCTCGGCAACGCCGCCGCCCTCGGCATCGCCACCGATCATCTGCGGCTGTTCCGCCCCGACCTGCAGGTGGGGGTCGTCAACTGGTGGGCCCTCGATCCTGTGGTTGCCCGCGAGTCGATACAAGACGGCGAGGACCTGCACGCCAACCGGTCCGAGACCTCGGTCATGATGGTCGTCGCCCCCGAGCTGGTCCATCTCGACCGACTAAGCGGCGCCGACGATGCGGACCGCACCGACGGCCTGGTGTTCCGCTACACCGTGCCCGCCCTTTCCACCAACGGGGTGACGGGGCGCCCGTCCGAGGCGACCGTCGAACTCGGCGAGGACCTGGTGGCGAGGAGTGTCGCCGCCATCGCCGACTGCGTCGAGCGGGGACGGCTGGAGAAGCCGCCCCTCGGAATGGCCCCCTTCCCCACTCTTTCGAAAACGTAGAAGACGTAGGAGAGCAATGGACACCGTCAACCCGATCGATCCCAGCCACGAGGAGTTGGCCAAGAGCCTGGCCGCCCAAGGCGTCGAGTACGCCATCGGTGGGTGGATCGACGTGGCCGGCCGGTCGAAGTCCAAGGTTGTCCCGATCAGCCACCTGGCCCACCTTCTGGCCGGCTCGGAGCGGTACACGCCGCGCGGCATGGGGGACCTCGGTCACATGACGCCCGACGAGGACGAGTGCGTAGCCATGCCCGATCCCGCGACCCTGCTGGTCTGCCCATGGGACAAGCGGTGGGTGTGGATGGCGGCGGACCTGCTCTTCGGTGGAACAGAGCCATTCGCCCTCTGCCCCCGGTCGATCCTCAAGAAGCAACTCGACCTGGCAAATAAAGACGGCCTCACGTTCAACCTGGGCGTCGAGACCGAGATTTTCGTCTTCAAACCCGAGTCGCTGCAGCGGCCCGACGGCTACCTCAAACCGATGGCGTTGAGCGGCGAGCTAAAGCCGACCGCCGCCTACGACGCCGAGTCGGTCATGGATGCCATCGGTTTCCTCGGCCCCATGGCCAAGTACATGGCTGAAACCGGCTTTGGGCTGTTCAGCTTCGACAGCGAGGGTGGCGACGCCCAGTACGAGTTCGACTTCGAGTACGCCCCGGCGCTGGAGATGGCCGACCGGCTGGCCTTCTTCCGGCTGATGGTCAAGCAGGTCGCCAAGCAGTGCGGCCTCCTGGCCACGTTTATGCCCAAGCCGTATACGACGGCCTGGGGCTCCGGCCACCACTTCAACATGAGCCTGGTCGACGCCGAGGGGAGCAACCTGTTCCGCGACGCCGACGATGTCCGGGGCAAGGGGTGGAGCAAGACGTGCTACTCGTTCGTGGCCGGTATCACCCGCCATGCCCGGTCAATCGCGGCGCTGGCGACGCCGACGGTCAACTCCTACAAACGCCTGACGGCGAGGCTGGCCGACGGCGAGGTCTCGTGGGCACCGGTACACGCCGCCTACGGGTACAACAACCGGTCCTGCATGCTGCGCCTACCGGCCAACCGACCCTGCATCGAGAACCGCGGCGTCGACTCGGCCGCCAATACCTACCTGACCGCCGCCATCATGCTGGCCGCCGGGCTCGAAGGCGTCCGGCTCGGGCTCGATCCCGGAGATCCGGTCGACGGGCTCACCTACGACTGGACGGGCCCCTCGAAAAAGATGCCGGCCAACGCCGTGCGCCTCCCCCGCAACCTCCAGGAGGCAATCGATGCATTCCTTGAGGACCCGCTGGTGGAGGAGGTGTTCCCGGCCCGGTTCATCTCGGCCTACGCCGAGATGAAGCAGGGCGAATGGGACGCCTACCACGCCGAGGTGAGCGAATGGGAGCGCACCAAATACCTGCTGGCGTTTTGAGAGTTCGATGAGCGTCGCCGTCGTCACCGGTGGTGGGCGGGGGCTCGGTCGCGGGATTGCGTTGGCGCTGGCGGCCGACGGGTTCGACCTGGTGCTCGGTTACGGCCGTGACGAAAAAGCGGCCGCGGCGACGAAACAGGAGATCGTGACAACAGGGCGAAGGGCCGAGATCGTCGCCGGCGACGTCCGCGACGCCGGTACGGCCAAGACCTTGCTCGATGCCGCCACGGCCCTGGGGGACGTGCAGGCGTGGGTCAACAACGCGGGAATCTCGGTCCTGGCGCCGGTATGGGAGACCGACCCGGCCGACCTGGCGCGGATGTTCGAGGTCAACGTCATGGGCACCCTGCACGGGTTGCAGGCAGCCGCCCGACACTTCATGGGGAAGCAAAAAAAAGGAAGGATTGTCAACCTGGCCTCTGACCTCGGGGTCCAGGCCTGCGCCAACCTCGGGGGTTACGCCGCCACCAAGTTCGCCGTGATCGGCCTCACCCAAGCCGCTGCCATCGAGCTGGCGGCCGACCACATAACCGTCAACGCCGTCTGTCCCGGCACCGCTGAGACCGACATGGTCATGGCCGAGCGGGCCAGCGAAGTCCAGTTGCGCCGCCTCTCGCCCGACGAGGTGCGGGACAGCTACCTGGCCGCGATCCCGGCCGGACGGTTCTGTACCCCCGCCGATGTCGGCGCCGCGGTGGCCTGGCTGTGCGGGCCGGGGGCGTCCTACGTCACCGGCCAAGCGATCTGCGTCAACGGGGGCTCCGTCCTGCACTGAGGTGCCGGGGCCACCACCATCGATGAAGAAGGAGTCCGACGTGCGCATAAGGTTCGCAGTTCTCGGGGTTTGCCTGGCGCTGGTCACGGTGGCGTGCAGCTCCAGTTCAAAAGGCGCGCCCAAGGCACCGGCCGGGCCGGTCACGGCGCCGGACGTGGTGAACATCGGCTACGTCGCCGACATGCAGGTCCCCGACCCCGACATCTTCTATGAGATCGAGGGCAACTCGGTGGTGACCAATATCTACGAGGGTCTGGTCAGATATGGCAACAACACCACCGCCATCACCCCGGCGCTCGCCACCAGCTGGACCATCAGCGCCGACGGGATGACCTATACCTTCACCCTGCGTTCGGGCGTCATGTTCCACGACGGCAACGGGCCCATGACCTCGGCCGATGTCAAGGCCAGCTTCATGCGGCGCACGGCGCTCGGCGCGGTTTCGGCCCCGGGCTACATGCTGGCCAAGGTCACCTCCTACGACACGCCGAGCCCCGATACCTTCGTCGTCCACCTCTCCCAGCCGGTGTCGGCGTTCCTCGACTACCTGGCTGCCCCGTACGGCCCGAAGGTGGAGGATGCGGCCGGATTGACGGCCCACGCCGGCACCGACATGGACCAGACCTATCTGAAGACCCACGACCTCGGTACCGGGGCCTACACCATGACGGCGTTCGTGCTCGGCAGCCACTACACCCTGACGGCTTTCCCCCAGTACTGGGGCGGGGACCCGCAGGTAAAAGAGCTGAACATCGAAATCCTGCCCGATGTCTCAACCCAGGAAGAAGAGCTGCAAAGCGGCCAGTTGCAAATGATCCTCCATGGCCTGACCAAGCAGGAGGTCGCCAGCTACGCGAGCAATCCGAAGTTCCAGGTACAGCGTTTTCCCGCCAACTTCAAGACCCTGCTGATGGTCAACGAAAACAAGGGGATTTTCAAGGACCAAGCATTACGCACCGCGTTGCGCTCGGCCATCAACCGGGCCGAGATCGCCAGCGACGTGTATGGCGACGACGCCACGGTGTCAAACCAGTTCTACCCGGCGGGTGAGCTGCCGACCAACCTGGCGGTCGACGACCCGACCTATGACCCATCACTGCTGGCCAAGGCGGTCGCCGGCCTCACCGGCAGCAAGAACGTCGACCTGGCGTACTCGACCGACGACGCCCGCAACCAGCAGGACGCCGAGATCATCCAGACCGAGTTGCAATCGGCGGGGCTCAACGCCACCGTCCGGGGCATCCCTCTGGCCGAGGTCTTCAACCTGCCGACCGAACCGTCGCAGGCACCCGACCTGCTGCTGACAACGGTCAACCCCGACGCGTCGCACCCCGACACGTGGGCCCGGATCTTCGCCCACACCTACGACGGAACCAACGGCACCCTCAACTGGCTGCTGTGCTCCGTGCCCGCCGCCGACCAGCAGATGGATGAGGGACTGGCCTCCACGACCGAGGCCGAGGTCCAGATGCATTACGGCGAGGCCGGCGATCTGCTGGTCGCCAGCGGGTGCTTCGATTCGATTGCCGATGTCAAGGACGTCTTCGTGGCCGACGCCGGCTACAGCAACTGGGTCCACCGGCCACCGACGTTGTATTCCTTCGACCTCGGCGCCCTGAAGCTCAGCAGCTCGTCATGAGAGGCACCGACGAAACAATCTCGTCATGTCCTTTTGACAGCGCCGCCATAACCACCTCCTACCGTGCCCAACGATGGCCGTTGCCTCCCGCGAGATAACGCACGACAAGGCGGCTGATCCGAGATCGGACCAACCGATCGTCCAGCTCTGCGACCTCCACGTGACCTTCGAGCGCGGCGGCAAGGACGTCCAGGCGGTGCGCGGCGTCGACCTGCAGATACATCGGGGCGAGATCCTCGGGTTGGTCGGCGAATCCGGCTCGGGTAAGAGCGTCCTCGGCCTGTCGATGCTCGGTTTGCTCCCGACCCTGCCACCCCCCAAGGTCGAGGGATTGGCTGTCGTATGCGGCCTCGACATGGTCTCGGCTTCGGCGGAGCAGCGCCGTCTCCTGCGCCGCGACCACCTGGGTGCAGTGTTCCAGGACCCGATGACGTCGCTCAACCCAACCATGCGCGTCGGTCGCCAGGTCGCCGAGGCGGCCGGGTCGGAGTCCGAGGCGGTGCGCCTGCTCGACGCCGTCGGCATCCCCGAGGCCCGGCGCCGGCTGCGGTCCTTCCCCCATGAGCTTTCCGGCGGCCTGCGCCAGCGGGTCATGATCGCCATGGCGGTCGCCGGCGACCCGTCGCTCGTCGTCGCCGACGAGCCCACGACCGCGCTCGACGTCACCGTCCAGGCCCAGATCCTGGAGTTGCTGGCGCACCTACGCGACGAGACCGGCTGCACCTTTATCCTGGTCACCCACGACCTCGGCGTGGCGGCCCAGGTAGCCGACCGCATCGCCGTGCTCTACGCCGGGCGGTTGGCCGAGGTAAGCACGGCGACCGATGTCCTCGAGCGCCCGGCCCATCCCTACACCGTTGGCCTGTTGAAGTCTCGCCTCACGCTCACCGCCCGGGGTGACGGCCCCCTGCCGACGCTACCGGGCGAGCCGCCCGACCCCCGAAACCTGCCGTCGGGGTGCCCCTTCGCCCCTCGCTGCGAGCTGCGGGAGGACGCCTGCGAGGAGGATCTCCCGACGCTGCAACCGGCCCGCCGCCATCGGGGACTGGCCGCCTGCCGCCGGCTCGATGCCATTGCTACCAGTACATTTGCCGTCGGCGAGAACTGGGTCGAAAAGGCTGTAAGCGGGGAAAAAAAGAGGCCGGTCGCGGTCCAGCTTCGTGCTGTCACCAAGACGTTCGTGCTCCGTAAAGGCTTCGCCAAGGAACCGTTGCAGGCCCTGCGCGGCATCGACCTGGAGGTGGGCGAGGGAGAATCGGTCGCCCTCGTCGGGGAGAGCGGGTGTGGCAAGTCGACGCTCTTGCGCGTCGTCGCCGGTTTGATCGAGCCGACCGCCGGCACGCTCGAACTGGGCGCCGGGGCCCGGCCCCAGATGGTGTTCCAGGACGCCGGGGCGTCGTTGACACCGTGGATGAAGGTGGGCGAGCTCATCGGGGAACGGCTGCGCAGCGAGGGCGTGCGGCGAAGCGATCGGGCCCAACGGGTCCAGGAGGCGCTGGCCCTCGTCGGCCTGCCGGCCGAGGTGGCCGACGCCAAGGCGGCCCAGCTCTCGGGCGGCCAGCGCCAACGCGTCGCCCTGGCCCGGGCCACGATCGTGCCACCCGAGGTGCTCTTGTGCGACGAGCCGACCAGCGCCCTCGATGTATCGCTGGCCGCCACCGTGCTCAACCTGCTCGGCCGCATCCGCCGGGAGCTGGGAATGGCCATGCTCTTTGTCACCCACGACCTCGGCGCCGCCCGGGTGGTGGCCGACCGTATCGCCGTGATGTACCTGGGCAAGATCGTCGAGGTCGGCCCGGCGGTCGAGATCATCGCCGCACCCCGGCACCCCTACACCCGGGCGCTGCTCGGCGCCGTCCCGGGGACCGGTGTCGTTCGCAGCCCGCTGCAGGGCGAGCCGGCCAGCCCGCTGCACCCGCCGTCGGGTTGTGCCTTTCATCCCCGCTGCGCCGTCGCCCTCGAGTCCTGCGCCACCGGCGATCCGCCGGTGTTGGCCATCGGGCGCCGCCAGGTCGCGTGCGTCCGTGCCTCTGAGCCGGCGACCGCGGGAATTCCGTTGGCACCGTCAACGCCGGGTGAAGGAACGGCCGCAATTTCCCAAAAGAAGAAGGTCGACGATGGCGGTCGCTGAGCCGTACACGCCCCCGAGCATCGGCACCCTTCGGGGCCGGGCGTTCGTACGGACCCGCCGGCGCCGGCGGTCCCAAGCCGCCCTGCTCGACCGTTTCGCCATCGGCCTGTTGGCCCTCATCACCCTCACGGCGTTCGTCACGCCGCTGATCGCGCCCTACAAGCCGGACCTGATCGCCGGTAACGCCTTCGTGCACCCGAGCATGCATTACCTGCTCGGCACCGACGAGGTCGGGCGGGACATCTTCAGCCGGGTGCTCTACGGGTTGCGGACCAGCTGGTTCTCGGCGCTGGAGATCATCGCCTCGGGGGTGCTCATCGGCGGCACCATCGGCCTCGTCGCCGGCTCCGCCGGGGGTTGGATCGACGACCTGCTGATGCGCTTCACCGACGTGTTCCTTGCCCTTCCCGGGCCGATCCTGGCCATCGCCGTGGTCGCCGCCCTCGGCCCGTCGCTCGACCACACCTTGATCGCGGTCGGCATCGTGTGGTGGCCGTTCTACGCCCGCATCGTGCGTGGCGAGGTCAAGGCCCTATCGGCCCGGCCCCACCTGGAGGCGGCCCGCTTGGCCGGCGTGGGTCGGGTGCGCCTGGCGGTACGCCATCTCTTGCCGGGCGCCATCCCGGCGACGATGGTCACGGCCAGCCTCGATGTCGGCAACCTGGTCCTGACCCTCGCCGGCCTGTCGTTCCTCGGTCTTGGCCAACCGGCGCCGGCGCCCGAGCTCGGGGCCATGGCGGCGCGCGGCCTCACCTACCTGCTCCAAGAATGGTGGGTTCCGGTGATGCCCGGGCTGGCGGTCATGTTCCTGGCCCTGGCGTCCAACCTGGCCGGTGACGGCCTCCGGGACCTGTTGGGCGACCGTTGAGCCGCTTGATCGGCAAACGGCTGCTGGCCATGGTCGGCGTGCTGTTGTTCCTTGCCGCCGTGGTGTTCGTGCTCCAGCACAACACCCCGGTCGACCCGGTCCACTCCTTCCTCGGCGCCAACGCCTCCGAGGCGGCGGTGAAGGCGGAGCGGCACAAGCTCGGTTACGACCGGCCCCTGCTCGTCCAGTATGTGAGCTACGTCACCGGGATGCTGCGCGGTAACCTGGGCATGTCGTTGCGGACCCGCCGACCCGTCTCGACCGACCTGCGCGACTACCTGCCCGCCACCTTGGAACTGGCGGCGTTCGGGCTGCTGCTCGCCGCCGTCTTGGGCGGCATTCTCGGCGTGGTCACCGCCGCCCGGTTTAGGGGCGCGGGCATTTTCCGTTTCATCACCCTCGCGGGCGCCTCGACCCCGCCGTTCCTGCTGGCCCTGCTCGGGATCTTGCTCTTCTACCGCCGGCTCGGCTGGCTGCCGGCGACGGGTCGTTCCAGCCTGGCCAATCCACCCACCGGCCCGACCGGCTTCCTCACCATCGACACCTTGGTGCGCGGCAATATCCACGGCTTCACCGACGCCATCGGGCATCTGCTGCTCCCCGGTTTTTGCGTCGCCATCCTGCCGGCGGTGTCGATCGGCCGGGTGTTGCGCTCCAGCCTGGTCACCAACCTGCGCTCGGATTATGTCCGCACCGCCCGGTCCAAGGGGCTGCGCGAGATCGTCGTGCTGTGGCGCCATGCCATCCGCAACAGCCTCGGTCCGGCGCTGTCGATGGGCGGCCTGCAGGTCGGCCTGATGTTTGCCGGGGTGGTGATCATCGAATCGATCTTCGCCTGGCCCGGTATCGGCCTCTATACCGTGCAGTCGATCCCCCGGGCCGATTTTCCTGCCATCGCGGGCGTGACGATGGTCCTTGGCGCCGGCTATGTGATCGTCAACACCATCGTCGACATCCTCCAGGCCGTCGCCGACCCCCGGATCACGCTGAGCTAACCGGGCTGCTCCTGCTCGGTCAGAAGCCGGTGCACTGACCGGACTCGACACCGCCGACGGTGTCGCTGCCACCTATCGGCGAAGGCTTGTTCGACGTGCAAGCCAGCACGGACCCGATGCCGTCATCGAAAACGGTGTCGAGTCCCCGGTTTTGCGTCACGGTGACCGAACCGCCAATCGTGTCACCGGCGGGTGAGGTCCCGGGGAAGAAGCAATCGGGGTCGGTTCCGATGCTGAACGGAGCCTGGTTCGACGATACGACCAGCGACTTGCCGATCGAGGTGGCGTCACAAATCACGTTGGTTTCTGGGAACCCTGGTGTTCCGGTCGTCCCGGTGATCGTGACCGATCCCAGGATCGTCGTGGCCATATCCGAGCCGCCTTCCTCCTCGGCGTTGCCAATGGCGATCGCGAAGGCCCCCGAAGATGCCAGCGATCCGTCGATTGTGTCGCCCGTGGCGATGAATTCGGCTCCGGGCGAGACCACCACGCTGCCGGTCACGGTGGCCTCATCGATGAGGCAGAAGCTGTTTCCCGGTACCACGACGTTGCCGACGATGGTTCCACCGAAAAACTCGCCGTCGTCGCATGAAACACTGCCGTTGCTCACGGCCCGGCTTCGAATGACGTTGGCTGACCCGCCCGACGCCGAACCCCACCCTTGGGGGCTGGTCGAGAAGGGCGAAGCCGCCGCCACTGCGGGCGCGAGTGGGGCGAGGAGCAAGGCCCCTGCCACGAACAATTTCAGGCCTCGACCGTTCATAGCTCCCCCTAATCTCCCTGCCCCGTCCGGTTAATCAACAATCCTATTCGCGAACAAAAAAGCCGGTGCTTCTTTTCTATCCGAACGGGTACTTTTATGGTCATTTCAGGGTCCAGGTCGGATCATTCGCCCGATCCCTTTCTCCATCGGACCGTCGTCATGGGTGAAGACCGTATGGCCACGGACCAGCGTGCGCACGAGCCGGGCCGACATCGGCCACCCGTTGAAGGGCGAGGACCGGTGCCGGGTCCAGGTGGTGTCCGGTCCGACGACCCAATTTTCGCCGGGGTCGACCAAAGCGATGTCGGCGTCGGCGCCCGGTGCGAGCGATCCCTTGCCGGGTAGGCGCAGGATCTGGGCCGCGGTCGTGGTGAGCCGGACTATGTCGGTTCTTGCCAGGCGCCCATCGCTCAGGAGGAGGGGGAGCGTCAGCCCGACGCCGTCGATTCCTGCCCACGGTGTCTCTCCCGCTCGTTTCGAGGGGGGGCAGGGCGAATGGTCCGAGGCCACGACGTCGATAGCCCTCCCGACGAGCCGGGCCCACAAGAGGTCCCTATTGGCGCTATCGCGTATCGGTGGGTTGCAGTGGGCTGCTGGCCCTATCTCCTTCGCTGCCTCGTCGTCGAGCAGGAGGTAGTGCGGGCAGGTTTCGACCGTGACGTCGGGCCACCAGCGGGCCTCGTCCACGGCCGCGGCGGCCGAGACATGGACGACATGGAGCCGGGCACCGGCGTCGTCGGCCAGTTCGGCGGCCCAGCGCAGCGCCGCCACCTCCGAGTAAGCGGAGTGGCCGAGTGACGCTCGCTCGCAGTGCACCGCCACCGGTAGGTCGCGGCGAGCCGCCACCGCCATGCCGGCGGCGAGAGTCTCGTCGTCGGCGGCCGGAAAGTCGTCCCACCCACTTGGGCAGGCGAACGCCTTGAAGCCGCACACGCCGGCATCGGCCATGGCGTCGAGGTGGGCAACCGACGCCGGCACCAGGCCACCCCAGATGGCCACGTCGACCCGGCTGTTGCGTTCGATGGCGGCCACCTTGGCCGCGACCGAAGCGGCGGTGAGCGTCGGCGGGTCGCAATCGATCGGCATGTCGACCACGGTGGTGACCCCACCGGCGGCCGCCGCCGCGCTTCCGGTGTCGAAGCCCTCCCACTCCTCGCGCCCCGGTTCCTGGAAGTGGACATGGGCGTCGACCATCCCGGGCAGGACCAGCAGCCCGCCGGCATCGATCACCGTGGTGGTGCCGTCTCCCTCGACCGGCGCCTCGCCGGATGGGAGCATGGCGGCGATCCGCCCATCGGCGATCACCACATCGGCCCGGCGCTCGTTGTCGGCGTCGACCAGCGTGCCGCCCCGAATGACGACGATCCCTCTCACGGTCAGACCTTAGGAGAGGCCACCACGGCCCGTCGCGGTCGCTGGTTCGAGCCGAAACAAATCCTTAATATCCCGGTTCAGGCTCGGAAACACAGCCCTTCTAAGGTCCGGGGCGAGCAACTTCAAAACAGATCTGAGCGCCTAGGGTTCCGCCTCCCCGTTCGCCCTTGCCGGCAGCGGCGGAGGGTCTGGTCCGAGAGGGGCCGGCGGCTCACGGGCCGCTTCACGGCGGGACAAAAGCCCGGGAGGCCCATTGCTAGCGGCATGCGTCGTGCAAACGACACATGGCGGTAGCTAGGAGTGATTGCGTGCGCCCCGGGCCTCCTGTGCTTTCCGATAGCGAACATCTGTGCTAGCGAGCGAGAGCGAGAAACCAGGAGGTGACAAGTGCGACTGAGTCCGAGTGACGTCGACAAGTTGCTGGTATCCATGGCCGCGATGGTGGCCCGCGACCGCCGGGCTCGGGGCGTGGTGCTCAACGCCCCCGAAGCCACCGCCCTGCTGTCGTCGTTCGTGCTCGAGGG
>OBLV0100000298.1_pt1 | contig 15454 bp, 19 predicted proteins | sample 1520071 | NCBI WGS metagenome assembly OBLV01 (sample SAMEA3888446, study PRJEB22518) | metagenome | reverse complement strand
ATCGTGATGTGACTGGAGTTCAGACGTGTGCTCTTCCGATCTGCCGGTGTATCCCGGGTATGTCTGCTCGATTCTCTGTTCCATCCTGCTGGCGCGGCCCGTCAAATGGATTGAGGACAAGACCGGTAACCTCATTTCGACGCACTACGCGCGTGACATCTACTACAAGGGTGAGCTGGCGCTCCGCAAGGACGGCAAAATCCTTGGTGTGCGGTTCCATTGTGATTCCGATAACGGATCGTCTTTCTCGGATGCTCAACCCACGAAGTTCAAGATCGGGCTGATCCATTCCGCGTTCGCTGCCTACGACATTCCATTCGGCTACATGACCGCGCAAGGTCACTATACGAATAAAGCACCCGGTGGCGTCGCATATCGTTGCTCCTTCCGGGTGACCGAAGCGATGTTCTTCCAAGAACGGGTGATCCAGGCCGCCGCCTACGATCTGGGCATGGATCAGGCAGCGTTCCGGCGGCTCAACCTGGTGAAGGATCATCAGTTCCCATTCCGTACTCCCTACGGTTTCCTGCTCGACTCGGGGCAGTACGAAAAATGCCTCGATGTGGCATTGAACGCCATCGGCTACGACGAGTTCCTGCGTGAGAAGGAACAAGCTCGGTCGCAGGGTCGGCGGTTGGGGATCGGTCTCTCCACCATGACCGAGCCGCTCGGCGCCGGCAACAGCCGTGAGTACGACATTCTCGGCATCAAGATGTTCGACTCCGCAGAGCTTCGGGTGCACCCCAGCGGCAAGGCTATCTTGAAGATCGGGTCGAAGACCCAGGGCCAGGGGCACGAGACGACGTTCGCGCAGATCGTCACGCACGAACTCGGCATTCCGGCAGCCGACATCCTTGTCCAGCACGGCGACACCGACAACACCCCGTTCGGTATGGGAACCTACGCATCGCGGAGCACGCCGACCGCGGGTGCGGCGACCGCCATGGTGTCCCGCAAGATCCGTGCCAAGGCGAGGAAGTTGGCGGCGCACCTCTTGGAGGTCTCCGAAGAGGACGTCGAGTGGGAGCTCGGTCGCTTCTATGTCCGGGGTGCTCCCAACAACGGAGTGACGATCCAAGAATGCTCGATGGCGGCCTACGGCAACATGCCTGACGGCTTGGAACCGGGGCTGGAGAACAACGCCTACTACGACCCGCCGAACATGACGTGGCCGTTCGCGGCGTACATCGTGACAGTCGAGGTCGACCCTGACACCGGCGTGTGGGATGTGCTGCGCATGGTCGCGGTCGATGACTGCGGAGTGCGGATCAACCCGATGATCGTCGAAGGTCAGATCATGGGCGGCATGACCGAGGCCTATGCGATGGCGAACATGCAGTTCATTACCTACGATGCCGAGGGTAACTGCGTGGGTTCCAACTACATGGACTACCTGCTGCCAACGGCGTGGGAGACTCCTGGCTTCGAGCTCCACGAGGTCGTTACGCCGTCACCGCACCACCCGATCGGTGCTAAGGGCGTTGGTGAGTGCGCTGCAGTCGGTGGGCCCGCAGCATTCGTGAACGCGGTGATGGACGCCATCGACGACACGGGCGTGCGTAATATCGATATGCCGCTACTTCCGGACCGCGTGTGGGAGGCCATGAAGTACCGGCGCGACATATCGGGAGCACCGCCGGTGAAGACTGATTAGAATCAGTCTGGATAGATTGGGTCGATGACCATGGACGGGTGGGACGTCCTCGAGAGAGCCCGCGAGCTGTCGCAGCGCGGCGAGGCGTTTGTGCTGGCCACTGTGGTGTGGCGGCGTGGCCCGTCCTCGGGCAAGGAGGGTTGCCGGGCTGTCATCTCAGCCTCGGGACAGGTGTTCGGCTTCATCGGTGGAGCCTGCGCTGAACCTGTTGTTGTTCGCGAGGCCCGGCACATCCTCGCCGAGGGTGTGCCACGCCTTGTGTTCCTCGGCACGCCCGACGAACTCGAGTCTGTCGCGGTGCGGGAGGGCATCAGCTACGTACCGATGTCCTGCCAGAGCGAAGGCGCCTTGGAGATTTACATCGAGCCCGTCGTGCCGAAACCCCATCTGGTCGTGGTTGGGCGCTCTCCCATGGTGGAGACCCTGGTGGAGATGGGGCAGGCAATCGGCTGGCGCACGGTGCTCGTCGACCCCGACGGAGGATCGGCGGAGAACCATCCTTCGGCGCAGCGCGTGGTGAGCAAGCTCGACTTCAGCGAAGCCGGGGTCGATGACCGATCGCTCGTGGTGGTTGCCACGCAAGGGCACCACGACGAGGAGGCCGTGGAGCAGGCGCTCATTGCCGGCCCCGCTTATATCGGTCTGGTCGGGTCCCGGCCTCGGGCGAAGTCCGTCCTGGAGTTCCTGGAAAGTCGGGGGATGTCGAAAGAGACCTTGGCGCGGGTGAAAGTGCCAGCTGGTCTCGATCTCGGGAGAGTGTCGCATCGCGAGATTGCGGTAGGAGTACTCGCAGAGTTGGTGAAGATGCGGGCTGCCGGCGAGATCGCCAAGGGTGTGGCACCGGAGATGCCTGAGGTAGCCGAAGCGGTCGACCCGGTGTGTGGCATGACAGTGGATGTGGAGTCCGCGCCCCACAAGGTGGATTACGAGGGGACTACCTACTACTTCTGCGCTCCGGGTTGCGCGAGGGCGTTCAAGAAGGATCCCGCTGATTTCATCGGGGTGGGAGCGGAGTCGTGAATCGCATCAATTGGCCCAGTGTGTGGTAAGGAGAGCGAGTAGTCGATGCTGATCGAGAGCGAGTTCGAGGTTGCTGCACCGCTTGAGCAGGTGTGGAAACACATGCAAGACGTGCCGCGGATTGCGCCTTGCCTGCCTGGTGCCGAGCTCACCGATGTCAACGGCGATGTGTATAAGGGGCGCGTGACGACGAAGATGGGCCCGGTGAAGCTCCAGTTCGCCGGTACTGCCAAGATCGTCGAGCGCAACGAGTCTGCCAAACGGATCGTGATGGATGCGTCCGGGTCGGAAGAGAAAGGGAAGGGCACGGCCACCATGAAGGTGACCTCGACGATGGTACCTTCCGGCTCCGGCACCCGCGTCAAGGTAGCCCAGGACATCCAGCTCTCCGGTGCGGCTGCTCAGTTCGGCAGAGGCATGGTTCAGGACGTCACTAGCGTGATCATGAAAAGTTTTTCCAAGTGCATCGCGGATGACATCGGACGTGCAGCGCGAGGCGAATCCTCCGTCAAGCGCGACGCCGTCCCTGTCAAAGGTTTCAGCATTGCGATGCAGGCAACCATGACTGCGCTGAAGCGGTTCTTCGGCGGGCTTTTCGGCCGGAGCAAATCGTGATCACCATCCGTGAGCGAAAGAGAGGCTGAACATGATCTTGTTTTGGCTAGCCGACCTGATCATGCTGGTTGCGGTCTTGCCCATTGTCGTGATCTTGATGAAGCGTATCGTCACGCCAGTGGATCGGATCCGTAAGACAGTGGATGACATTCTTTACAACGGTGTCATCCTGACTGGAGAGCTCGACAATATTCCGGCACTGCTGGCTGAGACGGACAGCACGGTCAATGAGGTCGCTATCGGTGCAACCCGCTACGTCAAGCGTGTCGCGCCATTGCTGCCATCCTGAGCGACGATAGGAGGAGGAAGGCATGTCTGCAGCAGGATGGGTCTTTTTGATAATTTGTGCATTGGTCATCGCCGTGGTCGGGCTCTCGCTGGTGAAGGTGATTGCACAGCTTCGGCACGTGGCCTGGACGCTGGGTGCCATCATCGTCGGCGTGAATGCGATCGCATACCAGACGAGGACTGTGCCGGAGGTTATCCCTTCGGTTAATGCCAACCTGAAACCTGTTCGGGACATGGCGGAAACGATTTAAGGCCAGCGCCGATCGTCCTGGTCGGGGCTGGATTCAGGGTTAAGGAGTGAAGAGATGCACGAGTTCACGTGCGGTCATCAGGAATGTAGTTCTCAGTTCACCTCGTCCGACAAGAACGTTCTGATGCAGCAAGTCGCGGATCACCTCGTGGAGTACCACGCCGTCCAGAAACCGAACCAGACGCTTCTCGGTTACCTGGAAACCACTTGCGTGACCACCACCCCAGACCGTTAAGAGCTTGGTGGACTCGTTGTAGTACGGAACACAACTGCTACCGGAAAGGAGGGCGGCGGGATGGTGTTGTTGCTTGCGGAACAGGCTCCCGTGCCCGAGGCACATCTGTTCGGGTGGTACCTGGGCTACGCAATCGGCGTTGTGGTCATCACCGTCGTAGTCGCGCTGGTAGCTCCGATCCTGGTCCTTGCAGCGCGGATCTCGCGCCAGGCTCCACAGATCAACCAGGCGCTACAGCAATCATATCGGAACACATTGCCCTTGGCGGATCTACGGCAGACGATCGATCATGCTGAAGTCATCGTCGGAGGCCTGGAACGCGGACGCGCGCGGCTTGGAGGTTAGCGGTGGGATTCTTACTTGGGTATGCCGGCGGGCCGGATGGATATGCTCCTGAAGAGATCACCTTCTGGTGGGTCACTCTCGGCATGGGCGTAACCGTCGTGATCGTCGTGATTCTCCTGCTGTCTTCCCTTGTCGCTATGGTCAAGTCCATCGACAAGAGTGTGGTGGGGGTTCGGGACACGCTTCGCGCTATTCCGGAGAACACCGCTAATGCGGCGCTCATTCCGATCACAGCTGACAGGGTCGACGCGGTTCTCGCGGAGGGCCTGCAGCATCATCTGTTCTTGACCAGGGTGCTCACTGGGTCGGGGACGCCGACTGGTGGAAAGGGCTAGACATGCTTGTTACCCTGACCGTAATCGTTATCGCGTTGCTGATCGGCGTACTGGCTATTTATCTGTTCGTGATTGGATTCCTGCTCAATCGCATCGCAGATAACCTCGATGACTGCTTGGGGAACGTGAAAACGATCGCCAAGCAAGCAGAGGTCATCGTCCCCAGCGTCGAGCACATCAACCGCACGGGTGGGGTCGTCTCAGGGGCGCTACCGCTGCTCTACACCGGTGCGGAGCGCGTTGCAGCCAAGTTGGCACCCCCACCGCCCCCGGCACCTGTCAATGGACACACTAATGTGCCAGCCTCTGGTCGCCGGCGTTCTCGCCTGATGGACACGACTGGCTTCCGTGGCCGTGGTGGTCATCATTAGATCGATGTAGCAGCCCTCTGCCGGTAGCAGCTGGGGGTCGAGAAGGGGTGGGGGTGGGCGACCATGTGGTCGCCCACCCCCACCCCTTCTCTGTCTAGCTTCTCAGGAACTAGGCGTGTCGTCCGGACCCCGCTGCGCAAGGGGGCCAGTCAGCTCGGACTTGTAACTGCCGATCCAGTGATCGTCCCATGCCTTGTCGTACTTCACTTCGTTGCAGTGCGGGTTGTAGATAGCGGTCAGCTCCTGGACGATCTCTTCGCGGTGAGAGCGGGCCCAGCCCTGAACCTCGTAGGTGCAGATGTGGAGCTTCCACCGGGTGCCGGCCCGATTGATCCAGCAGTTAGCCCGGGGATGCTTGAACGGAAAGCCCGCCTCTGCCATGTTGTCGGCGTGACCGACGTAGATCACCGCGTAGCGGTCCGGCTTGTTCTCGGCATCGGGCTTGTACATGATGGCGAAAACGCCCGGACGGCTGGGAGGGGTCCAACCGCCAAGGATTCGAGGTCCCTCGAACGAGTAGCCAGCAAGCGATCCGAGGCGGATCATGTTCCGACCTGCACAGTCATCTAGGGTGTCCTCGCCGTCATGACATGTTGCGTCCAGTATAGAAGTGCAAGGTAGGCTGTGGTTCAGCGGTCGATGTCTTCTTCCTCACTGATCGCCTCGACCCTGACGATCGGGTAGACCGGCAACCCCGCCTTCTGCACTGCGTCGGCGAAATGTTCCTTACCCTTCGCAATCGCCTCATCGCGACAATCCGCGAGCACAACGACTTGTGCACCATAGCGGTTGGTGCCGATGCCGGTCGCGATGCCGTCCATCGTGGCGACAGCATCCGCCAGCTCGACGACTTCCTCGAGCTTCATGATGCGGTCGCCCTCGGCTTCGATGCCGACGCTCCATCTCATCAATCTAGATCAACCTTTCCTACCCGAGCTTCGGTAGCAGCGTGGCAAGTTCCTCCAAGCTGCTCAGGTCATGACCGGATAGGAGCACGTCGACGTGTGGGTTTGCGGCTATCATGCCCACCGTTTGCGGCTGGTAGGCGGCGTTGTTGCCCTTGTGCGGGTTCATCCACACGATGTTGTGGCACAGCCGAGACAGCCGTTCCATCGCGTCAGAGAGAAGCTCGGGGTCACCCCGGTCGAGACCGTCGGAACAGATGACGACGACTCCGCCGCGGCACATGCCCCTCCGACCCCATTTGCGGACGAACTTGTCCACTGAGTCACCGATCCGGGTGCCTCCCTCCCAGTCCACCACGAGCTTGGCGGCTCTTGCGAGCGCCTCATCCGGCTTGCGGGTCTGTAGTGGCTTGGTCACCTGAGTGAGGCGAGTGCCGAAGCAGAAGACCTCGACCTTCTGCGAGGCGCGCTTGGCTGAGTACGCGAACTGCAGGAGGGCCCGAGAGTAGTCGGACATCGATCCGGACACGTCGAGAATAAGGATCAGTGGCCGGAGCCGTACCCGGCGCTTGCGCCAGTACAGCTCGACCATCTCACCATTAGTGCGCATGGACTCGCGTATCGTCCGGCGCATATCCGGCTTCCGCCCCTCACCTGCCGTCTTGGTACGGCGAGTGCGGCGTTTGGGCGGTGTGAACTTGATACGCGACATAATGCGTCGTATCGCCGCGAGCTCTTCGTCGGTGCACTCGCCGAACGATCGGTGCTTGAGAGACTCGACGTTGGATGCCATCAGGCCGAGGAGGGTTTCTTCCTCTTCTTCCTTGCCTGAGGGCTCAGTAGCCGGAATCTCGAACGGTGCGTCGGCTTCAGCTGAGGCTTGCGCCTTCACCTTCAGCATCTTCTGGACGGGGCTATCCGATGCGAGGAAGTATGCTCGGAACACCTCGTCGTACACTGGCAGGTCTTCGCGGCGGACAATCATGGTCGTCCGGCCGGCCCAGTACAGATCGAGCAGATCGGTGGGGTCGAGCGGTGCCATTGCCGAGCAGTAAGTCAGGATATCGCCCGAGCCGACGGCTAGTCCCTTGGCTCGCAGCGCGCGACCAAAGTCGACGAGCACCGTGGTGAAGGCATTGTTGCGTGCCATGTGGTCAACAGGCCCCGTGAGATGTGTCAGGCATGAGAGGTTACCTCGTCGAGGTTATCCCGGACCAATTCCAGATCGTCACGATCCTTGATGATCGACCCGAGGGTGTCGTCCGCAACATTCCGGCTCAGGCTGGACTCACCGAGGAACGACAAGGTGCGGGCCCAGTCGATCGTCTCAGCCACCCCGGGCGGCTTTGCCAGATCCATTTCGCGGAGCTTGTTGACTGCTGCAACCACCTTGCGGGCCAGCGTGTCGGAGACCTCGGGCGCCTGCACGGTGACGATCTCCACCTCGCGATCGGGGTCCGGATAGCCGATCCAGTGGTACATGCAGCGTCGCTTCAACGCGTCGTGCAGATCCCGGGTCCGGTTGGAGGTCAAGATGACCAGCGGTGGACGTTCTGCCTTGATGGTTCCCACTTCGGGAATGCTGATCTGGAAGTCGGACAGCACCTCGAGGAGGAATGCCTCGAACTCGTCATCGGCGCGGTCGACTTCGTCGATCAGGAGCACAGCCTCGTCACCGGCTTTGACTGCCTGCATGAGGGGACGCTCGAGAAGGAACCGGGGACCGAACAGCTTCTCCACGGCTTCCTCACCAGCGACGTCCCTATCCGACAGCGCTCGGATATACAGCAACTGGCGAGCGTAGTCCCACTCGTAGAGCGCCTGGTTGGTGTCGATGCCCTCATAGCACTGGAGCCGGATCAGTTTGCGTCCGTACACGGAGGACAGCACCTTGGCGATCTCGGTCTTGCCCACGCCTACCTCGCCTTCGAGGAGGATAGGCCGTTGCAGGGACATCGCCACGAACACCGCCGTCGCCAATCCCCGGTCCGCCAGGTAGTCGCCACGGCGCAATGTTTCGGTCAGTTCCTTGACGGTACTCGGAAGAGTCATCGAGCGGTCTCCTTGGCAAAGGCTAGTTATCGAGAGCGACACTGTGCGACGGCGCCCTTCGGGGTGATAGCCAGCCGGGTCGTTGTTGCGGGCGTCGGCAGACGCGAGACTAATCCCGGGAAACCCAGCCGTGTGACGGCGAGGTCTCCCGAGGACCGGTCAGTTGAGTGTCTCGTACCCGCGGCCGTCTTTCTGCATCGGGCTCACGTAGGACGTTGTGCGCAGCACACCGTTGGTTGCCGGCGCAGCGTCCCCGACAAGGCGGTATGAGCTGGTGCGTGCCGACTCATTGGTCGCCTCAGGTGGTCCGTCAGCCGGTGATTGTGGTCTCTTACGTCCGAACATGAAATGATCCTCTCTTGCGTATCCGACCGGCGCTCGCATGAGCAACGGTGTCCCGCGCGCTACTCTTTCTGATCAGAGGACCCGAAGACAAGGTCCCGTACGGACCCTGCCTCGGAGTTCGTTTTGCCCTCGCGCTCCAGCTTTCGCTTCCACGCGGAGCGGAGGTTGCCGCTCACCGACGGGGGCGTGTTGGCCGCCGGAGTATCGGACTCCTCGGCCAAACCCTCGAAGCCAACCGATGACATACTCTTGCAGATGTTGTTGTTGCCGCAGGCTTCATCGACGTCCGCGCTCGACTGACCCTGAGCTTTCCAGATGCCACGCAGCGCGGAGAGGGCTTGCTGGCCCTCCTCGGTCAGGTTGTCCGTCGGCTTTGCGCTCTCTTGGTCTTCGCTCATGTCTGAGCACCCTCTCCGATGCAACTGGTCAGGGGATGGATTAAAAGAAACCGTACCCGGCCCGGGCCGCTCGGGCGACTGCCCGGCGTACCGCGACGATGGTCAACTGGGCTGTGAGTCAAACCGGCGACCTACCTCTTCCCAGTTCACGACGTTCCAAAAGGCCTCGACGTAGTCGGCGTGTGCTGCCGGGTACTGGAGGTAGTACGCGTGTTCCCATAGGTCGAGTCCCAACAGCGGTTGCTCCCCCGCGGTGAGCGGGGAGTCCTCGTTGGGGAGGCCGTACACCACCAGCCGGTTGTAGGCCCGAATCAACCAGACCCAGCCGCTGCCGGCTTGAACGTTCGCGAGCGCGGTGAACCGCTCTTTGAACGCTGTGAACGAGCCGAACTCCTCCGCGATGGCTTCAGCGAGGTGGCCGGAGGGCTTCCCTCCACCGTCCTTGCTCAAGGTGGTCCAGAACAGAGAGTGGTTCGCGTGCCCGCCGCCGTAGTTGCGTACCGCATTCCGGGATTCTTCCGGGACCTTGCCGATGTTCCGCAGCAGATCGTCGATGGACTGCTCACCCGCCGCACGCATGCCGGCGGAGGAACTCACCGCAGCGTTCAGCCGATCGACGTAGCGTTGATGGATCTTGGCGTGGTGCAACTCCACGGTCCGAGCATCGAAGTAAGGCTCGAGCGCGTCGTAACCATAGGGCAGGTCGGGGAGGTTGTAGACGCTCATGGGCCCCTTCCTGAGCCGGGACTGTCGTAGTCCGTAATTTATCTATCGTACACGGAAAATCAGCACGAGCACGCGCCACGTAGCCACCGACAGGGGCCGCCAGATGATCGTCCCCAGTGGACCGTCATGATCATCTTGGTCGCCTTGGATCGGGGCCGGCGGAACCGCGTTCCGCAGAGACTCTGCGGAACGTTCGTCTCGCAACCGGGATCGGTTCGGTGATCCGAGGATGATTCGAGTGGGGGCCGCGCGCACTCCTCGATTCGCCTCGGTTCGAGGAGAGAGCTTCTTCGTCCGGCGGTTGGCTGGAACCGACGACCGGTTCGCTGAGAGGAGGATCCGGCAAACGGACGCGGCACCGTTACGACGTCCGGAGTAGTGCACCGCCCCTCGTCGCGGACCACGCACCTGTGAACGCTGCCGGCTGTCACGAACTCTCAGGTCCGGGCCAGCCGGTTGGCGCCCGACGTAGTGTCCGCGCGGCGACGACCGGTATCGGGATCCACCACCGCTGGGTCAGTGATCCCTGGCAGGTACGTCCGGCAGTACATCACGATCCGGTGGGACGGCGTCCGGGCACGGCCGACGACATCGTGGTGGCCACTGCTCTGCTCACAGACCTGGAGAGAGGCGCGCTGGTGACTCCCCGCACACCACGGATCGTTCGTTGGAGCTTGTCTGTTGTTGCAGCCACGTTGCCAGTGGTGATGTTGGCGTCCTGGCCGGCCCAGGCGGGACCCGAGCAGGCGGCATCCCCGGCAAAAGGGTTGCCAGCGAAAGAGTTCCCCGCAACGAATGCCGCACCGAGTCCGCATGATGATGATCCCCTCGGCCAGGTGACTGGTCAGGTCACCAACCGGGTTCCGATCGGCGGGGCCAGGGCGAAGCAAGACCCGGACGGCGGTGATGGGGGCGATGGCCAGGGCAATGGCCCAGACAATGGTCGAGACAATGGAGAGCGGGCCCGCGGTGGCGATAACGGGGGCGGCGATCGTCGTGGGGAGAACAACGAACGTCGTCGCAAGGATCAGGCTGGGAAGGGTGGGGGCGGTAAGAAGGCTCCCAACACCAAGTGCACACTGATCGTCCCCGACGCGCCGCTGACCGCGCAGGGCATGGCCACGCCGTTCCAGCTGGTAGCGACAAACCGGCGCAATGGCCCGTGCCGGGAGGCCAACGTCGACCAATCCGCGTTCATTGAGGCGACGATCCTCAATCCGGCGACGGGAGCACTGTCCATCTACCGCCCGCTGGTGATCGACCGGGGAACCAAGCCGGCTGCCGCGCCGGTTGTACCAAAGTTGCCTCCGGGCGCGGTGGTGGGAATGTGGTTCGGTTTCCAGGGTGACACCCTGACCCTGCGCGGGGCGACCGAGAACTGCGTCAACGGTTTGCGCGGGTCACCATTCGGCCAGTTCGCCTACTGCGGTGCTCCGGAGTTCTTCAGCGCCGCCAACTCAGCGATCCGCGCCGGCAAGCTGAAGGTGCCGGCGTTAGGTACCGGCCGTGACGGCAAGCCATGCCCGAGCACTCGCGACTTCTCCATCGTCGACCAGGACCAGAGCGACAACCTCGACACCAGCTACCTGGCACTGGCGAACGGGCGGACGGCCCAGAACAACCAGACCAATGCCGCGGCCCTACCCGCAACCACCATCCTGCGCAACGCCAGTGACAACGGGCTACTGAACTCCTTCATTGCTCCTGCGCTGGGGTGCAAGCCGTTCCGGGCACCGGACCTCACCGCGGACGGGGCGCTGACCCCCTCGTTGGCCTTGAATGAACTGCAAGCCGCGCTCAGGCAGACGGATCCGGTAGCGCTCGTCCCGCCTAACGATCCGATGGCCCAGGTCGACGGTAAGCCGAGCAGGGCCAAGACCAATCTGTATCGAGCCGGGGTGAACATGTCCCCGATGGACCCTGCGGTCGACACCGCACGGAACTACTGTCGCAACCTGGCCACGGTCGCCCCGGCACGGCTGCGGTTCGACCGGCCTTTCACGATTGCCGCCCCATCTCCCGACCCGGCTGCGGCGAAGAACCTGTTCACTTTCCTGCAGCAGCGCCTGAAGGGCTCGTTCGCCGATCTAGGTTGCACCCAGGCGCGCGACAAAAAGAGGAATTGATCTTCCGGCCAGCGGTCGTCAGTATCGGTTAGATCCGGTGTGCGCGATGTTCTGAATTCCGACCCACATGTTGTGGAGGATGTTGCTGATCTGGTTGCTGGCGCCGGGAACCGAATTCGCGATGAAGCCTCCAAGCAAGTCTAAAAGAAGTAGGATCAAAATAAGAACGATGAAGAAAGTGAACACCTTCTCTATCGACTTGACCATCAAATTTCCTTCCTGCGCGGGGCGGTGCGATCGGAGGGCGAGCTCCCCGGGAGCAAGCTCACCAGTGCGGCAGTGTGCGTCGTGCTAGGCGGTTCGGGAGTTGCACGACACAGTTGAGTGTTGCGCGGGACCGCGCTCATCGCCCCGGTGTGCAGCGCCGCCCGCTGCCGCGGAACGGTGTCGGGACCGATGTCCGGATCGCTGTGCGTGATCACAGGGACTAGAGTACGGCCTGCGTCCAGATCTCCACGCACCGCGACCGAGTGATTCCCCAGAAGAGTCATACGAGCGGTCACCGGCTCTCCCATCAGGTCTACCGACAGCGCTCAGGCACCTGAGCGCACCGGCAGCGTAGCGTGATCGTGCCTAGTGAGCGCCGCTGGCGTACCCCAGGCCGGGAACGTGATCTACCGGGTGCCGGCCTCCGCGGTCTCGGTGTCCGGTGCGGCGAAGAGGTAGGCGTGAATCAGCCGCAGCAGCAGGTCGGTGTCCACCGGTTTGGTGACGAAGTCGTTGGCTCCGGAGGCCAGGCTCTTCGCTCGGTCCTCCTTCATCGCCTTCGCGGTCACCGCGATGATGGGCAGGTCGGCGTAGCGGTTCAGGTTGCGGATCGCGGCGATCGTCGTGTTGCCGTCCAGCTCGGGCATCATCACGTCCATCAGGACCAGCGCGATGTCGTCGTTGCGCTCCAGCGCGCGGACTCCCCCAACTCCGGTATCGGCGAACACGACGTGCAGGCCGTGCGCCTCGAGCATGCTCGTGAGCGCGAAGACATTGCGCAGGTCGTCGTCCACGATCAGGATCTTTTCCCCGTGGAAGCGGGGCGGTGCCTCGTCACGGGTCGGATGCAACTGGGGCAATGATCGCGCTGCCGAGACCAACTCGGGTGGTGCCAGGTCATCGGGGGTGGTGCCCTCGGGTGTGGTGCTGGTCCGGGCCGCCGGAGCGGTCACCGTGGGGACCTCCGGTAGGTACAGGGTGAATGTGCTGCCCACCCCCGGTTCACTGCTGACCGTCAGCGCACCCCCCAGCAGATGGGTCAGCTGGCGGCTGATCGAGAGCCCGAGACCGGTGCCTCCGTATCGCCGGCTGGTTGTCCCGTCCGCTTGCTGGAACGCTTCGAAGATCACGGACAGCTTGTCTTCATGGATCCCGATGCCCGTGTCGCTCACCTCGAACGCCACCAGTGATGATGCGGCGCGCAGCGTCTCATCATCGACCTGCTGTTCTACCTCCCGGGCGGATGCCGACCGGATCCGCAGCGTCACCCCGCCCTCATCGGTGAACTTGAGCGCATTGGACATCAGGTTGCGCAGCACCTGCTGCAGGCGCTGCTCATCGGTGCGCAGTACTGCGGGCAGCGCCGGATCGAGTGTCACGGTGAAATGCAGCGCCTTCTCCGTGGCGAGTGGCTCGCACAGCGTCCTGACGTAGGCCACCACGGCGGTCATCGCCACATCGGACACTGACGGGTCCATCCGCCCCGCTTCCACCTTGGCCAGGTCGAGAATGTCGTTGATCAGCTGTAACAGGTCGCTCCCCGCGGAGTGGATCGTGTTGGCGAACTCCACCTGCTTGACGGTCAGGTTGCCGTCCAGGTTGTCGGCCAGCAGCTTGGCCAGCACCAGGGCGCTGTTGAGCGGTGTGCGTAGCTCGTGGGACATGTTCGCCATGAAGTCTGACTTGTAGCGTGACGCGGCGGCCAGCTGCGCCGCCCGCTCCTCGATCTCCTGGCGGGCGAGTTCGATTTCGGCATTCTTGATCTCGATGGCGCGGTTCTGGGTGGCCAGCAGGGCCGCCTTCTCCGCCAGCTCGGTATTGGACTTCTGCAACTCGTGCTGCTGCGCCTGCAGCCGCTGTGAGCCGGAGGTCAGTTCCTGTGCCAGCCGTTGGGACTCGGCTAGCAGTGCCTCGGTCCGGGAGTTGGCCAGGATGGTATTGATGTTGACGCCGATGGTCTCGCGAAGCTGTTCGAGCAGATCGCGGTGCACCGGGGTGAACTCGTTGACCGAGGCCAGCTCGATCACGCCCAGGGCCTGATCCTCGAACACCAGCGGCAGCACCAGCAGGTTGATCGGGGCGGCGAAACCGAGACCAGAGCTGATCACCGCATAGTCCGGCGGCCCCTGGGTGACCAGGATCGTGCGCTTGTCCAACGCCGCCTGCCCCACCAGGGACTCCCCGAGGCTGAAGCTGCGGATCGCCGCAGGGTCTGCGATGCCGTAGCCGGCGGCGAACTCGAGCACGGCTGGGCCGTCCTGCCTTGGACGGATCAGGAACAGGGCCCCTTGCTGGGCCGACACCAGCGGCACCAGTTCGCTCATCACCAGCGACGCGATAGCGGCCAGGTCGCGGTGGCCCTGCATGCGCCGGGACACCCGGGCGAGGTTGGTCTTGAGCCAGTCCTGCCGCTGGTTGGCACGCGTGGTCTCGTTGAGGGTGGCGATCATCTGGTTGATGTTGTCCTTGAGCCCCGCGACCTCACCGGAGGTCTCGACGGTGATCTGGCGGGTCAGGTCGCCGGCGGTCACCGCGGTGATCACGGTCGCGATCGAGCGCACCTGGGTGGTCAGGTTGCTCGCCAGGACGTTCACATTCTCGGTCAGGTGCTGCCACGTGCCGGAGACGCCGATGACCTCGGCCTGGCCGCCGAGCTTGCCCTCGGTGCCGACCTCGCGGGCCACCCGGGTGACCTCGGAGGCGAACGAGGACAATCGGTCCACCATCGTGTTGATCGTGGTCTTGAGCTCCAGGATCTCGCCCCGGGCGTCCACGTCGATCTTCCTGGACAGGTCACCGCGCGCCACCGCTGTGGTGACCTGGGCGATGTTGCGTACCTGGCTGGTCAGGTTGTGTGCCATGAAGTTGACGTTCTCGGTGAGGTCCTTCCAGATCCCCGCAACGTTGGGGACCCGGGCCTGCCCGCCCAGGGTCCCCTCGGTGCCGACCTCACGAGCCACCCGGGTGACCTCGTCAGCGAACGCGCTCAGGGTGTCGACCATCCGGTTGATCGTGTCGGCCAGTGCGGCGACCTCACCGCTGGCCTCGACGGTGACCTTCTTCGACAGATCGCCACCGGCCACCGCGGTGGCCACGGTGGCGATGCTGCGTACCTGGCTGGTCAGGTTGTCCGCCATGCCGTTGACGTTGTCGGTGAGCGCTTTCCAGGTCCCGGCGACCCCGCGCACCTGGGCCTGGCCGCCGAGCTTGCCCTCGCTGCCGACCTCGTGGGCGACCCGGGTGACCTCGTCGGCGAAGGCGGAGAGCTGGTCGACCATGGTGTTGAGGGTTTCCTTGAGTTCCAGCAGCTCGCCGAACACCTCGACAGTGATCTTGCGGCTGAGGTCGCCCCGGGCCACCGCGGTGGCCACCTGAGCGATGTCGCGCAGCTGGGCGGTCAGGTTGCCGGCCATCACGTTGACCGAGTCGGTGAGGTCCCGCCAGGTCCCGGCGACCCCGGGTACCTCGGCCTGCCCACCCAGCCTGCCCTCGCTGCCGACCTCGCGGGCCACCCGGGTCACCTCGGAGGCGAAGGCGGAGAGCTGGTCGACCATGGTGTTGAGGGTTTCCTTGAGTTCCAGC
>OBLV0100000297.1_pt1 | contig 15487 bp, 16 predicted proteins | sample 1520071 | NCBI WGS metagenome assembly OBLV01 (sample SAMEA3888446, study PRJEB22518) | metagenome | reverse complement strand
CATACGAGATCGTGATGTGACTGGAGTTCAGACTGTGCTCTTCCGATCTCAGACCCGGATTGTCCGGGTGCATGGACGCCAGGCTGGCCAGGCCGTCCTGGTGGGCCGCCGCGACCACCCGAGCGCAGGCCAGGCCGTAGCGACCGCTGGTGAACGCCGGCCCGGCGACCACCAGGTCGGGCTCGGCCGAGCGGACCAGGTCGATGATGTCGGCTACGACGGTCGAGGCGATGTCGTCGCCGCACCACACCGTGGCCACGATCTCATGCTCGGGCGCCAGCAACTCGCCCAGCCGCCGCCCCGGACCGGCGGGACCGACCAGGAGGACCGGGCCGGAACCGGCGGAGTCCTCTCCGCCGATTCCGGCGAAGAACTGGTTGATGTAGTGGACGATCCTCGCCATCAGGTACCAGCCTTCCGCGGGGACGAGGGTAAAAGCAACGTCAACCGGCCCGGGCCGTCACCCGGCCCCACCCGAGCGGGCTGAGGGCGCAGTACACGACTGCGGTCGGGACCTCGAAGGCGGCCGACGCCGGGACCTTCAGCAACGCGAGTTCGACCCCGCCGTACACTTTTTCCACCGCTGGCAGTTGCAACCGGTGGTCATAGTTTCCCGTGCTGACCATGGCCGTGGCCCGTTCGGGTGCCACGACGACCGACGGTCCGGTGCCGTCGGTCCCCGCCATCTCGCCGTACAAGCCCACCGCCTCGATGCCGAGATCGCTGAGCGCGTCCATCTTCAGGGCCATGTCGGCGTCGGCATTGCCCCCGCCCTCCTTGGTGACGAGGGCGGCGTCGAACCCCGCGGCGGCGCAGAGCCGGGCGGCAAACATCGAGATCAGCTCTTTCCCCGCCTGATCGACCGGCTCTGGGCAGATCACGACCCCGGCGAAGTCCACATCGGTGCCGTGGCGGCGGCGCAGTTCGTTGACGACCGGATGGTTCTGGTGCATGAAGGTCGGATTCTTAAGGGCGGGGTGCCCGAACTGGCCACTCACCACCGCGCCGTCATCGAGGTCTCCGGGGTCGAGCAAGGTCGGTAGGGCGGTGCTGAAGCTCCGACCGTACACGAAGACGTCCTTGAACAGGCCCTGGGTTTGCAGGTTGGTAATCGCGCCGACGCGGGGCAATGCGCCCTGCGCCGCCCTTGGCCTCGGCGACCGGAGCACCTCGACATCGTCGGGTTCGACGTCCAGGGCAGTCTCGGCCAGCCAGGCCGCCAGCCGCAGCGACGCTCGGCGTAACGCCGCGTCCACCTGGTCCCAACCGGCGCTCGTCGCCGGCGTGAACTCGATCACGAGGTTGTGGGTCGCGGCCAGCGGTGAGAGCGGCGCGGCTGGCCCACTCAAGTCCACCAGGGCCTCTTGCGCACGCGGGAGGAACCCGGCGGTCACCACCGCGGCCCCCCGCAGCACATGCGTCGATCCTTCGCCCTGGGGGCGCGCCGGGCCGACGAAGCCGGGGAAGACGCCGCCCCCACCGGGCCCTTTGCTTCGCGGTTCGACGGCGTCGAGCACCTTGACGATCCGGGCGCTTTGCCCCGGTGACACCCATGACAGCCGCACCTCGGCCAGCGCCGGGTCGGCCAGCACGACCTTGGCCTCGTCGCCGCATAGGGTGAGAACGCCGCCCCGGTAGTGCGTCTCGGGGCCCATCTCTACCTGGCGTACGTGGTGCACCAACCGGGTGAGGGGCAACCGGGTAAGGGACATTGTCTCCATACTGGCAGTTCCGAGCACGATGACGTCGCATCCTTTGAACATGCGGGCGCTGGTCGAGGCGACCATGCCTTGCCGGTACCGGGGCTCTTGCCAGGCCGTAACCGATCCCTTCTGGCCGCCCACCCGGTCTGACGGTGCTACCGAAAACCGACCGCCGCGGTCAAGGCCCCCGCCTCACCTTCGTCGTCGTCTTGTCGGCCTGCCCCGCTTACTTGTTGGGCGTGTGCGGGCAAAAAAACCGCGTCACCGCCTGCTCACAGACACGCGACGTCACGAGATCTTACCAAAGTCGCTCTGGTACAGGAAGATCTATAAACCTCGTTTGACGCTGACAGTACCAAAATATGGGTTGTTCAGATCATGGATGAAACACACTGACGAGTACATGAACAATACACAGATTCCGCATATCGCGAATGCAGTTGGCTTCTAATCCTGCCGATGAAGGGCACGATAATGAACGTCACCTGAAACAAATTGGCGACCTCTCGGCCGGCGTCTTTAGCTCAAAGGCAGGAATGCCGTAAACGGATGGCGAAGGCCGCGGCCTGTGCCTTCTGGCTGGTCTGGTGATGGCCAAGAAGTGGAAACTCCTCGTGTACAACAAGGTTCGTGTAGTTTTCCAGCTCTGCTTGCAGGCGTGCCTGCTCCCGTTGAGACGGTACATGCGAATACCAGTACAACTCTCTGAAACCCCTCCACATGGTCACGGTGGAGGGCTCGTCGTGTCATTTTGTGTTGTCCCGCCGGGCTTGCTCTCAGAGGTCAATAGGCGCAACGGTGCGCGGACCCTGTTACGAATGACTTTCGGACCTCGGACCCATGCCGACTCGACTCGGCGAGCGGCAACGTCCTCACTCGCGCGCACCCCCTCAGAACCGATCGGCGTCCACCTGAGCTACCAAGGCCCAGCGATCAAACCGATCCCCTCGGGGTAACATGCCAGCAGCCGTTGGTCGGAAGGATCACGAACGTGCAGCACACGAACCACCAGGCGCACGCCCTGCGTCACCGCCCGGTCGACATCTCGCCCGGTCGCGTACCGAAAGGCTGACTTGGATGTCCCTGCCTCCCCCTGCAACAACCGATCCCGCGCCCGACTCAGCTCGGACTCCACTTCGGGCCATCCCCGGCTTGGAGGTCGTCGGGCGCGGTGTCTATCTGCGACCCAACCAGACTTATGTCTTGAAGGACATTCTCTTTCCACGGGGCAAATCCGTATCGCATTATTCACCGGAGACGCGCATGACCTACGCCATCCCTGAGACGTACCACGTGGACGAGAGCCCTCCAATGCCGGCCAAGGCGGCCCTAAACTCGGTCATCCTCGAGGAGTCGTGGGATCGGTTCGAAAAGCGGACAACCTTGGACGCAAGTATCGCAGTCAGCCAAGCACCCTTCAGTGTGGATGTCAACGCCAGCCAGACCGAACAGATACGACAAGAGGAGGATTCGTATTATGCATTGCGCACATCCATGATACCGTTGTGGGCGCTGTACATTCCGAATCCATTTAGTGTGAATGATGGCGACTTCGACCTCGAGAATGACTTCGATATTCCAACACCGTTCAACCCCGCGAACCGCAAGCAATACGTTCGGTTCTTCGATCGGTTCGGCACACACTACGTGCAGCGAGCTTGGGTGGGCGGCAAAGCCATGCTCGCTTTGACGATCAGCAAAAGTAGCCATATGACAGCCTCGGATATACAAGCCGGCATCAAGGCCAGCGCGTCCGGATTCGGGAACGCGAGCATCAGCACGAGCGATCAGAAGAGCAAGGAAAGACTTCAAAGCAACTCGAAGTGCACGGTCTTCGGCAAGGGCGGGGACCAATCAAAGCTGGCGGCTCTGAGCACGCTCGACGAGGAGCGATACAACGATTGGCTCCTTACCGTCAGAGATAATCCCGAGATGATCGAGTTCGAGGCCGTCGGTATTTGGACCTTACTGCGGGACCCAGTCAAAGCGCAGGCATTGATGGCTGCCTACAAGGAGGAGACGATCTTCTCGTCTCTGCGCGTGGTGTTCAACCTGGATAGCCAAATCCATATGTGCGAGGAGACCATCTACTACACCTACGACCTCGAGACCAACGAAACGAGCGCCCCGCAGAAGGTTCTTGACCGATGGCCTGCTCTCGCTGAAGTTGGTTTCGAGAGCATGGATGCTGCCTTTTTGGGGAAATATATGGTCTCGTCGAAAGGCGAAGACCTTACCCGCAAGCTTTTTATCTTCAACCGGGACATTTATATCCGCTGGGACTTGGACACGGATACGATCGACCCAGGTTATCCCGCCCCGATATCCCAGGGCTGGCCTGGTGTAACCTTCGACCGCGTCGATGCCGTCGTGAACGTGTCGCCACATACGATATACTTCTTTTCGGGAAGCCAATACATTAGATTCAACGTGGATACGAATCATGCAGACGAGGGATACCCCGACTTGGTGAGTCGTAGGTGGCTCGGGGTCACCTTTGACAGGCTTGACGCCGCAACCTACTGGGGTAACGGCAAGGTGTACTTTTTCCGGGGAAACAAATATATCCGCTATGACACGGTCGTGTGGCGGGCCGATGCCGGCTATCCGAAGCCGATTGTCAGCCACTATGTCGAAGACTGGAAGTTCTTCGAATGAAACATACCGACAAACCGGGGCTGGAGTCTAGCCCGGGCACCTCGGACACCAGCAAGCAGGCGGAAGCCTTGGTGAAGAAATACATGTTGGGAGCGCTCGCGGTCGGGGTGGTACCGCTCCCGCTTGTCGATCTGGCCGCACTGACTGCAGTCCAACTTCGTTTGCTCTCTCGTTTGGCCGACCTGTATGACCTCGAATTCTCGAGTCAGCTGGCCGCTTCCTTGATCGGGTCCCTGGTCGGCGCAGGCGGGACTGTCCTCGCGGCCAACGTCTCTGGACGGGTGCTCGTTCATTTCGTACCGGTAGCGGGATGGATAGTGAGCATCGCAAGCACTTCGCTTTTCGCGGGTGCGTCGACCTTCGCGGTCGGGAGAGTGTTCATTCAGCATTTTGACTCCGGGGGGACGTTCTTGACGTTCGACCCAGACAAAGTTAGACAGTACTACGCCGAGCAGTTCAAGGTTGGAAGCTCGGCCATGGAGGAGAACTTCGCGGGAGTTAGGCCGTAGCTACCGCGGATCGCAGCGCGCCCGATGGCCGACTCATCCTGATGTCGTAAGCGTCTGGAGTACGTCCCAGTATTCGACGATAAGGCCATCCTTGACGCGGAAGAAATCTACGATTAGGTAGTTGGGACCCTTAGAAGGATCGTTCGCGAAGGTGTAGTGCATTATTACGAGGTCACCTGTAGCGATTGTATGTATCACGTCGACGATCGCGGCATGCGGATAGTTCGTCGCTTGATACGTGGCGAAGTCCATCATGCCTTTCTTGCCGTCGATATCGGGCGAATGGGACACGAAGTCGTCGCTTAGGTATTTTCCTACCTCCGCCGCGCTCTTGTCGGTCACGAGTGCTTTGAAGAATCCCTGGACGACGGCAAGGTTTGCGGTCTCCTCGGGGGTGTTTGAACTCGAAGCACCTGTGGCGGTGTTCGTCGTGGTGGTGGCGTCGTGACTCCCCGAGGAGCACGCGACAAACGTGACTGACAACAATGGAACGATGACGACGCGCGCTATCACGCTTCCAAGTTTCATTGCGCTCCTTCGGGACCATGGACGTTCTGTGACATGGTCCGTGCAACGTAGCACGGCGAACTCTGCGGACGACGTAGGGCGATGGTGTCGAATCGATGTTTCCGAAGCAACCACTCAGGATTCTTCAAGCACGGCGACGGCAGTCACCTGGACAACCGGATGTCGGGTTCGGATGCGCTCAGCGGCTAACCCGAGTATGCCCTCGATCATCGAAGGTCCGCTTCGAGGGGCGGATCTGGTGACGATCTTTCTGATCGCAGCCAGGTCCGGCCGGCGACTGCGACAAGCAACCTGTTGTCGACGATCACCTTGTTTGGACATCGTGTTTTCCGACAGACATTTCACGCGGCAGAGCAAGGACATCGAGGCAGACGTCAGTCAGGGGGCCCGAGTCGGGCCCCCTGACATCACGTTGTTGCCGAGAGCGGACGACGGGATTCGAACCCGCGACCCCAACCTTGGCAAGGTTGTGCTCTACCAACTGAGCCACGTCCGCAGTAAAGCGATCAGACTAGCAGCGCCATCACTTGAGCAACCGGGACATCCGCCGGTCGGCGAGCGGTTTGCCGCCGGTCTGGCAGGTCGGGCAGTACTGGAACGACTTGGTGGCGTAGGACACCTCCCGGATGTCGTCGCCGCATTCCGGACAGGGAAGGCCGGCGCGGCCATGGACCCGGAGGTTGCTCTTCTTGTCCGACTTGAGCCCCGAGGCCGGCAGGCCCGACGAGCGGGCGGCCGCCTCGCCGAGCACCCCGACGAGGGCGGCGTGCAACCGCTCGAGCTCGGCATTGGTCAGCTTCCCGGTCGACGTGTACGGCGAAAGCTTGGCCACATGCAGCGCCTCGTCGGAATAGGCGTTGCCCACCCCGGCCAGCACCGCCTGGTCGGTGAGGACGGTTTTCAGGTTGCCGCTGCGCCCGGCCAGGGCGGCCGCCAGCGCGGGCACGTCGAATCCGGCCGCCAGGGGGTCGGGGCCGAGCCGCGCGATCCCCTCGACCTGCTCGGGCTCGGTCACGAGCCAAATCGCCAGGTGTTTCTCGGTCCCCTGTTCGGTGATGTCGAAGCCGGACCCGCTGTCCAGGGTGACCCGAAGGGCCAACGGGCCCTTGCCCAACTTCGGGCGAGCGGTAGGAACCTGCTCGCGCCAATGAATCCAACCGCCCCGGGCGAGATGCGTGATCAGCCAGTACCGGTCCAGGTCGAGACCGATATATTTTCCCCACCTCTGCGATCCCTCGATCTTGCGACCCACGATGGAACAGAGCGGTGGCTCGAAGGTTTTTAGGGCGGAGAACGTGGCCAGGTCGGCTCGCACGATGGTTCTCGCACCGCCGCGTTCGGCGAGGAAACGGGACAGCGCCTCGACCTCCGGTAGCTCAGGCACCGCTATCGCCCCGTGTGGCCGAACCCGCCGCGATCGCGGACCGATGTCGCCAGCTCGGCGGCCGCGACGAATATCGCCACCTCCACCGGTTGGATCACGAGTTGGGCCACTCGGTCGCCCCGGCGTACCTCGTAGTCTTCCTCCGGATCGAGGTTGACCATCAGCACCTTCAACTCGTCCCGGTAGCCGGCATCGATCAGGCCGGGGGTATTGAGGAGGGTGACCCCGTGACGCAAGGCCAGGCCGCTGCGGGGCAGGATGAAGCCGGCGTAGCCGTCGGGAATGGCGACCGCCACCCCCGTAGGCACCAAGGCGCGGCCCCCACCCGCCGACAATACGACGCCCTCCCGGGCCGAGAGATCGGCGCCGGCGTCGCCCGGCCGGGCGTAGGACGGCACCGGAAGATCGGCGTCTAGGAGGACGAGAGGAACCTCGAGCACGGCGCCACGCTACCGGCAGACCCGCTCCTTCGGGCCGACCGGTAAGGTCGCCCGATGCTGGCGTGGATGGACCTCGAGATGACCGGGCTCGATCCTGCCACCAACACCATCATCGAGATCGCCACGTTGATCACCGACGACGACCTGAACATCGTGGCCGAAGGTCCCGACCTGGTCATCATGACCGGCCCCGAGGCGCTGGCGGCTATGAGCGACTTGGTTCGGGGCATGCACACCAAGTCGGGGTTGCTCGCCGCCATCGAAGCGTCGACGACGACGCTGGCCGACGCCGGCCAGGCCACGCTGGACTTCCTGCGCCAGCACGTCCCCGAGCCCCGCACCGTGCCGTTGTCCGGCAACTCGATCGGCACGGACCGCCGCTTCCTGGCCGCCTACTTGCCGGAGATCGACGACTACCTTCACTATCGCTCGGTCGACGTGAGCACCGTCAAGGAGCTGGCCCGGCGCTGGTACCCGGAGGCGTACGCCGGCGCCCCGAAGAAGGCGGGCGGGCATCGGGCCATGGACGACATTCGGGAGAGCGTGGCCGAATTGGTGTACTACCGTGCCGCACTCTTCAAGTGACCGGGCTGTTCAAGTGACCGGGCTGTTCAAGTGACCGGGCTGTTCAACAACGAGTAACGCGATTGCCACACCTACGACTCCTCAGGCGTGGCACCATGGTGAAACAGACATCGTTGAACCAGGGAGGTTGGCCATGAGCCGTTCCCACGACGCCGTTGTCGACGACGCCACCCTTCGGAGGCGCACGAGTGCCCGGCAGGTCCGCCATGCCGCTCGCGTCCAGATGCAGACAATGGTCCGCGACGAGGACGCACTGGAGGAAGCGGTTCTGCCGGTGGTCTGCCACGATGTCGGAAGGCACCCCTCACCCAAGCCGAAATCGATTCGCCACCCCGAACAACGGGGCGGTTTCAAGGTCTGGAAGACGCCGTTTTGGAAGCGGCGCTCGCAGCTGTGGGCGGAACGCAACGCCCGCGAGCGCGAGATCTACCAAGCCGAGTAGCGCCAACTCTGTCCCTACACCGGGCGCAACTGGCGCCGGGCCAGTTGGGGTAGTCGTGGCGCCGGTACGCTCCCCTTCGGTGCATTCGAAGCGGGATCGATACCGGCGATGGTTGGCGGCGGCCAGCGTGGTCTCCGCGTGCCTGCTCGCCACCGCCTGTGGTGGGTCGGAGATCAATGAAGCGGTCGGTGCCCCGTCGCCGCCGGGGACCGAAGCGCCGTTCCTCGGGCTGGTGACGCAGCGGGGTTTCTTCTCGCCCACCCCGCTCCCCACGGGCCAGACCCAAACCAGCGCCTTCTGCCAAGACGTGGAGGAACTCCAGCAGGTGTTCCCGACCCTGCTGCTCCCAAACGCGGCCGGAGCCTCATTCAACCAGGCGCAGTCGCTCCTCAACCGGCTGCCTTCGGATGCACCCGCGGCCATCCGGACTGACGCCACGGCTCTGGTGCAGGCGATGAAGCGGATCGGTGCAGACCTCGCCAGCCAGCCCGCCAACGGGTCGGATCTGGCCGGCGCCATCCCTGAGCTTCAGCAATCGTTTCAGCAGGTCATGGGGTACGCCGCGGTCAACTGCTGAATCAGGGCCGGGCTCAAGGAACCGCAAAAAACGTTCCGGTTCATGTATCAGAGCGCCGCCACCTCGCTCTATATACGCAGTATGCCTAGTGGAGGTGACCGCTGATGTCAGTCCTGCTCGCAGAGCCGACGTACTCACGCTCGTCCCTATCTCGCGGTGTCGTCGACGAACCGATCTCGGTGCTGATTGTAGCCAAGGATCCGATCTCGAAGTCGGGTGTTGAACGCCACCTGCTTGGCATGACCGATATCGCCTTGCTGCCGCCAAGCGTCGGGTGCCTCCCTGACGTCGCCTTGGTCGTAGCCGATACCATCGACCAGGACGTCTTGAGCTGGATCCGGACGATTCGCACCCACAGCCCCTCCCGGATCGTGGTCGTGGCTTCGTTCACCGATCAAACGGCGGCTTGGGCGACCAGTGCCGGGGCCAACGGGGTCCTCGCCCGAGGCATGGCTGACGGCCGGCGACTGGCGTGGGTGATCCAGAAGGTCTACCGCGGCGACGCCCTCGCTACCGTCGTCGCCGACGACCGGTACGAAACGGGTGCGATGGAGCGGGGATCCTTGACCTTCGCTGGCCCGGACTCGACAGGATCGACAGGATCGACCGCATTGCCTCGCTCGACTGCTTCGACTCGTTCGACCGGTTCGATTCGCTCATCTGGCTCATCTGGCTCATCTGGCTCGCCTGGCTCGCCTGGCTCATCTGGCTCATCTGGCTCATCTGGCTCGACTGGCTTGTCTCGCGACGGGACCGTCGATCGATCGGCCGGGACGGCTGACGAGGTGGCTCCCGAGAGGAGCAGCCCGGTAGTGAGCGACCGCGACCGCGCCGTCCTGCGGCTGCTGGCCGAGGGCTGCGACACCGGCGAGATAGCCCGGACCCTGGCCTACTCCGAGCCCACGATCAAAAACGCGATCCAGCGGCTGTTCGATCAGCTAAACGCCAAGAACCGGCCCCACGCCGTCGCTTTGGCCTTGCGCACCGGGATCATCTGACCGCAACCATCGCCCTGGTTTGCACCTGGTCTGCTCGTGGTGGGCTCCTCGGTCAGGCGAGCCACCCCTTGACGCGGGTGATGAGTGCGGCGGGGTCGGCGTCGAAGGGGACGATATTGAGGACCGTGACACCCGACTCCTTGAACGCCGCGATGCGATCCTTGACGTAGCCCTCAGAACCCACCAGCGACGTTTTTTCCAGCAGCTCCGCCGGCACGGCAGCCGCAGCGTCCTCCTTGTGCCCGGCCAGGTACAGATCCTGGATCCGGGCCGCCTCCTCCTCGAATCCGTATCGCTGGACAAGCGAATTGTAGAAGTTCTTGCCCCGGGCACCCATCCCGCCGACGTAGAGCGCCAACGTCGGCCTGGCCAGGTCCCGCAGGCCCTCCACATCGTCGCCAACGGCGAGCAGACCTCCGGCGCAAATCTCGAGCGGGGCCCGCTCGGACGATCGCTTGGCCTGCCCCGTGACCAGGGCACGACCCCAAACCTGGCGGGCGAGCTCGGGGACATAGAGGATCGGGAGCCAGCCGTCGGCAACCTCGGCGGTCATCTCGACGTTTTTCGGCCCGAGCGAGGCCACCCAGATCGGGATTTCGGTTCGGACCGGGCGGGCGAGGAGTTTCAGCGGCTTGCCCAGTCCCGTGCCCTGGTCGGGCGGCAACGGCAACTGGTAGATCCCGTCATTCGTCACGACGTCGCGACGCCAGACCCGCCGGCAGATGTCGATGATCTCGCGGGTGCGTTCGAGCGGGTGGTCATAAGCTACGCCGTGCCACCCCTCGATCACCTGCGGGCCCGATGCACCCAGCCCGAGGTTCATTCGACCGCCCGACAAAGCATCGATCCCGGCCGCGGTCTGGGCCAACAGGGCCGGCGTCCTCGAGTAGATCGGGAGAATTCCGGCCCCGATCTGCACCCGTTCGGTCACCGCCGCCAGGTAGCCCATCAGGCTGGGACTGTCGAAGCCGTACGCCTCGGCGACCCACACGATGTCTGCACCCCCCCGCTCGTAGACCACCGCTTGGTCAGCCGCCTCCTTCACATTGACGGCGTAGCTGAGCGGAATGGCGAGCCGCATCGGGTGGGCCTCCCTGCCATCAATGGTGTGGACCCGACCACGGTAACTTGTCGCCCGCTGTCACCCGTTGCCACACGCGGCGCATAGCGTCGTGTTCGTGGAGTATCGAACGCTGGGGCGCACCGGAATGAAGGTCAGCTCGTTTTGCCTCGGGGCCATGATGTTCGGCGCGTGGGGCAACCGCGACCACGACGATTCCGTCGCCGTGATCCACCGAGCCCTCGACGCCGGAATCAACTTCATCGACACCGCAGACGTCTATTCGGCGGGCGAATCGGAGGAGATCGTGGCCAAGGCGCTGGCGGGACGGCGCGATGACGTCGTCATCGCCACCAAATGTCACGCCGCCATGGGTGAGGACCCCAACCACCAGGGCAATTCCCGGCGATGGATCCTTCAGGCGTGTGACAACTCGCTCCGACGGCTCGGAACCGACTGGATCGACCTCTACCAGATCCATCGCCCCGACCCCTTCACCGACATCGACGAGACCCTCGGAGCACTTTCGGACCTGGTGCGGGCGGGCAAGGTGCGCTACGTGGGGAGCTCGACCTTCCCAGCCCATGCGGTCGTCGAGGCCCAATGGGTCGCCGAACGTCGCCAACGTGAGCGGTTCGTCTGCGAGCAACCGCCCTACTCGCTCCTGGCCCGCGGGGTGGAGGCGGACATCCTCCCGGTGTGCCAGCGCTACGGGATGGGCGTCATCCCGTGGAGTCCTCTCGCCGGCGGCTGGCTGTCGGGAAAGTACCGCAAGGACCGGGAAGTGCCGACCAGCGGGCGGGCCGGCCGAATCCCTGGACGTTACGACCTGTCGCGGCCCGAGAACCAGCGCAAGCTCGACGTCGTCGATCAGCTGGGGCAGCTGGCCGACGAGGCCGGGTACAGCCTCATCGAGCTCGCCCTGGCATTTGTGCTCGAACATCCGGCCGTCAGTGCAGCCATCATCGGTCCGAGGACCATGGAGCAGTTAGAAGGCCAGCTGCCGGCGGCGGACATCCGGCTCGATGGCGAGTTGTTGGATCGCATCGACGCCATCATCGCCCCCGGGACGACGTTGAACCTCGCTGACGCCGGGTGGCAGACCCCATGGCTGGAGGCCAGGCATCGCCGCCGGCCCTGACCGGCCCTCGCCTCCACCCAGTACCTTTGGGGCATGATCGACGACGAGATCAAGCGCTTGGCGCAAGGAAAGAACTACGGCACCCTCACGACGTTGCTGCCCAGTGGGCAGCCGATGACCCATGTCATGTGGGTCGACGCCGACGACGACTACGTGCTCATCAACACCGAGACCCATCGCCAGAAGTACAAGAACGTCACGGGCGACCCCCGGGTGGCGGTGGCGATCATCGACCACGAGAACCCCTACCACTACGCCGAGGTCCGGGGCCGGGTGGTCGGCGAGGTGACCGGGCTGGCGGCCCGAACACATATCGACGAGCTGAGCGAGAAGTACATCGGCGGCCCATACGGCATGCCGATCACAAGTGAGCGCGTGATCCTCCAGATCGCCCCGGACCGACAGCGCACCCAGTAGCACCTTTTGTGAGCGGGGCGCGCACTCCCGGTCGTCAGTAGCCGCTGCCCAGCTTTCGGTGGTCCCAGGTGACCACTCGGGTCGCCTTCACCGTGATGGCGACCCGTTTGGCGCCCGTTTTCTCCAGGATGGCTCGGGCCCCCGGTTCTTCTGCTGGGTCAAGTTCGAGCCTCTGGCCTAGCAGCACGGCCGCCCCGACCCGCATCACATAGTTGCGGTCATCGGACAATTCGGCGATACCGCTGATCGACACGCCTCGAAGGTCCTCGTAGCGCTCCCCCGATTCGACGAGGCAGGCGATCTTGGGGGATCGGCGAAGGTTGCGGGCCTTCTGGGATTTGGCGTAGGTCCACATCACGATCTCGTCGTCGATCAGGCCGTACCACATGGCAACCAGGTGCGGCATGCCGTCGCGGCTTACGGTCGCGACCTGGGCGCTGCGGTGCTCGGCGAGGAAGGTGCGGACCTCATCGTCGGACATGACTATCTGATCGCGCCGGCTCACACACCGGTTTGTAGCACGTCGGTCGCACTTTGGTTGTGGTCACTTGGTTGTGCCCGCTTGGTTGTGCCCGCTTGGGGTTTGCGGCAGCTTGGTTGTGGTAGGCATTGGCGCTCGTATCCTGAGCGCCGTGAACCCGCATGCCTGAACCTCAGGCGCCCGGAACGGTGGCGTCGACCCCTCGCATGATCGCTCGGGGCTTCCATCGCCGCTGCCCCCGTTGCGGCGGGGGCAAGCTGTTCACCCGTTGGTTCAAGATGGCGGATGACTGCCCTCGGTGCGGGTACGTGTTCGCCCGCGAGGAGGGCTTCTTCCTCGGCGCCTTCGTCATGAACTTCGCCGTGACCATCGCCGGCCTGGCGGTGTTGATGGGTGTTCTCATCGCCGTGCTGGCCAACAAGGGCAGCAGCGGCACGATCTCCGTGGTCGCGGTGGCCGCTGGTTGTGAGGCCCTCCTCGCACCGATCTTGTTCTACCCGGTCTCCAAGACCCTGTGGGCCGCGGTGGACCTGGCCATGCACCGAAGCGAGGCGTGGGCCTCGATCGGCGGGGGTAACGCACCTTCGTTTTGAAGCTCCTGCCGTCCTATCTCAACACTTCCTGACTGCTATTCCGCCACTCTTGCGGGCTTTGTCCACCTTGTGGGCGAAGGGGCGCGCTATACCGCATCTACGCCCACAAGGTCGCCGAGTCCCGCAGGAGTGAGGTCCGACAAAGCGTCGCTCATGCCTGACGGCGGCTCGCGCCGACTCGATGCCAGAAACCCCGGTTATGACTCGGAGTTCTGCCATCCCCCTTAGCCCTGGGCACCGACCGTATGGCAGAAACCCGAGTCCTGACTCGGAGTTCTGGCATGGTGCCTCGGGCAGTGCCATCTACGGCATGTCCTACCGCAGGATGATGGCCGCCGAGGCCAGGACCGTGAGGCCGTCGGTCAGCCAGACGTAGACGATTCCACCGTCGACCTGGCTCACGACCGAGGTGGCTCGCGTTCGATCGATCGGGTCTCGGTACTCCAGCTCGGCGTGAGCCACCGCATCGTTCACGCCAAGTCGATCAAGCTCGTCTTCGATCGCGGCCCAGGTCACCGCGTTGTTGACATGGCCCAGCACGTCGAGATCGGCAACGCGCAGTGGCCAAGGTCGCCGATCGGGGGGCGGATCCACCGGCAGGTCGGGGTGGGTCAGCCTGGGGCTCACGGTGCGCTCCTCGACGGCCTCTCCGTACATGGCCCAGAACCGCTCCGACAATCGGGCCGGCCGCATAGTCACGAGGTCGACGCAAACCCACAACGACGCCGCCTCGACGACCGCCTCGCGCCCGACCGATATGGTCGTCCGGCGCTCGGCCCAACGAGCCCCGCTGCCCGAGGCCCAGGTGACCAGCTCGAGCCGCTCCCCCAGCCGAGGCCGGCGGGCTATCTGCATGACGGTCTTGCGCACCAGCCACGCCAGGTCGGCGTCGATACCGGCGTCGATGCCGTCGTCGGCCGCTATGTCCTGGAGGTAGCGGGCGATGGAATCCAAGCGGGCTGCGCCGGACGGCAAGACATCAGCCAGGCGCACCAACTGCAACGCGTTGAAGCGCCGGCCTGGGCCGGGAGGAACCAGAGCAAGCCCGTTGGCCGGCACGGTCAGCCACCGTAGCCAAGCCCACCTTCGTGGCGGTCAAGCCACGAACCGGCGCAACCGTCGTGCCAGCTCGACCGGCTGGTCGCCTTGGACGCTGTGGCCGGCGTCGGCCACGACCTCGATCTCGGCGTCGGGGCGCCAGCGCAGGAGCTCGGCGATGTCGCCGTCGGACACGACCTTCGACCGGCCGCCCCGGATCAACAGGATCGGCGCCGAGATGGCACCGACGACCGACCACAATGATTTGAAGTCGCCGTTCGCCGCCGACACGGCGCCAACCGACGACGACGATTTGAGGTCGCCGGTCGCCGCCGACACGGCACCAACCGACGACGACCCAAGGTCGAGGGCCGATCGCGACGCAAGGTCACCCCGCGAGGCGATAGTGGGATCCCAGCGCCACCTCCAATGGCCGTCGGGAAACTCGCGGGCGTTGTGCAGGACACCCCGGCGAAGGGAGGGCACGGACCGGGTGGGGTTGAGCGCGATCGTCCGTTCGAGCATCGCATCGAAGCTGGCGAAGCGCTCGGGTCCGGAAAGGAAGGCGAGGATTGGCTCCGCCTGCACCCTGCCGGTACCCGGGGTGATATCGACGAGGGCAAGGCGCCCGACGAGGTCCGGAAACTGAGCCGCCAGGCAGACTGTGACCAGTCCTCCGAGCGACATGCCGACGACCACATTGGGATCGGGGGCGAGATGGCGCAAGGCGACAGCGAGGTCGGCGGCCATGGTAGCCGGGCGATAGTCGTGGTCGTCACGCCAGCTCGAATGGCCGTGCCCTGGCAGGTCGACCGCGACCAGCGGGAGATCGAGCGCCAGGGCAACGGTGTCCCAGGTATGGGCATTCTGGGCTGCACCGTGCAGCAGGACGAGCTGTGGCGGTCCACTCCCCCAGACCAGTGCACTCACCTC
>OBLV0100000296.1_pt1 | contig 15534 bp, 14 predicted proteins | sample 1520071 | NCBI WGS metagenome assembly OBLV01 (sample SAMEA3888446, study PRJEB22518) | metagenome | reverse complement strand
GACGAGCTCGAACGTCTCGGCGTCGAGCGCCGGCTGGGCTCTCGGGTCGACGCCAACCTGGTCGGTCAACTCGACCCGGGCAGCGTGATCGTGGCGACCGGGTCGCTTCCGCGCCTCGACGGCGTCCAGCGGATGCGGCCCGCCCATCGGGTCGACGGTCTCGACCTGCCGCACGTGGTCACACCGCTGCAGGTACTCGACGGCATCGCCGGAGTCCCCAGGCGCGCGCTCGTGTTCGACGACCTCGGCAACTATCAAGCCGTCGGATCGGCCGAATGGCTGCTGGAGCACGGGGCCGAGGTGGTGTATTCGACGAGCTTCGTTGACCTCTGCCCGGATCTGTTCCGGTCGTTCCAGCGCGACGCAGTCGCGGCGCGGCTCGAGCGCTACGAGACCTTCCGGCTCGCGACTCGGTCCTCGGTTCAGCGGATCACTCCATCGACGACGGTGATCCGGAGCATCGACAGCGGGCGCGAAGAGGCAGTCGAGGCCGACCTGGTCGTGATGGTCACCGGATTCGACCCGCAGACCGACTTGTTCGACGATCTCGAGCGAACGGGCATCGACGTCCGGCTGGCCGGTGACGCGATCGCGCCGCTGCTGCTCCCGCACGCGATCCGCACGGGGCGCGCCACCGGCGCCGCGGTGTAAAACGTCGCGGAGTGGCGCTTCAGGCCGCCCGGAGCGTGACCGGGAGCCGCATCGGGGAGTTGAGCATGAAGCCCTCCGCCTTGGGCAGCTCGCCGTCCGGTTCGATGACGGCGACGCGGTCGGCCAGCTCGAAGATGCCGTGAACCATTTCGACGCCGGCCAGCCGGGAGCCCGCGCAGTGGTGCCGCCCCGCGCCGAACGGGAGGATCTTCCCGCCGGCGACGAACTGTCTCTCCGCGTTTGCGAGCCAGCGATCGGGGTCGAACTCCTGACTGCGGTCGAAATGCTCCTCGTCGCGGTTGGCGGACGCGAGCGAGACCATTAGCCGCTCGCCCGCTTGGATCGTCTCGCCGTGGAAGGTGACCTCGGTCGCGACGCCGCGCGTCAGCCCGTGGACGGGCGGGAAGTAGCGGAGCGCCTCGGCCGACAGGCTCTGCAGGAAGTTGCGGTCTTCGCGACGCTCGCGCAGCGCCTCCCACTGGTCAGGGTGCAGCGCCATGTGACGGAAGAGGCTCGCAAGCACGCGCTCGGTGGTCTCGACGCCGGCGGTAAGGAGGAATGCAACCGTCGCCACGATCTCCTCGAATGGGAACGGCTCGCCGTCGTACTGCGCCTGCGCCAGGTCTGAGACCATGTCGCTGCCGGGGTTGCGCCGGCGCTCCTCGACGATCGGCTCGAGCAGCTCACGCAGCTGCGACAACGCCTCGAACGCTGCGTCGCGCAGGTCCGGGCGGGCGATCGAAGTCACACCGCCCTGGGCGATCGCGTGGTACCAGTTCCGGAACGCCTGCCCCTCGTGGATGTCGAGCACCTCGGTGATCACCAGCAGTGGCATCCACATCGTGTAGCTCTGCTTCAGGTCGAGCGGCTCGTCCATCGGCAGCCGGTCGGCGACGGTCACGGTCACGCCGCGGACCATCTCGTCAAGGCCTTCCTTGAACGCCCGCGGGCTGCGGATCCGCTTGACCACGGGTCCCGACTTCTTGTTGTGCTCGCGGCCGCGCCACTGCAACAGCGAGCGGCCGTAGACCGGGGCGCCGCGGCCTTCGATCAGGTGATGGAAGGTCTCCTCGTCCTCCAGGACGTGGCGAACGTCGTCGTAGCGAGTCAGGACCCAGGCTTGCAGCGGTTCGCTGAAGAAGATCGGCCGCTGCTCGCGCAGACGGGTGTACACGACATGACGGTCGATGCTCAGATCGCCCGCGACGACCGCATCGAACTGCTCGGTCGGATCGGACGCGATCGCTGTCACCTTAGAACTGTATCAATCAAACGGTTGGTTCGTCAAGGATTCTCCTGAAAGAGCGAAAGAGCCGTTGCCAAACCACCGTATGTTTGAAATATTCTGTGTCCGTGTCAGCTGCGCTCTCCTACTAAGTGGCGGCGAGCGATCGCCCCATCCGAGAGGCTTACGCCCCGGACTCCCGCCGGACCACGATCGCGGCATACGGCTCGGCGCTGCTGTGCATCGTCACGTGGGGGATGGTGTTCCCGGGCTCGGCGCGGCTACTCGTTCGCATCGATGCCGTGCAGGTCGTCACGCTCCGCTTCATGCTGGTTTCGCTGTCGTTCGCGATCTGGTTCGCCCTCCGGCCCTCGCTCATCCCGCGACTTCCGCGCCGGCAGTGGCTCATCGTGTTGGTGTGCGGTGTCCTCGCCGTGCCGGGCTCGCAGCTGGCGGTCGTCCACGCGCAGAGCTATCTGTCGCCGCCGCTCGCCGCCCTGCTCCCGACCTTTGCTCCGGCCATCGCCTGTCTGTTTGCCGCGCTGTTCCTGGGCGAGCACCTGAGCCTGCCGCAAGCCGCGGGCTTCGCGGTGGCGCTGGTGGGCGTCGTGTTGATCCTCGTGGTTGGCGCCGGCACGGGCGTTTCGATTCACGCCTCGAGCCCGGTGGGAGCCGCGATCGGACTGATCACACCGCTGTCGTGGGCGCTCTACACGCTGGTGGTCCGCTCGTTGACCGGCCGCTATCCGCCGATCGGGATCGCGGGAGTCGTCTACATCACCGGGACGCTGACGCTCGTAGCCGCGTTCCCCGACGCGCTCGGTGCCGCCGGGCGACTGAACACCGGCGACTGGATCTGGCTCGTCCTCATGGCCACCGCGGGAACGGTGGTCCCGAACGTGCTGTGGCTGGTGAGCCTCCGCCACCTGTCGGTCAGCCGTACCACCGCGTTCATGTATCTGATCCCCGTGTCCGCCAGCCTGTGGACGCTCGCCGTCCTCGGTCGCGCTCCTGAAGCGATCGCGCTCCCGGGTGGTCTCCTTGTGGTCGCCGGCGTCGCGCTGACCCAGCGCGACCGCGCCGCCCGCGGCCGCGCGGTCACGGCGGCGCCGCCGGCCCCGGTCGAGACGCCGATGGGCCAGGTCACGCTCCCGCGTTGAGGCGGATGCGCAACATCGAATCCAAGATCATGAGCGTCGACGACGCCGAGTACTTCGCCAGGCGACGTCTCCCGAAGGCGCTGGCGCAGGGACTCGAGGTGGGTCCGCCGGATAGCACCTTCTCGCGCAACCTTGACGCATTCGCGGCGATCCACCTCCGCCCGCGCGCCGCGGTGTTCCATCCCCGCCGTGATCTGCGCACGACCGTGGTCGGACACGAGATCTCGATGCCGGTGATGATCGCGCCCACCGGCAACGTCCGCATCCTTCATCCCGACGGCGAGCCGGGCGTCGCCCGCGCGGCCGGGGCGGCGGGCACGATCCAGTGCGTGAGTACCTTCACCGGCTACCCGATCGAAGCGATCACGGCCGCCGCGACCGGCCCGGTCTTCTTCCAGCTGTACTTCGTCGGCGGCCGCGCGAACGCTGAGGCCAACATCGACCGCGCCCAGCGAGCCGGCTGCCGGGCGCTTGTGATCACCGTCGACTCCGCGGCGCGTCCGCGTGCGAAGTACGGCGTACGCGCTCGCGCATACCTGCCGCAGTCGATCGACGCGCGATCCGCGATGCGCTTCCTTCCGCAGGTGTCGCGGAGGCCCCGGTGGCTGCTCGATTTCGCCCGGGATCGGATGAATATCGAGGCGGCGATGGTCACAGGCTCAGACGGCCGGCCGCTCTCGATCCCCGAAGCGGCCAGCCGTCTTCCGGTGGAGGTCCCGACCTGGGACGACCTCTGGTGGATTCGCGACCAATGGCACGGGCCGATCATCGTCAAGGGCGTGCTCACAGCCGAGGATGCGCGGCGCGCGGTCGACCTCGGCGCTTCTGCGGTCGTCGTGTCGAACCACGGCGGCCATATGCTGCCGGCGACCGCCCCGACCATGCAGGTCCTGCCCGAGGTGATCGAGGCCGTGGGCGATCAGGTTGAGGTCCTGCTCGACAGCGGCGTTCGGCGCGGCGAGGACGTCGTCAGGGCAGTCAGCCTTGGAGCCCGCGCCGTCCTGATCGGGCGCGGCTACCTCTGGGCCCACGCCGCTGCCGGCGAGGCGGGCGTCCGGCGCATCCTTGAAGTGTTCCGCGAGGGGATCGACGCGACGCTCGCGCTGATCGGTTGCCCTTCGATCGGCGCGCTCGATTCATCGTTCGTCGACCCACCCAGAGTTTATGCTCCGTAGTTCAAACAACCGTTCGTATTGCTAATCAGTGAGGGAAGGAGAAAGAGATGGCAGATAGAGAAGCGATCAACGACGTCCTGGCCGATTACGCCTGGGCCAACGACGCCAAGGACGAGGGCATCCTCAAGCGCATCTTCGCCGAGGACGCCCGCTTCTCGCTGGAGATCGCCGGCGTCGAGGAGCCGATCGGCCCGTTCGAGGGGCGCGACACGATCGTCAACTTCATCTACCCGACCGTGAAGGCCCAGACCGACCAGCGCCGGCATGCGATCGTCAACACCCGCTTCCTCGAGGACAACGCCGACAGCGCGAAGGTGCGGGCGTACCTCCTGCTCAACGTGATCGACGGCGGCGTGCTCGACGTCAAGTCCGCCGGCGTGTACGACGTCGACTTCGCCCGCGACGGCGACGCGTGGGTGATCACGTCGATGCACCTCGCCCTCGACGCCCCGTTCTAAACCGCTCCACCGGGGTGACCCCGCGGGCGGCTGCTGGATAAGGCCCCTACCTGGGGCCTTTTTCAGCACGGGCGCTCGAGGCTACGCCGGCAGGAACGAGATCTCGAGCCGTTCGGGGGCGCGCGTGAACACGCCCTCCTCGACCGGGGCGAATCCGTCGGCGAATTGCATATCGGTCATCCGGTCGAGCAGGTAGTTCATGCCGATCTCGATCTCGGTCTTGGCGAGCATCGCGCCGACGCAGAAGTGCCGGCCGTCGATGAACGACAGGTGGTCGGCCGACGCCCGGTAGGCCCGGTCGATGCTGTTGTCCTTGCGGAAGATGTCGAAGCGTTCGGGATCCTCGAACTTGCGCGGGTCCCGGTTGGCCGCCGCCAGCAGGCAGGTCACGGTGGATCCCGCCGGGATCGTCTCGCCCTCGACGTCGAGGTCCACGCCGGGCTGGCGCATGATCATGTGCACCGGAGGTGAGTACCGGAGCGTCTCCGAGAACGCCGCCGGGATCAGGCTGCGGTCGCTGCGGACGGCCGCCATCGCGTCGGGGTGCTCGATCAGGTTCTTGAGCAGGCTCGCCATTCCGCGATCGGTGGTCTCGCCTCCCGCCGTCAGCATCAGGCTGACGAACGCCCGGATCTCGTCGTCGCTCAGCTGCTCCCCGTCCACCTCGGCCCGGGCCATCAACGAGAGCAGGTCATTTCCGTCGCCCTCGCGCCGCTCGGCGATGATCGGGAGGATGTAGTCGGCGAGCTCCTGGCGGGTCTGCAGCCCGCGGTCGATTGGCTCCTGCGCCCCCGAAAGGTTCGACAGGAAAGCCATGATCGAGTTGTACCAGCGCTCGAACTTGGGGTGGTCCTCCCGCGGGAGGTCGAGCATCTCGACGATCACGTTGATGGGGAAATGAGCCGTGAACTCCCCCACGATCTCGACCTGGCCACGATCTCGTTTGCCCTCCGCGATCGCCTTCTTTTCGCGCTCGAGAAACGGGTCGACGAGGTCCCGGACCACCTTCTCGATCGTCGGCTTGAAGTTCTCGAGCCCGTTGCCGTGGAAGAACGGGTTGAGCAGGCGACGGTGGATCGTGTGCTCGCGCCCCTCCATCTGGAGGATCGTCCTGCCGTGGACGGGCTCGAGCTGCCACGAGTAGTTCTCCGACGTGATCGACTTGTCGCGGAACATCCTCAGCAGATCAGCGTGGCGACTGACCAGCCAGCTGTTGGTCGGCGCGTGGTACACGGCGGGGTAATACTCGAGCAGCACCCGGTACGTCTCGTACGGATCCTCGGCGTGTTGGACCGAGAGAATGTCCGGTGCTGCCGGCCGTGAAATGCTCATCCTTCCCTCCTGCGGAACGAGATCCTCGTGGCGCGACTATATACCCGACCAACCGGCCGGTGGTTGATACAGTCGCGCCACCGACGATGGGAGCCACGTCGTTGACCAGGCGAGGCGCAGGAGAGACGCAGTCCGACGGGTGGGCCGAGGCGGTGACGCTCGGCGATCTGCTGTTGCGGACGGCGGCGCGCCATCCCGACCGCGACGCCGTCGTGTTCCCGTCGGGCCGCCTCAGTTACGGCGAACTGGCCGGCCGGGCTCGGGAGTTGGCACGCGGTCTGATCGGGCTGGGCATCGGTTCGGGCGAGAAGGTCGGCGTACTCATGGCCAACAGCCCGGACTGTGTCGCCACGATCTACGGAATTGCACTCGCCGGCGCCACCGTTGTCCCGATCAACACCCGCTATCGGGCAGTCGAACTGCCCTACGTGATCACCAACGCCGAGCTGTCCGCGATCGTAACCAGCGACCAGATCGATGACTACGTGGATCTCCTCGGGCTGATCCAGGAAGCACTTCCCGGCCTCGCCCAGGCCCCGGACGCGGATCGCCTGACTCTCCCCGCGGCGCCGCGCCTGCGAGCGGTGGCGGTACTCGGGACCAGGCGGTCGCCGGGCACCGTGAGCGAAGCGCGCCTACTCGAGGCGGCGGCCGGCGTCACGAACGCGGAACTCGAGCATCGGCGCGCCGGCGTGGCGGTCCGGGGGACCGCACTCGTGCTCTACACCTCCGGCACGACGGCGCAGCCGCGCGGATGCATCCTGACCCATGAGGCCCTCATCCGCTGCTGGACGAACGTCGGTCGCGTGTTCGAGATCGACTACGAAGACCGATGCTGGGCGCCCTGCCCCCTGTTCCACCTGGGGGCGGTCGGGCCGCTGGTGATGTGCGTCGCCCATGGCGCGGCGTTCGTATCCGACACGTTCTTCGAGGCCAACTCGGCGCTCGGTCTGCTCGAGCGCGAACGTCCGACGATCCTGTACCCGGCCTACCCGCCGATCACCCAGGCCGTGCTCACGCATCCCGCGTTCGCGGGCACGGACGTGAGCACGGCACGCGCGATGCTCAACGTCGGCCCCCCGGATCTGCTCAGGCAGATGCAGGCCGCGCTTCCCCACGTGATCCAACTCTCGCTGTACGGGCTGACCGAGGGCGGCGGCGCGATCACCTACAACCGGCTCGGCGATGATCTCGACGTGCGCGTCGAAACGTGCGGAACCGCTCTCCCGGGAGCCGAGGTTCGGATCATCGATCCGGAGACGGGCGCCGACCGCCCACACGACCAGGAGGGCGAGATAGTCATTCGCGGCGTGAGCCTGTGCGAGGGCTACTACCGCGATCCCGAGAAGACCGGGCGCCAATTCGACGGCGGCGGTTGGTTCCACACCGGTGACCGCGGATCGCTCGACGAGGCCGGCCGGCTGCGCTTCCTGGGGCGGCTGAAGGACATGCTGAAGGTGGGCGGCGAGAACGTGGCTCCCGCCGAGATCGAGGCGCATCTCGCTCTGCACCATGCCGTCAAGCTGGTCCAGGTTGTCGGCGTGCCCGACGACAGGCTCGAGGAAGTGCCGGCGGCGTTTGTCGAGCTCAAGCCGGGATGTACCGCCACGGCGGAGGATCTGCTCGAGCACTGCCGCGGCCAGATCGCGCGCTTCAAGGTGCCGCGATACATCCGTTTCGTGAATGAGTGGCCGATGTCGGCCACGAAGGTGCAGAAGGACCCTCTGCGCCTGTGCCTAATCGAGGAGCTCACCGGGAGCGCCGTGAGCTCCGGCAGCCCAGCCACTACCGAAGGAGATCGGCGATGAAGTTCGGCGTGCTGTTCCGTCCCCAAGACCCGCCCGATGCGGCGAACATCCGCGAGCGCTGGCAGGAGATCCTGAACGCCGCCAAGGTCGCGGAGGAGTCCGGGTTCGACGGCGTGTTCGTGCCCGAGCATCACATGATGGCGGACGCATACCTCCCGTCACCGTGGGCTGCGCTCGGCGCGCTCTCGGCGATCACCGAGCGCATCGAGCTCGGCACGACGATCACGCTGCTGCCGCTGGAACATCCGATTCACTTCGCCGAGCACGCGGCGATGGCCGACGTGCTCGCCGGCGGACGGATACGCATCGGGGTCGGCCTCGGGAACTTCCCCCAGGAGTTCGAGCTGTTCGGCGTCAACCCCAAGACGCAGGTGTCGCGCTTCGAGGAGTGCATCGAGCTCGTCCAACGCGCCTGGGCCGGCGAGGAGATCGACTTCCACGGCAAGCACTTCGACGTCAAGGGGAAGATCACCCCGGTTCCGAAGGACACTGAACTCTGGATCGGCGCGATGTCAGAGCCGGGAGTCCGCCGGGCCGCCCGCTTCGGCTGTCAATGGCCGACCGACCCACTTCACAACATCGACGTGATGAAGTACTGGGCCGACCTGTACCGTGCCGCCGGCGAGGAGTTCGGCACGTCCGACAAGCTCCAGGTCAACCTGCTCCGCGATGGGTGGGTGGCCGATTCGCTCGACGAGGTTGAGCGCGTGTGGTGGCCGTGCATCCGCAGCGAGCACTGGTTCTACTTCGAGCAGGTCCCGCGCTGGGTGGCAGACCGCGAGCCGTTCCTGGAGGGGATCACCAAGGAGGACGACTTCAAATTCGACCGCCACCGGATCGATCGCCTGATCGTCGGCTCCCCCGAGGACTGCATCGAGTCGATCCGCGCTTTCCAGGACGCGATCGACATGAACTATCTGATCATGTCCTTCCGGGTCGCCGCCGGCCCAAACCACGAGCAGGAGCTCGAGTGCATCCGCAGGTTCGGCCGTGACGTTATTCCTGCGTTCAGGGCGGCCGCCTGACCTCCCTCCGGCTCGGTTCGAACGTCAGCGCGAGCCGCGCCAGGCGAGCGAGCCGCCGTCGATTACGAACGACGCGCCCGTGGTCCAGGAGGATTCGTCGGACGCCAGGAAGCAGACCAGCTTCGCCACCTCCTCGGGTTCACCGAGGCGGGGGATGATGTGTGACCCGGTTAGTGCGCGCTCGACCGCGGCCTTGTCCTCGGCGGCATCGAAATACTTCTGCACCATCGGGGTGTCAACCGCGGCCGGGCAGTAGCAGTTGCACCGGACCTTCGGGCCGAGGTCGATCGCAGTCGCCTTCGTCAGCATGATCACCGCCCCCTTGGTCGAGCAGTAGCTCGGAGCCATCGGATAGCCGACCAACCCGCCGATTGACGCCGCGTTCACAATCGCCGGGCCGCGCTCGGAGCGCTTCAGGTGTGGAGCGGCATGCTTCGTACACAACCACACGGCACGCAGGTTGATCTCGTACACACGGGTCCACACGTCCATCGGGAGTGTGTCCACGGCGGTGTCGGACGTGAAATCAGTGTCGTGAACCCCGGCGTTGTTGTGCAAGACGTCGATTCCGCCGAATTGGTCGTTCGCCGTTGTCATCAGTGCCACGATCTGGTCTTCATCTCGGACGTCGCAACGCACGAACACCGCCTCTCCGCCGGCGTCCTCGATCAGTCCAAGGGTCTCCTTACCGGTTGCGTCGTTGACGTCGGTCACCACGACCTTCGCGCCGCGTCGCGCCATCTCTCGCGCGGTGGCGCGACCGATGCCACCCCCAGAGCCGGTTACCACGCACACCTTGTCCGTCAGCATCGAACCTTCGCTCCTTTTGCTCTCATGTTGATCAGTCGGTCAGAAATCGGCAGTCGGGGTCCTCATCGGCCTGCGGGCGCCGGCGCGGCCGGCGCGACCGTGGCCGACGGCCAACCCGGAGGACGCAGCAACTGGGGTGTCGGGGCGAACCCGAAGGTGGAGTCGAACTCGCGCGGGGCGCAGATGACCTCCAGCGAGTTGCCGGATCCGTCGCTCATGTAGGTCCCCCCGGCAGCTACGCCGGGAAGCTCAGCATTGATCCGGTACCCACCGGCCCGTACCTGCTCGATGATCGCCTCGGACTCCGCCCGCACTCGAGTGCCCACCGCGATGTTCATGAACCCCTGGTCGCTCAGCCGGTAGTCGTCGGGGCGTGGGCGTCCCTGGGGGTCCGTGTAGTGCACAACCTCGAGGTAGACGTCGCCTCCCCGGGCGATGAAGCCGTCGGTGCGGGCCTCCGGAAGACCCCACAGCGACTCCATCTCAGGGGTGTGCAAGGTGACGTCCTCCTCGGTAAGCCCAAGCGTGTCGAGGTAGAACGAACGGGCCTCCTCCAGGTCCGGTACCGATAGGGTCGCGTATACGACGCCCGGCGCCAGGTCGTAGTAGCGGGGGCGCACTCCGCCGGGGAGGCCTGGGCCTTCCTCCATGACCTCGACGACGATCCCTGTGCCCGGGTCGCGGAAGCAGGCCCGGCGAAGACCGTCGTGCTGTTGCGGCTCCGTCATCGTGTTTACCCCCAACCGGTGCAGGCGCTCGAGCGCCGGCTCGAAGTCGGGAATCGTGAGTCCCCAGCGAACCCAGCCCAGGTCACTCGGGCGCCAGTCCTCGGCCAGCGGGCGCGGCCGCGGGAGCGTGTGGTTGAAGAACTCGAGCTGAAGGAGATCCTGGCGCCCGACCAGCCAAGCGATCGCTGTCGCCGCGTCCTCGCCGAGGTCCTGAATGTCCGCCAGCCACTGCCCCCAGACCATGTTCCCACCGGCGGGGGCAAAGCCGAACGCCTCGGAGTAGAGGCGGACTGACCCCGGCAGATCGCCCGTGCAGAACGCCAACTGGGCGATCTTCGGGGGCGCCCATGCCTCGCGCGCCGCCATCAGACCGTCCCGGACGCCGGCAGGCTGGCGCCGCCCGGTACGCGCTCCATGAAGAACGTCGTGTAGTCCGTGATGTCCGGGGGCACGTAGTAGTCGGTCTCATCCTGGATCGTCTGCCAGTGAGCGGACACATCCTCCGGTGTGAGGTCCCCCTTGGCGTAGCCCTGCGTCTCGGCTACGAACATGCGAGCCACGCGCCCGCCCCCGGCCGCGTAGATCTCACCGGTGACCGGGCACGACTCGTGGGCGAAGAATGCGACCACAGGAGAGACAAGCTCCGGGAGCAGCAGGTCGAACACCGTCGCCGCCGGTGTCTGGCTCACGTCCGAACGCGCGCTCTGGTTGATATCGCTGTCAGGGTCGGCCATCCGCGTCTTGGCGTACGGGGCAACCAGGTTCACCTTGATGCCGTGCTCGACGCCCGCGGTGGCGAGATTCCGCGCGAGCCCCACCAGGCCACCCTTCGCGGCTCCGTAGGAGGCCAGGAACGGCGAGCCAAAGATCGCGCAAGAGGTAGTCATGACCACCCGGCCGTACCCCCGCTCCGCCATCAACGGCCACGCCGCCCGGGTCACGTTGAACGCGCCCATCAGGTGGACCGACAGGTGCCGCTCGACATCGTCGGCGCCGCTCTCCGGAACCTGGTGGGAGGTCAGGATGCCCGCGTTGTTGACGACGATGTCGACGCCGCCGAACCGCTCGACCGCAGTCGCCACGATCGACGCGGCGCCCTCCGGCGAGGCCACCGAGGCCGTGTTCGCCACCGCGTTCCCGCCGCTCGCCTCGATCTCGGCGACGACGGACCTAGCCGGCCCGTCATCGGAGCCGCTTCCGTCGACCGCTCCACCCAGATCGTTGACGACGACGTTGGCGCCGCGCGTCGCCAGCAGCAGCGCGTGCGTGCGTCCCATCCCGCGTCCGGCGCCGGTCACAATCGCCGTTCTCCCGTCGAAGCGCAGCGTTTCTTGCCTCATCCGAATCTCTCCCTCCGTCGCGAACTCAAATCATCATCCAACCGTTTGGTTGAGTCAAGGCTCCGGCACGCCCAGCTCTGCAAGCAGCTGCTCCCGAAGGCGGAACTTCTGGATCTTGGTAGCCGACATCGGCCACTCGGTGACGAAGCGGACGTAGCGGGGCACCTTGAAGCTGGCGATCGCTCCCTGGCAGTGGGCGATCACCTCCTCCGCCGTCAGCTCGCGGCCCATGGCGAGCTCGACGAACACCGCCGGCACCTCCTCGAGCCGCTCGTCCGGGACGCCGATGACCTGCACGAGCTTGATCGCCGGGTGGGTCGAGAGGTACGACTCGATCTCGGCCGGCGCCACGTTCTCCCCGCCGACCTTGAGCATCTCCTTGAGACGGCCGAGGTACGTGACGAGGCCCCCGCTGTCGATCCTCCCGAGGTCGCCCGAGCGGAGCCAGCCGTCCTCGGTCATCGCCGCGCCGGTGTTCTCGGGATCCTTGTAGTAGCCCTCGAACAGCCCGGGGCCGCGGAGCTGAAGCTCGCCCGGCATGTCGGGCCCGAGCTCCTCCCCGTTCGCTGGATCGATCACGCGGACTTCCGTGCCGAGTACCGGCGCTCCCGCCGTCTCGGCTTGCTCGTCTGGGGTGGCGTCGAACCGGTTGCAGGTGATCACGCCGGCCGCCTCCGTCATGCCGAACGGCCCGCCGATCTGGACGGCCTGCGGAAACTCCGCCTGGATCATCCGCAGAGTGTCGGGCGGTGCGACGTTGAGCAGCCCCCTCACCCGAGACAGGTCACGGCGGGAGAAGTCCGGATGGCGGATCAGCCCCATCACGATCGGCGGAAACACCGACTCGACCCAGGTCACCTGCTCGCGCTCGATCATGTCGAGCGCCTCGCCCGGCTCGAAGTGCAACGTCGACAGCAGCGTTGCGCCGAGGTTGAACGCGAAGATCATCGGTCCGAGACAGCCCATGTGAAACATCGGCAGCGGATCCCAGATTCGTTCCTCCGCGGTCAGTCCGAGCCGCGCTGCGGCAGAGACCCAGACGCGGACCGCCGCCTCGTGAGTGATGAGCGCGCCCTTCGGATACGCGGTCGTGCCCGACGTGAACAGGATCAGCGCGACGTCGCGGACTCGCACGGCTCCGCGCCGCCGCTCGATCTCCGCGTCGTCCACCTGGTCGGCGAGGGCATCGAACGAAGCGCGGCTGAGCAGACCTGGTGGGGCTTTTTCGCCGAGCAGCACGACGCATCGGAGCGTGGGCGAGGCGGCCAGCGCGAGCTGAGCAGGATCTGGACTCGCGGCGAGCTCCGGGAGCGCGTCGGACAATCGCTCGACGAAGTCGACCTGCTCGTCGACGATGTCGCTGGTCAGCAGCACCTCGATGTCCGCGTATCCGATCACGTAGCTGAGCTCGTGGGCACGGAAGCGCGTGTTGATCGGCACGGCGATCGCGCCGAGCAGCTGCGCGGCGAAGAAGCCGAACACGAACTCGGGCGAGTTCGGCATCAGCAAACCGACGTGGTCGCCGGCACCGACGTCGATGGCGGCGAGCGATCGCGCGGTTCGGATCGCCCGGTCGGCCACGTCGCGATACGTGAAGCGGGCATGCGGAAAGACGAGCGCCTCGTGGTCCGGCCGGCTGTCCGCCGCACGCAGCAGGATGTCCCCGATCGTGGTCGCCTGTGCCCATTCGCGCATCCGTACCTCCGTCATGTGATCGGTTCTCCCGCCAGCGTCGCCGCCAGCCGGTCGAGATGGACCGGAAGCTGCAGGCGCAGCGCGGCAAGCCTGAAGTCGTTCGAACGAGCGCGGTCGAACGCGCGCAGTCCGGACAGCGCGTAGTAGGAAAGCCGCACGTAGCCGAGGACGCGGTGCCAGTGCAGCCGCTCGTCATCGACAGGGGCGCGGACCCGCTCGGCATACCGCTCGACAAGCTCGGGCTCGGGGACCATCGAGGGCTCCCACACCGGGATGAAGCACCAGGCGAGATCGGCCAACGGGTCACCGACGCTCGCCATCTCCCAGTCGAGGACGCCGCTGATGTGACCGTCGTCGATCACCATGTTTCCCATCCGGTAGTCGCCGTGGGTCAGGACCTCGTGCTCCGGCGGCGGCGGGCGGTGGCGCTCGAGCCACCAGAGGGCTCCCTGGAGCACCGCGGGGATCGGCGCGAAGCGCTCGAGGCGCTGCCGGTACCAGCCGAGGTCCGACGGCCGCTCGGTGGGCCGGCCGCCTGGGCTCGCGATCGCCCCGGGATCGGTCCGGTGCAGCGAGGCGAGCACGTCGACGGCCTCTTGCGCGACCTCAGTTCGGATGGGTTCCTCGAGCTCGCGCCATCCGACCGGCACCTGACCACGGATCCGCTCCATGATCAGGAACGGGCACTCGAACGGGTTCTCCGAGGTGTCGTCATACCAGAGCAGAGCCGGTGCTGGGACGGCCCCGGCGACCGCCTCGAGCGCGGCGCGCTGGGTCAGGATGGCCTGCGGGCCCGAGGCCAGCGTCGGCAGGCGGAGCACTGCTTCGCGGTCGCCGGAACCGGTGTCGAGACGGATGAACCATGTCTCCTGCGAGAGACCGACGGTGGCCCGATCGGACACCGCGACGCTCGCCTCCACCCCCCGACCGTGGAGCCAGTCCCGGATCCCGGTCGCCACGGCGTCGGGCTCAGCCACGGGTCACCGCCGGCCAGTCGACCGGTGCCAGTACCGAACGATCGAGCGCCGCGAGCCGACGCATGGCCGAGATCGCGCCGGCTTCGTCGCCGGCGTCGATCGCCGCCACGATCGCCGCTTCGAGCGGACCGCGCGCATCGTCCGGGGCGACCTGCGAGCCGAGATTGCTGAGCAGCGCCGCCAGCGCGTTGAGTTGCGCGCGCACGTCCGGCGCCTCGATCCGAGCTGCCAGATCCGAAAGGGCGTCCGCGAGCCGGTCCCGGCCGACCGGCGGGGACGCCGACCCGACGGCGCGCTGTGTATTTTCCGGATCGCCGCTCATCTACTGCGATGACCAACCTCACGCCGTCGGACGAGTCCTACACGCATCAGCTCGTCGCCCCCGCGGCGGTGACGGTGCACGCCGACCCGGCGTGGGCCGAGCGCTGCTACCACCTCCTCCACGTCGGCGATGGAGTGATTCTCCACGCCGGGCGCGCGCTCTACCCCCACGCAGGAAGCCGGACCGGATTCGCGGGCGCTACGAACGGTGAGGTCCAGCACGTACTGCGGGCGGCCGAGCCGTTCACCATGGGCGAGGACCCGGACCGGCCGACGGTCGGTCCGCTGCGGATCGAGGCCGTCCGCCCGCTCGAGGAGATCCGGCTGGTCCTCGACCAGTCGGCTTCTGCACTCTCGTTCGACCTGACCTTTCGCGCCCGCTTCCCGCCGGTGCCGACCACCCCGATCCGGATCGAACAGGAAGGCCGCGTCGTCACCGAGTACATGAACCTGTTCCAGTCCGGGCTCTACTCGGGGACGATCGTGATCGACGGTGATGAGCACCAGGTCACCGATCGCGCCGGGTTCCGCGATCGCGGCTGGGGCCTTCGCAAGCACGAGGGAGCGCCCCGCCGCGGTCTCGTCGTCGCGTGCTTCTGTGAACTTCCCGACAGCGCGCTCTACCTCCTGCTCTACGAGACCGCATCGGGCAGGCGGGTCTTCACAAACGGCTGGCTGATCGACGAGCATGGCGCGGTCGACACGGTCGCGGCGGCCGAGCACGACCTTCGCTGGGACGGGACCCTGTTGACCGGCGGGACGTTGCTGGTCGACCTCGCGTCGGGCGAGATCGGAAGAGCACACGTCTGAACTCCAGTCACATCACGAA
>OBLV0100000295.1_pt1 | contig 15549 bp, 15 predicted proteins | sample 1520071 | NCBI WGS metagenome assembly OBLV01 (sample SAMEA3888446, study PRJEB22518) | metagenome | reverse complement strand
CTTCGATGTCCTGGACCGGATGAGGTGTTCGGGGCCTCGACCTGAACTCCGGTGGCGGGCCGCCGGACTTCTGTGTGCCGACCGACCTGCGACATCGTGCAGCGATATCTCAGGCGCCCCATCTCGGTGTAGAGCTTCGGCGTCACGATCGACGAGCGCTGCGTAAGCCGCCAACTACTCGCGGAATTAGGCTTGATCCGATCGCCCTTGGCATAGTTAAGCGGCCTCCGTTTGACGCTGCGCAGGTCGCGGTGGCGATCGTAGGCTAGCCAGCCGACAGACCTGTTCTCGGAAATGGGGTGCGTTGGTGAGCGAAGTACAAGCGTCGGCGGCCGAGCACGATACCGAGGTGACACCCGCTGCGATTATGCAACTCGGGATGGCGTTTTGGGGCTCGAAGGCGTTACTCAGCGCTGTTGAGCTGGGGATATTCTCAGAGTTGGCGAGCGCGGGCGCGCTGGATGGCGACACGCTGCGGAAGCGGTTGGGGCTGCACCCGCGCAGCTCGAGAGACTTCTTGGACGCGTTGGTCGCGCTGGGCATGCTCGAGCGCGAGGACGGCCGCTACGCCAACACGCCGGCCACCGGCTTGTTCCTCGATCGGGCCAAGTCGTCTTACGTGGGTGGCATGCTGGAGATGGCCAACGCGCGTCTGTACGGCTTTTGGGGCTCTCTGACGGAGGGTCTGCGAACCGGTCTGCCGCAAAATGAGGCCAAGGGCGGCGGCCAGGACATGTTCGAGGTGATTTACCCCGATCCGGTGAAGCTGGCGCAGTTCGCCCGCGCGATGAGCGCACTGAGCGCCAACACAGCCAGAGCCATCGCGGCGAAGTTTCCCTGGCAGCAGCACCGCAGCGTGATCGACATTGGCTGCGCCGAAGGAGCCGTGCCGGTTCAGATTGCCCTCGCGCATGAGCACATCACTGGCGGCGGTTTTGACTTGCCCGCGCTCGGGTCGATCTTCGACGCGTACGTCGCGGGCTTCGGGCTCGGCGAGCGGCTGGGCTTCACCGCCGGCGACTTCTTCACCGACCCACTGCCCCAGGCGGATGTGCTCGTGATGGGCCACATCCTGCACGACTGGGACCTCGACGAGAAACGCCTGCTGGTGCGTAAGGCCTACGACGCCCTACCCGAGGGCGGCGCACTGATCATCTACGATGCGATCATCGACGACGAGCGGCGCAGCAACGCCTTCGGCCTGCTGATGAGCCTCAACATGCTGATCGAGACACCCGGAGGGTTCGACTACACGGGTGCCGATTGCCGTGCCTGGATGCAGGAGGCGGGCTTTCGCGACAGCTACGTCGAGCACCTCGTTGAGCCTGACTCGATGGTTGTCGGAATCAAATAGGCGGTCTCGCTACCGCTGCTACACGGCGTCGGGCCGCGGAAAGCTTTCGGGCGTGCCACCCGTGGCTGTGGTGCGATCTACCCAATGACTGGCTGCGCGCATCCGAGCACCAATCGCGGCACGCCGACCCGGCCGCGACCGAGCACGGCCGTCAGGCCGCGCGCAGTGTCGTGGTTCGGGTCGGCGTGGGCGACGTCATGCTGCGGTGGGACGCGCCGCAGGCGCCTTGATCCCATAGAGGACAATTCGGCAACAACTTTGGGTGATGATTCGTGACTAAGAGTAATGATACTTGGTAGCACGGGTTGTATGCCCGGTTCTTGGGGTTACTTGATCTCCATGACGTAGCGCAGTTCGTAGCGGTCGGCGGCGAAGACGATGTCTGCGATTTCAACGACGGTGTCTTCGTCGACGTCGTGCCCCGCGACGCGGAAGGTCTGGGCGATCTCGACTACTGGGCGATTGGCAGGGAGTTCGAGGCGACGAGCTTCCTCGGCGGTGGCGTTGCGGATGTGCAGGACTTCTTCGACCTCGTTGACGTGTAGGCCGATGTGATCGAACCGGGGCACAATGCCCTGATCGGCTAGTGGCCCCTCGTGGGGTAGTTCGATGTCGGTGCCGCCGGTGATGGTCAGGGGTTCCCAGGATGTGCTGATTGAGACTGGTTGGGGTGGGTTGCCCATGCGGATGAAGTATCGGGTCAGCGTGGCCGGGTCGCCGTCGGCGATGCCCAGACGTGAAGCAATATCGGCCGGAGCGGTGGTGCGGGTGGTCTGGTGCTGGACGTCTAGGCCGACAGCGGAGGCCTCGGCTTCTCGGACGTAGGTGCGGGTTTCCTGGCCTCGGAAGTATCGTTGCGGTGCGATCCGGGTCAGTTGTGCTGGACGGCGGACGAACACGCCCTTGCCCTTCACGCCGTAGGCCAGTCCCCACTCGCGTAGCAGCTTGACCGCGCTGCGCGCGGTGATGGTCGAGACGTCGTGCAGTTCGCAGAGCTGGCTTTCGCTGGGGAGCTTGTCGCCGTCGCGCAGCTCACCGTTGATGATCTTCTTGCGGTAGTCCTTGGCGATCTGCCGGTACCGGGGTTCGTCGTCATCGGGCCAGTCCGGATGCGGCCCGAACACCAGCTCGCTCATGGTCTCCACCTTCCGCTCGGCGACACGATCACATAGTCGCACAACCTCGTATGTTGACAGCTTCACATACTAGATTTATCTTCGTATACGAGGTCGTCCGAACGGCGGCATGATGAAGAGAGCGACAGGAAGGTTTTCGATCATGGGAGCACCGAAGAACCTACGCCTAGCAGCGGACTTTGACGTGTGGTTCCCCGAGGGCCTGTATCTGGTCGGGCAGATCGTCCCGGTGACTGAGTATCAGTCCCAGGAGGATCGGTCACGGAACCGCCCGACCCGGCCCCGGCTTGATGAGGTGACCGGAATGCCTCTGTACCGGGGCACGTTTGCTGACCCTTCGGCCGAGAAGGACCGAGAGAAGTCGGTCACTGTGGAGTTCGCTGCGAAGGTGCAGCCAGTGCCCCCGCCTGCCGTACCAGGGGTGCCGTTTCGGCCGGTGGTGCTTGAAGGCATGACCGTCCAACCCCGAGCGGAAGTCTCGGGGCAGGCGAAGTGGATCACTTGGGTTATCCGAGCTACCGGCATGACCGCCCCGGGAGCGGGCTCCCGCACTGACAAGTCAGCGAGTCAGACAGCTAGCGAAGCTCGTTCAGGCGTCAAGGCGGCGGCGTGAGTAACGCGGCGCGGGCCCAATTCGACGCGTGGGGATGGCTGGGGCCGTTACCTGGCGCCGATCGGTCGGCGTTGCGTGCTGATGAGAAGGCGCTAGTGCTGTTCCTTGAGCCAGTTAGCCTTGTCGTGGCCGTGCCACCGTTGCCCGGTGGCGAAGCTGCGCTGGCTCGGTTCTGCCGAGCTCTCGGTCGCGTGGCGCGTGAGCTTGCTTCGGCCGATCTAGACCCGGTCAGGACTTCACCTGCGGTTCATCATTCCAACACAACGACCGCGGAAATCGGTGACGTCACAGCGAGACTGGGCCACGGCCGCGGATAGCGCACGTTTGCATACCGAGGACGTCAAATGGAATCGCACAATCATGCCAACTTTCCGAGCGGCGGGTTACCCCGCAAGGTCTCCGTTAAAGGCCGCAACGGTGCTGTCGTGACAGTGGTTGTTACCGAGTATCGCGGACGCGTGTGGATGTCAATTGTGCCGCCGTTCACTTGGGAGGCGATCATGGAACCCAGGCATGTTGATCAGCTGATACATGTGCTGGGGTTAGCTCGGGAGGAGTCAGACCGACGCATTCCGGCAGGTGAGGAGCGGGCAGTTCGTGGCAGTAACGGGCTCGTTCGCGAAATTGAGGGGAGATATGTTAAAGCGATTGGGGATAAAGGTACCGATGTGAGAGGCAACGCACGATGAGGCTGCGCCAGCGGTGGCTTGCGCTGGTAGACCGACGGAGGGCTCGTCAATGGCGGGTTCGCTTGACATGGCAGCACTGCCGTAGGTGTGGAAGTTACGCGTTCCTACCGGCTGGCTTTGCTCCGATCTGTGGTGGTTGCCGCAGCCTGCAATAACGAGCGCGGCAGGAAGTTCAGAGAACGCACTCGGTGCGGTAATTCCGCACACCGTGCTGAGGTCACAGCAGCCGAGCAACGGAATGGGCACGAAGCATGAACAAGACACAACCCGTTGGACGGGATTCGCCGCGTACGTTGGCGGAGGCTCACGAAGCGGTGGCCGCCATCCGGCCGCATCGAGAGGCACCGCTGTCGGAGTGGCTTTTCTATCACCAACGCTCGGCGGCGGTGTATGCCGAGGTGGCTGAGATTGATCGGGGTCATCATCACGAGGCGCTGTTCATGGCCGATCGGGAACGCCAACACGCGAAGGAGATCAAGACCCAGATGGCTGCACAGCAGCCGGTCAGCGAGGCGTGAGGCGTGATGACTGTAGGAAAGGTTCTGAAGTCGACGCCGCCACGGACGCTGATGCAGGCGCATGAGGAGCTGGTGCGCATCCGACCGTGCCCGAAGGCGTCGTTGCGGGTGTGGTTGTCGTATTACCGGCACTCCGTGGAGGTATACGAGCAGATCGCCACGACCGATCCCGGTCACGACGGCGAGGCATTGTATTGGGCCCAGCGGGAACGAGTGAACGCCCGGGGAATCGAGGCCCGAATCAAAAGCACCGGAACCGTGCACGTAGACGACGAAACGGGGTGAGCTAACCCACAAATAAACGGATAATCGCAACGCGCCGGGGTGGTGCGGTAATGACGCACGCCCTCATCGCAAATAAGACCCTCGTACGCGCAGAAGCGGATTCCTTGGCTACCAACCTTGTCCGCTTCTGCGCTGTCCACACCAGAGTCCCGGAGTGAACAATGAGAAGCATAGAACACGGCGCCCTCATGGCGCTATCCCCGAATACCCGAAAGGGTTCCCCGAGCGTTTCTCGCTCCGTCCGGTTCCCGCTTGGTTGCGCACTGGTCGGGGGTGAGCGGTAATGGACGCCTCCGCGATCGCGATGATGATCGCCGGTGCCAGCGGGCTCGGCGTGGTGGTATGGGTCCTGGCCAAACTCGGTAAGGCACTGGTCACGATCGCCGAAGCGCTGGCGGCTGCGGCGGTGGTGTTCCTTGCCCTCTGGCTGGGACTCAAGGCCGTGTGCTGGGCGTTGCGGCAGACGTTCACGCACTGGCGAACCAGCCTGAGCGTCCTGGGGCTGCTGGGGTGGTGGCACTGGTGGGGATGGCCCTCACTGACGATCACCGCCGGTGCGCTCGGGGGAGTGCTCATTACCTGGCGGCTGGTGGACCTGACCACCTTCGATGCCTGGGCGGGCCGGTACGTGCGGGCCTGGTGGCTGCGCTGGACGGTGTATGCCCCCAAGCTGCCCGACTGGCTACGTGCCTGCGGGCTGGGCATCACCCAGGACACAGCCCCGGTCGTCCTCGCGCTCAGCCCGCTCGGGCGCGCTCTCGGTCGCACACGTCGCCCTGTCCCGGCCCAGTTGCCGACGGTGCGGGGAGTGCGCTCGGGTGCCTCCTGGGACGAAGTTCGGGTACGGCTGGTGCCCGGACAGAAGCCCGAGGATTTCGATGAGGCCGCCCGGGCGCTGGCCTCGGCCCGGAATGTGGCCCGCTGCCAGGTCCGCGAGCTGACCCCCAACACCGTCTCAATCGATTTCCAGCGCCGTAACCTGCTCACCAACCCGGTCGCCTGCCCGGATCTCGCCACGCTCGCCAGCCTGCCGGGCGCTGCGGTGGATGTGCGGCGGGTGTGGGCCGGGCGCACCGAGTACGGCCAGGACTGGCACCTGCCCCTGGCCGGGGGTCACACCCTGACCGCCGGGGCCACCGGAGCAGGCAAGAACTCCTTGATGTGGTGCCCCCTGGTCTCCATCGCTCCCGCGATCCGCGATGGCCTGGTGCGGGTCTCCGGGATCGATCCCAAGGGGATGGAGCTGGCCTACGGGCGTCGGATCTTCCACCGCTACGCGGTTACCGGCACCGATGCCCTCGCCGTCCTCGATGACCTCGTGGACGCAATGGACGCCCGTAAAAAGGAGTTCGCCGGGCGGGTGCGCACCGTGCCGATCAGCCCAGAACACCCGCTAGAGCTACTGGAGTTCGATGAGATCGGAGCACTGACCAAATACACCGACCGCAAAACCCGAGACGCGATCACCGAGCGAGTTGCCCTGTTGACCACTCAGGGTCGGGCACTCGGGTTCACGGTGCGCGGGTATGTCCAGGAACCCACCAAGGACACCGTCCCGGTTCGGGAGCTGTTCCCCCGCCGGATCTGTCTGCGGGTCTCGGTGAAATCCCACGTGAGCATGGTCCTGGGAGACCAGGCTTACGAGCGGGTGCGTGGGCGAACCGGATCACCGACGCTGAGGCCGGGGTCGGCTACGTCTTCGGCGAAGGCATCCGCGAACCCCTGCGGGTACGCGCCGGATGGGTCCCCGACCACACGATCAAAGAGCTCGAAACGTTCGTCACCGGCCCCATCGAGCACGCCACGGCGGTGCTGGCCTTCCCCACCAACCCCACCGATCCGGCCGGTTCCATTCGAGGGGGTGTGGCATGACCACCACCCTGGACGCGCTCACCGCGATCAACACGCACCTCGGGGACTTCGAACTACCCCCCATCGCCTCCGTCCACGTGACCCCCGGCATGCCTGGGCCAGAGGTGACGGTGCAGCTGTCCTGCCACGAACCCTCCGACCTCGCCCCTGGGCTACTGGCCTGGGCCGACACTCTCACCCAGGTCACCGCCGAAGTATGGCGAGTCCCCCGGGGCGACTCGGTCCACCTCTCCGTCACCGGCGCGTTGCCCAACGGGACCTCCGCGCAAATCTATGGCGGTCTGCCCTACACCGAGAGCGGCCTCGGCCGTGATCTCACCCCCGGCGGCAAAACACCGATCACGCTGGGCGCCCTGCGCGCCCTGACCACCCTCGCAGAAGTGAGGCTCTGATGAGCGCCCCGGACTCCACCAGCAGCGATCCCGCACGAATGACCCGACAGCAGCGGGCCACCCTGCCCGTGGCCGCTGACGTCGTCCAAGCTCTAGCCGAACAGCACGGGGTATGTATCCGGCCGCTGGCCATGCGCCGGATCGACACCACCACCGGACGGATCGACGTGGTGCCGGTGCCCTGTGGGTCCACCCGGGAAGATCAGTGTCCGCCGTGCGCGGAGAAGGCCCGCCGGTTGCGGATGGCCCAATGCCGCGAAGGCTGGCACCTCGACACCGAACCCGACACCCACCGCCAAGCCTCCAACGAGCACCAGAAGGAGCTGATGGCCACCCGCGCCGACCTACTCGCCATCCACGCCGAATGCCGCGCCATCGGCGACGAGGCCACGTGTGAACAGATCGCAGACTCCGTCGCCGAACTGGATACCGAACTCCGACAGACCGGGGTACGCGGGCGGCTCACCCCGCTCGATCCCCCATCCAAACCGGTCAAGCGCTCCACCCGGCGCCGCCAAGACGCACCGGACCTCCCCCGACGACCAATCGAGAAACGCACGCTAGGTCAGGTGTTCGCCGGGCACTACCGCCCGTCGACCTTCCTGACCCTCACCCTGGACAGCTATGGCCGGGTTGACGCCCAGGGCGCGGCGGTGGACCCGGACCGCTACGACTACCGGCGGGCCGCGCGGGACGCGATCCATTTCCCGGCCCTGATGGACCGCTTCTGGCAGAACACCCGGCGTTGCGTCGGGTGGGACGTGCAGTACTTCGGCACCGTCGAACCCCAAAAACGCGGCGCCCCCCACTTCCACGCCGCGATCCGTGGCGCAATCCCCCGCGCGGAGCTGCGGGCCATCACCGCCGCGACCTACCACCAGATCTGGTGGCCCCCGCACGACCAGCTCGTCTACGGCGGAGAGCACATGCCGGTGTGGGACAGCCAGGCCAAGGCCTTCACCGATCCCGACACCGGGACACCTCTACCCACCTGGGAACAGGCCTGCGAAGAGTTGACCGAGCCCGCGCACGTCGTTCGGTTCGGGACTCAGGTGCACGTCAAGGGCATCCTGGGCGGCACCGAAGAAGCCGGTCGCCGCGTCGGCTACCTCACCAAATACCTCACCAAATCGTCGGGCAAGCCGCCGGGCTCGATGAGCACGCCACCACAGCCCAGCGCGAGCACGCCCACCGGTTGCACGCCGAACTCCGCATCACACCCTGCTCGCCCCGCTGCCCCGTGTGGCTGCTCTACGGCGTCCAACCCAAAGGCGCCCGCTACTCCATGACCCCAGGGCGCTGCAAAGGCAAAGCCCACCAAGCCGAACACCTCGGCATCGCCGGACGACGCGTCTTGGTCTCCCGCAAATGGTCCAACAAGACCCTCGACGATCACCGGGCCGAGCGGGGCGAATTCGTTCGGCAACTCCTCCAAGAGGTCGGCATCCAACCCACCCACAGCCCAGACGATGGGCCCTACCAGTGGGAACGCACCACACCCACCGACCCCGACATACCACCTCGACCCGTCCTACTCCTCCACGCCATCGCCGAACGACAGCGATGGAAAGCCGAATACACCGCCGCCCAACTCGCCACCAGCGACCCACCACCCGGCACCTGTTCGGCAACTCACGATCAAGCCGCCTGAGAGAGGACCAATGATGGATGAGCATCGGATACACCAGGTGGGCCAGGTCGCCGAGTTGTCGAATACGCAGCTCGGCGCAGGACATCTCGACAACTTCGGACCGCCAAGTCGTCCCATCCCGGCATGCCCTACCAGCCCGCGTAGTAGTGATGAGATGGAGACGGCTACCCCTACCGTAGAGATTGCGAGTCGTCGGGGCGGCCGGACGACCGGGCTCATCTGTACGCCCGTACCCGAACGGCACCTCTACCGAATCCCTGAGGCAATGCAATTGCTCTCCATGAGTCGATCAGTCATTTACGAGCAAATCCGCTCCGGTCGACTCAGGACCGTTAACCAGGGCCGGGTCAGACTCGTGCCAAGAGTCGCCATTGTCGAATACGTGAACCTGCTCATCCACGAATCCGAAGGAGCGACATATGACAAAGCGTCGTAGCCGAGGAGACGGCGGGCTCCGATGGGACAAGACCCGGGAACGCTGGATCGCGGAAGTGACGATCGGATACACCCCAGCGGGAAAGAGAATTGTTCGTAGGGGTAGCGGTAAAACCAAGACGACCGCAAAAGAGAAACTAAAGTCGATCCTACGCGACCACGAAGACGGTGTAACCCTAGCCGCCGGAAACGGCTACACTGTCACGCATGCGGTGAACGACTGGCTGACCAACTACGAATTGAGCGGCCACGACACTAATACAATTCGAACCGTCCACTGTCTGGTAGACAAGCACATCGCGCCCGATCTGGGCGCCCGAAAATTGGTCGACCTGTCCGCAGACGACGTGGACAAATGGATCAACGGAAAGTCGAAGACCATGGTCACATCAACGCTGCGGAATCTCCTTTCGATCCTTCGACGAGCAATCACACGGGCACAGGCACGCGATCGGGTGAAGCGGAATGTAATTCTGCTCTGTGATTGCCCAGTAGGCAAGGGGAAGGGCAGGCCATCGAAGGCTCTCACATTGACCCAGGCGGAAGCCGTGCTCTCCGCGGCAGAAAGGTCGATCATGCGCGGCTACATCGTCGTTGCCCTACTCACCGGCGCGCGAACTGAGGAACTCCGCGCCCTCACCTGGGAACATGTGGACCTCGAAGGCGATCCCTCCGCGTCACCGCCCGTGCCGCCCAACGTGAAAGTGTGGCGCTCTGTCCGCACCGGAGGTGACACGAAGACACGGAAGTCCCGGCGATCACTCGCACTGCCCCAACGCGCGGTCGACGCCTTGAGCGCGCACAAGGTGACTCAGGACCTGGCGCGCCAGGCCGCAGGCACGCAGTGGCAAGACCACGGCCTAGTGTTCCCCACGGCGCGCGGAACTTCACAGGATGACGCCAACGTGCGACGCGACTTTCGACGCGTCATCGCCACAGCTGGCCTGGTCGCCACCGAATGGACCCCACGCGAGCTCCGGCACAGCTTCGTCTCGCTATTGTCCGATGACGGCATGCCCATCGAGCAGATCTCACGCCTGGTGGGGCACAGCGGCACCTCAGTAACAGAATTGGTCTACCGCAAGCAGATCCGCCCAGTGGTCGAGGACGGAGCGGTAACCATGGATCGGCTGTTCCCCACCAGCGACCGGGACCGAACAGAGTAGTCACTCAGTTAGTCACTCGAAGGTGAGTCAGGCCCCATCCATACCACTGTGGACGGGGCCTGACCTGCGAGCCGCCTCGGGGAATCGAACCCCGGACCTGCTCATTACGAGTGAGCCGCTCTGGCCGACTGAGCTAAGGCGGCGTTGCCAGAACAATGCAGGTCAGTGTAACGAGCGGAGCGGCCGGCTACCCGCCGACCTACCGGGCGGCTAACGCGCTGGTCAAAGCCTCGATGGCGATTCGCGGCTTGACGTTGAGCTCCAGCGCCTCCCGGCAGCGAAGCACCGCCTCCAGCATCCCCAGCAGCGCCTCGGGGCTCAACCGGGTCGCCACCGCACGAACGTCGGTCGCCCGGTCGGGGTGGGTGAGCGCCACCGGTGCGCGCCAGCTGGCGACCAGGGTGTCGCGGTAGAAGCCCGCCAGGTCGACCAGCGCGCGGTCCAGCGCGTCGCGCTGGGTCCGGGTGGCGCGGGATTTCTGCCGCCGCTCCAGCTCGCGAATGGCGCCCTTGGCGCCCCGCGCCGCAGCCGCGGCACCCTTGCCGGTCCCACCGGCCCCCAGAGCCGTCTCCAGCTCCTCGGTCTCGGCCGCGTCGCGAGCCACGGTCAGGTCGTTCGCCTCGGACTCGGCGGCTCCCACCAGCTCGTCGGCCAGGGCGAACACCTCGGCCAGTGAGCTCAGCGCGGCCGGGATCTGGAGTACCGCTTCCCGGCGGGCCCGGGCCTGCGGATCGGTGGCCAACCGGCGGGCCCGGCCAACGTGGCCGCCGCACACCGACGCGGCCCACCGCGCGGTCGCGGCATCCACCCCGTCCCGGGCTTCCAGCACCTCGGAAATCGCCGCGGGGGGCGGGGTTCGCAATCCCACCGGACGGCAGCGCGAGCGCAGCGTCACCGCGATGTCATCGGGGTGGTCCGAGGGCGCGCAGAGCAGGAACACCGTCCGGGGCGGGGGTTCCTCCACCGCCTTGAGCAGCGCGTTGGCCGCACCCTCGGTGAGCCGGTCGGCATCCTCGATGAGCAGCACCTGCCAGCGCCCCGCCGAGGGCCGCCGGGAGGCCCCGGCGACCAGCGCCCGCATATCCGCCACCGAGATGGACAGACCTTCCGGGATCACCTGCCGGACATCGGGGTGGGTGCCTGCCAGGGTGGACCGGCAACCCTGGCAGGCACCACATCCGGGGCCGGTCTCCGGGCGGGTGCACTGCAACGCGGCAGCGAAGGCCCGCGCCGCCACCGAGCGGCCACTGCCCGGGGGGCCGGTGAACAGCCAGGCGTGGGTCATCGCCCCCGCCGCCGTGACACCGGAGGCCGAGCGGGCCGCCTCCAGCAGAGCGTCCACGGCCGGGGCCTGCCCCACCAGGCCCTCCCACACGCTCATCCGTCACCGCCCGGAGGCGCCAGTGACGAACCCTTGTGCAGCGCGCCGCGCAACTCGGCCAGTAGTGACCCATCAGTCCGGTCGTCCATCTGGCGGTAGGCGATCAAACCGACGACCGCGGCCAGCAGCCCCGCACACAGCAGCACCGGGCGGGTGCCGTCGATGGTCACCGGCGCGGAGAACAGGATGACGGTGCGCTGCTGCACCAACCCGACCGCGAAGGGGACCAGGGCCATCGCGGCCAGCAGATCCAATCGGACCAGCGACTGGACAAACGCGATCGTGCGGCCCCGCATCTCATCGGCCACCTGAGCCCCGATGATGGTGAGCCCGGTGAGGAACGCGATGCCCGCAGCCAGACCGACCAGGATGACGGCAACCAGCGCGACGATCAGGTGCGGCGCCAGCGCCACGACCACCAGAGCCAGTCCGGCAGCCACGATCGCCAGCCCGAATAGCCCGCGGTGCCGGATCCGGCGGGCCGCCAGCGGCGCCAGCGCCATACCCAGCCCCAGACCGACGAACAGCGACGCGAACAGCAACCCATAAGCGGCGTCACCACCACCCAGGCTGGTGGAGTAGAGCTTCGCGCAGGCGATAACAGCTCCGCCGGCTGCAAAAGCCCCGACGATGCCAGTGACCAGGCCACGGACCAGCGGTGTGGCCCGGACGAACACCACGCCGTCCCGCAGCATGGCGAGCAGGCCAGGTTGCACGGCACGCCGGGTCACGGCACGGCCGGAAATCTCCGGGATCCGGGTGCCGACCATGAGCGCGCAGAACGCGTAGGCGAACCCGTTGAGGCTCACAGCCAGGTAGGCCGCACCCTCGGCGCCGGTGAACAGCCCGAACCCATTGAGTACCGGATTGATCTTGGAGAGCAGGCTGAACACCCCGGAGGCGATCAGCACCGTCACCCCGTACGTCATGATCAACCCGAGCTGGTTGGCGGTCTCCACCTGCTCGGGACGGCGCAGCAGGTTGGGGATCGACGCGTCCTTGGCCGGGATCCAGAACAGCGCGCACACCTCGATGAGGAAGGTCGCCACGAACAACCAGGCCAGCTGCCCGACCAGGGGGATGGACAGGAACAGGCCGGCTCGCAGCACGTCGCAGACCACCATCACGTGCCGGCGATCAAGCTTGTCGGCGAGCGCCCCGGCCAGCGGGCCGAGCACCATCGCCGGCAGCAGCTTCGTGGCGACCACCCCGCCGAGCGCGAAGCTCTGTGCCTGGTAACCGCTGGTCAGATGGGTGGCCAGGGCGGAAAGCGCCAGCAAGGACTGCCACTCGGCGATCGCAGTGATCGACGTGACACCCCAGAGCCGGCGGAATGCGGGGATGGCCAGCACCCCGCGGACCCGGTGCACGGTGGACCCCGCCAGGTCGGGCTCGGCTTGGCGGTCCATGCTGCTCCACGTGTTAGCTATGATTCCGGCCTTACCGTTATATCCGAATTGTGCCGAGCAGGCGCGCCAACCGTTGCCTGAGCTACGGGTGTGACGCTGGCGCCAGCGTGTACAGCGGCTGCAACCCACCCCCCGTCCCCGCTCGGTCGGATGCCGCCCAATCGGTGACATAGTAGGTGACCACAGATTCCGCGATGCACCTGCTGCCGTGCCGGCTCCACTGGGCGAGAGCCTTGCGTGTGCCGGGTTCAGCCAGTCAGTGGCGGCAGGTTGCTGACGATGGTCTCGGTGAACGCCTTCGCCGGGGCGCAGGGCTTGGCGCGACCCGGCCGCAACGAGGTGAACCGGACGATCAACGTTTGCATCTCGGCGGTGGCCACGCGGAAGTAGCAGCTGTCACCGTCCACGTCGTCCTTGGTGCGAATCGCCGGTAGCCCCCCGACCTTGGTCAACTCGAGAACCGGGATCTCGTTTCGCTGGTTGTAGACGTTGCGCAGCACGTCATTACCCAGATCGACGAACGCCGCGAACTGGCGGGTGCGCGCGCTGTCAGTCCACTCGCAACCGGTGAGCCCGAGGACATCCTTGGGCTCACCGGGCTGGTCGATCCCATGGGCATCGAGCTGAACCGAGGTGACCAGGAGGCACGGCTGGATCGCGGTCAGGTTCTTGGGATTACGCACCGGCGGAATAGGGTCATCAGGCGTGCTCACCGGCATTGCGGACGAACCGGACGCGGAGCCGGGCGATGCGTCGCCGGCCGAACAACTGGTCAGCGCGGCGACCAGCCCCAGCACCGCCAGGACAACTCGCATCACAGCTCCCCCGAGCACACGACAATGAACGCGTGGAACGCGCGGAGTCTGCCACGTGCCTCGGGCGGGCCTACCGGCGGCGGTGGTCAGGGAATGAGTCTGGCTATCGCTTCCACGATTCCGACGATGACTTCGTAGGCCAGCACCACGAAGATGGCCGCGGCGACGACGAAGAAAACCCCGGCACCCCCGTTGGACCGGGTCGCCGCCGGCAGTCCGGTGCTACTCACCCGGCGCCGCAGATCACCGAGCTGGGCAGCCCGACGGGAGCCGCGCGCCACCGGCGGCCGGTAGGGCGACCGGTCCAGCTTGCCCGGTAGCGGCTGGGGTGGCCCAGCGGGCGCAGGGGGCGGCGGCTGAACGGCCCGGCGGATCGGTCGTGGCGGACCGGGGGGCGGCCGCATAGCTGCCTGAGGTGCGCCCTGCTTGGGCAAGGGTGCCGTGACGTTGGAGGAGGGCATATTCGGCGGCGGTGCAGCCACCGCAGCGGCATCCGGCTGCGCGGGAGGCTGCGGCGTTGTGGACTGCGGCGAAAAATCCTGATCCAGTAAGCCGCTGGCATCCCCGTCGAGCTCAGCGGCCAAGGCCTCCCGGATCACGCTGGAATCGGGAAGGGGCGGCAAGACGAACGGCGGCAACGCCGGCTCGTCCTGCGCGCGTCGCCGATTCGAAGGCGCAGAGTACGATTCAGGCATCTGGGTGCCATCGACCCCGAACAACGCGTCCGACATCGGCTCGCTCACCGCCCTATGGTGCCACGCGGCCCGTGCCGAGGCGAACCTTACGAGACGCGGACCCGCCGACCACCGCCGCGTGGCGTGGCAGGACCCTTGGCTCGCTTCTCGGCGAGCAGCTCGACGGCCCGTTCATCGGTGAGCGTCTCCACGCTGTCACCCTTGCGCAACGAGGCGTTGACGCCCTCCCCATCGGTGACATACGGCCCGAAACGCCCCTCCTTGACCACTATCGGCTTACCGGTCACCGGATCTGGCGCCAGCTCACGCAAGGGTGGCTTGGCGGTGGCCTGCCGGCCCCGGCGCTTGGGCTCGGCGTAGATCTTGAGTGCCTCGTCGAGAGTGATCGTGAAGAGCTGCTCCTCATCGGTCAGCGACCGGGAATCGGTCCCCCGCTTGAGGTAGGGGCCGTAACGCCCGTTCTGTGCGGTGATGTCCTGACCGCTGTCCGGGTCGGTCCCCACCAGCCGGGGCAGCGACAGCAGGCGCAGCGCGTCCTCCAGGGTGACCGTCTGCAGGTCCATGGATTTCAACAGCGAACCAGTCCGGGGCTTCACCTTCTTGGCCGCGGCCTTGTCCGAGCCACGCTCGGCTCCCTCGTCGGGCAACACCTCGGTGACGTAAGGCCCGTAGCGGCCCTCCTTGGCGAGGACCTCATGCCCGGTCTCCGGATCGGTCCCCAGTGAGCGACCCTCCACCGGGGTGGCGAAGAGCTTCTCGGCGATCTCCGCGGTCAGCTCGTCGGGCGGCAGATCGTCGGGCAGGTTGGCTCGCTGCGAATCCTGGCCGGTCCCGGTCTCACCGGGTCGCTCTAAATAGGGCCCGTAGCGACCGACCCGGACCACCACCTCGCGCCCTGCGTCATCGGTGAACAACGGAATGGAGTTGATCTCGCGGGCGTCGATCTCCTCGAGGTTCACCCCGACCAGCTTTTTGAGCCCGCCGACCCCGGCCACCGAGGCGTTACCGCCCTGGTCGGAGCCGAAGTAGAAGCCGGTCAGCCAGTCGGTGCGGTGCTGCGCACCGGAGGCGATGGAGTCCAATTCGTCTTCCATGGCGGCGGTGAAGTCGTAGTCGACCAGGCAGCCGAAGTGCCGCT
>OBLV0100000294.1_pt1 | contig 15620 bp, 11 predicted proteins | sample 1520071 | NCBI WGS metagenome assembly OBLV01 (sample SAMEA3888446, study PRJEB22518) | metagenome | reverse complement strand
GTCCAGTACGTCAACGCGCACGGCCAGCTGGACCGGCACATCGACATCTACCAGAACTGGCCGGGCTTCTTCGCGTTCGCTGCCTGGCTGGGCAAGGCGGCGGGCATCGCGACCCCGCTCGCCTACGCCAAGTGGGCGCAGCTGGTGGTCGAGCTGGCCGCGCTGCCGCTGCTCCGGCTGTGCTACGCCGAGCTCGGCCTGACCCAGCGGCAGCGCTGGGCGGCGCTGCTGCTGTACCCGGCGGCGAACTGGATCGCCCAGGACTACTTTTCCCCGCAGGCGTTCGGCACCCTGCTCAGCCTGACGATCTTCGCGATCGCGCTGCGCTGGCTGCGCCCCGGCCAGGGCTGCCCGGCCGCGCAGCGGGCGGCGTTCGCGCTGCTGGCCGCCGGGGTGTACTGGGTGCTGGTCACTGCGCACGAGCTGTCCCCCTACATCGTGGCGGTGCAGCTCGGCGCGCTGGCGGTCACCGGCCGGCTGCGGCCCCGCTGGCTGCCGCTCGGGCTGGGCGCCATCGCCGTGGCCTACCTGCTGCCGCGGCTGTCGTACGTGAGCGCGCACTACGGGCTGCTGCAGTCGGTGGGCAGCTTCTTCAGCAACGCCGCGCCGCCCTCGTTCGCCTTCGGCACCGTCCCGGCCAGCGAGACCACGATCCGGGAAGCAGCCAAGGCGCTGTCGGCGGGCATCTGGCTGCTGGCGCTCATCGGTGCCGGGCAGGCCTGGCGCGCTCGCCGGTCCGGGCGCGTATCCGGCCGGGATGCGGTGCCCGCAGCGGCCTTGTTGCTGATGACGTTCTCGCCGGTGCTGGTGCTGGCGGGCCAGGCCTACGGCAACGAGGGCATCCTGCGGGTCTACCTGTTCTCGCTGCCCTGGGCGGCGGCGCTGGCCGCGGTCGCGCTCATCCCGGCCCGGCCCGCGGGCCGGCGCCGATTCCACCTGGCCGCGATGCTCGCCCCGGCGGCGGTGGCGGCCGCGGTCGTGCTGTTCCTGCCCGCGTTCTTCGGCAACGACAGCTCCAACGTGATGACCTCGTCCGAGGTGAACACGGTGACCGGGTTCCTGCGCACGGCCCGGCCCGGCCCGGTCTACAGCGCCGTGGGGAACGCGCCGCTGTCCGATACCGCCCGCTACAACCTGTTCCCGCTGCCCACGGTGTTCGGCAGCGGCGGGGTCGCCGCCGCCCGGCCGGCTTCGGGCGTGCTCGGCGAGGTCGAGCGCGACGCGCTGAGCTACACCCGGGGCCGCGGGCCGGCCTACGTGGTGATCACCCCCAGCATGGTCACCTACATGCGGGCGATGGGGATCGCCCCGCCCGCCAACATCACCCGGCTGCTGGCCGACCTGGCCCGGTCTCCCCGCTGGCGGCTGGTGGCCGCCAGCCACGGCACCTACGTCTACGAACTGCCCGCGCCGGACAGGAGCAGCCGATGACAGCAGACCAGCGCCCGGCCGTCACCGTCATCACCCCGGCCTACAATGTCGCCCGCTACGTGGCCGAGGCGGCCGGCTCGGTGCTGAGCCAGACCTACGCCCGGTTCGAGTACCTGATCGTCGACGACCAGTCCGCTGACGACACCATGCAGGTGGTCAAGGAGACGGCCGGCCACGACCCCCGGGTCGTCGTCGTGCCCGGCCCGCACCGCGGCCTGAGCGCGGCCCGCAACGCCGGCATCGCCGCCGCCCGCGGCCGCTACCTGGCGTTCCTGGACGGCGACGACCGCTGGCATCCGCGGTTCCTGGAGCGCCAGCTCGGCCTGATCGAGTCGCTGCCGCCGCGGGTCGGCGGGGTGTTCTGCCGGTCCCGGATGATCCTGGAGAACGGCACCCCGGTGTTCTGGCAGTGGTCCCGGCCGGGCCGCTACGACCTCGACGGCCTGCTGGCCGCCAGCAACCCGGCCCGCAACGGCAGCTCGCTGCTGATCCGCGCCTCCTGCTTCGCCGACGTCGGCGGCTTCGACGAGAGCATCTCGCACGTCGAGGACCTGGAGATGTGGCTGCGGATCGCGGCGGGCTCGGCCACCCCGGCCTGGTGGGCCAGCCGGCACGTGCTGACCGACCTGCGGCTGCGGCCCGGCTCGCTGACCCGCGACCGGGGGCGCAGCGAGGCCGCGCTGGACGCGCTGCTGGCCGAGTGGGCGCCGCGGATGCGGCGGCTGCCGCCCGGGCTGGCCTACGTCCGGCCGGCCATTGCCGCGCTGAAGTACGGCGACGACCCCGGGCTGGCGCAGCGGTGGGCGGACCGGGCCCGGTCGGCCGGGCTGCCGCAGCTGGCCCGCACCGCGTCCGGGCTGCGCATGCTGGGCTGGAGCGCGCTGCCGCCCCCGCGGCGGGCCGCGCTGCGCGCGGCACAGGGCCAGGCCAGGGAGGCGGTCAAGGCCGCCGAGCCACGGCTGCGGCGGCTGGCTCAGCGCGCGGCCCCGGTCTCCGGCCGGGCCCGGCCGTACCCGTAGCCGGCCACCGTGACCGCCAGTCCGCCGGCGGTGGCCAGGGCCCGCAGCAGTGCGGCGCCGTCGCCGCCGGCCGCGGCGCGCAGGTCGGCGGCCACCGCGGCGGGGATGACGCGCAGGGCCTGGCGGCGCTCGGCGGCCAGCCCGGCGGGCGTACCGGCCCGGGCCACCACCCGGGCCTTGGACCGCCCCTCGTGCCAGCACCGGCGCAGGAAGTAGCGCAGCCGCACCCGGTCGGCGGCGACGTGGTGGTCGACCTGGGCGGCCGGGGCGTACCAGACCGCGGCGCCGGGCCGGCCGGCGGTGAGCCGGATGGCCAGCTCCGTTTCCTCGCACCCGGTCGGCTTGGCGCCGAGCCGGCCGACCCCGGTGTCGAAACCGCCGGCCGCCAGCGCCGGGCCGGTGCGCAGCGACATGTTCGCCCCGATCGGGTTGCGCACCGGGCCGGGCGCGGCGGGCAGCCCGGCGTAGCTGCACCCGACCACCCAGTCGAACGCGGGCGGCAGCCAGCGCGGCCGGTTCCCGGGCCAGCGCGGGTGCGCGCTGCCGCCGGTCGCCACCACGTCCGGGTCGGCGTAGGGCGCAACCAGCGCGGCCAGCCAGCCGGGCCGGGCCTCGGCGTCGTCGTCGAGGAAGACCGCCACCGGGTGGGCGGCGGCCGTCAGGCCGGCGTTGCGGGCCCCGGACAGGCCCTGCGGACCGGGCGAGTCGAGCACCGTGACGCCGCTCAGCTCGCGCCGTGCCCGCCCGGCCAGTGCGGCGTTGTGGTCGATGACCAGCAGCACCTGGGCGGCCGGCGGCTGCTGGGCCAGCACCGAGCCGACCGCGGCCCGCAGCTGCTCCCACCGCTGCTCGGTGTAGGCGCAGATGATGACGGTGACCGCCAGCTCGCTGGCCGCGCTGGCCGCCCTGGCCGGAGTGCCGCTGAGCCCTGTCGTCATGTCGCCCCGTTGCATACCCAGAGTTTTACTTTATTCACTCAGAGTAAGTATGCGCGTCCCGGGGCCGCCGGAAACCGGAGCAGGGACGCGGTCAGCAGGGCGCCGTGGCCGGCTCGCCGGCGCGCCGCGGCTGCGGCAGCGCCGGCGGCCCGCCCGCGGCCGCGCCGTCCACGGCCCCGCCGTCCGCGGCGAGGGTGAACCAGACCACCTTGCCGGGGCCGGACAGCCGGGCCCCCCAGTCCGTCGCGAGGGCGTCTACGATCATCAGGCCGCGGCCGTTCTCCTCGGCCAGGCCGGGCACCATCCGCTGCGGCAGCTGCGCGTCGTCGTCGAAGATCTCCGCGACCAGCTCGCCGGCCCGGTGGTGCAGCCGCAGCTCGATCGGCTGGCAGGCGTGCCGGACCGCGTTGGTGAGGATCTCGGAGACCAGCAGGCAGGCATGCGCGGCCAGCTCCGGCTGGCCCCAGGCGGCCAGCGTCTCGCGGACGAAGCGCCGTCCCGCCCCGACCTGGCGCGGCTCGGGCGGCAGTGACGTGCTCGCGCTGGCCAGCGGCACGGGCGGCATCCGGACCAGTACCAGCGTCACGTCGTCGGCGTGCTGCCCGCTGCCGGGCAGCAGCGCGGGCAGGATCTGGTCAGCGGCCTGCTCCAGGTCGGCGGCGCCGGCCAGCGCGCTGACCGCCTCGGCCGCGAGCGCGCCGATGCGCGTCTCCAGGTCGCTGTCGCGCGTCTCGATCAGGCCGTCGGTGTACAGCACCAGCGTGGCGCCCGGCGGGACCGCGAACGCGGCCTCCGCATGCGGGATCCCGCCGACGCCCAGCGGGACGCTGACCGGGATGGGCAGCGGGCCCGCTGTGCCGTCCGGCCCGGCCGCCAGGATCGGCAGGTGGCCGGCCGAGCACGCCGTCAGCTCCCCCGCGGTCGCGTCGATGACCAGGTAGCAGCAGGTGACCAGCTGGCCGGGCAGGTCGCGGGCGACCGAGTCGAGCGCGGACATCAGCTGCTGCGGCGACATCCCGGTGCGGGCCAGCGCATTCGCCGCCGACCGCAGCCGCCCCATCACCGTGGCCGCCTCCAGGCCGCGGCCTGTCACGTCGCCGATCAGCACGGCCACCCGCCCGGCCCCGAGCGGTATCAGGTCGAACCAGTCACCGCCGACGCCCGCGCCCAGGGTGGCGGGCCGGTAGCGGCTCGCGGTCTCGATGCCGGGATCTTGCGGGACCGAGCCCATCAGGTCGCGCTGCAGGGTCAGCGCGACCTGCCGCTGCTGCTCCTGCGAGGTCTGGACGATCATGGCCAGCTCGGCCATCCGCAACTCGGCCGCGCGCCGCTCGGTTGCGTCCCGGACGGCGGCCGACACCAGCAGCCCCTGGCTGGTCTGCAGCGGGCTGAGGCTGATCTCGACCGGGAACTCGGTGCCGTCCCGGCGCAGGCCGAGTAGTTCCAGCCCGGCTCCCATCGGCCGGGCCCGCGGGCTGGCCGAATACCAGGATCGCTGCGCGGCATGCCCGGCCCGCAGCCGGCCGGGCATGAGCATCTCGACGGGGCGGCCGAGCAGTTCAGACCTTTGATGACCAAAGAGCTCTTCGGTTTTTGCGTTGACCAGCCGGATGATGCCGCCGCTGTCCACGATCACCATCGCGTCGGGCGCTGATTCCAGCAGCGACCGGTACAGGCCAGCCGAGCCGGCCGGGTCACTGGATTCGGCAGGATCGCTGCTCACGGCGCCAGCCGCGACCGCTGCCCGGCGGCGCGCAGCAGCGCCGCTTCTCCCCCCCAAGACACCAACCTCCCCGGCCGCGAAGCCCCGGTGGTGGCCGCGGCCACGCCGCCTATCTAACCATAGGTGGTCGCCCAACTACGATTAGTTGCGACCATTCACGGGTTGAGCCGGGCAATTGCCGTGCGCCAATGCGCCGGTACGGTCGGGGCATGACCAGTGCGGGCGTTGCCGTCGTCACCGGGGCCGGATCGGGCCTCGGCCTGGAGATCACCCGGGCGCTGCTCGCGGCCGGCTGGCGGGTCGCCGCCGCGGGCCGCCGGCCGGAGCCGCTGGAGCGGGCCGTGGCGCCCGGCTCCTGGCCTGCGGACCAGGGGCTGGCCGTGCCCGCCGACGTGAGCTCGGCCGATGCGGTGGCCGCGCTGTTCGGGGCGGTCGGCCGCCGCTGGGGACGGCTCGACCTGCTGGTCAACAACGCCGGCCTGTTCGGCCCGGCGGGCGCGGTCGGCGACCTGTCCCCGGCCGACTGGCAGCGGGCCGTCGGCACCAACCTCACCGGCGCGTTCCTGTGCGCCAGCCAGGCGGTGGCGATGATGCGGGCCCAGGACCCGCGCGGTGGCCGGATCATCAACAACGGCTCGATCTCCGCGCACGCGCCCCGCCCGGCCAGCGCCGCCTACACCGCCACCAAGCACGCGATCACCGGGCTGACCAAGTCCATCTCGCTGGACGGCCGGGCGCACGACATCGCCTGCGGCCAGATCGACATCGGCAATGCCGCCACCGAGATGACGGCGGCCATGACCAGCGGCGTCTTGCAGGCGGACGGGTCGGTCGCGGCCGAGCCCACGTTCGGCGCGCGGCACGTCGCGGAGGCCGTGCTCTACATGGCCGGCCTGCCGCTAGACGCCAACGTCCAGTTCCTCACCATCACCGCGACCAAGATGCCCTACATCGGCCGCGGCTGACCCGGCGAGGCCGCGCGCCGCGGGCCCGCCCGCCGCGGGCCTGCCCGGGGCCGGCCGACCGTGCCGGGCGCCCAGGCCGGCGGAGGGCCAGCTGCTCACCACGAGCAGCCGGCCTTCCAGCGGGCACCGCGGCCGGGCGGCGTCCAGCCGCTGGTAGGGGCCGACGTGGCAGCGGATGGCGGCCTGGCGCTGGGCGGCCTGGGCGTGCGCCTCGTGCTGGCAGGCCACCCGGCCGGCCCGGCGGCCGTGACCGCCGGCCTGGCCGGCCAGGCCAGCCGCCGGATTGGGCGGGCCGCCCCACCGCGGCGCGGGCTCGATCGGCGCGGGCAGCTGCCCGGAACCCGGAGCCGGCCCGGCCGTGACCGGGACGGCGACCAGCAGGCCGGCAGCGGACGCGGCCGCAGCCGGTCCGGCCGCCATCAGCTCCGGCTCACCCCGCTCAGCCCCGGCCGGGGCCGCCGCGGCCAGCCCGGCCCCGGCCAGCTCAGCCTCGGCCAGCTCCGCCTCGCCCAGCTCCGCCTCGGCCAGCTCCGTCTCGGCCAGCTCCGTCTCGGCCAGCTCCGCCTCGCCCAGCTCCGTCTCGGCCAGCTCGACCTCAGCCGGCCCGGCCTCGGCGCGGGCCGCGGTCAGCAGCGGCAGGCTGCTGAACCCGATCCCGGCCAGGATCGCGGCGCCGCCGAGCAGCTGCTGCAGGCCGGCCGGGTTGCCGAACACGACCACCCCGGCGACGGCGCCGACCAGCGGCTCGATGTTGAGGAACGCGCCCGCGACCTCGGCGGGGATCCGCGCCTGGCCGTAGGCGAACAGGGTGAACGGGGCCACGGTACCGCCGATGGCCAGCGCGACGGCCGCCAGCACCGCGCCCGCCGGCGCCGCCGGGATGGCCGCCACCGGCTCGGTGACCAGGGCGGTCGGCAGCACGGCCAGCGCCGCGGCCAGGAACTGCACGGCCGTCACCGCAGCCGGGTCGCGGCCGCCCACCAGGCGGCCGAGCGCGACCGTGGCGCCCGCCGACAGCAGCAGCGAGGCCAGGACCAGGCCGTCGCCGGCCAGCGAGGCGCCGCCGCCACCGCCGCCCGCGACCAGCCCGACGCCGGCCAGCGAGACCGCGAAGCCGAGCCAGGCCACCGGCCGGGCCACCGCGCGGTACCAGCCCGCGGCGATGAGCGCGACCAGCACCGGCGTGGCCCCGATCAGCAGCGCGGCGCTGCTGACGCTGGTCCGGGTGATGCCGGCGTTCTGCAGCAGCACCGAGCCGCCGTAGCCGATCGCGCCGGAGGCGATCACGCCGGGGGTCAGCGCGGCCCGCAGCCGGGCCCGGCTGGCCGGGGTGCGGGCGCAGGCCAGCAGCATGATGAGCGCGGCCGCGGCGAACCGGGTCACGGTCAGCCAGGCCGGGGGCAGCCACGTCAGGGCAACCTTGGACAGCGGGACGGTGGTGCCCCACAGCAGGCCTGCTGCGGTGAGGGCAGCGAGAGCGAGACGACGGCTGTTCTTCATGTATCTATTATCGGATAGGAGCACCGTCAAATTCGCCCTGCAGCGGGTCTGGCAAGATATTATTCAGTGCTATGGCCGTTGCGCTTGATGAAGTTGACGTGGAACTGCTCACCGCGCTGCAGGCGGACGCGGACCGCACGAACGTGGAACTGGCCCGCCTGGTGGGACTGTCCGCGGCGGCGACGCTGAACCGGGTGCGCTGGCTGAAGCAGTCGGGCGTGATCCGGGTCATCCGGGCCGAGCTGGACCCCGCCGAGGCCGGCTTCCCGTTGCAGATGTTCGTGCTGGTCGGCATGACCCGGCACGACCCGCGATCGACCCGGATCTTCGAGGACCAGCTGCGGGCCCTGCCGCAGATCATCGCGGCGGACAACATCGCCGGCGAGTTCGACTACCTGCTGAGCGTGGTGGCCAGGGACGTCGGCGAGCTGCAGCAGGTGCTGGCCGCGCTGGCCGCCCGGGGCAGCTCGCGGATGGTGACGCACCTGCGGCTGGAGGAGGTCAAGCCGCCGTCGCGGCTGCCGATCGCGGCGACCAAGCCCGGCCCGGTCCGCGAGCGCCGTCCCGCCGCCCGCGCCGCCAAGCGCCGCCGCGAGGCCGCCGGCGATTAACGCGGAAGATTTGTGCCGCCGGCGTTAACAAATCTTCCGCGCTCACCGGACACGTGACGGGTGTGACAGGAGTGGCGGCGTGTCTGGGGGCGACCCGCGAAGGCCAGCCAGGCCCGGGAAGCCGGCCCGGCCCGGGCGGGTCGGCCCATTCCAGCCCAGGCTGGCCAGAGCTAGGATGCAAACGTTTGCGATAAGGCCGGTCCGACGACAAGACGCGGCGACGGCAAGGCCGCCCAGCACGAGCGAAGGAGCGAGGCGATGAGCGAGAGCAGCAAGCCGATGGCGGCGCCCGGGCACATGGGCGTGGACTACGAGACGCGGCTGGACTTCGGGCGGCTGCGCGACTACCGGCTGGGCCGGGCCCGGCAGGCGCTGGCGGCCAGCGAGTGCGGGGCCTTCTTGCTGTTCGACTTCTACAACATCCGCTACACCACGCAGACGTGGATCGGCGGCGCGCTCGGCGACAAGATGACCCGCTACGCGCTGCTGACCCGCGGCGGCGAGCCCATGCTGTGGGACTTCGGGTCCGCGGCCCGGCACCACAGGCTGTACGCGCCGTGGCTGGAGCCGGGCAACTGCCGGGCCGGGATGCTCGGGCTGCGCGGCGCGATTGCCCCGTCGGCCGGGCTCATGCGCGACGCCGTGACCCAGATCAAGGGCCTGCTCACCGACGCCGGGCTCGCCGGCGAGCCGGTCGGGGTGGACATCGCCGAGCCCGCGTTCCTGTTCGAGCTGCAGCGCCAGGGCCTGACCGTGCTGGACTGCCAGCAGGACATGCTCGACGCCCGGCAGCTCAAGTCCGCCGACGAGATCATGCTGCTGACCCAGGCCGCCGCCATGGTGGACGGGGTGTATCAGGACATCGCCGCCGCGCTGCAGCCGGGGATCCGCGAGAACGAGATCGTCGCGCTGGCCAGCAAGCGGCTCTACGAGATGGGCTCAGACCAGGTCGAGGCGATCAACGCGGTGTCCGGCGAGCGCTGCAACCCGCACCCGCACAACTTCTCCGACCGCTACATCCGCCCCGGCGACCAGGCCTTCTTCGACATCATCCACTCCTTCAACGGCTACCGGACCTGCTATTACCGCACGTTCAGCGTCGGCATGGCCACGGCCAGCCAGCGCGACGCTTACGCCAAGGCCCGGGAGTGGATGGATGCGGCGATCGCCGCGGTCAAGCCCGGCACCGGCACCGACGAGATCGCCGCGCTATGGCCGAAGTCCACCGACTTCGGGTTCGCGACCGAAATGGATGCCTTCGGGCTGCAGTTCGGCCACGGCCTCGGCCTCGGCTTGCACGAACGGCCGATCATCTCCCGGCTCAACAGCATGCGCGAGCCGGTCGAGCTGCAGTCCGGGATGGTGTTCGCGCTGGAGACCTACTGCCCGGCCAGCGACGGTTTCTCCGCGGCCCGGATCGAGGAGGAGGTCGCCCTCACCCCGGACGGGCCGCGCGTGCTCACCCTGTTCCCGGCGCAGGACCTCTACGTGGCCAACCCGTACCCGGGCTACTGATCCGCGCCGCCGAGGTGGCGGGCCAGCTCGGTCCGGGTGCGGCGGATGTGGCCGCGCAGGCAGCGCTCGGCGTCCACCGCGTCCTGCCGGGTGATCGCGTCCAGCAGCAGCCGGTGCTCGGCGGTGATCACCCAGCGCCGGGACGGCCCGGCCAGCGTGACGAACAGCCGCCGGTGGTGCTGGGTGGAGTTCCACAGCCGGGTCACCGCGGTGCGCAGCTGGCCGAACGCGCAGCCGGAGTAGGTCAGCAAGTGGAACTCCCGGTCCAGGGCCAGGAATTCGGCCACGCCAGGCCCGGCCTCGATCGCGTCCTCCAGCACGGCGAGCCGGGCCAGGTCCGCGGCGCCCAGGTGCGGCATGCTCTGCGCCAGCGCCAGCGGCTCCAGCCGCTCGCGCATCTGGTAGAGCACGTCGATCTCGGCGGCGGTCAGCTCCGGCACCCGGGCGCCCTTGCGCGGCTCGAGCTCGGTCAGCCCCTCGGCCTCCAGCATCCGCAGCGCCTCGCGCACCGGCAGCCGGCTGGCGCCGAGCCGCTCGGCGATCTCCTCCTGCCGGATCCGCTCCCCCGGCCCGATCTCGCCGGACAGGATGGCCGCCCGCAGCCAGGCGGCCACCCGCAGGCTGGCGGCCTGCCCGGCCTCCGCGGCCAGAGCAGCCTGAGCAGCCTGAGCGGCCTGAGCGGCCTCCGCGGCCTGCGTGCTCAACCGGCGGCCACCGTCCCGGGCGGCAGCACCGGCGGCGGCTGCGGCGGGGCGGCCGGGAAGTCCTCGGGGCGATGCGAGAACGCCTTGCCGCCGGGGTAGCTGACCAGCTCGAACTGCATCCCCCACGGGGCCAGGAAGTACACCCAGCGCTGTCCCTCACTCGGCCCGCGGCTCGCGGTCGGCTCGCCGAGGATCCGCACCCCGTGCCCGCGCAGGTACGCCACGGCGGCGTCCAGGTCCTCGACGTACAGCGCCACGTGATGGCCGCCGATGTCACTGTTGCGCGGCGGCTGCGCCCGCTGGTCCGGCGCGGCGAACTGGAACACCTCGAAGATGGCCTGCCCGCCGCAGCGGTAGAAGTGCAGCTGCTGCATGACCGCCCGCGGGTCGAGGTTCATGTGCTCGCGCATCCAGTCGCTGTCGTCGTGCCGGAACGGGCCGAGCGTGTACATGTACTCGCAGCCGAGCACCTCGGTCAGGAACCGGTGCGCCACCGCCAGGTCGGGCACCGTGAAGCCGATGTGGTCAACGCCGGCCAGGCCGGGCAGCCCGGCAGCAGTCATGAGGCCTCCCTGGATCCAAAACTCGACTGGATACCGGTGCCATGTCACCATAGTTGGACTGAGAAAACCACTTTGGATCCACAACAAGGCTCCTGACCGCCTGCCTCACCGGGAGGAGAAACCCCCGATGCCCGACCAGCACCCGCTCAGCCCGGACGCGCCGTGGACCGAGCTGCGCGCCAGCAGGGATGACTGGGACGCCGCCGACCCGCCCCTGCTGACCTCGCTGTACAGCCAGCTGGTGCTGATCCGGGCGTTCGAGGAGCACGTGCTGAAGCTGGCCGGGGACGGGCTCATCCACGGCCCGGCGCATTCGTCCATCGGGCAGGAGGGCGGCGCGGCCGGCGCGGCGCTCGCACTGACCGCGGCGGACACGGTCAACGGGTCGCACCGCGGCCACCACCAGTTCCTGGCCAAGACGCTGCGCTACGTCGCGCCGGACGGCATCGACCCGTGCCAGCCGTGGCCGGACGAGGTCCGCGAGCTGCTGCTGCGCACGCTGGCGGAGATCTGCGGCCTGGACCGCGGGTTCAGCCACGGCCGCGGCGGCTCGATGCACCTGCAATGGCGCGAGGCGGGCGCGATCGGCACCAACGCGATCGTCGGCGGCGGAGTGCCGCTGGCCGCCGGGTCGGCCTGGGCGCACCAGCACGCCGGGACCGGCGCGGTCGCGGTCACCTATTTCGGCGACGGCGCCGCGAACATCGGCTCCACCCTGGAGACGCTGAACCTGGCCGCGGCCTGGCAGCTGCCCCTGGTCTTCTTCATCGAGAACAACCAGTACGCGGTGGCCACCACGGTGGCCGAGGCGACCGGCGAGCCGCGCCTGTCGGCGCGGGGACCCGGCTTCGGGATCGCCAGCTGGCGGGTGGACGGGATGGACCCGCTGGCGGTGTACCTGGCCATGGGCGAGGCCACCGCGCTGCTCCGGGCCGGGCACGGCCCGGCCGTGATCGAGGCCGAGGTGTACCGGTTCTTTCACCAGAACGGCCCGCTGCCGGGCAGCGCGTTCCGGTACCGGACCCGGGAGGAGGAGCAGCAGTGGCGGGCCCGCGACCCGCTGGCGCTGACCGCAGCGCACCTGATCCGGCGCGGCATCCTGACCGAGCAGCAGGCGGAGGCGGCCGGGCGGGCCGCGCAGCAGCTCATGACCGACATCGGCGAGGTGCTGACCGAGCCGTCGGCGGACGGGAAGCGGCAGATCAGGGCGGCTGAGTGGCCGGACCCGAAGTTCGCGCACGTCGGCTTGCGCGGCGACCTGAGCGAGTTCGACGGCGCCCCGATGGCCGCCGAACCGGCCGGCCCGGGCCGGCCGCCGCCGGCGAAGTTCATCGACAGCGTGGCGGCGGTGATGGACCGGCGGATGGCCGCCGACGAGCGGGTCGTGGTCCTGGGCGAGGACGTGCACCGGCTCGCCGGCGGCACCAACGGGGCCACCAAGGGGCTGGCCGAGAAGTATCCGGGCCGGGTGCTCGGCACGCCGATCAGCGAGAACGCGTTCACCGGGCTGGCCGGCGGGATCGCGCTGGACGGCCGGTTCCGGCCGGTGGTCGAGTTCATGTACGCCGACTTCATGTGGGTGGCGGCCGACCAGCTGTTCAACCAGATCGGCAAGGCCCGGCACATGTACGGCGGCGATGACGACGTGCCGCTGGTGGTGCGCAGCAAGGTGGCGATGGGCACCGGCTACGGATCGCAGCACTCGATGGACCCGGCCGGGATCTTCGCCACCTCGGCCGGGTGGCGGATCGCGGCCCCGTCCACGCCGTATGACTACGTGGGCCTGATGAACAGCGCGCTGCGCTGCGCCGACCCGGTGCTGGTGCTGGAGCACACCGACCTGTACCCGTCCGAGGGCGACGGGCCGCCGGACGGTGACCTGGACTACTGCCTGCCGGTCGGCAAGGCGGCGATCCGCCGCCCGGGACGGGACCTGACCGTGATCAGCTACCTGGCGATGACCAGCTACGTGCTGGCCGCGGTCGCCGGGCTGCCCGAGGTGGACGCCGAGGTGGTCGACCTGCGCTGGCTGGACCGGGCCAGCATCGACTGGGACACGATCGGGGCCAGCGTGCGCAAGACCAATAACGTGCTGATCGCCGAGCAGGGGCCGCTCGGGCCGTCCTACGGCGGCTGGCTGGCCGACGAGATCGCCCGGCGGTACTTCGACTGGCTGGACGCGCCGGTGCAGCGGGTCACCGGCGGCGAGGCCTCCCCCAGCATCAGCAAGGTGCTGGAACGGGCGGCCATCGCCCGGACCGAGGAGGTCAGCGCGGCGATCCGGGCGATGACGGGAGCGGGCCGTGGCTGACGTGCTGCGGATGCCCGCCGCGGTGGCCGGCGAGACCGAGGCCGTGCTGACGGCCTGGCTGGTCGAGGAGGGCAGCCGGTTCGCGGCGCGGGATGTGGTGGCCACCGTGGAGACGGCGAAGGCCACGTTCGATGTCGAGGCCGAGGCGGACGGGGTGCTGCTCAGGCGGCTGGCGCCGGAGGGCGCCGAGGTCGGGGCGGGCGCGCCGATCGCGGTCACCGGCACGGCCGGGGAAACCGAGCAGGACGCCGCGGGCCTGCTCGCCCGGCTCGGCCTGACCGCCGCGCCGGTCCCGGCCGTGGCGCAGGCACCGAGGGAGGAAACGCCGGGTGAGACCGAACCCGCCGATGACGCCGGGCCGGAGCGGGGTCAGCGCATCTTCATCAGCCCGCTGGCCCGGCGGCTGGCCCGCGACGCCGGGCTGGCGATCGGGCAGCTGACCGGGACCGGGCCGGACGGCCGGATCGTGCGCCGCGACGTGGAGCAGGCGATCACTGCCCGGCAGGCGGCACCCGCGACGGCACCAGCCCAGCCAGAGGCCGTGCCGCCCGCGCCGGAGGCGGTGCCGCCCGCGCCGGAGGCGGTGCCGCCCGCGCCGGAGGCGGTACCTGCCGTGCCGCCCGCGCTGGAGGCGGTACCTGCCGCCGCAGGCGGCGGTGACGGCGGCTACACCGACCGCCCGCACTCGCGGCTGCGCCGGGCGCTGGCCCGGCGGCTGACCGAGAGCGTCACCACCGCGCCGCACTTCTACCTGCGCGGCACCGCCGAGGTCAGCAGGCTGCTGCGGCTGCGAGACGAGCTGAACGCGGCCGGCACCGCCAAGATCACCGTGACCGACCTGGTCATCAAGGCGGCGGCGCACGCCCACGTCCGGGTGCCGGAGATGAACGTGATCTGGACGCCGGACGCGGTCCGGCAGTTCACCAGCGTGGACCTGTCGGTGGCCGTCGCGACCGACGGCGGGCTGGTCACCCCGGTCATCCGCGACGCCGGCCAGCTGACGCTTGGCGCGATCAGCGCCCAGGTGGCGGCCCTGGCCGAGCGGGCCAGGTCGGGCCGGCTCCGGCCGGACGAGCTGACGGGCGGGACGGCCACGATCACCAACCTCGGCATGTACGGGACGCAGGAGTTCGCCGCCATCATCAACCCTCCGCAGGCCGCGATCCTGGCCGTCGGCACGATCCGGGACGAGCCGGTCGTCCGCCGCGGCAAGGTGCGCCCCGGGCGGCTGCTGACCGTCACGCTGTCGGTCGACCACCGGCCGGTGGACGGGGTCACGGCGGCACGCTGGATGGCCGCCTTCACCGCCCTGCTGGCCGAGCCCGCGCAGATCCTGTTGTAGGCGCAGCGGCCCCGGCCCGTTGACGAGCCGTGCCCGGCAGATCAGCATGAAAGGCCAGGGCCGGGGGAAATCTGCGCACGGCGAGCAGGAGGGGTCGGCATGGCCGGATACATCGACAGGCTCCGCAGACCGCGGTGAGCCGCGTCTCGCGGTAGCGTCGCCGGGCACCGGGATAACAGCTCATGATCGCCATCGCGGCCCTGCTGAGCTGGGCCGCCACCGCCGGACTGGGCAGCTGGATGCTGACCCGGTGGCTGCGCCACGGCGGGCTGGCCCGGCTGCGGGCGGACCGCGACCGGCTCGGCCCGCTGGTCATCACCGGGCACTTCAGCCTGGCGCTGACCGGGCTGGCCGCCTGGGCCGTGTTCGTCGCGGGCCGGTGGCCTGCCGCCGCCTGGACCGCGGTCAGCCTGCTGGTGCTGGCGGTGAGCCTGGGCCTTTCCACCGTCACGCTGTGGACGCCCTATCCGGCCCGCGGCACGGCGGGCATCCGCGGCCAGGAGCCGGCCGCGGGCGCCGCAGCCGGGCCTGCGGCGCCGGGCGGGACGAACGGACGGGATCAAGGGCCGGGCGGCCTGGGCGGGACGAACGGCACGAGCGGGCCAGGTCAGCCCGGCCGCCCCGGCGCCCGTTATGAGGCCGGCGACACCGGCGGCCAGGCCGGTGACGTGCCGCTGGCCGGGCCGGTCACCGACGCCATGCTCGCCCGGGCGCTGACCGACGAGACGCTGCTCAGCCGGCTGGTGGCCGACGTGGTCGCCCGGTCCGCCGGGCACCCGGAGAACCTTCCGGGCGGGCCGTTCCAGCCGGCCGGGCCGCCGGGCTGGGCCGGGGCCTCCGGCGCGGCGGGACGGGCCGGTTCGCCCCGCGGGTTCGGCGCACCGGCCCGGCTTGGCTCACCGCGGCCGCCCGGCGAGGGCCGCCGCGGTCGCCGGCCCGGACGCCTGCCGGCCCTGATCCCGATCGCGCACGGGATGGGAGATCGGAAGAGCGTCGTG
>OBLV0100000293.1_pt1 | contig 15634 bp, 15 predicted proteins | sample 1520071 | NCBI WGS metagenome assembly OBLV01 (sample SAMEA3888446, study PRJEB22518) | metagenome | reverse complement strand
TCGACAACCCCAGCCTTCAAGGAGGCCCGGATGAACAACGTGGTTAGGAGCTACACCTAGGCGACGATTCGACCGCTTGGTACGGGGTAGCGAGGCGCGATGCGACAGTCGGCACATTCCCGTGACCTCCTCGCCGCCAACGCGGAGCCTGATGGCCAACGTCGTCTCTAATGCATGGATGCGAAGGCGCCGGCGGCCGACTGACGAGGAGATTCTGGCGACGATCGTCGAGCTCGCCGACGACGGCTTCTGCGAGCGCCGCGAGCTGGCGCTGCGCCTGCGCGGCTTCGGCGAGCGCGACCTGATGAAGAGCATCGCCCGGGCGGCCCGTCGTAACCTGATCCTCGAGCGCCGGGTCCCCGGCGGGCGCGTGTACCTGGCACTGACCAGCGAGGGCTGGGCGGTTCAGCGGGCGGAGTGAGCGCGCAGCTTCGCTGCCAGCGTTCGCCGACCGAAGATCGCGACCAGAGCCGGCACCAGCATCGTCCGCGCCAGCAGCGTGTCGAGCAGGAGGCCCACGCATAGCGCGAAGGCGATCTCGAGGAAGCTCTGGATCGGGATCAGGGCGATCGCGGCGAAGGAGAGGGCGAGGATGATCCCGGCCACGGTGATCGGCCGGCCGGCGCGCAGGCCGGCGCTCCGGATCGCCGGCAGCGGCTCCCGTTCGTGGGCCTCGCGCCAGATGCGGCTGATCAGGAAGACGTTGTAGTCGGCGCCGAGGGCGAGGAGGAGGATCGCGCTGGCGATCGGGACGAAGAAGGCCAGCTCGCCGTAGCCGAGCAGGCCCTGGAAGACGTAGACGGTGAGGCCGAGCGCGGCGGCGACGACCAGCAGGCTGCTGCCGACCAGATACAGGGGCGCACTCCAGCTGCCGAGCAGGATCGCCAGCAGGACGAGCAGCACCGCGACCGCGGCCGGCGTCACCCGCACGAAGGCGGTGGTCGTCTCTTCGGTCAGTTCCGAGGCGATCGTGGTGTCGCCGGTGATCCCGGTCCGAGCGCCAGCCAGGCCGCTGCCGGCGAACAGGCCGGGCATGTCGGATTCGACTCGCGCGAGCGTGTCGATCGCGCGGGCACCGTCGGGGTCGTTGTCGAGGACGAGGACGTAGCGGCCGGCGTTCCCGCTGGGAGCCACCATCACTCCCGTGCGCGAGGGCAGTGGCTGGTCGCCGGGGCCGAGGACACCGATGACGCCGCGCTCGGCTTCGAGCCCGGCCTGCAGCTGTGCCAGTTCGGCCTCGCGTCCGGCGATGTCGGGACCTTCGACGACGAGCATCGTCGGCCCGAGGACGCCGGGGCCGATGTCGGCGGCCGCGTCGTAGCCCTGGCGCGGTTCGCTCCAGGTCGGCAGCCCGCGCATCACCGGGTTGCCGAGCTCGAGGTGGGCCAACCCGCTCGCCGCCGCGAGCAGCGCCCCGATGCAGGCGATCACGGTCAGCGTCGGCACCCTGACCGCGATCCCCAGCAGGAGAGCGCGGGCGCCGTGGGCGTCCGTCGCGTCCGCCTGCTCCCGCTCTGCCTCGGCCGTGGCGGTCTGGCCGAGGCCACGCGGCCACAGCAGGGCGCGGCCGAAGATCGCCAGAGCCGCCGGCACCAGGGTCATCGCGACCAGCGCCGAGAGGACCACGGCGACCGCCATGCTCGGCCCGAAGGCGCTGAGGAAGCGCACCCCGGAGAGCAGCAGGGTCAGCGTCGCCCCGGCGATCATCAGGGCGGCGGTGAGGATCACCGGCAGCAGTTCGCTGGTGGTCTCGGCCACCGCCTCGACGACCGAAGCGCCTTGCCGCAGCCGCTGCCGATAGCCGGAGACGAAGAAGACGAGGTAGTCGGTGAGGACGCCGAAGATCAGGGCGACGATCACCGGCTCCGCCTCGCGGGGGATCGAGAGCCCGTAGCGCTCGGCGATCCAGCCGAGGACACGATCGGCGCAGAGGTAGGCGACGGCCACGGTCGCGACCCCGAGCAGCGGCACGCCGAAGGAGCGGAAGTAGAGCGCCAGGATCGCCACCACGAGCAGGGCCGTGGCCAGCTCGACCCAGATCAGATGGCTTTCGGCGATCTCGGTTTCCGCCCGATTCCCCGGCACGGCGCCGGTCACCTTGACCACCGGCGCCGCGGTCGCCCGGGCAAACCCGCTGGCGTAGCCTTCGGCCCGTTCCTGCGATTCGTCTTCGCTCAGCGACGGGTCGAGATAGAGGTAGGAGACGATCGTCGTGCCGGCGCTGCCCCCGCCGAGCATTCCCCGAGCGTTGGCGATCGGCACCGCTTTGACCGCGTCTGGGCTCCCGCTGCGGTCGACGGCGGCGATGTAGCGGGCGGCGGCGGAGGCCTGGGCGGGCGAGAAGCCCCGCGGCTCCCGGGCGACGACCATCGTCCGGCTGAGCAGCGGAAAGCCGAAGGTGTCGATTGCCCTGCGTTCGACTTCGAGCGCTTCCGAGGAGCTCGGCAGGAGGCTCCCCAGCTCGCCGGCTTCCGCCTCGAAGGCTGACGGCAGGTGCGCGATCGCCAGCGCGGTGGCGACGATCCAGGCCGGCACGATCAGCAGCCGCAGCCAGACGACCGCCCGCCCGGCGCGGCCCCACCTGAGGCCTCCCCCCGAAGGACGGGAATTCCTTTCCGGCATCCTGGTCGGCTACCCGCTCGCCGCCCCGCGCAAGCCCTACCTCGGGGCGAGTTCCAGCGACACCCCGCCCGCGGTCCGAGCCCCGGCCGCGGGAGTCGAGTGCCTGACGACGATCGCCCGCTTCCGCTGTCGCTTGCCGGGTCGCCTGGTCTTCACCTTGCCGAGCTTGCAGCCGGCGCTCCGCAACGCCGCCCTGGCCGCGCTCAGGGTCTTGCCGGCGAGCTTGGGCACCAGGCAGACGGTCGCCGCCGGCGGCGTCACCGGCGGCGGCGGCGATGCGGCCGGCGACGGGGTCGGGGCGCTTTCCCCGAGCGGCACGGCGATCGTGACGAAGGGCGTCGTATTGGTGTATGCCAGGGGCGCTGAGCAGGCGGACGTGTTGCCGGCCCTGTCGGTGGCCCTCGCTGAAAACGTCGTCGTGCCGAGCGAGGCTTCGGCGGCGATCCCGGGCGATTCGAGCTCCGCCGCGTCGCCCCTTGCGACCGCGGCGCCTTCGCACGAAGGTCGGGCGTAGATGGTGACGCCCGACCCCGCCTCGGCGGACCCGACGATTCGCGGGTGCGTCTCGGGGCTCGGCGAGGCCGGGTCGGTGGCGGTGAGCAGCGGCGGGCCCGGCGGGGTCACGTCCGGGGCCGGGGTGCTGTTGGTGTAGGAGATCGGCCCCGAGCACGGCGAGGACTCGTACCGCGTTTCCACCAGGGCCGAGAGCTGTTCGGTCGTTTCATCGGGGACGTGGACCTCGAAGCCGGGCGATTCCAGTTCCGCGACCGTGCCGGTCTGCAGCGCCTCGCCTTGGCAGCCGGCCCCGGCGAACAGCAGCACCCTGGTTCCGACCGCGGCGGAGCCGAGCACGTGCGGATCGGCCTCTTCGGCCGGAGAGGGGGGATCGGTGCTGAGCACCGGCGCCGGCGGTTCCAGCCAGGTGAGGGCCCTGGCGACGTCGAGGCGGCCGCCGCTCGTCGTCCTGCCGGCGAGCGAGGGCACCGCGTCCACGCCCGAGAGCAGCGCGTACCGGACCGCTTCGACGCCGGCGCTCGGCTGCGCCGAGAAGAGCAGGGCCGCCGCCCCGCTGACCTGCGGCGCCGCCATCGAGGTTCCCTGCATGAAGGCATAGGTGGGAGGGGTGCTGAGCGGATCGGCGCAGTTGAGCTCGAGATCGTCGAGCCACGCTCCAGAGCCTTCCCCCGGCGAGGCGCCGGCGGCGTAGCGCACTCGCATCTCGACGTTCGACCCCGCCAGTTCCATCGAGACCGTCGTGAAGCTCTGCAGCGGGCCGCCGCCGGTATCCGGCAGTTCGAAGGTGTAGGCGGAGACGCCGTTCTTGAAGATCACGATGGCGAGGGTGCCGCCGCCGAGCGAGGCCGAGTAGCGACCGGAGAGCCGGCAGCCCCCGTATTCCGCCGGTACCGGGACCGGGCTGGAGAGGGTCGAGCTGCGGACCGAGTTGGGCTCCGGGGGAGCCCCCGGCGAGTCGCTGATGCCGAAGGAGGTGAGCGGCGCTTCGTCGGTCCGGCCGAAGCCGCCGTCGACCCCGGTCGGTTTCCACCGGGTTCCGAAGTCGTTTTCCTCGAAGTCGTCGGCGATCAACGCTTCGGAGCCCGGGTAGGTGCTGAGGATCTCCGTTCCCGGGGCGCCGAGGTCGACCGATTCCGAGCCCCAGTCGGAGAAGCTGGCCAGCTCGTCCGCCTGGTCGGTGGCGGCGACGCAGATCAGGTTTTCGAGTTCGAAGTCGCAGGGATAGTGCCCGCTCACGTCGTTGTCCTGGGCATCGTTGCCGGCGGCCGCGACGAAGAGCGTGTGCGGGCTCCCTTCCAGCGCGTCGAGCTCCGCCGTGCTGCTCGAGGTCGCGGTCAGCGACATGTTCGCCACCCGGGCACCGTTGGCTCCCGCGTAGTTGATCGCCGCGATCAGCGAGGAGATCGGGCAGCGCAGGGCTTCCGCTCCGGCCGAGTGGGCGCAGACCCGCAGCGGCATGATCCGGACGTTCTGCGCGACGCCGGTGATCCCGACCCCGTTGTCGCCGGCGGCCCCGATCGTGCCGGCGGTATGGACTCCGTGGCCGCCGGTGATCAGGTCGTCGTCGGTCGGGTCGTCGTCCTGGGCGGGGCTTTCCGCGTCGTTGCCGACGAAGTCGTAGCCGTGGACGTCGTCGACATAGCCGTTGCCGTCGTCGTCGATTCCGTTGCCGGGGATCTCACCCGGGTTTTCCCAGGCGACCGGCCCGAGGTCGGGGCTGTCGAAGCGGTAGCCGGAGTCGATGTCGGCGACCACGACCGAGGGGTCGCCGACCGTGCGGTCCCAGGCAGCCGGCGCCCCGATGTCGTCTCCGGCGATCGCCCCGGAGAAGCCATCGATGCCGCTGCCGTCGTTCCGCAGCGCCCACTCCTGGCCGAACAGCGGGTCGTCGGGGATCGAGGTCGGCACCGCGTAGCCGTCGCGTTCGGCGACGAGGACGGTGGGATCGGCTTCGAGCCCTTCGATCGCGCCGGCGACGGTCTGGCGGGGGTCGACTTCGAGGAGCTGGAAGGCGGGGTCGCCGAGGCCTCCCACCGACTGCACTTCCGCTTCCTGCCGGGCGACGGTCTTCTCGCTCCGATTCGCCCGCGGTGCCCACTCGACGATGACCCGGCCCGGCACCGCGGTGGGGGAGGAGTCGGATGCGGCCAGCGGCTTCAGGGCGGCCGCGGCCGGCTGGGCGGACGCGGCCAGCAAGAGGGCGATGAGCGACGAGAGGACCCGCCCATTCGCGATGCGAGCCATTGAGCCGGCCTCCCCTCCCGGTTGGCGGAAACTTACTCGAACAATCTACTCGACGCGGATCGCGCTGGATCGTGGCCGTTAGGCGGGCTCGAAGCCGGGTAGTCGATTCCCGTTCCGGGAACACGCGAGAAAGGACGGGCGATGCCACCGAGGGGTGTGAAGAAAGGCAGCAAGCGGGACCGCCAGTACAAAGACATCGTCGAGAGCGAGAAGAAAGAGGGCCGTTCGACCAAGCGCGCGAAGGAGATCGCGGCGCGCACCGTCAACAAGGAAAAAGCGCGCGCGGGCGAATCGAAAACGAAATCGAAGAGCTCGACCAGCGGCCGCTCGGCTTCGAGCCGGGGTGGCAGGCAGTCGGGCAAAGGCCCCGCCGGCCGCACCCGCGACCAGCTCTACAACGACGCCAGGAAGCTGGGCATCGAAGGGCGCTCGAGCATGAGCAAGAGCGAGCTTCAGCGCGCCGTCGCTGGCGCCAGCTAGGCGGGTGCCGGGGTGAAGGCGCTGATCCTCAACTGCTCGCTGAAGGCGAGCCCACGGCCCTCGAACACGGCGATGCTCGCCGCCGTCGTCGCCGAGGCGCTGCGCGAGCGGGACGTCGAGGTGACCGAAATCCGCCTCGCCGACAAATCGATCCCGCCCGGGGTCGAAACGGAGATGGGGGAGGGGGACGAGTGGCCGGCGATCCACGACCGCATCCTCGAGTCGGAGATCCTCATCTTTGCCACCCCGACCTGGCTCGCCCGTCCCTCGAGCCTCGCCCAGCGCGCGCTCGAGCGGATGGACGCGATGCTCGCCGAGGCCGACTCCGTGGAGCGGCCTGTCGCCTACAACCGGGTCGCCGGCGTCGTCGTCACCGGCAACGAGGACGGCGCCCACCACGTCATCTCCGAGGTCTCCGGCGCCCTCGGCGACGTCGGCTTCACCATCCCCGGCCAGGCCTGGACCTACTGGAACAAGGGCCCCGGACCCGGCGAGGACTACTCGCAGACCGACGAGGGTCACGAGTGGTCGGAGTCGACTGGGAAGGCCGCGGCTTCGAACCTGGTCGCGGTTGCCAGGGCGCTGGCCGAGAACCCAGTCCCCCCGCCGCCCCTCCCCTAGGGCCTAGCCGGTCACCACGGGCGGGGGCCGTCGCTTGGGGGCGACCGCCGTTTCGACGGCCGATTCGTTGTTGGCCAGGTTGGGATCGCGGCTGGCGCTGGTGGCGCGAGCGGTGTTGCGCTCGCGCCCCGATTGCTCGACCACCGCGACCATCCTGATCCTGGCGCTGTGGCCGCTGCCGATCCGGCCGAGGGAGCAGACCAGCGGCAGGCCCCTCCCGCAGCTTCCCTGGCTGGGCCGCACCGAGATCAACCTGAGGCCGAGGCTCCAGCTGTCGGTGACACGCACGTCGGCGGCGGCGTCCGGGCCGAGGTTGCTGACGTCGAGCGTGTAGGTGAGCCTCTGGCCGATCCTGGCGGCCGCGTGGTTGACGTGCTTGACGACCTTCAGGTCGGAGATCGGCTGCGGTGGCGCTTCTTTCCGCGGGGCCGTCTCTGGAGCGAGCGATGGTGGCGCCAGCGGCTCCGGCGTCAGTGGCGTCACCGCGATCGCCGCGGTCGAGGAGTTGTTGTCGGGGTTGGGGTCGACCTGGCCCGCGGTCACCGTCGAGGTGTTGGCGATCGAGCCGGAGGCGTTCGCCGCCACCCGGGCCAGGAGGAAGATCTGCGCGCCGGCGTCGTGGGCGACGCTGCCGAGGTGACAGACGAGGCCGAGCTCGGTCGAGCAGGTGCCCTGGCTGGGGTGGGCGTCGATCGGCGTCAGCGAGGCTGGGAGAGGATCGGTGACGGTTACGTTGGTTGCGTCGCTCGGCCCGAAGTTATGGACGAGCAGGACGTAGGCGACCTCGCCCCCCGCCGTCAGCTTCTTCGGCAGGGCGATCTTCCTGATCGCCAGGTCGGCTTCGGGCAGCAGCGGGACCGATGCCGTGTCCGAGTTGTTGGAGAGGTTGGGGTCGGGGGTGGAGCCGGTGACGGTCGCGGTGTTGACGAAGCCGTCGCCAGCGGACTCGGGGATGCGGACGACGACCGTCAGCGTCACCGAGCCCCCAGCCGGCAGCGACCCGAGCGCGCATTTCACTTCGGAGCCGCCGGCCAGGGAGCAGGGGGCGGAGGCGGAGACGAAGTCGAGGCCGGCCGGCAGTGGATCGGCGACGACCACGTCTTTCGCCGTGTCGGGCCCGTTGTTGGTGACCTTGAGGGTGAAGGTCGAGTTCGTGCCGGGCCTGCCGGGGATCGGCGCAGCGCTCTTCTCGATCGCCAGGTCGGCGTTGTCGGCGAACTCCACCGTCGCGTCCGCGGGCGGTTCCAGGCCTTTCTCGATCACGTTGCCGGGGCCGTTGACGTAGCTTCCTTCCCTGTCGGAGGTGACGTCGACCGTGACCGTGCAGGAGATGGCTTCGGCGGCGAGGTTGCCGCTCACCGTGACGCTGCCGCCGCCGGCCACGGCTTCGATCGTGGTCGGCTCGGCGCAGGTGGTCGAGCCTTTCGCCGGGCTGGCGATGACCAGGCCGGTGGGAAGGGCATCGGTGAAGCCCCAGCCGCTCTTCGCTCCCAGCTCGCTCGTGTTGGTGATCGTGTAGGTCAGCTGGGCCGTCGCGCCGACGTTGTTGATCGCAGGGCTGAACGACTTCTCCAGTTGCGGCGTCGCGTCCAGGATCTGGATGTTGTCGAAGGAGGCGTCGTTGCCGGTTTCGCTGGTCTGCCCGTTGCGCATCCTGATCCCGAGCTGGGTGCCGCTGAAGAGGGTCGCCGCGTTGCCGGCGAAGCTGCCGGCCAGGAAGGGTTCCGCTTTCGTGCCGAGGGTCGGCGGTTCGATCACCTGTGAGTTTTTCGCCGTGCAGGGATCGATCGGGCTGCTGAAGGTCGGGATCTCCACCGCGCCTTCGAGCAGGTAGAACTTGAGTTCGGCGTGATTGCGGTGGCAGTTGGTCTCCGTGGCATCGACGGAGAAGGTGATGAAGCGCCCGTTGGCCTGGATCGGGATCGGTTTCACCGTTTCGAACTGGATCGAGTCGGCCGGCAGGACCTGTTTCCCGTCGGTGTAGGCGGAGACGGCATGGTTGGCGGTGGGGGTGGCTCCCTCCAGCTTCCCGAGCACCCAGGCCATCTGGCGGACCCGGTTGAAGGCGACTTCTTCGCAGTCGGTCGCTTTCTGGCGTTCGTTGCTTTCGAACTGGACGATGTAGCCGTTGCAGTTTTCGAGGAAGCGCGGTGCGGCGGCGTAGGTCTGCGCGAGCGGCGGGGGTCCCTGGTATTTCGTCAGCAGGACCGGGTGCCGAGTCATTTCGTGCTCGAAGTCCTCGCGGAAGAGGATGCGTGGTTCCTGTGGCAGGCCAAGGCTCCTGGCGCGCTCGCGGCCGATCGCTTTGGCACCGGGTTTGGCCTGCGCGGCGGGGCGGTTGGCGTTGGCCGAGGCCATCGGCGCCAAGGCCGAGATCGCGAGCAGGATCTGCGCCGCGATCGTGATGCTGAAAGTGCCGGTGGCGCCGCGAGGCGCGAGCATCGATTCCCTCCTCGAACGCTCGGAATCTGCTTACCAGCCAGGTTAAGTCCTTGTGTCAAATGCCTCGTATGACCGTCCAGGCGTAACCGCGCTTCAGCGGATGCGGACCGGGATGCCAGGCAGGTTCGCCCCTCCGATCGTCCGCACGAGCCACTCGATTGCCCGGTTCGCAAGCCTGACGCAGCCGTGGCTGGCGGCGCTGCCGAGCGGGTCGAGCAGGCTGGCACCGCCGCGACCGTGGATGCCGACCTCGCCGCTGCCGCCTTCGAAGCTGCGCAGCACTTCGCTGTGGGCGGTGAGCCCGAGCACCCAGGCGCCGACGAACTCGTGCGGGTCGCTCGGCCAGGCGTGGACGATCGAGAAGAGGCCACGCGGCGTCGGCGTCGCCGGCGCCCCGACCACGGCCGAGAGCGAGCGCCTGGCGTGCCCTGCCTCGTAGACGGTGACGCCGCGGCGCGCCAGCGACACTTCGAGCCGCCAGCGCGTTGGCCGCAGCAGCAGGCGGCTCGTGTTGACCCAGCCGGCGGAGTCGTTGGGCCGACCCGGCAACCGCAGCTTGACCCAGCAGTGGCCGCGGACGCTGTGCCCGGCTTCGAGCACGAGCAGCCAGTCGGCGGTCGCGGCGGAGATCGAGCCCCGCCGGATGCCGCCGCGACCGGGGATGCCGCGGTAGACGCTTGCTTGGTTGACCGGCGCCGCCTTCCAGGCGAGTCGCGCGGTCGGATGCCCGACCGAGCCCGCGGCAGCTCGCCCACCGCAGGCCGGGCCGCGCGCCGTCGCCGGCGAAGCCGCGCTCAGCGTCAGGACGATCGCGACCGCGGCCGCGATCGCGAAGCGGATCGGTGCGACAGCAGGCTTGGCGACACGCATCACCTCCTGCCTCGAACGGTAGCTCAGGCCCGGGGCTCGCCCTTGATCACGGAGCAGACGTAGTAGATGCCGAGGAACCTCTCGATCCGCACCCGTCCGTACCGCGCGAGATCGTCCCAGGGCCGCGCGTAGGGGCTGCCGGGGCCGAGCATGATCAGCAGCATCGCGATCGGGTCGAGGAGGCGGCGGAGGAAGCGGTTCCCGGTCAGGCCGGCGTCCATCACCGCCAGTCGCCGGCCCGGCCGCAGCCGCTCCCAGGCGCGCGCCACCGCCGGCTCGGGCGCGGGCATCGCCGAGTAGCTGAGGCTGAAGAGGACCGCGTCGACCTCGCCCTCGATCTCCAGCCGGGCCGCGTCCTGCTGCTGCAGCTCGACGTTCTGCCAGCCCCTCCGCCCGATCAGCCTGCGTGCCTCGCGCAACATCCCCGGCGAGGCGTCGACCCCGATCACCCGCCCGTCCGGCCCGACGGCCCTCACCAGGTAGGGGAAGTTGCGCCCGGTTCCGACCCCGATCTCGAGCACGGTGTCGCCCGGCTCCAGGCCCAGCGCCGCGACCGCCCGGCGGCGCGCGGTGGGGAAGATCAGGTAGAGCGGCTCCAGCGGCGCATAAAACCGCGCGACACGGTCGTACTGGGTGGCGATCGCGTCCAGCGACCGCCGCGAGGCGAGGTTCGGCGAGGACTCGGAGATGACCCCGAGCCTATTTCGGCAGTCTAAAAATCGCTTGACAAGTGGCGCCGGGCGCAGGATGGACTTCGACGAGTCACCACCGGAGCCGATCGCCAGCGAGATCGGCCGCGAGGCCGAGCACCGCGACGTCGAGAGCTAGGTCTGGACTGGGGGAGTGGTTGGCGCCGGCCGCCCGAAGGCGCGGGCGAGCACGATGCTGAGCTCGTAGAGCGCGATCAGGGGAGCCGTCTCCAGCAGCATCGAGACCGGGTCGACTCCGGGCAGGGCGGCGGCGACGATCGCGCAGACGAGGTAGGCGTAGCGGCGGTTCTTCCGCAGCTGGTCGACCTCGACGATCCCCAGCCGCGTCACCGTGAGGATCCCGACCGGGACCTGGAAGACGACGCCGCAGGCGAGGAGGGTGGTGGCGAAGAAGCCGTAGTAGTCGGTGGCGCGCAGCTGGACGTTGAACTGGGTGTCGTTGAAGTTGAGCAGGAAGCCGGCGGCCGCCGGCAGGACGACGAAGTAGCCGAAGGCGACGCCGGCGACGAAGAGCGCCGGAATCAAGAGGAGCAGCGGCAGGATCGCCCGCCGCTCGTGCCGGCTGAAGGCCGGCAGCAGGAAGGCGTACAGCTCGTAGAGCAGGACCGGCAGGGTCAGCACGATCGCGGCGTAGGCGGCGACCGTGAGGCTGGTGGTGAAGGGCTCGGTGACGCCGAAGGTGATCAGCCTGTGGTGTGCGGAGGGAAGTGGCGCGCTCGCCACTTCCAGCAGCAGGTGGCTCTGCCAGAAGCAGAGGGCGAGCGCGACCCCGAAGGCGGCGAGGCAGACGAGCAGCCGCGTCCGCAGCTCGTCGAGGTGCCCGACGAGGTCGAGCCTGTCCTCATGGCCGATCGGCTTGATCCGGCGCATCGGAGCGTCCTCAGGCCCGCGGCTTCTCCGCGGGCGCTGCCGGCGCGGCCGAAGGGGCAGCCGGCGCGACCCGCGGCTTCTCCTCCTCGGCGCCGCTGATCGAGCCTTTGAACTCGCGGATCCCCTTGCCGAGCGAGTTGCCCAGCTCCGGAAGCTTTTTCGGCCCGAAGACGATCAGGGCGACGATCAGGACGAGGAGAATCTCCATCGGTCCGACGTTGGGCATCATGTTGGCCTCCTCAGGTTCACCCCCCGACGGGGGATTGCGTTCAAGCTGACCTGCGGGGGTGGGCTGAGATCGGATCACTTCGGCGCCGAACATTTAAAGAGGGGCGCAGCGGCTATTCGACCTTGACCGTCCCCTTCATGAAGGGGTGAAAGACGCAGTAGTAGGCAAAAGTGCCGGGCCTGCTCAGGGTGATCGTCGCGCTATCGCCGGGCTGGATCGGTTCGGTGCCGAAAGCGCCCTGCTGCTTCGAGGTGGCGGTATGGGCGGTCGAATCGTGGTTGACGAAGGTGACCTTCGTCCCCACCGGCACGGTGATGGCTTCGGGCTTGAAGCTGTAGTCGGAGATGTTCACCACCCGCGGCTTGCCCGAAGAGTTCGTCGACGTGTCGTTGCCGCCGCTGCCGCAGCCGGCGATCGCGAAGGCGGAGAGAAGCGAAATCACGGCGAGTCCTGTGACCTGGCGAATGCCTCGCATCTCCGCTGATACGCACCCACGTCGACGCCGGATCAGAGAAGCCAATTCGGCCCGGTTTTTGATCCGGGCTTCACTGCGGTCGCGTAGGGAACCGGCAGAACGCCAACCCCAGCGAGGAGGCAGGTATGTCCGGCAGCATCGAACCCGAAGCGCCGCAAGGAGCAAGGCGCGGTGCGATTGCGCAGCTCACCAAGGACCCGGTGTCGCGGCGTAAGTTCATGGCCTTGAGCGGCGGCTCGGCCGCTGCCGCGGCCTTCCTCGCCGCCTGCGGCAGCAGCGACAGCAGCACGACGACGATGGCGACGTCCTCGAAGGCCGCAGGCGGCGGCGAAACCGCCCAGTTCGGCAAGGGAGACATCGGCATCCTCAACTACGCGCTCACGCTCGAGTACCTGGAGACCGCCTTCTACGGGGATGTGATCAAGAGCGGGCTGTTCAAGGGCGCCGAACTGGAGACGATCCGCAAGTTCGGCTCCGAGGAGGCGCAGCACGTCGCCGCCCTGACCGCCGCCGTGAAGCAGCTGGGCGGCAAGCCGGCGGCGGAACCGAAGACTGAATTCCCGCTGAAGAGCGCCAAGTCGGTGCTGGAACTGGCGGGCACGGTCGAGAACCTCGGCGCCGCCGCCTACCTCGGTCAGGCGCCGAACATCCAGAGCCCCGAAGTGCTGGCCTCGGCCCTGGCGATCCACAGCGTCGAGGGCCGCCACGCGGCGGCGCTGAACACCCTGCTCGGCAAATCGATCACCCCGGACGGCGCCTTCGCCAAGCCGGCGAGCGCCAAGGAAGTCCTCAAGTCAGTCGAACCCTTCATCGTCGGCTGAGCCGGCGGCAAGGAGCGAAAGGAGAACAACGATGAGCCAGAACGAGCTCGTACATCCGGAGCTGGCAGCCGTCGAGGTCGTCGACGACAGCGAGGACCTCTCGCGCGGTGAGGTGATTCTCAAGGGGGCCCTGGCCGCGGGTGCGGTCTACGGCACCTTCATGGTCGGTCCCTTCGTACGCCAGGCACTGGCGATGTCGGGAAGCAGCGACGTCGACATCCTCAACTTCGCCCTCACCCTCGAGTACCTCGAGTCGACCTTCTACAGGGAAGCGAAGACGCGGGCCAAGGCGAGCGGCGAGCTGGAGAAGCTGATCGGCATGCTCGCCGGCGATGAGCAGCAGCACGTCGAAGCGCTGACGGCGACGATCAAGAAGCTCGGCGGCAAGCCGGTGAAGGAGCCGAAGTTCGACTTCGAATACGGCGACCCCGCGACCTTCCTCAAGCTCGCCCAGACCCTCGAGGACACCGGCGTCAGCGCCTACAACGGCGCCGGCCCCTCGATCAAGTCGAAGGAAGTGCTGGGCGCGGCTGGCTCGATCGTCCAGGTCGAGGCCCGCCACGCGGCGGCGATTCGACTCCAGAACAAGGAAGAACCGGCCCCCGAAGCGTTCGACCCGGCGCTCGACGAAGCCCAGGTGCTGAAGGCGGTCGAACCCTTCATCGCCTAGACCTCCCTGCGTCCTTGCCCCGCTTGGTCCGGCGCTCGCCGGATCGCGCGCGCGTTTCGCCAATGCCTCCTAGTCCAGGCACCCCCATCGGCCGAGCAAATAGGCTCGGCCGATGGGGGAGGCGATCGGACAGGCGCTGCCGCTCGCGGTCGGGATCGCGCTCAGCCCGATCCCGATCATCGGCGTGGTGCTGATGCTGGGGACGCCCCGGGCGCGGCAGAACGGCCCGGCCTTCGTATGCGGCTGGGTCGTCGGCCTGGTTGGCGTCGGGACCGTCGTCCTGCTGATTGCCGGAGGCGCCAACGCGAGCGAAAACGGCAGCCCAAGCGACTGGGCCAGCGTCGTCAAGCTGGCCCTCGGACTGGTTCTGCTCTGGGTCGCGTCGAAGCAGTGGCGAGGCCGCCCGCGGCCGGGCGAGCAGGCGGCCCTCCCGAGCTGGATGGAGTCGGTCGACCATTTCGGGGCGCCGCGCTCGGCCGCCCTGGCCCTCGCGCTCTCGGCGGTCAACCCGAAGAACCTGCTGCTGATCGTCGCCGCCGCCACGGCGATCTCCCAGACCGGGATCTCCGCCGGGGACCAGGCGATCGCCTTCGCCGTCTTCGTCGCGGTCGCGGCGCTCGGCCCGACGGTGCCCGTGATCCTCTATTTCGCGATGGGCGAGCGCTCGAAGAGCCTGCTCGACGAGCTGCGGCAGTGGATGGCCCACAACAACGCGACGATCATGGCGGTGATCTGCCTGCTGATCGCGGCGAAGCTGATCGGCGACGGCATCGGCGGCTTCTGAGCGGATCTCAGCCGCGCAGCCGCCGCTCGTCGTCCGGGATCTCTTCGGCGCTGGCGTCGAAGTCGTAGGGGCGACCGGCGTCCCCGGGCGGCCCGGAGGCACCCGGCCCGCGACCGCCGGCCATGCCGCCGAGGCCGACCACGGTGAACCGGGCGACGGTGAAGCGCCGCAGCAGGCTTCGCACGATCGCCCGCGTCGGCGGGATCAGCAGGATCGCGCCGACGATGTCGGTGAGGAAGCCGGGGGCGAGGAGGAGGGTCCCGCCGACGATGATCAGGGCGCCGTCGGCGACCTCCTTGCCGGGGAAGCGCCGCTGCGCCAGCGCCTCGTTGAAGCGCCTCCAGGCGCCCCGCCCCTGGTGTTTCAGCAGCCAGGAGCCGAGCAGTGCGTCGGCCAGCAGCAGCGCCAGCGTCGGCCAGACGCCGATCAGCTCGCCGACCTGGACGATCACGTAGATCTCCGCGATCGGGACGACGATGAAGAGGACGACGAGCAGCGCCACGCACCCAGCCTAGCTGTGGGCGCTCGTCGGTCGGGAGGGGGTGCCGGCCCGCTCAGGCGGCCTTGGCGGCGGCGCCGGCCGCCTCCTGCAGCTCGGCCAGCGATTCGTTGATCCCCTCGCCGATGACTTCGACGTCCTCCATCGAGTCGTAGTCGGCGAGCAGTCCGAAGCCGACTTTGCCGTTGTAGCTCATGATCGCCACCGCGAGGGCGTGGTTCTGCGGCAGGAAGGCGACCGGGAAGACCTCCTCCATCTCCCGCCCCAGCACGTAGAGCGGCAGCTGCGGCCCGGGCACGTTGGTGACGATCGTGTTGAAGAGGCGGGTGGAGAAGTTGATCCGCGAGGCCTGGGCGAGCAGGGTCGGCGGCGCGAAGTCGTTGAAGCGGGAAATCACTTCCGCCCCCAGCGCCTGTTTGGAGCGCTTGAGGCCGGCCATCTCTTCGCTGATCGTCCGCAGCCGCCGCACCGGGTCGGCGACGTAGACAGGCAGCGGCCCTCGCATCAGCGCGATCCGGTTGCCGAGGTTGCCGCGCTCGTCCTCGGTCCGGATCGAGACCGGGACCAGCGCCCGCAGCTCGAGCCCCTCGGTCTGCAGACCGCGCCCCTGCAGCCAGTTGCGCAGCGAGCCGGTCACCGCGGCGAGGACGACATCGTTGACGGTGCCCCCCAGGCCGTCCTTGATCCGTTTAAAGGTCGCGAGCTCCGAGCTCGTCCAGACGTAGCGGCGGTGCGGGCCGATCGGCTGGTTCAGCGGCACGTCGGGGGCCGGATCGGCGAA
>OBLV0100000292.1_pt1 | contig 15804 bp, 14 predicted proteins | sample 1520071 | NCBI WGS metagenome assembly OBLV01 (sample SAMEA3888446, study PRJEB22518) | metagenome | reverse complement strand
GCTCTTCCGATCTCGACGTCACCCACCTGGGCAAGATCAGCGTTGTCGGCCGGGGTGCCGCGGAGTTCGTCAACTCCTGCTTCACCGCTGACCTCGCCAGGATCGCGCCGGGACGAGTTCAGTACACGCTGTGCTGCGCGGATGACGGCGGCGTGCTGGACGATCTGATCGCCTATCTGATCAGCCCGGATGAGGTGTTCTGCGTGCCGAACGCCGCGAACACCGCCACCGTGGCCAGCCTGCTGGCGGCGGCGGCGCCTGCCGTCGTCACGGTGACCGACCTGCATCGGGAGTACGCGGTGCTCGCGATACAGGGACCTCGCTCGGCGGAAGTGATCGCCGCCATGGGGCTGGCTGCGGCTGGCGGGCTCGACTACATGACCTTCGTCGATACCGACTACGGCGGCGAGCCGGTGCGGGTGGGCCGCACCGGCTACACCGGGGAGCTGGGCTACGAGCTGATGCCGCGCTGGGAGCAGGCGCCTGCGCTGTGGAGCGCGCTGCGCACCGCCGCGGAGAAGTTCGGTGGCCGGGTGTGCGGGCTCGGCGCCCGGGACACCCTGCGCACCGAAATGGGTTACCCGCTCAACGGCCAGGACACCGGTCCGCAGATCAGTCCTGTGCAAGCGGGAGCGTCCTGGGCGGTCGGGTGGACCAAGCCGGCGTTCTGGGGACGCGAGGCACTGCTCGCGGAGCGCGATCGTGGCCCAGCGCGGCGGTTGCGCGGGCTGCGTGCCACCCAGCGTGGGATCCCGCGGCCGCACATGATGGTGCGCTCGACGGCTGGCGCACCGCTCGGTGAGACCACCTCGGGCACGTTCTCACCCACGCTGGGTACGGGTATCGCGCTCGCGCTGCTCGATCTCGCTGCCCGCCCCGGTGACATCGTGGAGATCGACGTCCGTGGCCGGGCGCTGCCCTGCGAGATCGTCAAACTCCCCTTCGTGCCCTCTCACGTGCGCTGATCGAACCGACGTTAACGCTGCGGCGCGGCATCCCAGTCATCGTCTCGCCCGATCGCGATTTCGACGGTGTCGCCGGGCTGGAACGTCTCGATCCGCAGGACGCCGTGCGGCAGCTGGTTCCCAGCCAGCGTGCCCAGGCCTGAGGGTCACCTCGTTTCGTGGGTCTTTTCCTGCGCGGCGAGGGGATGCGCACCGCGGGAGGGCTGCGCTTCGCACACGGCGGGGTGCGGGTGACCGTGGCGGGCCGCGGCGTCCGTGACGGCGTGACTCACCACGGTTGTGCCGCTCCGTTCGGCCAAGACCAGAGCCGAGCCGCCGAACCCGCCGCCGGTCATCCGGGAACCGAGCGCTCCGGCGGCGAGGGCGGCGTCCACCACGTAATCCAGCTCCGGGCTGGACACCTCCAGGTCATCACGCAGCGAGGTGTGCGAGTCGGTCAGCAGTGGCCCGATGTCGCGGATCTGACCTTTGTCCAGCAACGTGACGGTGGCCTGCACCCGGGCGATCTCGCTCACCACGTGCCTGGCTCGCTTGCGCAGCAGGGGATCGGTCAGGTTGTCCACCTGGCGCCCGCCGGCCGCACGCAGGCTGGAGATGCCCAGTTCTGCCGCGGCTCGCTCGGCGCTGCGCCGGCGGGCGGCGTACTGACCGTCGACGTTGCGGTGCGGTGCCCGCGTGTCGACCACGAGCAGGGTCAACCCTGCGGCACCCAGATCCAGCGGCAGCTGCCGCGTTGTGTGCGCCCGGCAGTCGAGTAACAGAGCGTTCCCGGCGGTGCAGCACAGCGAGGCGAGCTGGTCCATCCCGCCGGTCGGTGCGCCGACCACCTCGTTCTCGGCCCGCTGGCAGGCCGCGGCCAGGGTGACCCGGCCGGCGTCTGTCCCGGCCAACCCCAGTCCGGATAGCGCGTCCACCGCCAACGCGGTGGCGCACTCCAGGGCAGCGGAGGAACCCAGCCCGGCTCCCGGCGGCACCGACTCGCCGACGAGGAGATCAAGGCCGCCGGTCGGGTGCCCGAGGGCCCATGCCACACCTGCCGGATACGCCGCCCAACCTGCCGGGTAGCCCGGACCCACGGCGTCGGCGGGCCCCTCCCAGGGTTGGGTGTCCCGCCGCAGTGAGTGCAGCCGCAGCCGGCCGTCCTGCCGGCCGGCTGCCGCCACCACGGTGACCTGGGGGAGCGCCAGGGGCAGGCACAGCCCACCGGCGTAGTCGACGTGCTCACCGATGAGGTTCAGCCGGCCCGGGGCCGCCCACATGCCGTCGGGGTCCCGGCCGAACCTGGCCCGAAACGCGGTGCGAAGCTCGGCGTTCATCCCAGCTCCTGCAACCGTTGCGCGATCCGTTCGGGAGTCGTGTCGTTGAGCCAGACCCCCACCCCGGATTCGGAGCCGGCGAGGTGTTTGAGCCTGCCGGCGGCGCGGCGCGTCGAGAACAGCTGCAGGTGCAGCCGGATGAGGTCGCGGCCCGCGCCGAGCGGTGCCTGGTGCCACCCTGCGATATAGGGGACCGGACTGAGGTCGCCCTGATCGGCGAAGAACCTGTCCATCCGGCGCAGCAGCGCGGGGTACAGCGTGGCGAGCTCGCTGCGCTCGGCGTTGTCCAGGGCGGCCAGGTCGGGCACTGCCCGGTGCGGTACCAGGTGCAGCTCCAGCGGCCACCGGGCGGCGGCGGGCACGTACGCGCTCCACGCCGCGCCCCGGTGCACGACCCGCGTCCCGGCCCGCAGCTCGGCGGCCAGCACATCGGCGAGCAGGTCACCACCGGTGCTGCGGCGATGCGCCGCCGCCTGGGTCAGCACCTGCTTGGTACGGGGCGCCACGAACGGGTAGGCGTAGATCTGGCCGTGCGGGTGATGCAGTGTCACCCCGATCTCGGCGCCGCGGTTCTCGAAGCAGAACACCTGCCGGATGCCCTCCATCCTGGACAACGCTGAGGTGCGGTCGGCCCATGCCTCGATCACCGTGGCAACCCGGTGCGGGGTGAGTGCAGCGAAGGAGGTGCCGTGCTCGCTGGTGAAGCAGACGACCTCGCAGTGGCCGGTAGCGGGCCGCTGTGACCACAGCGGGTCACCATCGACACAGGACTCGGTTGCACTGGCTTCCGGGGGGCGCTGAGCCCGCAGGGACGGAAACCGGTTGTCGAACACCACCACGTCGTAGGCCTCAGCCGGGATCTCGGTCGCCGCGCCCTCACGGCTGGGGCACAGCGGGCATCGTCCCGCCGCGGGCAGGTGGGTGCGGCCCATCCGGTGTGGTGCGAGGATCACCCACTCCCCGGTGAGCACATCGCGCCGCATCAGTGGCCGGGCCACGTCCGGGGGCACGATGCGCGGGTCACGCAGGGTGCGGCTGGATGCCGGGGTTTCATGGTCGTCGTAGTAGGTCAGTGCCCGGCCGTCAGCCAGCACTGTACGGGTGATCCGCACGGTGGCCGGTTGCGCGCTCATCTGCGCCAGCATGGCGCACTGTCAAGTAGTGGGACGTCCTACCATTTCCGCGAGCGACGGGATACCGTGCTGGTCATGAGCGCCGCGCCTCTGTTCACCCGGTTACCGCACCCCTCTCCGGTGCCGTCGCAACGCCGGGCGGAGATCCTGGCAGCACCTGGTTTCGGCCGGTATTTCACCGACCACATGGTCGAGATCAGCTGGGCGACCGACCGCGGCTGGCACGACTGCCAGATCGGCCCCTACCGGCGGCTCGTGATGGACCCGGCCTGCATGGTGCTGCATTACGGGCAGGCGATCTTCGAAGGGCTCAAGGCCTACCGGCAGCCGGACGGCACGGTGTCCTGCTTCCGCCCGCTGGCCAACGCTGCCCGGATGCGTTCCTCGGCTCGCCGGATGGCGATGCCGGAGCTACCTGACGAGTTGTTCCTCGGCTCGCTACGGGAACTGGTGCAGGCCGATCTCGGGTGGGTGCCTGACGCCGGTGGCGAGGAGTCGCTCTACCTGCGGCCGATGCTGTTCGCCACCGATGTGAGCCTGGGCGTGCGCCCCTCGTCGACCTACTGCTACCTGCTCATCGCCTCCCCCGCCGGACCGTACTTCCGCGGTGGGCTCAAGCCGGTCAGCGTCTGGTTGTGCACCGAGTACGTCCGGGCCGCGCCCGGGGGGACCGGGGCGGCCAAGTTCGCCGGTAACTACGCCGCGTCACTGCTCGCTCAGCAGCAGGCCGCTGACAAGGGCTGCGACCAGGTGGTCTGGCTCGATGCTGTCGAGCGGCGCTGGGTGGAGGAGATGGGCGGGATGAACCTCTACTTCGTCTTCGGAGAGGGAGAGCAGGCCCGGCTGGTGACCCCGGAGCTCACCGGCGCGTTGCTGCCCGGCATCACCCGCGACTCCCTGCTCACCCTGGCCCGGGACCACGGGCTGAGCGTCGAGGAACGGCGGATCTCCACCGAGGAGTGGGAGAAGGGCGTCCAGACCGGGGACATCTCGGAGGTCTTCGCCTGCGGCACCGCCGCGGTCATCACGCCGGTCGGGCAGGTCGCCCACTCCGGTGGTGAGTTCACCATCGGCACCGGTGCCCCCGGACCGGTGACTGCTGCACTGCGCGCGTCCCTCACCGCCATCCAGCGCGGAGCCGCCCCCGACCTGCACGACTGGATGACCCCCCTGACCCCCGTCCCCCGACATGGAGACATATCGGGCTGAAAACCGCCGCTGCGACCCCGACATGGAGACATATCGGGGTAGGGGTTAGCTGATGGCGCAGACGGCCAGGACGACGGTGGTGGCCAGCTCGCCGGCGGCGCCGAGCACATCGCCGGTCACGCCACCGAAGCGGCGGTGGGTGTGCGCTGCTCCTGCCGCCACGGCGAGAGCGGCGAGAGCGACCGCGGCTGAGCCCTGCCAGGGCCGGCCGGGCACCGCTACCAGCCCACCGAGGAGCAGCAACAGCGCCCAGGAGACCGCGACGGCGGGTGGTTGGCTATCGGCTACCAGCGCTCCCAGCCCGTTCGGCCGGGCCGGGGGGACCCCCTTGCGGGCGCACCAGCTGAAGGCGGCCCGTCCCGCGGTCATCGCCAGCACCACGGGGATCAGCCGGCCGGATCCAGCCAGTGCCCCCAGCGCGGCTGCCTGGGTGGTGAGCACCAGCACCAGGGCGACCACCCCGAACGGCCCGGTCGATCCATCCCGCATCACCTCGAGCGCTCGGCGCGGCTCGCCGTAGCAGCCCAGCCCGTCCGCGGTGTCGGCCAACCCGTCGAGATGAATCCCGCGCGTCAGCCCGGCGTGCACTGCCACCACCGCCAGCCCGGCGAGCAGCGGGGGAGTACCCAGCGCGTGCAGCGCGGCCAGTGCAACCGCGGCCAGCAGACCCAACCCGGCGCCAACCACCGGTGCCCAGTACAGCGCTCGCCGGGCGGTGGTCCGATCCACTGTGGGCAGTGTCCCGACCGGCACCACAGTGAGCCAGGAAACCGCTAGCCGCAGCGCACCGCTCACCTGGTGGGCGTCGGGGCATCCGCGGGCCCGGACACGCCGGCGTCGGCGAAGGTGGCCATCTCGGTGAGCACCCGGATCGCCATCTGCACCAGTGGCAGCGCGGCCACCGCTCCGGAGCCTTCGCCCAGCCGCATGCCCAACTCCAGGATGGGGTCCAATTCCAGATGCTCCAGCGCCAGAGTGTGCGCAGGCTCCGCCGAGCGATGCCCGGCCACCCACCAGCGCCGCGCTCCGGGTGCGAGCTCCTCGGCGAGCATGGCTGCGGCACCGATGACCACGCCATCGAGCACCACCGGGGTGCGCCGAACGGCGGCTTGGGCGAGAAACCCGGCCATCGCTGCGATATCGGCACCGCCGGCCGTGCGCACCAGCGCGACCGGATCGGTGGTGACCGGGCGGGCCCTGCGCAACGCGTCGCGAATCGCGGCCGCCTTGCGCATCCAGCCGGCGTCGTCGATGCCGGTTCCCCGACCCACGACTGCCACCGGTTCCGCTCCGGTGAGCGCAGCCACCAGCACCGCGGCAGGGGTCGTGTTACCGATGCCCATATCGCCCGCGATCAGCAGGTCGGCCCCGCGGTCGATCTCCTCGTCGGCGATCGACACCCCGGCGTCCAGTGCCTGCGCCACCTCGACCTCGGTCACCGCATCCTGCTGGTGGATCGCGCCGCTCCCGCGACAAACCTTGTGCTTGGTGACCGGTGGGGGTGCGGTACCTGCCGCCGGATCCCAGTCCACGGACACATCGACCACCCGCACCATCGCTCCGGCCGCGTTGGCGAGCACGTTCACGGCCGCACCACCGCTGAGAAAGTTGCCCACCATCTGCCGGGTGACCTCGCTGGGGTAGGCGGACACCCCGTGTGCGGCGATGCCGTGATCCCCGGCGAACACCACCACCAGCGGACGCACGAACGGGTGTGGGGGGCAGACCCCCTGGCAGGCGGCCACCCACACGCCCAGCTCTTCCAGCCGGCCCAGGGATCCCACAGGTTTGGTCAGCTGCCCGTGGCGAGCCACCGCCTCCCGGTGAGCTTGCTGGTCGGGTGGGGTGATCCTGGGGAACTCCACGTGGCTCCTCCCGGAGGTCTGTCGTGTTCGTTGCTTGGCGCCATCCTGCTCGCCTGCTGTCACCGCAGGGTGATCGGCAGTCCCGCGACGAGCAGCCGCACTTCCTCGCACACCAGGGCAAGCTCCGCATTCAGCGCACCGAGCTCGTCACGGAACAGCCGACCGGCCCGGGTCGGCGGCACGACACCGAGCCCGACCTCGGCGCTGACCAGCACAAGCCGGGCCGGGCACGCCGCCACCGCCGAGACCAGTTCGGAACAGCGCACGCGGCATGCCTGCACCGCCGCCGCACCGCCCTCCCAGGCTCGGGCATCGTCCAGTTCGCCGCTGAGCCAGGTCGCGATGTCATCGACCAGCACCGGGACCGCACCGGCGGCGCGCAGCGTGCCAGCGAGGTCCTCCGATTCCACCGTGCGCCACCCTGGCGGTCTGCGCGCCACATGCGCCGCGATGCGCGCCTCCCAGTCGGCGTCCTCGGGCCGGCGCCGCGCGGTCGCCACGTAGTCCACCCGCGCGTGACCCAGCAACCCCTCGGCGTGCGCGGACTTGCCCGAGCGTGCACCACCGAGCACCAGCGTCCGCATTGCCAGCAGGCTACCGTCGGGGCTGCGCAGTGATGACGGGGTAACACCCCAGCAGACCGGAGCGTGCGATGACCCTGCGGTGGCACTACCTGGACTCCGAGGGCGGCCGGCGGCCCGGCCCGGACGTGATCTTCGACGACCAGGATGGTGCCGAGGAGTGGCTCGGCCTGGAGTGGCCGGACTTGCTGGCCAGTGGGGTCGCCGCCGTCACGCTGCTGGACGGGGAATCGGTGGTGTACGGACCGATGAGCCTGCGGCCCTAACGGGTGCGTGACCGGCTCAGCGGATCGGCTCACCCCGAGCAACGCGAGGCTTCGGTACCCGCAGCCGGCGCAGCTGGGTTGCTCGCATGATCGCGTAGAGCCCGAGGCCGGACGTGGACTCCGCCGCATCGGGGAACCGTTGACGTACGTGCCGGTTGACGGTCCGCCCCAGCAGCACGCCCTCGACGATGATCGCGAGCAGCATCACCATCGACACCAGTGAGACGTACTGCTGCACCAACGGTGAGGGCACCAGGATGACCACGATCACCAGCACCGCCAGCGGCATGAACACACCGGCGAGATGGCGCCGGGAATCCACCAGGTCCCGCACGTAGGCCTTCACCGGGCCTCGATCGCGCGGCAGCAGGTATTTCTCATCCCCGGCCAGCATCCGTTCGCGACGTTGCGCGGTGGCGTTGCGGCGTTCCTCCTTGGTTCCGCGCATCCGGCGCAGCGCCTCTCGCTGGGTCTGTGGCGGCGGCGGCGCCGGGCCACGCTTGCGCCCCTCGGCCTCCCGACGGCTCGGGGTGGGCCTGCCCTTGCCGGTGGTGTGCGCCCGCTGGGTTCCGCCTGCCTGGTCGGGCTCACTGCTCACCGCAGGTTCCGGGTCGGGATCGATACCCTCGGAACCGGTCTTGCCGCGCAGGAACCTCACGGCGCCCAGCCTAGGGCAACGGGGGAGACAGTACCCGTCTGCGACCCGGTGGCCGGTCTCGATATGTCACCATAGGGATGAGGAATCACCCGCCGATCGCGGACGTTTGCGTAGAGTGGACAAGTCATCCGTGCCGAGCGCCGATCCCAAGGGAGAGTCATGACCGTCGAGAACATCGCCGGCACCGAGGTGCCCACTCATGGTGTCGAGTTGACCGACGCCGCTGCCGGGAAAGCGAAGGCGCTGCTCGACCAGGAGGGCCGGGACGACATGGCCCTGCGCATCGCTGTGCAGCCGGGTGGCTGTGCCGGTCTGCGCTACCAGCTCTTCTTCGACGAGCGCGTCCTTGACGGCGACGCGAAGCGGGACTTCAGCGGTCTGGCCGTGGTGGTGGACCGGATGAGCGTCCCCTACCTGCAAGGTGCTGTGATCGATTTCGTGGACACGATCGAAAAGCAGGGTTTCACGATCGACAACCCCAATGCCGGTGGCTCCTGCGCCTGCGGGGATTCGTTCAACTGAGAGTTCGCGCGAGGTCCAGTACACACGCCTATACCTGAACGGGATAGCACGGCTCGGGCACGGCGGGGGTGATCCGCCGCTCGACGAAGATCCCGTGCCACAACATGAACACCAGCACCGCCCAGAGCCGCCGGCTGTGGTCGCGCGTGCCGGCGCGGTGCTCGTCGAGCATGCGGTGCACTGCGACCGGGTCGAGGAACTCCGTGGTGCCCGACTCGTCGATGATGGCGCGAGCCCAGTCATGAAGATCCTGCTGCAACCAGTGCCGGATCGGCACCGGGAAGCCGAGCTTGCGGCGGTTCAACACGTGCGCGGGCACGACGTCGCGCAGCGCACGGCGCAGTGCGTGCTTGGTGGTGTCGCGGGTGATCTTCTCTTCGAGCGGAATGGTGGAGGCCACCCGGAATACCTCCGGGTCGAGGAAGGGAACCCGTAGCTCGAGCGAGTTAGCCATGGTTACTTTGTCTGCTTTGACCAGAATGTCCCCACGGAGCCAGGTGAACAGATCCACGTGCTGCATCCGCGCAACCGGATCCCAGCCTGCCGAGCAGGCGTAGGGCCCGGCGGTGACATCGGCATGCGAGATCGCCGGATCGTAGCCGCGCAGCACCTCCCGTAACTGGTCATCCCGGAAGATTCGCGCATTGCCGTAATAGCGCTGCTCCAGCGTCAGTGAACCGCGACGCAGCAGATCCTTTCCCCGGATGCCCTCCGGGATCCGGGTGGCGAGCCGGCCCAGCGCGCGCCGCAACCCGCCGGGTACCTTCTCGAACGCTGCCAGGGACAGCGGTTCCCGGTAGATGGTGTAACCGCCGAAGAGCTCGTCGGCGCCCTCCCCGGACAACACCACCTTGACGTGTTCCCGGGCCTCCCGGGCGATGAACCACAGCGGCACCAACGCCGGATCGGCCACCGGGTCGTCCAGATACCACACGATCAGCGGCAACGCCTCGGCCAGTTCGGCGGCCGAGACGGTACGGATCACGTGCCGGACGCCGATCGCGGCGGCCGACTCGGCCGCCACATCCACCTCGGAGTAGCCCTCGCGCTCGAAGCCGGTGGTAAAGGTGATCAGGTTCGGGTTGTGCTCCCGGGCCAGCGCGGCGATGGCGGTGGAGTCGATCCCCCCGGAAAGAAACGCGCCGACGGTGACGTCGGCCCGCATATGCTTGGCGACCGAGTCCCGCATCGCTGCGGTGATCTCATCGTGCAGCGCGGTCGTGTCGGCCGCGGAACGGATCTGGCGGGGTTGGAACAGTGGCTGGAAGTAGCGCGTGAAGGCCACCCTGCCCCCGGGGACGACAGTGAACGAGGTGCCCGACTCGATCCGGGTGATGCCGGTGCTCAGCGATGCCGGCTCAGGCACGTACTGCAAGGTCAGGTAGTGCTGCAGCGCCCGGCGATCGACCTCTGTCGACAGCCCCAACGACGGCGCCAGCTCGAGCAGGCTCTTCTTCTCGCTGGCGAAGGCGACTCCGCCCGGGCCGGTGCAGCTGAACAGCGGTTTGATCCCGAAAGGGTCACGGGCGCCAAAAGCGACCCGCTGCCGGGCGTCCCAGATGACGAACGCGAACATTCCCCGCAGCCGCTCGACAGCGGCGGGTCCGAGATGGTGGTAGGCAGCGACGACCACCTCGGTGTCACCGTCGGTGACGAAGTCCGCATCGTAAGGTGCCCGCCGCAACTCCGCACGCAGCTCTAGGTAGTTGTAGATCTCCCCGTTGAACAGGATCGTGTAGCGCTCAGAGTCACCGGGCGGCCCCCAGTGCAACGGTTGATGGGAGTGCTCGAGATCGATGATGGCCAGCCGGTTGAACCCGAGAACTACATCGGCGTCGTACCAGACCCCGGTCTCGTCGGGTCCCCGATGCCGCTGGCAGCGCAGCGCGGCGGACACATCCGCCACCCGCTGCGCCGCGTCCTGCTGCGCGGTCAGCAGTCCCAGCAACCCGCACACGTGCCCGCCCTCTCCTCAGCAGCCGACTGGAGAATCAGCGGCTCAGTATGACGTCCGGGGCGCTGGACCACGCGCGCCCCGGGGGAGCCTGGGCGGCTTCGCTGGTTTACGCTCCTCCAGTGGGCTGTCTGGTCGCAGCGTGGGGACTGAGGAGGGGCGAGGCGTGATCGATGTAGTCCGTTCCCGAGCGGTTCGGCTACTGAAGGTGATCGGGCTGGCCGGGCTGGTGGCCTTCCTGTCCACCGGCTGCTCGGTATACCAGGCTTTCTCGTTCGGCTGGCCGGAGGGGGTCACACCGCAGGCCGAGCGGATGCGGGACTTGTGGATCTGGGCGACTGTGGCTGCCTTAGCGGTCGGGTTGGTCGTCGCATTATTGATCGCGTGGACGGTGCTCTTCCACCGCAAGAAAACTGACGAGATGCCCCGTCAAACTCAATACAACCTGCCGCTGGAGATAATTTACACGGTCGTACCGTTCGTGATCGTCGCCGTCCTCTTCTACTTCACGGTCACGGCGCAGAATTTCGTCAACGCGAAAGTTGATAATCCGGATCTGCGGGTCAGGGTGGTCGGTTTCCAGTGGAACTGGGAGTTCCAGTACCTGCAGAACAAGCCGGGTGCGAAAGGCGACTATCAGGTCCGGAGGACCGCTGACGGTGAGCCGTTGGCCACCGTCGGCTCATCGAGCACGATCCCGCTGCTGGTCGTACCGACCAACCGGGTCGTCGAATACCGGATCAGATCCACCGACGTCCTGCACTCCTTCTACATCCCCGATTTCCTCTTCAAGCGAGACGTGTTCCCGTATCCGCACAAAAACGATACCGACAATGTTTTTCAGACCACCGTCGAGCGCCAAGGGGCTTTTGTCGGTCGCTGCGCCGAATTATGTGGTACGTACCACTCGATGATGAACTTCGAGATGCGCGCGTTGCCTCCGGACCTGTTCGATCGGTACCTGGCCATACGGGCCCAGACGAATCCGCAAACCAACCGTGCGTACACCGCGGGTGAGGCGCTCGCGAAGTTGAACTGCGGGCAGCTGTGCGCTCCCAGGGCCGTGACCACCTCACCGTTCAACACCGACCGTGGCCTCCGCGAGATTCATCAGGAGCAGACCGGGCACTAGCTTCGGAGCATCAGCAGTTCGTCGGGCTCGAGAGCGAGGGATCATGAAGGTCGAGGCGCGGATATTCGAGATCATCACCGCGTTCTTCTTCCTGTCCGCGGTGATCTACGGGCTGTGGTCGCATGGTGAGCCGGTCGGGTCGGCGGCTCTGACGTTGGTCGGCGGGTTGACGCTCATCATCGGCACGTACTTCCGCTTCGTCTCCCGGCGGGTCCGGATGCGTCCAGAGGACAACGCTGAAGGAGAGATCTCCGACGGTGCGGGTGAGCTGGGGTTCTTCTCTCCAGGCAGTTACTGGCCGTTCGGGATGGCGCTCAGTGCCAGCGTGCTCGGTTACTCCCTGGCTTTCGGCCAGTGGTGGCTGGTCGCGATCGGCATCGCCCTGGTGCTCGGCACCGTCGCGGGTCTGATCTTCGAGTACCACGTCGGCCCTAAAGCGGAGTGACGGCCCGTCAGGTGGTCAGCTCATCTGCTCAACCGATGGGCGCGTAGCCGCGCGCCCTGCCAGGCGGAATCCCGGAGCAGCCGCAGGCCGTTGAGGCCGACGAGGACGGTTGATCCCTCGCCGGTGTGGGCGGCGGCCAGCGCGGGAGCGTCATCGACACCTTCGCCGACGACCAGTACTTTCCGGCCGGCTCGCTCGAGTTCCTGGACGGCGGTCACCTTGCCCTGGGGCAGCAGTCCGGCGCGGACGTCGGTGATGCCGACCTCCTCGGCCAGTCGCGCTGCGGCGCGAGGGTTGTCCCCGGTGACCAGCAGCGGTGCGGCACCGGTCACCGTGCTCAGCGCAGCGACCGCGCCCGCGGCGTCGGGGCGCAGGCGGTCGGCCAGGCCCAGGACGCCGACTGGCTCCCGGTCCAGCGTGACCAGGACAGCAGTGCGGCCGCTTTCCTCCACACCGCTGATGAGCACGGCCACCGGATGGGCGCTACGGTCGTCGAGGAGGTGAGCAGGGCTGCCCACCGCGACCCGGTGTCCCTCGACGGTCGCGCTCACTCCGGTGCCCGGGGCAGAGCTGAAGGCGTCCACGGCAGGGATACGCACCCCCCGGGTGCGGCCGGCATCCACGATGGCGCGGGCCAGCGGGTGCTCACTGGGGTGCTCGGCTGCGGCAGCCATGCGCAGCAGGCCATCCTCGGTCAAGCCGGAGGAGGCTAGCGGGCGGATATCGGTCACGCGGGGGGTGCCCTCGGTCAGGGTCCCGGTCTTGTCTAGGGCGACCTGGTCCACCTGGCCCAACCGTCCCATCACCACGGCGGACTTGATCAGCACCCCATGGCGGCCTGCGTTGGCGATGGCGGAGAGCAGCGGCGGCATGGTAGCCAGTACCACCGCGCAGGGCGAGGCCACGATCATGAAGGTCATGGCGCGCAGCAAGGTCGGTTGCAGCGGAGCACCGAAGAGCAGCGGTACCACGAACAGCGCGAGAGTGGCAGCAATCATACCCAGGCTGTATCGCTGTTCGATCTGCTCGATGAAGAGCTGGGTGTGGGCCTTGGTCTGGGAAGCCTCCTCCACCAGGGCCACGATCCGGGCGATCACCGAGTCGCCGGGCACCCGACCGACCTGCACCTGCAGCGCGCCGACGCTGTTCAGGGTGCCGGCGAGCACTTCGTCCCCGGTCTCCTTGAGCACGGGCAAGGGCTCGCCGGTGATGGTGGCCTGGTCGACCTCGCTCGTACCGTGGAGCACCCGGCCATCGGCGCCGATTCGCTCCCCTGGGCGGATGAGGATCGTGTCGCCGATTGCCAACTGCTCCGTGGGTACGGTCTTTTCGACGCCGTCGTCACCGATCCGGGTGGCGGTTGTCGGGGAGAGGTCGAGCAGCCCCCGCACCGAGTCGGCGGTCCGGGCGGTGGCGACGGCCTCCAGGGCGCCGGAGGTGGCGAAGATGACGATCAGGAGGGCGCCATCCAGCGCCTGCCCGATCACTGCGGCACCGAGTGCGGCGAGCACCATCAGCAGGTCTACGTCCAGGGTTTTCTTCCGAAGAGCTTGCAGGCCCGCCCAGCCCGGTTCCCAGCCGCCGCTCACATACACCAGTGCATACATCGGTCCCCACACCCAGGCGGTCACACCGCAGAGCTGCGATGGCAGGGCGATCAGGAACAGCACGAGGGCGAGCGCAGCCCAGCGGGACTCGGGTAGCGCGAAGATCCGGGTACGGCGCTGGGGCACGACCGCGCCATTCGCGCCGTCCGGAGTCGCGGGGTGGCGGGTGAGGGTGGCAGGCATGGCGGCTGTGCCCCCTTGAGCGGCAAAGGCGGGCAGCGTCGTACCCCATGACAATACCGGAATAATTGATCAGCTATTCATGTATTCATCTGAAGGTACCATGGGAGACTGGCCTGCATGGGCCACGGAGTCCCCACCCCCACGAAGAACGGCGTGCCGCGCACCCGCTTGGACGCCGGGAACGCCGCAACAGTGGCCAGCACCCCGCAGGCCCTGGCCACACCCTCCCGGCTGCTCATCCTTTCCCGGTTGCGCGAGGGGCCGCTGCCGGTTACCGAGTTGGCCGCCGCGGTCGCTATGGAACAGTCCGCCTGCTCTCATCAGCTGCGGTTACTGCGCAACCTCGGCCTCGTGGTCGGTGAGCGTAAAGGCCGCTCGGTGGTCTATGCGCTGTATGACCACCATGTCGCCGAGCTGCTCGACCAAGCCCTCTACCATGTCGAGCACCTGCGGCTCGGCCTTACCGACGCCCCAGCCAAGCCAGTGAGTCGGTGACGCCCAATTTTCTAGTCGTTGGGTTGGTTAGGCCGTCCGGCCAGCTTCTTGCCTCCGTCGTGGGCGCTGGTTCCGTTGCCGCTGGCGCCGTCGTGCCGGGCCTGCTCCAGCGCCCTCGTCTGATCTGAAGGATCCGGCCGGAATATGGATCCGGGTACGGGCGCACCCGCCGAGCCCAGCTGGTTCATCCGCTTGGGCACTCGGGCACCCTGGTATTCCAGTGGGATGGGGTGACCGTGCGTGTCGACCCCGCCCAACGGTTGGTGCACCTCGATGAACTCACCGTGGGGGAGACGCTTGATGATGCCGGTTTCGATCCCGTGCTCGAGGATCGATCGGTCGGCGCGTTGTAGCCCGAGGCAGAGCCGGTAGCTGACGTAATATGCGAGTGGCGGAAGCAACAGGATGCCGATGCGGCCCGCCCAGGTGGTGGCGTTCAAGGAGACGTCGAACGTGTACGCGATGACGTCGTTGCCACCGGAGAGCAGCAGCATGGCCATGAACGTGATCGCCATCATGCCCAGCCCGGTCCGTACTGGGACGTCTCGGGGGCGTTGCAGCAGGTTGTGTGCAGCGTTGTCCCCGGTGAGTTTGCGTTCGATGGCGGGATAGCCGAACGCCAGACCGAACAGGATGCCCGGCAGCACCATGGTCGGCCAGAACGAGGCAGGAATCATGTAATTACCCAGGTAGAGCTCCCAGGCTGGCCATAGCCGGGTAGATCCGTCGAGCCACCCGACATACCAGTCGGGCTGGGATGCCGCCGAGACCTGGGCCGGGTTGTACGGGCCGAAGTTCCAGATCGGGTTGATCTGGAACAACCCGGCCATAATGCAGATCACGCCGATGTTCACCATGGCGAACCCGGTGGCCTTGGTCGCGAAGATCGGCAGGATGCGCACACCGACCACATTGCGCTCGGTCCGTCCCGGTCCGGGGAACTGCGTGTGTTTCTGGTACCAGACCAATCCGAGGTGCACTGCGATCAGCGCGAGCAGGATGCCGGGTATCAGCAGCACATGGACGATGAAGAAGCGAGGAATGATCAAAGTCCCGGGAAACTCGCCACCGAAAATCGCCCACTGAGCCCAGGTGCCGATCACTGGCGGCGACATGGTGATAGCCGAGATGATCCGCAGTCCGGTTCCGGAGAGCAGGTCATCAGGCAGTGAGTATCCCGTGAGCCCCTCGAGCCCGGCCAGGATCGCGATCGTCACCCCGATAGTCCAGTTCGTCTCCCGTGGCTTGCGGAAAGCGCCGGTGAAGAAGGTACGGAACATATGCGCCACGATCGCCGCGACGAACAGCAGCGCTGCCCAGTGATGCACTTGCCGGACGAACAGCCCGCCGCGGACCGCGAACGAGATGTCCAAGGTGGACGCGTACGCCCTGGACATCTCGATTCCCTGCAGGTTCGGGTAGACGCCGTAGATCGGAAGAGCGTCGTGTAGGGAAAGAGTGTAGATCTCGGTG
>OBLV0100000291.1_pt1 | contig 15904 bp, 25 predicted proteins | sample 1520071 | NCBI WGS metagenome assembly OBLV01 (sample SAMEA3888446, study PRJEB22518) | metagenome | reverse complement strand
GTGCTCTTCCGATCTGCCTACCTCGCGCAGATGCATCAGGCGGCGGTAGCGCACTTCAAACAGCTCGCGGGAACGCTGAAGCAGAGTCAGCAGACGATTCAGGCCGTCACCGCGGAGAAGTCGAATCAGAAACTCTTGGCAAAAGCCTTTGGATATGACGAGAAGGCTGCAAGTACCCCCGAGCGGCAGATTGCCGTGCAGTTGGCGCAACAGGCAGCTATGCAGATTCAGGGCGCGGAGCAGAAGGCGACCCAGCAAGCGCAAAATCAGCCTGTGCCGGTAAGCCAGCCTCCAGCCTCAGCGCAACCCGAACAGGCAGCACAAACTCCGCAGTCAGGAGCAAATACGACTCAGGCTCCCACGGAGAATCAATCTGGATTCGGCAAGAGATTCCTGCAATTTCTAGGGACGATTGCCTCTGGTGAACATCCGGAAGTCATCAAGGGTACTCCACAATACAAGGCTGCGCTCCAGCAGAAAGCTATCGCCTTGCAGCAGGAACTCCAAAAGGGACAAGAAGAGCAAGCGAAGATCGGTTTGACAAAATCTCAGGCCGACTACCAAGAGGCGCGCGCCGGAGGAATTGAGCCGTGGCAGGAGAAACAGAAGGATGCGCAGGCAAAGCAGGCCGAACTGGATAAGAAAGAGGCGTTTTTAGAGAAGAAAGCCTTGTCTCCGACCGCTTTTCATGGAAAAACAGGGGTAATGTTCGATCAGAGCGTGCCCTACGGCTGGACTGGACCTGACGGAAAGCAGTACACCGCAAGCGACTCCGACATGCCGGAAGAGGGCAAAACGGCTATTCATGACGCGAATGTGGCCTACGAACGCTACCAGAAGATGAAATCGCAGACAGGCGCGGCGGCAAAAGAGCGTGCGGACGCTTATTACAATAACTGGCTGCTTCATGCCCAAGGCGTTGGGCCTGACGGGAAGCCGTTACCGGGGATGATGCAGACAGATACTGGGCAGACCGTAGGAACAGCGGCGCAAGGCAATGTGCGACCGACAGGAACGGAGCGCACCCGCGCCGATCTCGCATCCAGCGCCAAAGAGCAGATGAAGTCAATGGAAGACTTGCTTACCAAGCGCACCGACCTCTTTGGGCCGGCTGCGGGTCGTGGTACGGACTTCACCGTATGGCTTGGTTCGCAAGATCCCGATGCGCAGGCCTTCCAAGCCTCTGCGCGGATTGTGGCAGACCATCTGGCGGGCGTGTTCGGTGGGCGCAGTGAAGCTGCTTTGGACGGAATCTACAAGATCATCGGCCAGAACAAGACGAATCCGAAGGCCGCTATTGCTGCTCTCAACAAGATGAACGAGGCGGCTACCACCATCCAAAAAATGGGTACAGTTCACACAGTTGGATCGAGCACGGATATCAACAAAGGCAAGCCATCTGGCAAAGATGATCCGCTAGGATTGTTCAAGTAATGGGAGTCACGCCTACAGTCCCGCAACCAACCGCCCCACCGAAGATGTCGGTGCAGGACTTCGCGGCCAAAATCAAGGAGAAGTACCCGTCCTACGCCTCTGTTGGAGATAGCGATCTGGTTCAGAAGATCGTTGCGAAATACCCTCAGTATCAAAGTCAGGTTGATCTGAACGCGAAACCAGCCGCTGGGGGCACGGTAAGCGCTGCGCCGAAAGAAGGCTGGCTCGACCAGGCCGAGCACGATCTACGCCAAGGCGGGACTCGCACGGTTGTCGGAAGAGGACTAGGAGAGCTTCAGGGAAGAGGGTCGAAGGGCTATACAGGCTTGGAATCTGGAGTCAGCAAGGGAGCCGCCGAGTTTATGGGCAGTCCTGAACTGGGCGTAGTCCATGCAGCGCAAGGCATAGCCGAGATTCCAAAGCATCCGGTCAAAGGCGTGGCGAAAGCGGTAGGTGGAGTTTTAGAGGCTGGTACTATCCCTTTGTCGATGGTCAACCCTATGGAGGGAGCTTCAAATAAGGTTGCCGATTTCATCCCGACTACAGAGAATGCGGCCAAACTATTAAACCAAGTGAAGGCGGATGCTGGCGCCGTAGAGGTCAATCTTTCGCGCTCGAAGGCTGAACTCTTCCGTGCTAAAGAGTTGGCGGACGCTGCTGGCAAGATGCCATCTGGCCTGAATAAATTCCTGAAGAGGGTCACAGGGCCAACGGTCGATCAGCTATCGAAAGGCAAACCTGTATCGAAGCCTCTTACCTACAACGAGGCCCGCGACATCTACACGAACATCACTCAACTCTCAGCAGACGACAAACTGAAGATGAGTCCAGTGATGAAGCGGCAAGTCGCGCTGCTTGCGAAAGCGCTCAAGGCAGACATTGGCGATGCGGCTGAACAGGTAGGACAGGGGGCGAAATATTACGCCGGGATGAAGGAGTACTCTAAGGCGAAAAAATTAGCCGATGCGGCCGTAAAGATGAGGGAGTTTTTTGCGAAGCCTTTGGTAAAGGGAATATCAGAGGGAGTCGGGCTCGGCGCTGGGGGGGCACTCGGGTACGAGGCTTATCAGCATTTTTCCAGGTAGTATAATTCACGCAAGGAGAACCACTATGTCCAGAGATGTAGGCACGTTCGCAGAATCGAAGTCTGTTCAGGCTATGCTTGAGAGCCGCGAGGCTGGATATTCGGAGAGCGGTCCCGCTCCGTCCAGCATGAACTGGAAGGAAACGTTCAAGGGCGGCAAGACGCAACCTACTGGAAAGTCCTTCTCGAAGCCGGGCATCGGCACCGTAAGAAAGAGAATGGAGTGAGTCATGCCACTTCAAAAGAGTGCATCAAGGAGCGCCTTCTCTTCTAATGTGAGGGCAGAGATGAAGGCTGGCAAGCCTCAGAAGCAAGCTGTCGCCATTGCGTACGCGCAGAAGCGAAAGGCACAAAAGAAGGGGTGAGCTTTCGTGAGGATCGCCCTAGTCTCCTCGGACGGCAGTGGCGCATGGTTTTTGTTGCGACTGATCGAGGAGGGAAATTCGTGCGACTACTACCTTCTGGAGAAGGACAAGACGGCACGCGTGTTGAACAACATGGTGCCGTCGCCAATCTTTAACGAGCCGAAGAGTTGGAGGGAATACGACCTTGTTCTCTTCGACGGAAACTCAGATGGGGAGTTGGCCGACAAGATTCGCAAGCAGACATACGTAATTGGCTGTAGCGAACTGAGCTGCAGACTGGAAGATGACCGCCTGTTCGGCTTTGAAGCAATGGAGCAGATGGGCATTGACGTTCCCGCCTATGAAGCCTTTGACTCGCCGGAAGCTGCCCGAGCGTACATTGCTGCCAAGCCTGATAGGTACGTCTACAAGCCATTTCAGGAAGAGGGAGCTCTTGAGGTCGATTGCTCTGTAACCTACGTTGCGCACTCTCCGAGCGACATGGAGCGGAACCTGGATGGCCTATTCAAGAAGTCCAACGGTGCAGCCTTCGTCTTGCAGAAGTTCGTCGAAGGAACAGAGCTAAGCATTGAAGCATGGTTCGACGGAACGCAGTTTCACTTCATCAACGCAACGCTTGAAGAGAAGAAGTTTTTGGCCGGCAACCTAGGGCAGAACGTGGGCTGCGCGGGGAATCTGGTGTGGCCCTTCCAGAACATCCCTCTGGCGTTCACCAGAGGCCTTGCACGGGGCCGGGAATGGCTGCGAGATCACGACTACCGAGGGATGATCGATCTCAACTCCATTGTGACCAGAAACCACGTCTACGGGCTGGAGTGGACGCCACGCTGCGGATACCACGCTACGGCGAGCTTGCTGAATCTTCTGAATATGCCGCTGGCAGACTTTCTGATTCAGTTTGCCGCGGCACCCGCCGGAGGAATAAGCGCGGAGGTCAGAACGAACTTCAACTTCGGTACGGCCATCGATATCAGCGTGCCACCCTTCCCATGCAGCACCGCCAAAGCCGAGACGGGCTTGATGATCGACGGGATAGACCCTGACCAGGCATGGCGGGAGACGTACCTGTATGACGCACAGATGCATGGGGAAGAACTGGTGACTGCCGGGGTGAATGGGGATATTGGTGCGGTGCTGGCGAGGGGGAACACATTCAGGGGAGCATGGGAGAACGCCTTGGAGATGGTGCGGAAGGCAAAGGCCCCGAACTTGCAATGGCGTAACGATTTGGAGCAAAGTACAGGTAAGCGCTACAAGAAACTTAAATCTGCGGGGTGGTTATGATTTCACCATTGACGGAAAACGTTGCAGCGGTTCTCGCCGACTTCGATAAGAAATGCTTTGCCCAAGACGGCATGACCGAGGAGGAATGGGCGAAGGTTATAGCCAATAATGCCTATGTTTGTTGCGCCATAGAGCAGCCCGGAATCGTCGGTGTAGCCGTAGCAAAATATGCAGCAGGGATTGCATATTTGTATAGTTCGGCGGTTTTGCCTGAATATCGAGGTCAGAATATCGGATGTTGGATGGTGAGTGACCGGATTGATTATCTCTCAACCTTCGTCTCAAAGGTGCAGGCGCACACCAGAATTGAGAACTTCGCTTCGCAGAGGATGCTCAAAAAGTGCGGATTTGTTCCAATCCAATACGTGACAGACTTTTACGGAGATTTGGAAGACGCTATCCTGTGGGAAAGGACGTTGCTCTAAATGGGATCAACAAATCTAACTGCGACGTTGACTGACAGCACAGGCCAACTCTGGGTCAATGGCAGCTACAGCATTTCCTTCGTTCCTACGCCGGGGATTCCAGGCCCGTTTTATTGGAATGGAGAGGTCTTTGAGCCCGAGGTGTATACGGGACAACTAAGCGATGCAGGCGTCTTGGTTGTGACGTTGCCGGATAACTTCACGATTACACCTTCTGGCTCGCAGTGGGCCTTTGTTCTCTGCGCCAACACGAGCGCTCCGTGTACGCGAATCGTCGTTCCTGTTACTGGGGCAAGCGAAGATTTATCGGCTCTTTTCAGCAGCCGCATCGTTCCTCCAATCCTGTTTTCTACTCCCGTTCCGAGGGCATATTCTTCCGCGGAAATCTACACTCCTCCACCCAACCAAGGCGGGCTGTTCTATCAGGTACTCGATAATTTACTGTACTTTTGGAATGGCACAGAATGGGTTCCACTAAACACCAGCGACGGCACGGTTACCAGTGTTGGGCTTGCGCTGCCATCGATTTTCGATGTGAGCGGCAGTCCGGTAACAGGCTCAGGAACGCTGGCGGGAACGCTTGTCGATGAAACTGCTAATACAGTGTTCGCCGGGCCAGCAAGTGGCGCCCCTGCTGTGCCTACATTTCGGGCGTTGACTGAAGCAGATATTTCCGGACTGCTGCCTTCATTGTTCTACCAGACGGTCGCCTCAAATGGGACAGCAGAGACACAGCGCCCAACACTAAACTTCAGTCCAAATTTCGCACTGACTGATTCGGCATCTCCGGCAGAAACGACCGCCGATTTGCTTTCCGTGGGGACCGCAGGAACCTATGCCAGCCCTTCCAGCGTAACGACGGATACGAAGGGTAGAGTCACAGCAATTACGGCTGGGACAAATGAAGCGCGACATACGGTTACTGGCTCTCGTTCGCTGGGAGTGCAATACCCAAATCCATCCACGGTTCGCGCGATGAAGGTAGCAGTGAGTATTTACTTGACGGGAACCTACGGCGAGGATTCGTCGATTGCCGGATCAATCGGGCCTAGCGGATCTTTGACCTACGCGTCCAGCGGCAGCATCCTGAATGCTGGAGGCAAGGCTACATTATGGATCGAGGTGCCTGTGGGCGAATACTACGAAGTTGCTCAGGACAACCAGTATCTAACCAACCCTCAGACACCAAACATCAGTACGTGGGATGAGTATTACTGACATGCGTTTATATTGGCTCATCTCGGCTGTTCTTCTAGGTGTGGGGATTTCGTGCCTAGGGCAGGTTGTTTATACCAATCCTCCCCCCTCGATGACCATAGCGCTTACCAGCGATGGCGGTTCGACCTACGAACCGATGACGGGAGCTTCCGGACAAGGGCAGGTATGGACAAACCCACCGCCTCCATTCGTTCCCGTCTGTACCTCGGATGGTGGAGAGACGTATTCGCAGTGCAGCTTTAGCGGAGGCGGGGGAATCACTCAGATAATCGGGCCTGTTTCCACGGTTACGGGAGCTGTTTCTATCCTCGGCGCTGGCGTTACGCAATCGGGCTCTACGTTCACGATAGCTTCGGGCGCCGGGGGATGTGCGATTGGAACCTGCATTCAGAATGCGGGTAGCGCTAGCCAAACCATCACGCAAGCGACGGGAACGATTCTGACGACGCAGGAAACGGATGCTTCTGACGGCAACAACATTCTGGACCGCGATTACTTCTACACGACTGCTGCTGGGCAGAACAACGGCCAATCCTTCAACGGCGGATCGCAGTGGGTGACGAAGACGAACCACTCCATCAACGAGATGTGCGCCCACGCCGGAATTTGCCAGTGGACGGGAGGCCCGTTGACGCACACTGCCGCTGGCGACACGGCCTTTCTTTATGGGTACATGACGAGTTACGGCCAAAGTTCGAACGCCAATGACGAAAGTAATACCTATCAAGTAGGGCATTCCAATCAACTCGGGTCCTTTTATGGGCCGGTCACTTCCGCGACTTCGGGCGCGAACGGCACGACACTTCTCACGGTCACTGGGCCTTCCTGCAATAGTGGAGGAAGTAATGGATGCTCGCAGCTTGCCTACGATTCAGCACAGTTCCCTGTCAGCGGATGGATGTTCGACTCTTCGCAAGGCAGCGGCCCCCTGACGATCGGAGCGTTCAACGGCGTGGTAGATGCCGCGCTGGAGTACACGCTTAGCTCTGGTACGGTAACCCCTTCGACAGCCATCGGCACCGTGTCGAGTTGCACCAGCACGCTGCAAGGCCAGATCGGAGTGTACGGAACGCAGACCTGCACGATCACGATGATCTCTGGATCGTTTGCGAGCGGAAAAGTCTTCCACCTCGGTAGCTTCCCTGAAGAGGATGTGATGACTTGCACGAGCTGCTCGGGGTCGTCACAAACGATGACGCTTCAGTCACAGTGGCCGTTCTATGGAGGCGATCTAGTGACCCAAGGCGGTCCGGCCGGAGAGGTTCTGGTTGCGACAGGAGCATCTTTCCCGATTGCGTTTCCGGTAGCTGGTGCGGTGGACTCAACGCACCTATTGTTTGGGAACTGCGTAAAGGGTTATTGTACATCTTTGACCGGCATCATTCAGCCGCCGAACACTTCAACTACAAAGCCCGTCCTGACGCGCGCCAGCAACGTGGTGACAGCTTCGCCGAATCCCTTCAACATTCCAAACCTTACGGCGTTTACGGTGGGAACGGTCATCACGGTTTCGGGATACACCCCTTCGGACTTGAACGGAACCTTTACGGTTGTTTCGAACAGCATGGACAATTTCAACCCCTCAATCACTTGGGCGCAGACGGGAGCCAACGAGACCAGTTCTGTAGAGGGTAATCTTGCTCTGCCATCTCCACAGATCACTCTTTATCCTGCAGCCATGATTTGCGGGACAAACAATGGAACGATAGGAGACGCGAACCTCTGCACGAATCATGCCACATGGACAACCGGAGACACGGCTATAGGAGCATCCGCATCCGAGTTCACAAATGCGGGCCTCAATCTCTATCTGGGGCAAGTTACCGCCTCAAATGGCAGCTACCCATCTTTAGGTATCTTCATAGACGATCAAGGCCCGTCGCAACTCATCCAAGCGATTTCGGTGGAGAACAGCACGAACAATGGCGTGGCTTCTGCGATGATGAACATCAACGGCTCCTACAACTGCATATTCTGCATGAACTACCGACCGGGGAACAACGGAACACTGCTTTATGTGCAGGGCAATGAGCCGGTGTCGTCGAATGCGAAACCTTATTATATTTTCCAAGACGATGGCTCTTCTGGCGGAAAGTTGGAATTCAACCCATACAACAGCCAGTTCACGTTCAGCGGGGCGATTGTAGACCCGCAGGGCGTCGTAGCAACAAGCATAGCGAGCCAATTTGCAACCGGAACGACGATCAACGGAATCCTACCATGCTTGCAGAATGGAACAGATTGCCCTTCGACCAAGGGATTTCTTAGCGGTCTGTCGGCTGGGACTGCTTCCATCTCGACGACCGCAGCCTGCACTCCTTCCGCTACCTGCGTTTACAAGCTGACGAATTGCGGGCCTAGTGGGACGATTGGGGTTCTCACTGTGGGAGCGGTGACGGTTGGCTCCTCTTTTGTTATAAATTCGATGACCAGTTCCGACACGGAAGCGGCAGACGGCAGTGCAGTATGTTGGGAAATAAACTAGGTGAAGACGATGAAAGCATTAATGATTGTTTTTCTATGGCTCGTGGCATCTGTTGCTTATGGGCAGTCAACAAGCATCACAGCCACGATCACCGACACGGATGGGCAAACATGGAACAATGGAACGGTCACCGCTACCTTTGTTCCTGGCCCACCGAATGCCTATCGCTGGCCGGGTGGTGCAATCCCGCTTACCATTGCCGGAACCATGAATGGCTCGGGAACATTGACGCTTTCCTTACCTGATAATTCGACGATTACCCCAGTTGGGTCGCAGTGGAGATTCACGCTTTGCCCGAATGCTAGCGCTGGATGCGTCTCTACGGCTATCGCGGTGTCAGGATCATCGGAGAACCTAAGTTCGCAGCTTAGTTCTATTGCGAGAGGCCCGAGATTTCCAGCTACGGCATGGTCGTATGGCTATCTTGATGTCGAAGTAACCCCGACGCCGGCTAACGGAGCGATGTACTGGAATGTCACGAATCAAATAACCCGTCAATGGAACGGAACCGCATGGCAGGACTTGAGCGGCGGTGGAGGTACTGGAACGGTTACCAGCGTCTCAGGATTGACGCCCTTGTTTTCGGTAGCGGATGCTACCACTACGCCTACCTTTGCGCTATCTACCGCGGCGGCTGACACCGTGTTTGGCAATTGCGCTACCTCCACTGCGACTCCGAGTTATTGCACGATTACTTCCAACATGCTTCCAGAAGCCACTACCAACACGCCAGGAATTGTGACGGTTACAGGCCCATTCAGTTATGTTCCTACCGTAACAAACAGCGGATTCGGCATAGGCGAAGTGACTACCTATAGCGGCACTGGCGGGGGTTTGACTGCGACGGGAATCTATCTTCCAGCAAGCATTATCCCTTCCGGGGGAACGAACTTTCTTCAGATCAATTCTTTGGGAGATATTGAAGGCATCGCGGGGATCAATGCGGCGTGCGCAGGACCTCAATGCTTTACGCAGCAAATCAATTTCGCTCCATGCTCTACGCTGACAACACTCTCGGCTGCTATCACAAATTCTCAAACCACTGGGATTACGGTAGCCAGCACTGCATGTTTGCCAATAACGGCTGGAGTGATCGGAGTCAGCTCTAACAGTCCTATCGAGTATATTGCATACACCTCAATTGTGAGCGATGTACTACAAGGAGTGACAAGAGGTTTTTGGGGATCACCTGCGCAGGCATTCACTAGTGGAGCGGCTGTAGTGCTAGCGCAGCAGGTATATTCGTTATCTGCAAGCACGCCACCCAGTTTTGTTGAGTGGCAGAGCGGCGCTATTTGGTACAACCCACCTGCTGGAGGCATTTGCTCTGCTTGCATGACAACAACGCAAACATATTTTGGGAAGCAAGGACAATTTACGGCCGGAATTCAGGTTACGGGAGCAGTCAGCGTGATTAGCCTTTCTTCATCAGTTATATATAGCGGTGCTTTGGATGTTTCCAATCCTGGAATAGGATCAAGCTGCGGAACGACTGGGCAGATTTTTACTACAAATCCCGCAACCTATTCCTGGTTCCTTGGAGTAGCCAATGATTTTTGCTCAACGCCTGCTTCTTCTGTTTTCGGTATCGTCTCAGGGCCGACGCCTGGAACACTACCAAGTTCTGGGCAATGGGGATTTTTTATTACCCCTCTCACCTATAACGTAGTGACACAGGGGAGTTTTAATTCCGCAGCTCCGCAAACTACAGCGAACTGTGCAACGTCCGGCACGGCTGTTTTCTCCCAGCCACTTCAGGGAGCCAGCGCCAAAGAGGTATACGTAACCTTGAATGCTTGTGTTGGAACCGCCAGCTATACATTCCCCACCGCTTACACTGTCGCCCCATCAACATTCGGATCGGCTGCTTTGACGGCTTTGGCGACCAGCATCTCGACGACGGCAGTAACGGTAACGGCGGCATCGGCTACAACGGGAACCTTTGGACTTATGGCATATTGATAACATCTAAATCATAGGAGTACAGATGGGGCCATCGCTAGGCGTAACGGAGGATCGAGTGAAAGTCCTTCTTAATCAAGGATTCGCAGAGTACGAGCGTGAGGTGGGAAGTCCTCGCCATCGGGAGAACATCAAAAAGCTCGACTACCTGAGTGCCGTGTGGGAGCAGATGAAGGGCGCATTACTCTTCGGGAAGCTCATCGCTGGATTCATCGCATTTTTGTGCATGGCCATCCTAGCTCTGCTATCCTATTTGGCAACACACCGGCAGCAATCGATGTTGAGCACGAAATCTCCCACTACCTTCGCCCAAACTTTGCACTCAGACTTGTACTAAAAGGAGCACCATATGAGCACGACACCAGGAACACCGAATGGCCCTGAAGGCGGAAAGCCAGCCAACCCACTCGATGGCCCTCCCACACGCCCAACGCCGGCGGATGAAGTGGCATGAACTACGGCCCAAAAGGTCTAGCGCTCACAAAGAGTTTCGAGGGTTGCAGTCTGGATGCCTATCAGGACGCGACAGGAGTCTGGACGCTCGGCTACGGCCATACAGGTCCAGATGTGACGGAAGGCTTAGTCTGGACGCAGGAACAGGCAGATGCGGCCCTAGTAGCGGATACGCAATGGGCAAATGCTGTCGTCAACACGCTGGTAACCTCGCAGGTAAATCAGAATCAGCATGATGCCTTGGTTGACTTCGTATACAACTGCGGCTCTGGTAACTTCCGTGGCTCTACCCTCCTGACGCTGGTGAACCTTGGTCGCTTCCAGCAAGCCGCCGAGCAATTCCAGCTTTGGGTGCACGCTGGGGGTGAGGTTATTCCAGGCCTGATACGACGCAGGACAGCCGAGGCCGCTCTCTTTCTGGAGGCAATATGACCACGCCATTCACCTCGATCCTGATTAGCTTTTTCACGGAGCTGATTCGCAATATGGTTGGATTCTTCCTGATCGGCACCGGCGTGGGAATCATCTGCCTCGGCGCTCACTGGCACATGGACGTGCTGGTAAACGTCGGGACAGCTACCCTCATCCCAGCCGCCATGCTCGCCTTACAGAGCAAGCGCACGCCTGAAGGGAATACGACTACCACTTCTGTCACGGTTCCTCCCCCAGCTGTGGCCGATCCGAGTACAATTGTCCCAAAGCAGTAACCGCACGACCAAATTCATCATCGGAGATCCCAATGGCAACCGCACCCGTAACGCCCGCACCTACCGAGACAGGCCTCCAGAAGTTTGAGAGTATCCTCACTGGCATTAACGCCTTCTTCCTGAAGGCGGTCAACGCCGAGATTAATATTGGGACAGCGGAAAAGCCGTTGATCGACCAGTTCCTCCCGACTCAATTCTCCAGCGCAATCGACACCGCAAACGCCGTGGCGCTCAACACCTTTCTCCAGGTAGAAGCGCAGGAGCAGGCTCTAGCTGGTTCATCGAGTTCGTATGCCTCGAAGGTTGCCCAGGTCCTCGCTTGGCAGGGCGGAGCGATCGCAAAGGTCTTGGCTTCGGCTGGCCTTGAGTCGGGGCAAACCGCGCTGACTGCGCTGGTCACCGGAGCAACGAGCTTCACTCAGATCAACAAGGTCACCACTCTCGCTGCAACGCCGTCGGTAGCACCTGAAGCGTAATGGCCAAGCACATTGATTCTGTCGCTACGTCTGGACTCCCCCTCGTCACCAAGGATGCGTTTTATGACGCTATCCAAGGTGGCGACTTGGTTTTCTGTTGGGGAAGCGAAGCTATCAGCAAGGCCATTGAAGGCGTGTCGGGAGGTCCGTCTCACGTTCTAATGGTCTGGACCCCATGGGCGAACGCTCCATGGCTAACTCTTGAATCCACCTTCCCCAGCAAGACCGTACAATCCGCATCCGGCGTCCACATCGGCCTATTCCAAGACTACATGGATCAATACACCGGAGATATGGTGCTTTGCCGACGCGAGGGGTTGACTCCCTCGAACATCGTCGCAGAACTAAACGCTGGCTTCATGCTGCTGGACGACAACTACAACTGGAGGACGGAAGTTTCCATAGCCGCACGCAAACTCTTGCCGTTCCTGCCTCCCGTGGAAATCTCTAACGAGATGTATTGCTCTGGCTTGCAGGAAGTAATAGGTAAGTCCAGCCCTATCCCATTCCAGGTCTACCCGCCTAACCCAAACACGCCCGAGCAGGACTTCACCGATCCGAGTGTGACAGCGATCTGCGGCATCCTACAAGCACAGTTAAAGTAGCTTGTAGGATGCCACCACGCTCAAGCTAGGCTCGGCTATTGACGCCCTAAGGCCGGTAGAAACCGACACGGACACGCTGGTGAAGGATTTCGATACCAAGGTGACGAGTCCAGACGTGGATAGGGCGCTGAAGGGGATGGCGGACGACACTCAGGAGCTGGCGCTGACCGAGGCTCAGATCACCGCCATAGCGACCGATATCCATAAAGAGGCGGATTCAGTGACGAAGCCCGCTCCCTGGTACCGGAAGATCCTCAACTACGGGAACATGGGCGTAAACATCGCTTGCTTGGCTACTCATTCTTGCCCTTTTTAGGGGATTTATATACATGACTACCTTGCAATCTTTGAGTTCTCAAAAACCTCGTCAGTGCGTTGACGCCATTCTTTTCGAGGGAATGAACGGGCATAGAGGAACGCGATCAGTTCTAGCTGTCCGAAACCTCCCCGGCAAGCATCAGTTATCAATGCCTCTTGCGGTCTGAACACCTCGCAGTAGACTTCGTAAGCTGCAAGGTGAACCTCCCACGGAATATAACTCCCGCCGGTTCTTCCAAGTTGGGCTGGAGCACGTCTTTTAGCTTCGTTTTCTGGCATCATCTCCCTCCGAGGGAGTCAAGTATGTAATTCCCCAGGCAAGCATATTCTTTCAATCCAAGGTCTGCCACTTCGCAATCTTCATCAGTGGGGTCGCATGGTGGCAGTCTCGGTCTCTCCACATCTGCGATCAGTTGGTTGCGGGGTGCTGGGTCAGTCATTGGGGTTCTCCTGTTCCGCCTGAATAGTACTGAATTTCGACACCAATCCACTTGGCGATGTCGAGAACGAATAGCTTCCAGTATGGGCATCGTAGGACTACTTTGATCCACACGCGGTTGTCGATCTTAGGTGCTGGGTCATTTGCCATGGGTGTCCTCCTCGGGTTCACACTTACTGCAAACTACGCCGTTGAGCATAAGAGCAATCTCAGACTCTTTCAGCTTGGCGAGCACAGCCTGAGAAACCTCTTCGCGACTGCGCACAGAACCATCAGGATTCTTATTGAAGGGGCTTATCGTCATCGACTCGCGCACAACCCTTGTTAGTTTCCGACGACAAATACGGCAGTAAGTCTTGCGCGGACCCCCATAGCTAATCTCGTCGAAGTTAATTCTCATTCCGCCGCTCCCCTCAGCGCCTTCAGTTCAGCCTCCAAATCGGCTACCTTTATCAAAGATTCCCCATACGCCGAGCACAAATCTTTTCCCTTGCGCTCGAACTCGTCGCGCTCCTTCTCCAGCGCAAAGCATTTCTGCTGCCAGTACGAGGCCTCCAGATACATCCTCAGATGGTTGTCGGGGTGAAGATCGTCCAAAACGTAGTCCTTCATACCTTCGATGCGTACGAGGAACTGCACCTTGCCGTCAACCAACCGTGCTGCCTTGATGTCCTGGCGGCTGGTGATGGCGATGGGGGTCCAGCCGTCTGCGGCTTGGGTCGGCACCTCAAGTTCGCGGATACGGCCCTCTAGATAGTCCATGTAGGCTTCGGCGTTCTCGGTATAGTCGGACGTCACCTTGATGCCATACTGGACCGTCTTCACGCGCTTGCCAGTCACCCACGCCTGTAAACGTTCAGGCCGCTTCGGGGCTGCGACTTGGGATGCCACAGGAGCCGCCCGCCTGTTCTCGGGGCATGGGATGTTGGAGTGTTCGCATTTAGGGCAAGTGTGGGCACGGCCCAACGTGTAGGCGGTTGGGGAAAGCGGCTTCGGCTCCTCGCTCCCTGCTGCTCTTGGCTTGTTTGTCAATGTATTTCACCTTCTCCCTCCATGCCACGGTTTTCCATCCGCAACATTAAGACTGAAAACTATAATCAAGAACGATATCCACCACAGGATAATCAATAAAATCCAGCCAAAAGACCATTGCCCATCGGGGAATTGACTTAATAACCATGATTTCCAGTGGACCGCTAAAACTGAAAAGTAAACCTGCTTCACTTCATCCTCCTCGGTTCAACCTTGTGCCAGTAAACCTTCCGCCTAGACTACCGCCAGTAAATCATCAAGAGGATCGCCGCGATGATAGCCAGGAAAAGAACGCCATCAACCCGTCTGCGATGCTTCCAGCGGTCGTATTCTTTCATTTCGTGCTTGTAGTCGCGCATTTCAGTCTCCCTGATACCTTCCTGCCGGTTCCCACGCCTGGGCCTCACGCTCCCTTGCTGCAACCTCTTCCATGCTGGGAATCAGTGAGCAACGGTTGGGATAGCACATCGCAGCCGCTACAGCCATCTGATGAATCATGTGGGTGAAGCGTTCGTTGACGCCCAAGCCGATAGCCGCAGGGTTGTAGCGGTATGGCGTGTAGGATGGCCTAGCAAGGTAGGCATCCAGCGTCATTACCTGTGGTGGGTTACCAAAACTTACTCCAGACCTCATCACTTTCATCCCTTCGCCGTAACCGCCAGAGCCCATTGGATGGCACTGGACTTGGTGATAAGATTCTCAGGGATATTCGCCTTCCGCATGATAGCCTTGATTGCGTCGATGTTCTTGATATCGTTCTTGTTGAGCCGGATGTTCGTTTGCTTGGTATCGATTGCCATATAGCTATTTATAGCGATTGTATAGAATGTTGTCAAGAACTATTTGCTTGGAACCACTTTAGGGCAATGCCTATCATGGTGACACCTTGCACACAACCAGATATGCCGCTGGTTGTTGCTCTCCAACCACCCGAAGCGGCGCTTGCTGTGCTTATGGTGGAGATGCCCAAGTTCCAAAGGCAACCACCGTCCGCAGTCCTCACATATCCCTCCAGCGCGGTCATGGCAAGCGATACGGGCTTCCTGCTTCTCTTGCTTGCTGGGCTCGCCACGGCGAAGGTTAGAGCGTGGGCGGATCATTGCAAAGCTGCCTTCACATCCTCAAGCGACCGAGCCACAATGTAGGTATGGCCCTCAGCTTCAACTTCACCTTGGAACACTTTTTGCATCTCGGATTGCTTGCCTTTGGGGGTCTTGCACTCGATCCAGAGAATAGGTTCTAAGAACCAATCATCTGACCCAGAACGACGCTTGATCTTTGGAAATGCTAGGATGTCCGCACAGCCTGGACGCCCATACCGATGAAACCGCGTGCGCCCCTTGTACTCGCTCACCACGGCCCCCGTATTGATCCTCATAGCCCAGATGCGCTCTGCCGCCAGGTAATCTAGAATCTGCTTCAGTAAAGCTCCTTCAGGTGTCATAGCGCCTTCTTTCTCTCGTACGGTCGAACCTGAAACTTCAGCGAAGTATCCCGGTATTTGCTGTCGTAGACGCTCACCCAAGGCCCTCGCTCTGTCTTCCAGCGTTCGGCGTGCATGGAGGATAGATGGCTACAGATCGGAAGAGCGTCGTGTAGGGAAAGAGTGTAGATCTC
>OBLV0100000290.1_pt1 | contig 15943 bp, 13 predicted proteins | sample 1520071 | NCBI WGS metagenome assembly OBLV01 (sample SAMEA3888446, study PRJEB22518) | metagenome | reverse complement strand
CCACCGAGATCTACACTCTTTCCCTACACGACGCTCTTCCGATCTCACTCAAGAAGTCCTCGCCCTCGCTGGCCAAGGCGATTGACGACGCAGACGTGACGCCGGGCGATCTGGCCAAGGCCCACGACCGGGCCACTCCTGACAATCCCCCCAGCGAGCCCTCGTAGCCACAGCGGCTCTCCCGCGCCTCGAAGCCGAGGCGCGCCGGATCCGGTGGCCGCAACCCAACGCTGAAGGCGCCGAGTTCCACGGCGGGGCCGCCCCACCGGCTGGGGAGGCTCTGTGGTGGAACTCGGCGCATGGCTGCTTGCGTGCCTGCCGGAGTTGGCTGGTAGCAGAGAGCTAGTAGTTGTGCTGAGGTTAGCCTAAGTTTACTCTCTTTCAGGTGAGACCGAGCCTGGCAAATGACCTCCCGTGATCGCCTTTCCGGCGTATTGCGGGTTCAGGTTCCCCGGGCATCCCTCACCCGGGGGTCGGTCTCCCGGGCCGGAGCCAGTTCGTCAGCCGGCATCGGCCCGGCCAGTCCGAAAGCCCACCGGGCCGGCGCGCACCACCTTGGTCCTGCTCGCGCTGGCGCTGCTGGCCAGCGGCTGCGGTGGGAGTCCAGCCGGCACCTCCCGCGGGCCGGACCAGGCCGACCGGTTGCGGATCGCGGTCGCGCAGGGCGCCGGACCGCTCAACATCTTCGCGGGCGCTCCGGAACCACTGGCGGAGCTGGTCTACGACAAGCTCGTCGCCCCCTCGCCCTACGTGGCCAAGCCCCGGCCGTGGTTGGCCACCGCCGTCCGCCAGGTCGATCCTTCGACCTGGGAGGTGGATCTGCGCCGGGGGGTGCGCTGGCACGATGGGCAACCGTTCACGGCGCGGGATGTGGTCTTCACCTTCCAGTACATGAAGCTGGCCCCCACCGGCCGCTGGACCCACCATGTGACGACCATCCCGACGATCAGCTCGGTCACCGCGACCGGGCCGGACACGGTGCGCTTCACCTGCGGGTTCGCCTGCCCGGAGCTGGGCACCGTGACGCTGGCCGACCTGCCGATCATCCCAGAGCACGTGTGGTCGGCGGTGCCTCCTCAGCAGGCCAAAACGGTTACGGCGCTGCCGGTGGGCACCGGGCCCTACCGCCTGGTCAGCTACAACCCGAGCGCCGGTTACCGCTTCGAGGCCAACCCGGCCTACTTCGCCGGCCGCCCGCGAGTCCGCGAGCTGGTGATGCCGATCGTCGAGGACCCCTCGGCGACGTTCACCGCGCTGGTCTCCGGTGAGATCGACGCTGCCGCGCGGCCACTACCCCCGGAGCTGATCGAGCAGTTCCGCAGTTCGAGCCAGGTCAGCGTGGTCAAGACCGCTCCGCTGCAGTTCCCGGAGCTGCGGATGAACTTCGAGCGCGTCCCGTTCGACCAGCCTGCCTTCCGGCGGGCGATCAGCCGGGCGCTGGACCGGGACCAGCTGTTGCAGACGGTGTTCCTCGGCCAGGGCAGGCCGGCGGTCAAGGGATACCCGCACCCGGACGCGCCGTTCGCCGATCCGTCGCTGTCCACCCCGTACGCGCCCCAGGAGGCCCGCCAGCTGCTCGACCAGGCTGGTTTCCTCGATCGGGACGGCGACGGGATCCGGGAGGGCCCGGACGGCCCGCTGCGCTTCCAGCTGTTCGTCACCGCCAGCCTGCCGATCGACGTCCGCGCCGGTCAGCTGGTGGCCGAGGACCTGCGCAAGGTCGGGATCGGCGTGCAGGTCACCGGCACGGACGCGGCCACGGTGGCCAACCTGTTCACCACTCGCGAATTCGACCTGGCGATCAGCACGATCACCGCGCACGGCGTTGCCGACCCCGACCAGTTCGTCATGTCCCACCTGTCGGGCTACCTGTGGCGAGCCGGGCTCCCCTACCCCGAGTTCGACGCCTTGTTCAGCAAATGGAAGGCGGCCACCACGAATGCCGGCCGCGCCGCGGTGCTGCAGGAGATGCAGGTGCTGTTGAACCGGCAGCCGACCTCGATCCCGCTGTACTACCCCGACGAGTACTGGGCCTACCGCAGCGCCGGCTACGGCGGGTGGGTCGAGTCGCCGGGCTACGGCATCGTGCACAAGTGGTCGCTGTTGCCGGCTGAAGTCGCCCGCGCCGCCGATGCTGTGGTGCTGAGGCGGTAATGCTCCCGCTGCGGAGGGTCGCTCGGCGCGTGGGCCAGTACGCGCTGGTGTTGTGGGTCGCAGCGACGATCAACTTCGCGCTGCCCTACCTGGCGACAGGTGACCCCGTCGGCTACCTCTATGCCGGTCCGACCCAGGATCTCACCCCGGCCCAGGTGGCGCAGATCCGTGCCGGGTACGGGCTGGACCGCCTCGAGCAGTACGCCGGATTCTGGACCGGGTTGCTGCATGGTGATCTCGGGATGTCCGTCGCGCGCAACCGGCCGGTGGTGGACCTGCTGGGGCAGCGGCTGCCGTGGACCCTGCTGCTGGTCGGGTTCGGGGTGCTCGGCGGCGCGGTGATCGGCCTCGGGCTCGGGGCCCTCGCTGCGTGGTGGCGGGGCCGCCGGCGGGAACCGATCCTGGTGGCCGGCGTGCTGGCGGTCGACTCCATGCCGGGGTTCTGGATCGGCATGATCCTGATCTCGATCTTCGCGGTCCAGCTCGGCTGGTTCCCCTCCTTCGGCGCCACCGAGATCACCGCGGAGGGGGTGGGCGCGCTCGGCGAGGTGCTGCGCCGGCTCGTGCTGCCGGCGCTCACCGTCGCGCTGGCAGTTCTCGGCTCGATCTTCCTGCTGGCGCGGGGGTCGATGCTCACCGTGCTCGGCGAGCCGTTCATCCGGCTGGCCCGGGCCAAGGGCCTGCCCGAGCGCCGGGTGGTGCTGCATCACGTGCTGCGTCCCGCGCTGCTGCCGGTGTTCACCAATGTGACGGTGGTGGCGGGCGCGCTGTTCTCGAACGCGGTCGTGATCGAGACCGTGTTCGCCTACCCGGGGCTGGGCCGGCTGATCTACGAGGCGGTACTCGCCCGGGACTACCCGCTGCTGCAGGGGGCGTTTCTGCTGGTCACTGTCGTCGTGGTGGTGCTGAACCTGCTCGCCGATCTGGCCTACCCGCTGCTGGACCCCCGGGTGCGCCATGAGGTACCGGTGGCGGCCGGGGCGCCTACCGGGGAGGTGCCCCGGTGACTGCCACTGCCCGCACCGGTGGGGGCCTGCTCGCGTTGCTGTTGCTGACCGCGCTCGCCGCGCCGCAGCTCGCACCCTACGACCCGGACGCGCGCAGCGGCGCCCCATTCGCCCGCCCGTCGGCCGCGCACCTGCTCGGCACCAACGACGTCGGGCACGACCTGCTCTCCGAGCTGATCTACGGCGCGCGCATCTCGTTGCTGGTCGGCGTGGTCGCCGCGCTGGCAGCGACGGTCGTCGGCCTGGGCGTCGGGTTGCTGGCCGGGTATGCCCGCGGCTGGCTGGACCAGATGCTGATGCGCCTGGTCGACGTGGTGCTCGCGCTCCCGGTGCTTCCGCTGACGATCGTGATCGGGGTGTTCCTCGGCGCCGGGTTGGGCAGCCAGATACTGGTGATCGCAGCGGTGATCTGGGCCCCGATGGCGCGGGAGCTGCGCTCCCAGGTGCTGTCGCTGCGTGAACGAGACCACATCCAGGCTTTGCGGGCGATGGGCGCCGGCACCGGTTACGTGCTGGCGCGCCACATCGTCCCGGCGGTGGTGCCGCTGGTCGCTCCCCAGTTCGTGATCGCGACCAGGACCGCGATCCTGCTCGAATCGTCGCTGGCCTTCCTGGGTCTGGGCGACGTGACCGCCAAGAGCTGGGGCACGATGCTGTCACTCGCGCACTCCCGCAGCGCGTTCCTGACCGATGCCTGGCTGTGGTGGGTGATCCCACCCGGCCTGGCGATCGCGGTGACGGTGCTGGCCTTCGCGTTGCTCGGGTACGCCTTCGAGGACCGGGCCCGCCCGGTGCTGCGCGACCCCCGGCCGGGCCGGCAATCAGACAACCACCCGGTGGTGCCTGCCATGGCGGTGGTGCCCAGCGACGCCGGTGCGCTGGCGATCGTCGATCTCACCGTCGGCTACGGTCACGGCGCGAACCGGGTACTTGCCGCGGAGCGGGTGAGCTTGTCCGTGGCCGCCGGCGAGGTACTCGGGCTGGTCGGGGAGTCCGGTAGCGGCAAATCCACGCTCGCCGCGGCGGCCTGTGGCTTGCTGCCGGCCGCCGCGGTCGTCCAGTGCGGCCAGGTGCTGGTGTGCGGGCACGACCTGGCCGCACTGAGCCCCCGCGAGCTCCGGGCCCTGCGCGGTGATCGGGTGGCGCTCATCCCCCAGGAGGCGATGAGCGCACTCAACCCGGTCCTGACCGTCGGGGACCAGATCGTCGAGGCCGTCACCACTCACCGGACGGTGAACGCGGGCCGGGCGCAGGTGCGCGTCGCGGAGCTGCTGGCGCTGGTCGGGCTCGACCCGCGATGCCGTCGCGACTACCCGCACCAGCTCTCCGGTGGGATGCGCCAGCGAGCCGTCATCGCCATCGCGCTGGCCAACGACCCGGCGCTGGTGATCGCAGACGAGCCGACCAGCGGGGTGGACGTGCTGGCGCAGGCTGACGTGCTCGAGCTGCTCGACGCGCTCCGCCGGCACCTGGGTCTCGCGCTGATCGTGGTGTCCCACGATCTGCCGGTCATCGCGCGCCTCGCCGACACCATCGCTGTCATGCGCACGGGCCGGCTGGTCGAGCTCGGCCCGCGAGAGCAGATCATCACTGCGCCCCAACACCCGTACACCCGGCAGCTGCTGGACGCCACACTCCAGCTGCACCTGCCCGCGCCGCTGGGAAGCGCCCGATGACCCGGCTGCTGAGCGTGGACGGGCTCACCGTCAGTTTCCGCAGACGCGGCGCGGCGACCCGGCTCGTCGCGTGCCGGGCTGTCAGCTTCCATGTCGATGCCGGCGAGACGGTCGGGCTGGTCGGGGGCTCGGGCGCCGGGAAGTCGACCGTCGCCCGCGCCGTGGTCGGCCTGGTCCGCCCCGACACCGGCCGGATCACCATCGACGGTATCCCTCCCGACATGGAGACATCTCGGGGTATCAGATCCCTGTTTCACCCCCAGATGTCTCCATGTCGGGGACGGGTTCAGTTGGTGTTTCAGGATCCTTACAGTTCGCTGCCGCCTACGCTGACGGTGGCGGCTATCGTCGGTGAGCCGCTGGTGATCCACCGGCTGGTCGCTCGGGACCAGCGCGCGGCGACCGTGGCCGATGTATTGAGCGCCGTGCATCTGACACCGGTGAGCCGCTACCTGCAGCGCTACCCGCACCAGCTCTCCGGTGGGGAACGCCAGCGGGTCGCGATGGCGCGGGCGCTGGTGACCCACCCCCGGCTGATCCTCGCCGACGAGCCGACCCAGATGCTCGACAGCTCGCTGCGCGCCGAGCTGGCAGGCCTGCTGGACGAGCTGCGCGTGCAGCGGGCCGTCTCCGTGCTGCACATCACCCATGACCTGGCTCTCGCGCAGCGATCGTGTGACCGGCTTGTTGTGATGCGGGAGGGCCGGATCGTGGAGCAGGGTCCCACCGGCTCGGTGCTTTCCCGGCCCGAGCACCCCTATACCGCCGCGCTGCTGGATGCCGCGCGGAAACTCTCCATCCCCCGAGGAGGCGTACATGATCGCCACCCCAGCCCCGAACCAGCCAGCCCCGAACAGGGCCGCCGTGCTGGACATGGACACCCGGAACCCGGAGGGAGATGACTGGTCCGGCCGGGTCGACCGGCTCGACTGCTACACCTTCGACTCCACCGACCTGGCCCGGTACGCGGCACTGATCATCACACCGAACGTCGACCAGGAGCACCTCGCCCGCCGGCAACGCCTGATCCGGGACTATCTTGACAGCGGTGGCGTGGTGATCTTCGGCGGGCACCTGCACCGGGACTGGTTGCCCGGGGCATCGGAGTTCGTCCCGCTGGTGAACCGGTCGGTGGCCGGTTACCGGGTCGCGGAGGTCGCAGACCATCCGATCTTCTCCAGCAAGCCCGATGATCTGACCTTACGGAACGGGGTCGCCGGGTTCTTCGCCCGCGGGCACCACCCGGTACCGGCCGGTGCTGAGGTACTCACCCGGCTCGCCGGCGGTGAGCCCTCTACCTACCTGGACCGGGTATCGACCGCCGGCACCATCGTCGTCCAGGCGACCAGTGACCTGCTGAGTTACTGCGGGGATGCGCTGCTGGACTGGATCGCCGAGGAGTCCGCCCAGCGCCGCGCGCAGGCCAGGCACTCCTCGCGCGGGCTGGCCGCCGTCTACGGTGGCTCTGCCCAGCAGTACCGGACCCTCACCGAGCCGAAGTACGCCCGACACCTCGCCGGTGGGGTGATCTACCTCCCCGACCTGGCCGACACCGATCTGACGGCCTACCGCGGGCTGCTCATCCCGGAGCGCCTGCATCGAGGCCTGCTCAACCGCGCCACCGATCGGATCCTCGAGCTCCTCGACGCCGGTGGCACGGTGATCGTCTTCAGCGGCGGCGAGCCGATGCCGGGTTTCCTGCCGGTGCGCTGGCAGCACCGGCCGACCAACTACTGGTGGTGGCTGGAAGCGGGCGCCGACCTCGGCGTTCGCCTCGGCGAGGAGCAGCATCCGCTATTCGAACGGCTCACGCTGGCGGACTGCACCTGGCATTACCACGGGGTGCTCGAAGCACCCGCGGGATCGCAGGTACTCGTGAAGCTGGTGACCGGCGAAGCCCTGCTCTACGTCGACCAGGTTTCCACCGCGGGCACGCTCGTCGTGTCCACGCTGGATCCGATCAGCCACTACGGCGGCTACTTCATGCCGGCCACCGGACGTTTCCTCGACGGCTTTCTCCCCTGGATCGCCGAGGCATCCCGGCCACTCACCGCCAGGCGGCTGTGGTCGTACCACTGAACAAGGAAACCCGGTGTTCATCGATTCGTCTCGCCCGACGACCGTGTGAGCCACCTCTCGTTCAGTCGCAGAAGGCTATTTCTCGCGGTTCGCGAGCCGGTGCGGTTTTTCAGTAACAGTCAACTCCGTATCGGCGACATCGGTGTTATCTTCGATGTTCTTTTATGTCGAGCTTCACCCGCCGGTCCCCGAGGAGAAAGTGATGCTTGAGCCGGACCACGTGGCGTCCGACTTACCGGACCTGGATAGGGCGGGGGATCCGAGGGGTGGGGCAGTCGCCTGGGCGCTCCTGGCTGTGGGTGTGGCGCTGACTATCGGGATTGTTCTGGTGATGATCTGGATATGGTGAAAACGGGCTAGCAAGAATGCGGCTGAATGGACTCCTGGACCGGCCGTTCAGTGGTGCGGCGGTTTAGTGACACAGCGGCAGGTCCGAATGATCTGCTGTTGTGTCGGGGGTCGCACCAGCCTCAGATCATCCACGTTGCCATGAGAAGCATCGCCGCCATCACCACCGTGCACACCACTAACAGTGCCCAGGCGACGGCGCCGCCGCGCGGATCTCCCACTCGATCCAGATCCGGCAAGTCAGGCAAGTCATACGTCATGCGCTCCTGGTCAATCATCACTCCTCCTTCACGGTCTCCCCAAGGGAATCGGATGAGGACCGCTCGTTCGCAGAAGGTGTACCCGCCGCTGACGTGGCGTCGACTATCTCGGCTAGTGGACGCATCGGCAAGAGATCTTCCTGATCATCACACGCTCGGGGGTCCCTGTGTCCGGTGGTCGAATTGCCCGAAACAGGACAAATCACGTAACGTATTCCTAAGGTTACTCTCAGTGTCGAAAATCGGGCGGTGGTACGGGTGGCGCAATTCGACCCGATCAGGTGCGGCGCAGCGGACCTCAGGGCCTTTGACTAGGCACAAGCTCCGGTAAGCGCGCCGACCGTGCACCCGAACGATGCGCGGCCGGTGGGGCGCCGCTGGTTGTCGGGGTTGGTTTCGGGGTGGGGTTCCGCGAACGGCCCAGAGGTCGGCGCAGAACTACGTACACCCCCAGAAGAGTGATCCTTGGGCAAGTTTTTAACCTGTGGCTAACCAAGTGCGGGTCGGGCGGTAACCAGGCACTGCGTAGCGTTCCTGGCATGACCCCGCGACTCACCCCAGCGTCCGGCCGTGAAGACCATGGTTTTCCCCAGGGTCTCTCGCAGCCGCCGGCTGGCAGCTACGGTGCGCTTGCCTCGGAGTTCGGCAGCGATGTGGGTGTTCGGTGGGGCGAGTCAGACCCGGCCCGCATGCTCTCCGGTGTACTGATGCTGGTGATGGTCACGGTCATCACGGGGTTGGCGCTCGCGTGGTGGCTGGCCTGACGATCCGAACCTCTACTGGCCTTCCCCTTCCCAAGCTCAACAGCAGTGCCGCTAGCGCGCCAAACTGGACAGCATTGCTGTTGAGCTTGGGCTCCCTAACCTGGTAGGGACGCCGATCCCGCTCAGGTGGCCAGCGGTGATGCCGCGCCTTCGGCCTTGGTACTGCCCGGGCGGCCCTTGGCGGCCAGCGGCGCGGCGATGTCTTCCAGGGACTGGCCCTCGGCCGCGACTCCCAAGAAGGCCGCGACGAGCCCACCAGCGATCATCACCAGTGCACCGAGCAGGTAGCCGAGGAACAGCTTGCCTGGTTGACTGCCGTCGCCGATGAGCGCGCCGTAGATGAACGGGCCGAGGGCCCCGAAGCACGTCGCGATGGAGAAGAAGACCGCGATCGCTTTGGCCCGCACCTCCAGCGGGAAGATTTCGCTCACCGTGAGGTAGGCGGCACTGGCCCCGGGTGAGGCGAAGAAGAAGATCACACACCAGCAGATCGTCTGGGTCGTCGCGGTCAGCAGTCCTGCGTTGAACAGGAAGGCGCTGGCGCCGAGCAGGATTCCGGACGTGATGTACGTGCCGGCGATCATGGTCTTTCGGCCGAGGGTGTCGAACAGGTGACCCAGGATCAGCGGACCGGCCAGGTTTCCAGCGGCGAACGCGATGATGTAGAGCGGTACCGAGGTCGCCGGGACACCGAAGAACTTGCCCAGCACCAGGGTCGAGGTGAAATAGATCGCGTTGTAGAGAAATGACTGGCTGATCATCAGTGACGCACCGAGCACAGCGCGGCCCGGATACTCCCGGAACAGCACCCGGGTAAGGGCGAGATAACCGATCTGGTCCGTCGGCTGCAGGTCGATCGTCTTGTTCTGGTCCACCGGCGGCAGGGTCTTGCCCGACTGGGCTACTTCGTGCTCGATGAAGGCGATGGAGGCCTCCGCGGCCTGTTCGCGGCCGTTCATGATCTGCCAGCGAGGGCTTTCGGGCAGGTTGCGACGTACCAGCAGGATCACCAGTCCCAGCACCGGACCGAGGAGGAAGCCGATCCGCCAGCCGATGCTGGGGCTCATCACGTTCAGCAGGATGAACGTGCCGAGCGTGCCGAGAATCGCACCGCCCCAGTAGGTGCCGTTGACCGCGATGTCGACCCGCCCGCGGTAGCGGGCCGGGATCAGCTCGTCGATCGCCGAGTTGATCGCTGCGTACTCACCGCCGATGCCGGTGCCGGCGATGAAGCGGGTGATATAGAGGAATACCACCCAGCCGGTACCGGATCCCAGGGTCAGCGCGGTCAGGCCGCTGCCGAGCAGGTAGACGCCCAGGGTGAGCATGAACAGGTTGCGTCGGCCCAGCTTGTCCGACATCCGGCCGAATACCAGCGCACCCACGACCTCGCCGACCAGGTACACGGTGGCGATGAGCCCGACCTCGGTGGAGGACAGGTTGAGCGTCTCCGGCTGGCTCAGCAACTCCCCGACCGAGGTCGCGACCGTGATCTCCAGGCCGTCGAGGATCCACGCCACGCCGAGCGCGATCACCAGCCGGGTGTGGAACGGCGACCAGGGCAGCCGGTCGATCCGGGCCGGGATCAGGCTGCGCACCGAACCCGAGGCCGTCTCACGCGCTGTCGTCATCTCCTACCTCTCCTGGGTCTGGTGGGCACACCGGGGTACCCCAGTTGAGCCAGTCCGGTGGCGCAGGTCAACCACCAGTTCGCGCGATCGTGCCCAGTTCGGCACCGACCGGTGAACGCTCTTGCTCTTGTCAACGGCGGCGCGGAATGCTTGACACGGAGAGATACTTGTGTGCCGCATGCAGTGAAGGTGGCTCAATGACCAGTTCCCCGCCACTAACCGATGATCTCAGGGTCGTCAGCCGGATCGGTACCGGGTTGGCTCGGCTGATCCGGATCATCGAGCGAGTCAGTGCCCGGGGAGAGGATCTCGACCGCCCGTCCTTCATGCTGCTCCACACCCTGGTCTGCATCGGTTCTGCACGGGTCACCATGCTCGCGGCCGCGGTGCACTCCGACCCGTCCACGGTCAGCCGGCAGGCTGCCCATCTCGTCGAGCTGGGGTTGGTGGAGCGGCGTGCGGATCCCGGTGACGGGCGGGCGTCGCTGCTCGCCATCACCGACGCGGGGAACGCGCTGCTGGTGGCCGCCCGGCAGCGCCGCGACGATCGGATCGCCGCGATCACCGGATCGTGGCGGCCCGAGGAGCGCGCGCAGTTCGCCGACCTGATCGATCGATTCACCGTCGGTTACGAGGAGAACTGGTGCGTCGGCCACCCGGACTCGTCGCGGAGCTGATCGTCCGGATGTGCGCGGTGGGTTGAGCGCGCTGGAGGACCCCGCCTCACGGCGAGTGGCTGCCTGAGGTAGGAACATCAGCGATGTGGACACCTCAGGTAACGGGGGAGCCGACGGTGCCAGAGCCCGGCTTCCAGAGTCGGCCTGCCCCGCGTCCGCCCTCGGGGCGCGGCAAGCGGGTCGTGGTGATCGTCTCGGTGTTGCTGCTCGCGGTGGTCGTCGGGCTCGGTGCTGGGCTCGGCGCCATCATGGTCGCCGATCGGCTGTCCTTGGCCGGTGTGTACGCGCGCAGGATGGCCCCACCGGAGTTCCTGCTGCCCCGCCCGGTGCTACGCCCGGCATCGGTCGATGGCCCGACCCCCACCTCCAGCGGAGTTGCCGCCGTCCTCGACCCGCTGGTAGCCGAGGGTGGGCTGGGGACGCTGTCCGGGCAGGTGATCGATCCGGTGACCGGCGCCGTGCTCTGGGCGCGACACCCCGGTACCGCCCTGATGCCCGGGTCGACCGCCAAGCTGCTCACTTCCGCCGCCGCGCTGCTGGTGCTGGATCACCACGCCCGGTTTCACACCACCGTGCTGGCCGGTGCGGAGCCGGGCACCGTCGTGCTGCGCGGCGGCGGTGACCCGACCCTGTCCGGGGCAGCGCCCGGCGCGCCGACCGGGTACCCGGGAGCCGCCCGGCTGGACGATCTCGTCGATCAGGTGCGGGCAGCGGCGCGCGGCCCGGTCAGCCGAGTTCTGGTCGACGTGAGCCGTTACTCCGGCGACGCGCTGGCACCGGGTTGGTTCCCGGCCGACGTCGCCGCTGGTTACATCGCGCCGATCGAGCCGGTGATGCTCGACGGGGGCCGCGCCGATCCGGCCCAGGACGTCTCGCCGCGGGCAGCGCTGCCGGCGAGCGCGGCGGCAGCCGAGCTGGCCCGCCGGCTGGGTGCCGATCCTGCTGCCGTCGCGCTCGGCACCGCCCCGCCCGGTGCCGCGGTGCTGGGTGACGTGTCCTCCCCGCCGGTGCAGGACCTGATCGCCGCCGCGCTGGAACAATCGGACAACGTGCTGGCGGAGACGTTGGCCCGGGAGGTGGCGCGGGCCACCGGCGCGCCACCCTCGTTCGCCGGTGCCTCCCAGGCGGTGCTCACCGTGCTCCGCAGCCATGGTTTCGACGTCAGCGGCGCCACCATGGTCGATGGCAGCGGGCTCTCCATCAATGACGCCGTCCCGGCGACACTGCTCACTCAGGTGCTGGGCGCGGCGGCCGCTCCGGACAGCATTCATCAGCCATTTCAACAGCAGTCCCCACAGCAGGGCCAGCAGCAGCGAACCACCGCGCTGCGGGCGCTGCTGGTGGGGCTGCCGGTGGCCGGTGGCAGTGGCACGTTGGCCGACCGCTACCAGGGTGCCGCAGCCGCCGGGCGGGGCTGGGTACGAGCCAAGACCGGCACCCTGACCGGTGTCAACAGCTTGGCCGGCACCGTGCTGGACGCCGATGGAAGGGTGCTGGTGTTCGCCCTGCTGTCCAACGGTCCCAATCCCAGCACCGTCCGGCCCCGCCTCGACGCGCTGGCAGCGGGGTTACGGGCCTGCGGTTGCCACTAGAGCGCGTTACCGTCGTAGGCATGGGACATCCTGCGCTCGATACACCTCCGGCACCCCGAATGCGGTCCGCCAGCGCTCCGATCGACTGGGCGGTGGCAGCGGTCACAGCGCAGCGGTTGCTACCGGCCGGACCACCGGTGGCCGCGGAGGAGGCGTCGGCCTCGGTGCGCCAGATGCGGGCGTTGTCCATCACCGCCGAGGAGCATGTGCGGGAACTGACCGGTCTGGACGACGGCCGGCCGCCACGGCCCGCTGAGGTCGTCGACCGGCCCGGCTGGGTCGGAGCGGCGACCGAGGGGCTGAGCCGGCTACTGGCTGACTACCGGATCCCGGAGGGGCGGGCCCGCCGGATGCTGGCCACCACCGCAGGCGTGCAGGTGGGGGTTGCGCTGGCGTTCCTGGCCTCCCGGGTGCTGGGGCAGTATGACCCCTTCGGTGGGCCCTCCGAGGATCCCGGGCGGCTGCTGCTGGTGGCCCCCAACGTGGTCACCGTGGGCAAGAGCCTGGACGTGCCGGCCAGTGAGTTCCAGATGTGGGTGTGCCTGCACGAGGCGACGCACCGGCTGCAGTTCAACGCCGTGCCGTGGTTGCGGGACCATTTCGCCGGCCAGGTGCGGTCCTTCGTCGCTGCCACCGAGGATCCGGACACGATGGCCAAGATGATCAGCCGGCTGCCCACCGCGCTGCGCGGAGCCAAGCGCGGCGAGGCCTCGGACGCCCTGGGTGTGCTCAGCCTGCTCCAGGGGGAGGAGCAGCGAGCGGTGCTGGACCGGCTGCTCGCCCTGGCAACCCTGCTGGAGGGCCACGCGGATCACGTCATGGACGCGGTCGGCCCATCCGTGGTGCCCTCGGTGCGCCAGATCCGCCAGCGTTTCACCGCTCGCCGGCAGGGCGGTGGCCTGGCCGAACGGGTGCTGCGGGTGGTGCTGGGCATCGATGCCAAGTTGCGCCAGTACGCCGAGGGCGCGGCCTTCACCCGGCACGTGGTGGATACGGTGGGCATGGACGGGTTCAATACAGTGTGGACCTCACCGGAGACGTTGCCCACCCGTGCCGAGATCGCAGACCCGGCGGCGTGGCTGTTCCGCATGAACTCCTGAACCCGCCGCGCCGCACGGCGCCACACCCGGCGGTCAGTCAGGTCCGTGGTGCCGTTCGCCGGTTCCTGAGCGTGCACTATTCCGGGCACCAGAGCGAGCAGGCCATCGCGGTGGCCTGCTCGGGCGGTGCTGATTCGCTGGCACTGGCCGCCGCGACCGTGCACTACGCGCGGCGGTGCGGCTTGGTGGTGCATGGCCTGATCGTCGACCACCAGCTGCAAACCGGTTCGGCGCGAGTGGCAGACACCGCTGCGGCGGTGCTGCAGGGGCTGGGCTGCACCGTGGTGCGGGTCCTGCGGGCCACAGTGGATGGCCCGGGTGGGCTCGAAGCGGCTGCTCGCCGCGCCCGGTACGCGGCGCTGCGGGAGGCTGCGCCGCCCGGCGCTCTGGTGCTGCTCGGGCACACCCTGGACGACCAGGCCGAGACCGTCCTGCTCGGGCTGGGCCGGGGCTCGGGCCCGCGCTCGGTGGCGGGGATGCGGGAGCTCGACCGGCCGTGGGGACGCCCGCTGCTGGGAGTGCGCCGCAGCGTCACCACCGCCGCCTGCGCCGCGCTGGAGCTGGACCCCTGGGCAGATCCGCACAACGCCGATCCCCGCTTCCGCCGGGTGCGGCTGCGCAGCGAGGCGTTGCCGTTGCTGGAGGACGTGCTGGCCGGCGGGGTGGCGGAGTCGTTGGCCCGCACCGCCGCCCAGTTGCAGGAAGACCTCGATGTGCTCGACGGCCAGGCCGGTGAGCTGCTCGCCGTAGCGCTGCGGAGCCCGCATGGGCATGCAGGCGCCGGCACCGCCGGCGCGGCGGCGCTGCCAGCGCCTGTCCTGGACATCGTGGCACTCGCCCCTGCTCCTGCGGCCCTGCGCCGCCGGGTGCTGCGGCGCTGGCTGCTCGACTCCGGAGTGGCCGAGCTCACCGATGCGCACCTCCGGGCGGCCGATGACCTCATCGGCGGGTGGTCAGGCCAGGGCGCGTTGCGGTTGCCGGGCAACATCGAGCTGATCCGGGCAGGGGGGATGCTGCATGTCGCAGGATGACAGGAGCGGCTGCCTGGGCGGCCAGGGTGCCTCGGATCGCTCCGGGTCGTCCAGCGCGGACCTCTATTCGACTGACATCGCCTCGGTACTCGTTACCGAGGAGCAGATCCGGTGCCGCATCGCGGAGCTCGCCCAGCAGGTCGCGCTGGACTTCGAAACCGGAATCGAAACCGGGCCCGGTACCGGCGACCTGCTACTTGTCGGCGTGCTCAAGGGTGCGGTGATGTTCATGACCGACTTCGCCCGAGCGCTACCCATCCCGGTCCAGCTGGAGTTCATGGCGGTGTCCTCGTACGGCTCGACCACCTCGTCCTCGGGGGTGGTACGGATCCTCAAGGACCTCGACCGCGACATCGCCGGCCGCAGGGTGCTCGTCGTGGAGGACATCATCGACTCGGGGCTGACGCTGTCCTGGCTGCTGCGCAACCTGGCCAGCCGCCGCCCGGCCGTGCTGGAGGTGTGCACCCTGCTGCGCAAACCTGATGCGATCCGGATCGACGTCCCGGTGCGCTACATCGGCTTCGACATCCCCCAGGAGTTCGTCGTCGGTTACGGCCTGGACTACGCGGAGCGCTACCGTGACCTGCCTTACATCGGGACACTGGCCCACCAGGTCTACGCCGACTAGCGGTTCCCAAAACTTGCACCGCTCGTGTAAGCCGGGATCTCTGGACCGCTTTGGGGAGGGTGACACAGTAGGCGCAGCGTTAAGGTCGTTTTCATCCACCGACCGGCGGGTCGGCTCGGCAGGTAGGGTAGGGGCAACGGGAGCGCCTGCTGCCCGCGATGGCACGCCAGCGCTAGCAGTCGTCAGCATTGGCAGCAGTGTTATCGAGGGTCTGCAGGGTTAGCACAGCCAGCTCAGGAGGGTCGAGGCCACCGAGGGCCGTAGCCGAATGGACCGCAAGAAAATTCTCCGCAACCCGCTGTTGTGGGTGGTAGCCGGGTTGCTGCTCTATTACGCCTTCGGCTTCCTGCTCGACGACACCCGGGGGTACAGCCAGATCACCACCTCGCAGGCGTTGCAGCAGCTCACCGAGCACAACGTCAAGCAAGCGACGCTCGAGGACAAGGAACAGCGGCTCCGGCTGACCCTGGACCACCCGATCCCGGGGGTGGCCCAGAACAGCACCAAGGTTCTCACCCAGTACCCCGCGCAGAGCACCGACCAGATCACCCAGGCGCTGCGGGGCGCACAGATCACCGATGGCTGGGACACCAAGGTCACCCAGCAGTCGCTGCTGGTCCAAGTGCTGATCTACCTCATCCCGCTCGGTGTGCTGCTCCTGCTGCTGCTGTGGATGATGAACAACGTCCAGGGCGGCGGTAACCGGGTACTCAATTTCGGTAAGTCCAAAGCCAAACAGCTGAGCAAGGACATGCCCAAGACGACGTTCTCCGACGTCGCGGGTGCCGATGAGGCCGTCGAAGAGCTGGAGGAGATCAAGGACTTCCTCGCCAACCCCAGCCGTTACCAGGCCCTCGGCGCCAAGATACCCAAGGGTGTGTTGCTCTACGGCCCGCCCGGTACCGGCAAGACGCTGCTGGCCCGAGCGGTAGCCGGTGAGGCCGGCGTGCCGTTCTACTCGATCTCCGGCTCGGACTTCGTGGAGATGTTCGTCGG
>OBLV0100000289.1_pt1 | contig 15943 bp, 14 predicted proteins | sample 1520071 | NCBI WGS metagenome assembly OBLV01 (sample SAMEA3888446, study PRJEB22518) | metagenome | reverse complement strand
CGATGACTAACCCGCAGCACGACGTACACATCCTGCTCGTCGAGGACGACCCGGGTGACGTGCTCATGACCCAGGAGGCGTTCGAACACCACCGGATCCGCAACCCGCTGCACGTCGTCACAGATGGCGCCGCCGCGCTGCGGTTCCTGCGCCGCGAGGGCGAGTACACGGACGCGACCAGACCCGGGCTGATCCTGCTCGACCTCAACCTACCGCTGATGAACGGCCGCGAGGTGCTCGCCGAGATCAAGTCCGACGAACAGCTGCGCAGAATCCCCGTTGTCGTGCTCACCACCTCCCAAGCCGAGGAGGACATCGTGCGCAGCTACAACCTGCACGCCAACGCCTATGTCACCAAACCCGTCGACTTCACCCGCTTCATGGAGGTCATCCGCCAGATCGACGAGTTCTTCCTCACCGTCGTCCGGCTCCCCACCCGATAAGACACCTCAGCGACACAATGCGATCTACAAGGTCGTGGTCCGACCGCGAGCGGCTCGGAGTACAGGGAGCGCGCTGCTAGCGAAAGGCGGCGATGGCCGCACCCTCAACCTGCATACCCAAGGTGACCGCGGCAAGCCCGCGAACCAGAACAGTGAATCAAACCTCACCAGGACTTGGCCGAGTTCCGAGCCTCCATCTCGTCAACCCCCAATTTCGCAGCGCCACCGCGACTTGGACGATGAGCTGGAAGGCAACTAACCATCGTTCCGCTGTTCGCCAGGACTGTGGCATAGGATGCGGATGTTGCAAAAGTGCCGCAGACGGCCGGTGCCTCCTCGTGACACTCGCGCCCGACAGGGGTCGGCCCGCGAGCACGGCCGCTAGCCGCACGCGGCGAGCGAGGCCGCCTCTCGACGGGCGCGTCAGTAGGACGACGAACTCAGCCTGTGGGGCTCGAATATGGGGTTGTGGGTTTGACCTGCAGGTTTAGGAGCGCCGATTCGATCATGCTGCGATTTGATACTCGCTGGTGAGCTCGTTCAGGATTGTTCTACGGCGAACCGGGTAGCTGGCCAGGTTGATCACCTCTGGGGGTTAGCAGGAGCCGGCTGCACCGCCGACGCTGTCGTGGCTGCCGTAGTCGGCGACGGTGACGAGCCCCGTGCGGCCCAGATCGCCGCGTCACCGTTGACCCGCATCCTCCCAGTGAACGGTCTCGATGCACTCTCGGACACTCTCGGTGTCGCTCTCGCGCCTCAACGCTGAAACTGTGCGACCCGAACAACACCATCCTAAACAAAATCACAAAGCTGGGCCAATCTTCCGGGTACGACCCGTGGGATTCTGTATCAGACGTCGACCTAACCCACTCTTATGTTTAGGGGTTGACCCAAAGGGACGACTGCGCGGACCCGTAGCCGGGTTCGAAGGGAGTGGAGATGAGTGACCAGGCAAGCCAGCCAGCGAATGTCATTGCTCTGCGAGCCGATGACAAGCCCGCGTTATTCATCAGCCACCGACACGACGACCGCGCCATCGCCGACGTACTCCGACGATTCATCGAAGCCCGAACAGGCGGCAGGATCAGGGTCTTCCAGTCCTCCTCGCCCAGCGCTAAGGGCCCAAAACAAGGAGAGAACCTGACGGCGGAGCTGCGGCGCGCCCTCTGGCACGCCAGCGTCGTCGTCCTCATCTACAGCACTCGGGACCAGGACTGGTCCTACTGCATGTGGGAGTGCGGGGTGGCCCAGCTACCCGAACCCTCGACCACCAAGACGGTCGTGTTCCAGTGCGCCGACCAGTTCCCGATGGTCTTTTCCGACCAGGTTCGAGTCGGGATAAGGAACGAGCAGAACATCGAGAAGTTCGTCAACGACCTACTGACGGAACCGGAGTACTTCCCGAAACTTGGCCGGGCCGTCACCGACTTCCACGCCGGCACGGATCCAGTGCAGGAGGCGGCTCACGAACTGTACCGCGCCCTTCAAGATGTACTCCCGGCTCCCGATGACGCGGGCGAGGAGTGGCCCCCCTACCCCCAGCTGACGATGGAACTCACCGACGAACAAATGGAACGCATCCGCCAGGCGGAGGGCTCGGCAGAACAGCGCCTCAGCGTGGCCAAGCAAATCATCGTAGAGGACGCCCTCGTCACGAGCGGTGACTCACAGGTGGGACGCATCTTCAGCGCGCGTGGCTTTCCGCGGAACACCTCAACACCCGGCATACCGATGCGCGCGCTCGTCTCAAGCTGGGCTGCCAACTCCCCGACCCCCACCTCCCGGTGGGTCGACGGGATGTGCACCCAAGTCATGGCCACCGCCCACGACCAGTTTCCCACCCCTTGCTGGGAACTGATGCGCGGCGCCGACCGCACGGACGGGACCTGGTACGGCCCGATCGTGCGCTACATCAAAAAAATCCCCCGCCGCAAGTGCACGGAGATCGACATCGTTTTCTGCAAGTTCGTGCTCAACGACGAAAAACGACCCAAGATCCAGATCGCCGAAACTGAACCCGACAGGTAACAACAGGGTCGCGGTGATGGAGGACAGGTTTAAGACAGCCCTCTGGGCATCCAGCGTCTCAGTTCCGACGAAGTCGATCACCTCCGAACTGGTCGAAGGCCCGGCAGAGGGCGGTGTTGTGTTGGCCGAAGCTGACAGGCTTTAACTGTGGTGATGCTGTGTTAGATGGTGAGCGCGAATTCGGCGAAGGCCGCTGGTAACCGGTATCTCTGGTCAACATCCATGCCGAATTCGTAGTGGCCTCGGCGGAGGTTTGGATGGAGGCGTGTCCCGAGCTGATTATTCGCGCTGAGCGCAGCCGTTTGAGCCCGCGCATAGACCGCAGTCGGGATTTCAGCCGGCCGTGGTCTACATCGATGGGATTGTTGCTGTACTGCTCGGTGACGTGACCGGCCGCGAGCAGCAGATCGTCGAGCACTCGGGGGTACGTGGGTGCACGGTCGGTGGTCACCTCGGTCAGTGATGGGCCGTACTCGAAGGCGTGGGAAAAGAAGCGGCGCACTATCCTGCCCGGCCGAAACCCCATAAGGAGCTCAAGATCGGAAGACTTCGGGATAACGCACAGCGAACACCTTGGACGCGACATTTGCCCACACCGTTTCAGAAATGAAGCCCCCTCTGAATGCTCATGCCGGACCCGCCTCGGTCGTGGGGATGGCAGGATAGCGAGGGGCCGCCGAGCAGACGGCTCAGGCCACTGCGGTCACGACCGCGCTGAAGGGCATGGACAACGCGGACGCGCCCCTCCATGGTCAGCCGGTACCCGCCGAGGGGGCCGCCCCCCGGCACGAGACGGCTCGGGGTCCTCCCATCGGTCGCTGACCCATCCGGCGCCGCGCAATCGTTGCAAGATCGGGGAGATCGTGCCCGGCTCTAGTCCGCTGGCACGCACGATCTGCAACCCATACAGCTCGGTGTCGGGCCATCGAGCAATGCCCCCAGCACCACCAGGACACCCACCGTCATCCGCAAACCCGCCACAGATCTAACGCTATGTGGCTCGTATTCGCCTGTCGAGGGACTGTAAATATCAGTAAACGACAGTGCTCCGGCGTCGCAAAATCGGCAGCCGTGGCCAGGCATCGGAGCCGCCACGGAGGGATCACCACCACAGCTGCGCGCCGCCGATACCCGTAGGCGCCTCGCGAGATGTCGAAACACCTGACAGGCTGACCGAATCAGTGCCGCCGACTGTTGCCAGCAAGCGAGCACCTTCCGAACGCTGGGGGAGCAAAGCGTTCGACAACGACGAGCTGTGCTGTGCTGGCCTGGCCACGGGAATGCTGTGTGAATCCATGTTGCCAGGTCATCTCGTAGTGTATGAACGAGGCTTGACGTGCTCGACAGTGATGCCACGTTCGGCCAGCAGCTCCTCGACGTCCCGGTAGGACAGCCCGTAGCGTAGGTACCAGCGCACCGCGATCATGATCACATCCGGCGGGAATCGAAACCCAGCGAACCCAGACCTCGGTACTGGCACTCGGGCAGGGCAGCGACGCATCAACCCAGCCTGCCCGAGCACGTCATCCGCCAATGCAACGGTGCCGCCGGCTCGCGGTTGCCGTTGTTGCTAGCCGATGGGTACGGGCCGCCACTACCCCCGGTCATTCATGGAGCCTTCTGCTGATCTTCGAACTGAGTTGTTGATCTGCGTCTGGTCGTTTGTTGTTGGCGAGCATGGTGGTGTGGCCGGCGTGCTGTTCTGCCGGTTGCTCCCACTGATCGGTGGGTCGGGGACGGGGTTCAACTGGTGGGCAGGGGTAGTGCGGTGAGTCGGGCGAAGGCGTCGGCGAGGTCGGTGGCCCAGGGCCAGGAGCGTTGGGTGCGCAGCCAGAATCGGCGCTGTCCGCGGGTAAGACGGGCGGCGACGTGCAGCAGCCGGTAGCGCAGCATCTTCGGTTCGGCCGTGGCGAGGTCGCCGTGTAGGAGCAGGTGTTGGGCCCAGGTGATGAGGTCGACTGCGAGCATCACGACGGTCAACCAAGCCGAGTTGATCGCGAACGACCGGGACGGGAAGTGATCGAGTCCGGTGTCTTTGGCGGTGCGGATGCGGTCCTCGACGCGGGCGTGCGCGCGGTGGCGCGCGTCGAGGTGAGCGAGTTGCCCGAACGCGGTGTCGGTGGCGAAGGCGGTGTAGCGCCATCCGTCGCGCTCTTCGAACGCGTCGAGTTGGGCGCCGGGATGCGGTCGTTCGCGGCGCACGATCACCCGTGTTCGGGCGGGATAGCCACTCAGCGCGGCGGTGGGCAGAACGTGGGTGATCTCGGCCAGGGCAGCGCCGTCGCGGTGCCCACCATCAGCATCGATCGCCTCTGCCCACACCGTCTGTGGAATCGCACCGATAGCGGCGCGTTCGCGCTCGGTGATAGCCCACCCGAGGGAGACCCCGCAATTCACGGCCTGGCGCGCAGTGCATGGATGTGGGCGAGGAACTCGCGGGTGCAACCGGCGGCGTCGGCGCGGATGAGGATCGGGGTGCCGTGGCGATGGTGGTCGGGGATCTGCGCGAGTGCGGCGTCGAGCACGGTGATGTGGTCGGCGGCGGTGTTGCTGCCCGCGTTACCGCGCCGCAACGTGGCAGCTAGGAACTCGCCGGTGTTGTCACAGAACGCCAGCATCGGATGGAAGCCGAACGTGTGCTTGAACGTCGGCGCTGCCTGTTCCTTCTCGCTGTGACAGATCACGATGCTCGCGTCGAGATCCACCACCAGGCCCGGCAGCACCCGCCCAGCTGCCCGCGCCGGTGCGAACGCCTCGCCGGTGGACTCGGCGCGCTGCGCCCACACCACCTCCCGAGCCGCCGCCCGCGCCGACGCGATCGCGGCCAGCTGCGCGCCCTCGAGCCGGTCCAGCAGCCGCCAGCACGTCGAGTCCGACGCCACCGCCCCGAACAGCTCAGCCTGATCCGCCAGTACCGCGATGTCAGAGATCGTGGTAGCGCCGTCGGCGACCGCGACCGCCATGTCAACCACCACACGACCCGGATCGTGGCGAGTCCGTGGCTTACCCAGCCCAGCCAGCGCCTCGGCGAGCTCTGCGGTCAGCATGGTCCGGTCCGCGACGTCGGCGAGCAGCCGCGACCCGACATGCGACACCACGCCCTCGCCGTCGGCAGTTGCGGTGATCTTGGGACGCATCGTTGTAGCCTGCACCTTGAAAGTGCCTCTCCACCCGGTTGACTCGAGACCTCAGCAATCTCAGTTTCCCTGGTAGCGAGGCACTTTCGTCTATCTCGGCATCGACACGCCGACCAGCTCATGAAGAGCCAGGGCTACCGATCATAAAATGGCTCCCATGGCGGCTTCGGTGGCGCCGTACTTCGGCTCTTGTGCGCGACAAAACATGACAGTACAGTATTGGTCAGTCCCGCTGCGAGGGTTGGGGTGTATCCATGCTTGAAGTATCTTGGATTCGATCGCATCGAGTGGGTCGTGTTTCATCGATTCCACGTGGCTCGTGTCCCGACCAGTTATTGCGTGCGTGCTGTCTATTGAATTTGGTGTCGCGGCGAATTGGGTCGTGATGGCGGTAAACGGCGCCGCGCTGGCAAAGTTGATTCAGCTCGCTCACGGTTCCAGTGACGCGGTTGACATCGGGCGCATGCCACCTGCTGGTAAAGTTGGCACACGCCGCACGCTGACGGTGGGCATGGCTACCTATGATGATTTCGATGGCACCTATTTCACGATCATGGGACTGCGTTTATATCATCCAGAAGTTGCTGAGCGTGTGTCGATTCTTATCGTAGACAACGACCCGTCCGGTAAGGCGTCCTGGGCTCTCAAGAACCTTGAGGAGACCATTCCCGGTGTGCGGTATGTTCCGGTTTTCGACATTCAGTCCACATCGGTCAAAACTCGCGTCTTCGAGGAAGCCAACTCCGATTGGGTAGTGTGCGTCGACTCTCACGTTCAGCTCGTCCCGGGCGCGTTGGCCAAGTTGCTGGAGTTCATCGACACCCACCCCCACTGTATGGACTTACTGCAGGGCCCGCTCCTCGACGACAACCTTCAGGACGTGTCGACGCATTGGGAGCCGCGCTGGCAGGATGGGATGCCTGGGGTGTGGGCCACCGATCCCCGTGGCATGAATCCGGCGGCCCCTCCCTTTGACATTCCCATGCAGGGCATGGGGCTATTCGGCTGCCGCAAAGACGCCTGGTTGGGATTGAATCATCGCTTCCGCGGCCACGGTGGTGAAGAAGGGTATGTGCACGAGAAGTTCCGCGCCGCGGGGCGGCGAACGCTCTGCCTACCGTTTTTGCGATGGACTCACCGGTTCGCCCGGCCTGGCGGAGTGCCGTACCGGCCTACCTTCGACGACCGGTTGCGTAACTACCTCATCGGCTGGGACGAGTTGGGCTTAGCGATCGAGCCGGTGTTGGACCACTTCCGTCAGTTCTGCGGACCTGAGCTGGTGGAGCAGGTGCTGACCCGGTGGCGGGCGGAACAAGCCAACCCATTCAATGCTTTCGGGGCAATTGTGTGTCTCAACTCTGAGCGTCAGCGCACGCGATGGGTTGCGATGGCCGCGCGGTTCGAGCAATTAGGCATCGGCGGATGCATCCGGCGCATTCCGGTCCTGGACACCCCGGATAACCCCGAGATCGGTCGTGCCCTGTCGCATCGCCAGACCGTGGAGTGGGCCCAACAGCACAACCTGGACAGCGTCCTGGTCATCGAGGACGACATGGTTTTCCTGCAAGGCGCCACGTGGGTATTGCGTGCGGGTGTGCGCGAGCTGCAGTGCCGCACCTGGGACCTGTTCTGCCTGGGAGTTGGCTCTCCCGCCGGTCATCGCCCACCCGTCGACGGCTGTGCTTATCTCGCGAGCGGTGAGGTCACCGCTGATGCCATGGCCTACCATCGCCGGGTCTATCCTCGCCTGCTCGCCGAACTACCCGACGACCCGGCGGCTATGCGTGCTTGGATCACCGACCATCAGTCGATCACTAGCTATCTCGCGGCCTCAAGCAACGCGACGTGGTGCATCACTCCGCCGGTCAGTGTCCCGCGGAGTCAGCTGCCGTGGGTGCATGCGGACCTGCGTGACCAATTCGTGATCGATCCAGCGGGGCACTGTGCCGCGGCGTCTCCGCGCACCGCGGCGTGGCCACCAGCCAGCCCACTAGCCAGCGATTTTCTCGACGCGAGGCCCGTGTCCGCCGACGGTGTCCAAGCCAGCCGACAGCGCGGCCGGCCAGAGCGGCCACTGAGCAAGACCTGACCCGCGGCTGTATCGAAGGAGGCACTGTTATGTCCTATCCCAAGTCCCGCATAGACCACCTCCGCATCGCCGACACCGACGACGGCGGCATGGTCATCTACGACCAAACCCGCGACGACGGGCACCTGTTGAACTCCACTGCCGCCACGGTGTATCAACTCGCCGACGGCACCCGTTCCATCGAGGCCATCACCGCGCAACTCGCCGCCCGCACCGGAGTACCCGCCGAATCCGACATGGTGCTCGTCGCGTTAGCTGAGCTCAACCGAGTCGGCCTTCTCGAAAGCGACGCCGGTGCTTTGTCCCGCTTCGGGTTTGACCGCCGATCGTTCTTGACCAAACTCGGCCTGATGACGGGCGCCGCCGCGCTAGTCCCCCTCATCGAGACCGTCACCCGAATGGGCCAACTAGCACCCACCGGGGAACATACCAACATCAACCAACCTCAAACCACAGCACCGCCGGGACGGTTTCGTACAACCCAGCCGGGGCGGCTGCCTACAACCGCTCCTCCTAGTGGAGGAGGCAGCACCTCCAAAACCAATACCTGAGCCCCGATGCGTAGCCGTCGGCGACCAGGACGCGGGGATCGCTGCGGGCGCGGTTGGTAAAGGCGGGTCGGATCCGCTTGGGCTGGGGGTTGGCCACGAGGTCGCGGTAGCGCACCGGGCTGTGGCCGACGGCGAGCTCGGGGACGCGGTAGAAGACCATGCCGCGGCTGCATGATCGACGGCGGTTGAAGCGGAAGGTGAACTCGTTGAGGTAGGTCTGTAGGTGCGCCTCGTCGACCGAGCCTTGGTGGGTGCCAAGCAGCCACCGCTTGGCCAGGGACGCGATGCGGTGGACCCCAGGCAGCAGCTCGCCGGGGTCGTCCCCGCGGGCGCGGGCGGTTCGCTGGCTGCCTCGGTCGTGGGTGTAGCCGAGCCGCTCAATGCCCCGGTAGCTCTGCCAAGCGTCGGTGATGACGTTGGCACCGGGCTCGACGTTGTCGGTCACGAACGGGTGCAGCGCGGCGGCCGAGGCATCAGCCAGGATCGCCATCCGGACCCGTCCGTACCCTCGGGGTTGGTGGACCTCGACCGCTACGCCAACAAGGGATTTCTTGCCCCTGGCCCTACCGCCGCGCAGTCTCGGCTCCTCGCCGCCGATATTAGGTCTCGTCCACCTCGACACTGCCGGTCAGCCGGTCCTGGCCAGGACGATCGCAGGCGGTGCAGCATCGCCCGGGCGGTCAGCTAGGACCCGATCTCCAGTGCCGCTGGCTCAGCGCCGAGACACCGTCCTTCTGCGAGGCGAACATCCAGCAGGCGCTGAACCACACCGCCAGCGGAGTCCGGCGCCGGTCGAACGAGGTGCCCGCGGTCACCGACGTGCGCGCGCCACAGCCCGCGCACTTGTAGCGGCCGTCACCGATCGCCCAGCCGCCGGCATGCTCGCAGCGGGGGCAGACGAAGCCGTCCGGACAGCGCAGCCACTCCAGCTAGTCCAGGCAGTCGGCGTGGGTGGCAAACCAGACTGGAACTCACCAGCCGACCTCGGATAGTGCCAACCCGCCCGCGGCGACCGTCCGTCCACGGCCTCAGACTAGTCCGGTCAGCTGAATACCCCCATGAAAGGTTTTGGTTCGCGCGCTCATCCTGGATCGCGTGGCCCCGCTCCGGCGTCCATTCCGGTTCGGCGCGAAGAGATTCCTGGTTTCAGGTTCGGATGTGTGTTCGCTCCCGGGTCTGGGCGACCCGCCAGCCTCAGGTGATGGGAGACATCTCGCCTGTTCGGCCTCATTGGACCAGCTGTTCTAGCAGACGGAGGCGATTCGGGTGGAGGATGTCTCGGATGGTCAGCGCGCACAGGGCGGCCACTACGACCCAGCGCACTCCTAGCGCGGCCAGATAGGTGGACTCATTGATGGCTGGGCCGGTGATTCCGGCCAATCCGTTGTAGTACCAGCAGATCGCGATGAAGTATGCCGTTTCTGTAACCAACCACGAGTATAGCGCCGGCCAGGGAAGCCTGGTGAGCACCGCTAACGGCAGTAGCCACAGCTCGTATTGAGGTGACCAGACCTTGCTGGTGAGCAGGCACGCGGCGACGGTGAGAAACGCTAACTTCCCGACCTGAGGGGTCTGCGGGGCATACCGACCGAGGACCCAGACCCCGAGAGCACAGACGAAGAACGCGACACTGCTCCACAAATTCAACCGGTCGGCCGGCCAGTCGACGGACAGGACGCGCTCGACCAGCAGCCACACCGAGCCGTAGTCGGCCTTTCGGTTCCGATTGAAGGTAAAGAATATCGTCAAGCCATTGCGCATCGAACCGCTTAGAAAGGGCAGGTTGAATACCATCCAGGCTAGCAGGGCCGTCACGGCGGTGCGGACGAAGACCTTTAATCGTCGCTCGCGCAGGCAGATCAGCAGCAGGGGCAACAACAGCAACGCCGGGTACGCCTTGGCGGCAGCGCCCCAGCCCAGCAACACACCGCACAGGTTCGGGCACCTGCGACTCCATGTATACAGAGCAGCGACCGTCAATGCAACCGTCAGCAGGTCCCAGTTCAGGAACGCCGTGAATACCATACCGAAGGACAGGAACACGACGTCACCGCGCCTGGCCCCCGGAATTCTGCTCACCCACCAAACGGTTGCGAGTCCGCACAAGGCCAGCAAAGCCGCGCTGACACTAAAATATTCTAACACCTGGTCAATGGACGCGAATCGCTCAAGTAATGCGGTAAGCGCCGCGCACAGATACGCGAAGGCGCCGGTACCTACGGGATACTCAAATTGGTAGTCCCGATAGGGCACGGCGGGAAACGCCATACCTCGGGCGGTAAACAATGAGGAGATATCGCTGATGCAGGCATACGTGTTCCACCTGTACCACAGGACAGCCCGAGATGGCGAGTCAAGACAGTACATTGAGCGGAAATAACTGGCCGCCAACGCCACCGCAGGCAGCATCAGGCAGGCCGCAACTCGCCTAAACCCCAGCGCAGCGCGAAACCTACTGCGCAGCCACTGGCCATGACCCATGAAGGAGCTCGACCGACCTAGAACCCCCATAGGCGGGACCGCTCAGCAACTAATGCGGAAATACCCCGGCGCGTCAACCTGCCAAGCCAGGGCGGCACCGCCGGTCCCAGTGCCACGATGCCGCGGGCCAGGCCGGACACGACCGTGACGTCCTCTTTCGCGAGTAGTCGGGCGATCTGGCCGGCTCGGGCGATGCCATCGGCGCTGGCGGTGCGGGTGCCGACTACGGCCACGCTGCGAAGATCGGCGTCGGTAATGGCGCCCCGGATGAACAGGAACGGCGGGAGGTTGTAGATCAACCGGAGGGTCGACGGGTAGCCGTCGCCGATCACGGTGACCAGACGAACATCGTTATGCTGGATCTTGTCGAGCTGCTGTTGCACCGCGGAACGGAGCTCGGCCTGCTGGTCGCCGGACCGGTGCTCCGCTAGGAGCCCCGCGGCTTTGGTCGCCTCCGGCGAGGACTCGACCGGTGTACCTGACCAAAGCCGATCCAAGCCGTCTGGTCGCTGGGCTTCGCGTGCGATCAGATGCCAGCTGAGGCCTTTGACCTTGCACAGCCCGAGCAGCCTGACCTGGTCCGTTGTGAGGCACATCCTCACTCCAATCGAACCTTTGTTCGAATGCATCGTCTGTGTATAGCACGCCGGGCCGACAGGGTGGCACATTTCGTGGCCTCATGAGGGATGGGGTCGCCCTATGGGGTATGGGGTAGGTGCCCGACCTCGGGCGTGTCCAGGGCTCGTTTTCCCGCCGACGGCACTGCTCGACGAAACTCCCGGCGAGCGCTACGGATGGCACCGTTGCACTAAGCGCTACGGCCGGCTCGCCGCCGGGGCTGCGGGTGTCACGTCGGAGCTGCAGCGGTACTGGCATGCGGGTGTGGACGCAGACGGTTACGGTTCTCGGTGTCGTCTCCTTTTCCGTCTCATTCGTCTTCGTTCGCTGCCGTTCGCCTATTACCGCGTGAAGTTTTCGACGCAGGTCACGAACGGTGGCGATTGAGTGCGAACGTATTACCGTAGTCCTGAAAATCGGAAGGTCGGCGGTTCGACCCCGCCCCTGGCCACCACTCTGACCAGTCCAGACGCTCGTGTCCACCGTCTTGTCTAAGTTCGTCTGTCTCGATTCGTCACGGAGGGCGGATTGGGTGTTGCTTGAGTCCCGAAGTAGACCGATGGGGAAGGTACCACACTCCACGTGTTGGGCACTGCGTGCAGTTTCCGGCACCGCAGCATTTCCACGGTGCAAGACGGTAAGCGGAGTTTGCGGTACCCGGCGCAACTCTTCGGTTTAGGCTTGATCCACAATCCCTTGCCCCTTCACCCGGATGACTGTCCCGCGAATTTCCATTCGGCCGCTGTGGTTGGCCGTCGTCAACGCGCGTTCGGCACGCGGCCCATAAAGTCGAGGATCAGTTCGGCGACCTGGTCGCCGGCGCTCTCCAACAGGAAGTGCCCGCCTTGGAGGAGGTGGATCTCGGCGTCAGGGACGTCCTCGGCGAAGGCGCGGGCGCCCGCGGGGCCGAAGATTTCGTCGCCCTTGCCCCACACCGCCAGCACCGGCGGCTGGCAGCGGCGCAGGTATTCGTGCAAGGCCGGGTACATCGGTGGGTTGGTGGCGTAGTCCCGGAACAGCGTGAGCTGGATGGCGTCGTTGCCCGGCCGCGAGAGCAGGGCGAAGTCGTGGTGCCAGGTGTCCGGGCTCACCAGGCTCTGGTCCGGGACGCCGGTGAGGTACTGCCACTTGGTCGCCTCGAGGGTCAGTGCGGCGCGGATGTTGGCCTCGGTCTCGGGCGTCTGCTCGCGCTGGTAGTCCCACACGGTCTTCCAGAAACTGTCCACGAAACCGGCGTCGTAGCCGTTGCCGTTCTGCGTGATGATCGCGGTGATCGCCTGCGGCTGGGCGAGCGCGAGCCGCCAACCGATCGGCGCGCCGTAGTCCTGGACGTAGAGGACGTAGCGTGCGACGCCCAGCTGCTCGAGTAGCCCCGCGGTCAGCTCGGCGAGGGCGTCGAAGGTGTAGTCGAATTCCTCGACCGGGGGTGCGTCGGAAAGCCCGAAGCCGAGGTGGTCGGGGGCGATCACGTGGTACTGGCCGGCCAGGGCCGGGATCAGGTTGCGGAACATGAACGAGCTGGTCGGGAATCCGTGCAACAGCACGATCGCCGGCGCGTCCGCTGACCCGGCCTCCCGGTAGAAGAGCTGCTGGCCCTGCACGGTCGCATAGCGGTGATGTACAGCAGTCATTTCTAACCCCTTTCATCGAATTTTGCTGGTTAGCACTCAAGCACCCATAATGTAACCTGTCAACAATATTTTGGAGGTTAGGCGCGTGATAGTGAGCGAGAGCAACGAGATGCTGCTGCTCGACCTGTTGAACACCACGCCGGTGGTCGACGGTGTGCCCCGGGACGAACTGGCCACCGTCGAGGCCGGCTGGCAATGGCTCACTGCGCACGGCCAGCCAGTCACCGAAGATGAGTGGCGCACGCTGCTCGAGGCGCGCGCGGTACTCCAGGACCTCGTGCTGGGTGATCAGCCGCCCACCGCGATCGCGCGCCTCGTCGACGGGGTCAGCTACCGAGCCTCGTTTGACGGTGACGGGCTCGTGTGGATCCTCGACGCACCCGCGGGCCGAACCGCGGCGACCCGGGCCGTGCTCGCGTGGGACGCGCTACGCGTGTCGAGTCCCGGGCGGCTTCGTCCCTGCGCCAACACGGAGTGCCGGCTGTTCCTGATCGACCACAGCAAGCCCAACAACGCCCGCTGGTGCTCGATGGCGCTCTGCGGCAACCGCATGAAGGCCCGTCGGCACTATCAGCGGGCCCGACAGGCCTCGACGGAGTAAGCGATGAGACCGTCTACACCGGCATTTTCAAACAACCCGTCGACGGCCCGTGCATGGTCCGCAAGCTCAACATCGACGGCGACGGCCTGGGTGACCTCAACGGGCACGGCGGCGAGATGCGCGCCGTGCTCGTCTACCAGCGCCAGTGGCCTGGGTCGTTCAGTCGGGAGCAGCAGCCATCACGTGCCAGCGGCGCCGTCGCGACGACGCCTCGCCTTGGCGATTTCCCGTGGGATTGGCAGCCAGTAGTAGGGAATGAATGCGGCAATCACGGCCACGCCGAGAGGCGGAAAAAGGATACCCAGGAGGGTTCCGGCGGCGATCCAAGCCAGGGCCAGTTGGAAGCGTCGACCGATGGCTTTCGCGCCGGCGGCGTCGATGTTGCTCGCGAGCAGACGGCGATCGTGACGCACGTACCACCAGATGACATTGAACAGAATGGCTGCCAACTCGAGCGTGAGGCCGTGGAGGGCAACGGCGGTGCGTTGCCCCTCGCCGTGACGGAACGCCTGCGCCAAGACGGAGGCGGCGAACGGCAGGAACGCGATGTCCATGAGCAGTACGGTGTTCAGGAACAGCACTACCCGGTCGGCACTGCGGATGTGATCGAACATGACGTGGTGATTGGCCCACATCTGCCCGATCAACATGAAGGTGACGACGTAAGCTAGGTAAGAGGGCCAGAGTGAGGCAAGGCTGTGAAGCAAGTGCCGGGTGTCCTCTGGCGGCCGGATTTCCAGGACGAGCAAAGTGACAGCGATGGCGATAACCCCATCGCTGAACGCGACGACTCGCACAGGATCGCGCTCCGCGCCGAACGGTGTTGACCCTCCTGGTTCACGAACGGGATCTGTCACCACACAAGTGTGAGGTACCAGAGATCCGACGCGAGCGGAGCGTTGGCCGCTTGACGAGCCTGATCGGGCTGGCCGGTCGACGACAGCCCGTCGGGATTCAGTTCGCCGGCCGCCGCGTCACCATCCCGGCTCGACGGCGGCCTGCGCCCATCGCCATCGGTGTCTGCCCCGCCGGGGGTTCGTCCGATGACTGGATGGAAGGGAAGGAGCACTCGAGGAGAGGATGTCCAGGCCGGCCGCTCAGCGGCCGGCCTGGACATCACCGATCAGGCGAGGTCGAACCGATCGAGGTTCATGACCTTGTCCCACGCGGCCACGAAGTCACGCACGAACTTTTCCTTCGCGTCGTCGCACGCATACACCTCCGAGATGGCTCGGAGTTGGGAATTCGAACCGAAGACGAGGTCGACGGCGGTGCCAGTCCACTTGACCTCACCGTTGAGCCGATCGCGACCCTCGTACACGTTCTCAGCCGAGGCGGATGCCTTCCACTCCGTGCCCATGTCGAGCAGGTTCACGAAGAAGTCGTTGGTCAACGTCTCGGGCGCCTCCGTGAAGACGCCGTGTTCAGATTGCCCGGAGTTGGCGTTCAGGGCCCGCATGCCGCCGATGAGAACCGTCATCTCGGGAGCGGTCAGCGACAATAGGTTGGCCCGATCCACCAGCAGGGTCTCTGTCGACAACTTCTCACCGGCGCGGAGGTAGTTGCGGAACCCGTCTGCGGTCGGTTCGAGGACAGCGAACGACTCCGCGTCGGTCTGCTCCGGTGAGGCGTCCGTGCGCCCCGGCACGAACGGAACCGTGATGTCGTGCCCGGCGTTGCGCGCCGCGTGCTCGACGGCCGCGCACCCGCCTAGCACGATCAGGTCAGCGAGCGACACCAACGTCGCGCCGGACTGCGAGCTGTTGAAGTCCTGCTGGATCTGCTCGAGGGTCCGCAGCACCTTGGCCAGTTCGGCCGGGTTGTTGACCTCCCAGTCTCGTTGTGGTGCGAGGCGGATCCGCGCCCCGTTGGCCCCGCCACGCTTGTCGGTGCCGCGGAAGCTTGCCGCCGACGCCCACGCGGTGGCGACCAGCCGGGAGACCGGCAGGCCCGACGCGAGGATCGTGCGCTTCAGCTCGGCGATGTCAGTCTCGTCGACCAGTTCGTGGTCGACGGCGGGCACGGGGTCCTGCCAGATCTGCGGCGGCGCGACCCACGGGCCCAGCAGGCGGGTGACCGGTCCCATGTCGCGGTGGATCAGCTTGTACCAGGCGCGGGCGAAGGCGTCGGCGAGCTCGTCGGGGTGCTCCAGGAACCGCCGCGCCATGGGCTCGTAGATCGGGTCCTCCCGCAGCGCGATGTCGGTCGTCAGCATCGTCGGCAGGCGCTGGTCCGAGGGGTCGAACGGCCCGGGGACGATCCGCTCGGCGTCCTTCGCCTGCCACTGCCAGGCGCCGGCGGGGCTCTTGGTCAGCTCCCAGATCGGAAGAGCGTCGTGTAGGGAAAGAGTGTAGATCTCGGTGG
>OBLV0100000288.1_pt1 | contig 15945 bp, 16 predicted proteins | sample 1520071 | NCBI WGS metagenome assembly OBLV01 (sample SAMEA3888446, study PRJEB22518) | metagenome | reverse complement strand
AAGAGCGCGAGTCTGCCCCGTGAGGGCGGCAAGGTCGACCATAATTCTCAGTTATCATCGACGGTGTTACGTGCCCGTTATTGCGAGATGGCCGAGAACGTTTGCGCGAGCCAAGGCGACCTGCAGTGCCCGGTCGCTCACATGTGTATAAATCTGGGTCGTCATGATGCTGCTGTGGCCTAGGAGGCGCTGGACGAACCGAATATCTGTGCCCGACTCGAGCAGGAGCGTCGCAGCGGTGTGCCTGAGCATATGAGGCGTCAAGCGACGCTTTATTCCAGCGAGCTCGCCGATGCGACCGATCGCACGACGAATGCGTGCCGTCGAGAGGACGCTTCCGCGGCCGTCGACGAGGAGGCGGGACGTCGAGGATCGCTTCTCTCCTGCGTGACGCACGGAGACGTACCTGAGTAACTCGTCACGAATTCGACCGTCGCTTACGAAGACGGTGCGCTCTCTGCTACCCTTGCCAAGTACAAGGAGGCGAGTCGCCGTACTATCAACGTCTGCGGTCCGCAGCGCCGCGAGCTCGCCGACGCGAATTCCGGTCGTTAGGAGCAAAGCAATTGCCATAGCGCAGTCTGGACCTAGGGCAAACCGGTGCCGCATCAGACGTCGGACGTCTCGGAGGTCGAGACAGCTCGGAAGGCGCGCAGGAAGCCGAACTCGGAGTTCAGTTTTCGCGAACGGTGACGCGTCAAGGATATTCCGCCGGACCAACCAGCCGAACATTGCCCGGAGGCAAGCGAGGCGGCGTTTCACCGTCGCTGGCGCTAGCTTTCGTTTGTTCGAGAGCGCAGTTCGGTATTCGAGGATGTCCGCAGGGCGAATCAAAGCTATCGCACGCGAACGACGCACGTATCGTTCGAACTCAGCCAAGTCCTGGCGATATGCGTTTAGGGAATTCGTCGCCAGATGTTTTTCGTCGGAGCAATATCGAATGAACGATTCGGCAGCTGCGGAAATGCGCACGAAGGCCTCCTGGTGGCGCGACGCTAGGCCCGGCGCACCCCACCGGATTGTCTTCTGCTCCCATGATGAGGGGACTCTCTTGATGAGTTTTCGTCGAAGCTATGTGGATGATTTAGCCACGACGGCGCGGCATGAACGACGCTTCAATTTCAAGCAGCAGCAGGTTTGCCGTGACTAGTCATTCTTCAAGCGTCGTCGTATCGCCCAACTCCTGACCCGTCTCTTGGGCCTTGAGCAAACGCCGCATGATCTTGCCGCTCCGCGTCTTGGGGAGCTTGGCGGTGAAACGGATCGCCGACGGCGTGGCGATCGGGCCGAGCCCTTGACGGACGTGCTCCGTCAGCGCGGCGGCGAGCTCGTCGGACGGCTCGTGACCGGCACGGAGAACTACGTAGGCGACGATCGCTTCGCCCTTGATCTCATCCGGGACGCCGCACACGCCTGCCTCACCGCAGGCGGGATGGGAGACCAGCGCGCTCTCGACGTCCGCTGTCGCGATGCGGTGCGCGGCGACGTTGAGCACGTCGTCGGCGCGGCCGCGCACGGTCACGTAGCCGTTCTCGTCGATCGTGGCCACGTCGCCCGCGACGTACACGACCTGGCCCCCAGCGACACGCGTGAAATACTGCTTGAACCTCTCGCGGTCGCCCCACACCATCTGGAACATGTACGGGACGGGCGTCTCGACGCAGAGCAGGCCGCCGGCGTTGGGCGGCACGATCGTGCCGTTCGCGTCGCGGACCGAGAAGACGATCGGGCCGAGCGCCTTGCCGCTGCGGTCCGGACGCACCGCCGAGGTCGGGAAGAAGCCCATCGTCGGCGCGGAGAGCTCGGTCTGCCACCACTGGTTGCAGACCGCGACGTTTCCGCTGCCGACAACGTCGTACAAGAACCGCCAGGCCTCGGGATTGAGCGGTTCGCCGGCGCAGTAGATCGCCTGCAGCGACGACAGGTCGAACTCCGCCGCGACGCCGTTGCCGAGCCGGAGCAACATCCGCGCCAGCGTCGGCGCGGTGTAGAACTTCGTCACCCGCAGCCGGTCGATCACGGCGTAGACCGCGCCGGCGATCGGATAGTCGGCGGCGCCTTCGCGCAGCACGCAGCGGTAGCGGTTCGCCAGCGCGCCGTACACCATCATCGTGTGACCGACGATCCAGCCGATGTCGCTGGTGCACCAGTACACGTCGTCCGGCGTGATCCCGGTCGTCTCGCCCAGCATCGCGGCGGCGCCGACCAGGTAGCCGCCGTGCGTCATCACCACGCCCTTCGGCTTGCCGGTCGTGCCGCTGGTGTAGAGCATGAACAACGGGTGTTCCGCGCCGACGATCTCCGGATCGCAGACCGGCGGCTGCGCGTCGCAGTAGGCCTCGAAGTTGATTTCACGCGGATCGCTCGGCGCCGGCGACGCCGCGCGGCGATGGACGATCACGCGCCGGACCGCGTCGAGCCCGACCAGCGCGTCGTCGACGATGCGCTTGAGGTCGATCGCGCGGCCTTTGCGGTAGGTGACGTCGCCGACGATCAGCACCTCGGCGCCGGCGTCGGCGATGCGGTCGCGCAGCGCGGTGGCGCCGAGCCCGGCGTAGACGACCGAGTGGATCGCACCGATCCGCGCGCAGGCCAGCATCGCGGCGATTCCCTCGATGGTGAGCGCCATGTAGATGCAGACGCGGTCGCCGGGACGCACGCCGTCGGCGCGCAGCGCGTTGGCCAGCTGGTTGACGCGCGCCAGCAATGCGGCGTAGGTGATCGTCCGTTCCGTCCCGTCCTCGCACAGATAGACGTAGGCGATCGCGTCGGCATGGTCGTCGAGGTGGCGGTCCAGGCAGGAGACGGTCGCGTTGAGCCGGCCGTCGGGAAACCAGTGCGGGTCGTCGATCGCGCCGGTGAACACGGTCTGCGGCGCGGTCTCCCAGGCGACGTTGCGCGCCCGCTCGCGCCAGAACGCGATCGGATCGCGCAGCGCGTCGGCGACGTATGCGTCCTGATCGGCGATCGGGAACCAGCTCCCCGCGCCGGGCGGCGGAGCGATCACCTCGCCGGTCGACAGCAGCCCTTCGATGTGCGGCGACTTCGTCTCCACGCGCGTCTCCTCGGAGCTATTCCTTGATGTAGTCGTGCTGGTCGATGATCGGCCCCGCCGGACCGCTGATCACGTGGTAGGTCGCGTCGTACTCCCCGCGCGCCGAGCTCAGGTGAACCTCGACCGTCGCGCCGGTCGGATCGGTCGACGTCGTGCGCATCGAGACGATCCGCGTCCCACGGTCGATGAACGCCTCTTCCGAGAGCGCACCGGCGTCGCCGGGCGACTTGCCCAGCGCCGCGTACGCGCCACTCTCGTTGCCCGCGATCAGGTCGCCGAGGTAACGGCGGACCGCGTTCTGCGCGACGCCGCTGAAGGTGAGCGGCGGCGGGTGCGGCACGGGCGTGAGCACCTCCGCGACGGTCGTCGGCAGGGGCCGCGGCGTCGCCGGACGCGGCGTGATGACGAGCGGCGTCGGCGTGATCTCGGGCGCGCGCGGCACGGTAGTCGCGACCTGCGCAACGTATGGCGTCGGCGCTGCTTCGGGCGTCACGGTTGCGCGCGCCGTCGGCGCGGTGGTCGGCTTGGCGGTCGCCGACGGATGCGGCTTTGGCGACGCGGTGGCACGCGATGTCGGCGTGGCGGTGGGGTGCGCCACCAGCGTTGCGAGCGCGATCGGCCGGCGCGACGCGCGCGCGGCCGGTGTCAGCGCCGGCAGCGGATGCATCGCCGTCGACACGGTCGTCTTCGTTTCCTTGTGCTGCATCGCTGAGAGAAACGCGCCGATTCCGAGCCCGGCGACCACCACGCCGATCCCCAGTGCGATCGTCGGCACCCAATTCGACGACGACGGGCGCGGACGGCGCGGCGACGACGGGCTGCGACGACGGCGAGGCGGATCGGGCATCGTTCGCGAGGTTCCGCACCTACCGGGAGCGGCCCCGCCGTTGCGGGAAAGAGCGCGTCGGTATGCTCCGGGTCGCCGTCCCGATCGATGTCACCGCGGTTTCCCGTACCGCCTCGGCGGCGTTCGCCCTCGCGACGCCGCTGCGCGTCGCCGATCTGTTGACCGCGGCCGTGATCGAAGCGCTCGGCCCGCGCGCCCCGCAGGACAAGCGCGAGCGCGTCGTCCGCACGACGCTCGACGGACTCGGCGCCGGACGGTTCGTGGTCGAGATCGACGGCCGCGTCTACGACCATCCCGAAGACGTTGCAGTGTGCTCGGGCACCGCCGAGCTGCGCTTCTTCCTGCGCGCGTTGCGCGCAGCGTGAACGCGGCCGCCGAGCCCTCCCGGATCCCGCCGTCGATCGGCGGGCTGATCGCCTTCGCGCTGCGCGGCTGGGCTGCCAACGGGAGCTTTTTTGCCGTCCTCGCCGCCGCCGTGTTCCTCATCGACGCGGTAGCGGAGTACGTGATACCGACCGCTGCCGCGACCACCCCGCAGGGCCAGTTCAAGCTCTACGTCCTGCAGTACACCGGCCTGTTCGCCGACGCGTTCGTGATCGCGGCGGTCGCGCTCGGCGTCGCCGCGCGGGCGATGGGCTCGACGCTCTCACCTCGAACGCTGGCGGGCGGCGCGACCGAACGCTGGCTGCCGGTCATCGCGGTCTCGTTCCTGGCGCAGTCGGCCCTCGTGCTCACCACACCGTTCAGCGGACTGATTCCGGCGCCCGCGCCGGTCGCGCTGGTCTTCGTCACCGCGCCGATCACCTGGATCCTGTGGGGGATTCTCGGTCTCACCGGACCGTTCGTCGCGCTCGCGCAGAGCCGCGCCGCGCTGACGGTCCTGGTCGGCTTCGGCCATGCGTTCACGGTCTCGTTGCGCCGCAGCAACATCGTGCGGCTGTGCGTCCTGGCGCTCATCACCGTCGTGCCGATCGCCGTGCAGTTCGTGCTCGAGAACACACTGATCCATCGCCACCTGCCCCGGGCGTACTTCTGGGCCGACGTGCCGCTCGACGTGATCACGATCGGACCGCTGTCGGCGATTCAAACCGCCTTCGCGCTGGACTTCGTGCGCCGGTTGAACCCGTCGCCGCCGGAGAACGCCGCTTAGCGCTGGGCGTAGACCTGGCCGCGCCGCGCCAGCACCAGCTGTGCGTAGAGCGCGTTCGGCCAGGCGAAATCTTCGCGGGTGTACGACTCGGGCCAGTTCGCGTTGAACGACTCGTGCAGACGGTGATCGCCGATGTCGGAGACGGCGATCCAGCCGAAGACCTGATCGACCTCCTTGGGATCGGTCGCGGTCATCGCTTGAACGCACAGCGACAGCGGCCAGATATAGCCGTGCGGCGTGTGCGGGCTGCCGATCCCCTCCGCGTACTTGCCGCGAAAGAAGTACGGGTTGCGGTCGGAGAGCGCGAAGCGGCGCGTCGCCAGGTACAGCGAGTTCGTCTTGGGCAGGTAGCCGAAGTACGGGATCGACAGCAGCGACGGGATGTTGGCGTCGTCCATCACGTTGGCGTGACCGCGTCCGTCGACTTCGTAGGCGTAGATGCGGCCGAACGGCGGCAGCTCGAGCGTTCCGAACTGCTCGATCCCGCGCTGGATCTCGATCGACAAGCCCCAAGCGTTGGCCGCCATCCGGTCGTCGTGCCAGATCTCGCGCTCGAGCGAGCTGAGGTCGCGCATGACGACCGCCGCGAACATGTTGTCGGGGATGTTGAAGTGGTACCGGTCGGGATCGTCCGACGGCCGGAAGCCGGTCCAGACCATTCCGGTGTAGCGTACCGGGCTGCCGCGGCCGTTGTCGGCCAACTGCGGGTTGCGGTAGTGCGAGCGGGTCGCGTGGTGCTGCTCGTCGCGCATCGTCGCCACCACCCGCTCGAACGCGCGCCGCACGTCGCCGGTGAAGATGCGCCGGTCTCCGGTCTGCTTGTAGTAGTCGTAGCAGAACCAGATCGGGTAGAGCAGCGAGTCGACCTCGAACTTCCGCTCGACCACATGATAGTTCGATGAGAAAGCGTTGGCGTACGGGTCGATCAAAATGTATTTCGCCTGGCGGGCCACAACGCCGCGAAGCGTTCGGGCGATCTCGGGGTTGTGGGCGGCGACCGCGATGTACGGGCGCACCGTTTCACTCGCGTCGCGCAGCCACTCGGCATCGATGTCGCCCGTCGAAACGTAGGTCGTACCGTCTCGCTGAGCGAGCGCGTGCCGCTGGATCGTCTGGTCGTACGCCGTCATGTACAGCACGTTGAGCTTCGCGTTGAGGGCGGGGCTGCGGGTCAGCCCCTCACCGGCGCGCGCGGGTACGGCGACGCCGGCGACCGACAGCGCCAACACCCAGGCGAAAAAGCGGCTGCGGAAACGGCTCAGCAACTCATCATCCGTATCGGCACGTTTCCGAAGTACCACAATCCGGGAACGTAATCACCAGCTCGTCCGTCCGAGGCCCTCGATGATCTTCCGCCGCGCTCGCGTCGCCGGCACGTTCGCTCTCCTGATCGCGTCGGTCGCTTCGGCGACCGCGGCGCTCGCCGATCAAACGTATGCTGTCGACGGAAGCGACACGTTCCGGGCCGGTGCCGGCGAGGTCCGCAGTCGGACCGTCTACCACGGGGTGCAGAGCCTGGCGGTCGCGCACGACGGCTCGACCACCGTCTATACGGCGCGCGTCGAGTACGACAAGACGGGTGACGGCGGGAGGCAACATCAGCGCGCTTCGTTCACCTCGACCGTGCTTCCCTCGGGCTCGCAAGAAGACGGACCCGGCTCGGATCCCGACTACCTGACCGTCCTCAACCAGCCGTTCGCGGTTCAGCTCGACGCGCCGACGATGCGTGACCTCCGCCACTTGCGGCGAGCGGTGCCGTTCGCGTTCCCGTCGCCGATGACGGGTGCGCCGCTGCGCGGCACGCTGCGCCGCCTCCCCGACGCAATCGTCGGCGGCAGCCGAGCGATGGGGATCGCGTTCGAAGCCACCGGTCCGCTGCACGGCGCGCTGCCCGACCGGCCGGCGATGGCGCTGGCCGGCTCGATCACGATGAAGGGCACCGCGTACTACGACTACGCGACGACGCTGTTGGTCGCGCTCGACGCCACCCTCTCGATCGACGGCAACCTCCAGGACGATGCCCGCCGCTCGCCGGTCTCGATCGTCTACGCCCGCTCGATCCGTTCCGCCGGAACAGCCGAAGCCGCCCGCACCGCCCCCAACCCCCACCGCACCTAGCGGCAAGCGAGGGCTTCGGCCGCCGGCAAGAGCGGGCCATTGAACTTCCCTATTCGGAGCTCGCCGGGCTTCGACCGCTCGTTCAGAGCGGGCGAAGCCTGCGGGGGGGTACACGGGAACTATACGGAAACGGCGCAACCGGCGCTCGGGCGGGTCCGGTTGAACCCCCTGATGAGTGCGCTGGCAGCACCGATCATCGGAGACCACTACCTCGTGACCGCACCGGCAACGGTGTCTCACCCCGTTCCGGGACCCGAGACGTTCGAATCGATCGTCGACGACTACCAGCGCCGGCTCTACGGCTTCGCGCTCCGCATGACGGGCAATCGCGAGGATGCCGAGGAGATCGTCCAGGACGCCTTCGTTCGCGCCTACCGGGCGCTGGCCAAGATGGACCCGCAGCAGCGCGCGGAGCTGCGACTGCAGCCGTGGCTCTACACGATCACGCTGAACGTCACCCGGAACCGTCTGCGCTCGAAGCGGCCGACCAACGTCGCGCTCGATGCGCTGGCCGACCCCGACGCGCTCCTCAACGAGACCCAAGAAGGCCCTGACCAGCCCGAGCAGATCGTCGACCGCGCCGCCGACATGGTGCTGGTCGAACAGGCGCTGCTGCAGTTGCCGATGCACCTGCGCGCGGCGGCGACGCTGCGTTTCATCGAAGGCCGAAGCCACCCCGAGATCGCCGAGATCCTCAACCAGCCGATCGGTACGGTGAAGTCGCACGTTCACCGCGCCGTCCGCATCCTTCGCCGGATCCTCGGACCCCAAGTCGGGCGGATCGTTCAGAACGACCGCCCCACCGCCGCCGAGGAAGAAGAGGAGTAGCCGATGCGCTGCTGCGACGTCGAACGTTTGTGGGACGAGATGCGCGAGGGTGTCGAGCCGCGCCGCGAACACGTCTTGGCCCACCTGCGGGGCTGCACCGTGTGCCAGGAGATCTACCGCGAGAACGAGGGGATCGCGTACTGCCTGACCTGCCTGCCGCCGGTCGATCCGCCCGACCTGCTGGTGCCGAAGATCCTCGAGCACATCAAGGCCGCGGTCAAGATCGAAACGCCCGACTCGATCGCGCTGGTCGATTCGCCGGTCGGGCGGCTCTTCGTCGCCTTCCGGCATAGCGGCATCACCGCGATCGCTTTCGATCGCGGCGAAGGGGAAGAGGCCGTCTTGTCCCGGCTGCAGCGCCGGCTCGGGCGCGGACTGATCCCGTCACAAGTCCCGCAGTGGGTCCGCGACACGGTCGACGTCTTCTTCCGCCGCCACGTCTCCGATCTGGGCAAGGTCGACATCAGCGAACTGACGCCGTTCGAGCAGTCGGCGCTGCGCGCGGCAGCGACGATTCCAGCGGGCGAAGTGCGCACCTACGGCTGGATCGCCGAATCGATCGGACAGCCGACGGCGGCGCGCGCGGTCGGACGCGCGATGGCGCGCAATCCCGTCCCGCTGCTCTATCCGTGCCATCGCGTCGTCGACGCCACCGGCTCGCTGCACCAGTACGCCTACGGCGTCGAGCTCAAGGCGCGCATCCTCGAGCTGGAAGGCTATCACCCCGAGCCCGCGCTGGCCGCGTCGAAACGCCGCTGAACCGGAAGGAGAACGCGCGAAGCGCTCGCGAAAGCGAACCTCACGAAACGTCCGCGGATCCTTCAGACGATAGATCAGCGAAGGCTAACAGGCGGACAAGAGGAGGTGATCATCGTTACTAGTGACTGTCCCAACCAACGTCTTACGATGATCGGAGGGCTCCGGACCTAGTCCGGCTCTCCGCCCGAGAAACCAACCTTGTCCGCCGCCCCACTCGCGGGGCGGCTTTTTTTTGCCCCCACGACGCAGGCCGGGCCGCAGCCGGCGGGGCCTGCCGCTGCGCCCGGCAACCACGCCCAGCGTAGGATTTGCCGCCTGCTCGACCGAAAACCCGCGGTTCGTGTCCCGGTACGTTCTGCTGAGCGGTTTGGAGCCGTTCGGAACCCGCTGTTGAACGACGACGAGCGCGACCCGCGCCTGTTCGCCATCCCCGATACGCACGGGCACGCCAAAGGGGAGCACAAGCCGTTCGCCGAGGAGCGTCCGCTCCCGCTGACGGCGCGCATGCTGTTCCTGTGGTTCTATCACGCCTGCCGGCGCGGGTTCCCCCGCTTCCTGATGGTGGCGGACCACATGAACTACCTGACGTTCGAGGATCCGGCCGCCGTCAATCTGGTCCGGCGCGCCCTCAAGCTCGCCCAGGCCGGCGACCTGCACGGGGCAGCCGAGACGGCCAACGTCGAGGTCGGCCACGCCGCGGTGGTCAGCGAAGGTCTGCGCCGCGGGATGCGCTACTCGATCGGCGCCGAGGTCGACAACGATCCCCGCTCGCGCCCCGACGCGCAGAACATCGTCGACGCGATGCGTCCCGACGCCATCATTCGCTCGGTCCACTTCATCCCGATCACCCATCCGGTCCACGGCGAGAACTGGCCCTGGCCGTTCGACAATCCCGAGTTCGCCGAGCTCTACGAAACGGTCGGGACGGAGACGTTGTGGGAGACGTACGTCAACACGCTCGTCGACGTGATCGAACGGCTCCCCGGTCATATCGTCGGCCACTTTTTCGTGCCGGCGGTGTTCGGCCACTGGCCCGACGACAAGAAGCTCGAGGAGTACGAGGATCGCGTGCTGGCCGCCGCCGAGGCGCGGCAGATGGCCGTCGAGTTCAACACGCGCTTCCTCTATCGCGACCACACCGACGAGGAGAAGCGGCGTTACCTCGACGCCAACCGCCGCTTCCTGCGCAAGGCCAAGCTGCGCGGGGTCGGTATCGCGGTCGGTTCCGACGCGCACTCGCCCAAGGACCAGGGCGGCGCGTTCGACGTCGTGCTGCACGTCCTCGACGAGCTCGAGATCAACGAGATCGTGTTCCCGCTCGCCGGCTCGCTGCGGCGCGTCGCGTTGCGCGTCGTTCGCGAACCCGAACCCGAGCCGGTCCCCGAACCGCCTCCGCCGGAACCGGTGAAGGCGGCCGAGGCCGCCGAGCCGACCCCGGCCGAGAAGCCCGTCCGCAAAGCCCGTACGACTCCCAGACCGGCGCGTCCGGCGGAAACGTCGGCCGAACGCACGTCGGAGCGCGGCGCGGCCGCACCGCCCCCGGAGAAGGCGCCGCCTTCTCCGCCGGAGCCGAAGCCTGCGCGCAAGGCCGCGAGCGCCGAGCCGGAGCCGAAACCCGAACCGGCGCCGGAGTCGCCGGTGACTGCGAAACCGGCCGCCAAGCCCGCGCAGGTAGCGAAGCCCGCGCCGGCACCTAAGACCGCGCCCGCAGCCAAACCGGCACCCGCAGTCAAGACGGCACCCACAGCCAAACCGGCACCTGCTGTAAAGGTTGACGCGAAGGCCGCCTCCGGGAGCAAGTCGCCGGCGGTCTCCAAGACCGTTTCGGCCAAGAAACCCGTCGCGACGCCGCCGAAAGCGAAGCCCAAGGCAGCCGCGTCCAAGGCCGCCAAGCCGGCGCCGAAGCGCGCGGCGGTTGCGAGCGCGAAGCGGGGCGCGACCGCGAAGAAGGCCGTCGCAAAGAAAGCCGTCGCGAAGAAGGCGACCCCCAAGAAGACGGCGCCTAAGAGGACGACGGCGGCCCGGCCGGCAGCGAAAAAGGCCGCGCCGGCCAAGAAATCTTCCAAGAAGCCGGTAGCGAAGAAGGCGGTCCCGGCGCGAAAGGCGCCGGCTCGTAAGGGGAGCACCGCCAAAAAGCCGACAGCAAAGAAGACGGCGCCGAAACGGCGCTAGGAGGACACCCGGTTTGAGAATTCTGGTACTCGGCGCGCTCGCATGCGCGCTGTCCGTTAGCGCGTGCTCGAAGGTCGGCGACGAACCGAGCACTGGTCCAGCGCACGGTACCGGAACCGTTCCCGGCGAGCTGCGCGTCGCGATCCAGCGCTCGCCCAATACCCTCAACCCGATCCTGTCGGCGTTCACCACCGAGGGCTTCCTCAACCGGCTCTCGTTCGACAACCTCATCAGCACCGACGAGGGCGGCAAGCACCTCATCCCGATCCTCGCGGCCGAAGTCCCGACCGCCCAGAACGGCGGGATCAGCAAAGACGGGCTGACGATCACCTACCGCCTGCGCGCGGGCGTGAAGTGGCAAGACGGCGTCGCGTTCACCAGCAAGGACGTCAAGTTCAGCTGGCAAGCGATGATGAACGACAACAACAACGTCAACGAGCGCGTCGGCTACGAGGACGTCGCGAGCGTCGACACGCCCAATGACCTCACGGTCGTGTTCCACCTCAAGCACAAGTTCGCGCCGTTCGTCAACACGATCTTCGCCGAGAGCGACAATCCCGTCTGCGTGCTCCCCGAACACCTGCTCGCGAAGTACCCGAACCTCAACCAGATTCCGTTCAACCAGATGCCGATCGGGACGGGACCGTTCAAGGTCGCGAGCTGGGTCCGCGGCGACCACATCGAGTTCGTCGCCAATGACAACTACTTCCGCGGCAAGCCCAAGCTGCGCCGCATCATCGTGCGCGAGATCCCCGACGAGAACACCTCGATGAACGCGCTGCAGGCACACGACATCGACTGGATCTTCGAGGCCTCGCCGAACCTCTACAAGGAGCTGCGCAACGCGCCCGGCGTCAAGATCGTGACCAACGACCAGCCGCAGACGCTCGGGATGGTCATCAACACCTCGCGACCGGCGCTCAACGACGTGCGCGTCCGGCGCGCGATCGCCTACGCGGTCGACAAGGACGAGCTGGTGCAGAACAACACCGGCGGCACCGCCCAAGTCGCCTGGTCCGATCAGCCGCCGTTCATGTGGGCGTACGAGCCCAACGTGATGAAGTACCCTCACAGCGTCGCGACGGCGCGCAAGCTGCTGGCCGAGGCGGGCTACGTGCCCGGACCCGACGGGAAGATGCGCAAGAACGGTCAGGTGCTGCAGCTCCAGGTCGCTTATAACGTCGAGAACGCGACCCGGCGACTCGTCGCCGTTCAGGTGCAAGCGATGCTCCAGCAAGCCGGGATCGACGCCGAGATCAAGACCTATCCGGCCAACATCTTCTTCGCCACCTACGGCCAAGGCGGGATCCTGACCAACGGCAAGTTCGATATGACCGTCTCGGGCTGGATCGCGGGGATGGACCCCGACGACCACTCCCTCTACGAGTGCGACCAGATTCCGCGCCCCGGCCATCCGGACGGGGCGAACTACTCGCGCTTCTGCAACAAGCAGATGGACGCGTTGCAGGCGGCGGCGCTGGGTACGTACGACCAAGCGGCCCGCAAGAAGGCGTACTCGGCGATCCAAAAGCTCATTGCCAGTGATCTGCCGGAGAATTACGTCTGGTTCCCCCGCCAGATCCAGCCGATCAACCCGGACTTCAAGAACTTCACCCCCAACCCCGTGAACGAAGCCTGGAACGCATACCAGTGGGAGATTTGATGCGGCGTGTTTGACGAGCCGTTACTGAGCCCGATCGCGCGAATCCCCGAGCTGCGCTGGCTCAAGAACATCATCGTCGAGCGCGCGCTGACCCGCGGCGACTACCTGCTCTCCGGCGGCGCGCGCAGCGACTACTACATCGACAAGTTCAAGCTGTTCTCCGACCCGCACGTGCTGCGGCGCATCGCCCGCCTGTTCGGCCCGGTGATCGCCGACATCAACCCGCACGTGATCGGCGGCACCGAACTAGGCGGCGTCATCATCGCGACCGCAGTCTCGCAGATGACCGGTCTGCCGATGATCGTCGTGCGCAAGCAGCCCAAACAGTACGGCGCCTTCGCCGAAGAGTACGTCGAAGGACCGATCGTCCGCGGACAGCACGTCTTCTTGCTCGAGGACGTCGTCACGAGCGGGCGCGAGCTGCTTGCCGCCAAGGCTCGACTCGAGGAGCTCAACCTTCGCGTGACGCCGCATGCGGTGATCTCGCGCGGGCTTGCACCGGTGAACTCGCTCATCCAGTTCGCGTTGCCGCGCGGCGAGGGTGGGCCTCGGCAGAACTGAGGTTAGGGGTCGAGGGTCAGGGTTTGGTGGTCGTCGGCTACGACGACTTCGCCGGTGAAGATGTCGCGGGCGGGAAGGGCGAGGTCGTTGGCGGTTGATTCTTCGCCGTAGTGGGTGAGGACGAGCCGCCGAACGCCGGCGGCTTGCGCCATCTGGGCGGCTTCGGCGGCGTTGCAGTGGCCGCGCTCGCTGGGTTCGACTTCGCCACTGCGCAGGGTCGCTTCGCAGATGAAGATGTCGCACTCGCGCGCGAGCTCGATTACGCGATCGTCGGGGGCGGTGTCGGCGGAGTAGGTGACGCTGACGCCGGCGCGCTCCCATCGGGCGGCGTAGGCGGGGATGTAGTGCGCGGTCTGGGCGAAACGGACCGTCGCGCCGTCGACGGCGAGTGGACGTGAGGGGTCGTACTCGGCGAGGTCGTAGACATCGCTGAGGAAGTCTCCGCCTTCGTGCGCGAAGGCGGAGACGAGCGCGCGCAACGTGGTGAGGCCGCCCGGCGGGAGGAAGACGCGGACCTTCGACGCGCGCCGGCGGCGTGCGCCGTAGCGCAGGGCGTAACGGAGTGGGATCAGGTCGATGAAGTGGTCGGCGTGCATGTGGCTGATCACGACCGAGCCGAGGCGGTCGTAGTCGACGTGGCGGCGCAGGTTGGCCAGCGCGCCGGTGCCGAGGTCGAACACGATCGACGACTCGCCGTCGTCGACGAGATACGAGCTGCAGGCGCGGTCGGGGCGCGGGATCGAGCAGCTCGAGCCCGCGACGACCAGCCGCGCCGTCGCCGTCAGAGCGATCGGACTGCCTCGAGCACGGCCTTGCCGTGGCCCTCGACCGAGACGCGCGGCCACACCTTCGCGACGGTCCCTTTTGCGTCGATCAGGAAGGTCGAGCGCTGGATGCCCATGCTCTTGCGCCCGTACATGTTCTTCTCGACGATCACGCCGAACGCGTCGCAGATCTTCGACGAGGTGTCGGCGAGCAGCGGGAAGTTCAGGCCGTACTTCTCGGCAAACTTCTTCTGCGCCGCGACGTCGTCGCGGCTGACGCCGACGATCGCCGCGCCGGCCTTCGCCAAGTCGTCCTTGAGGTCGCGGAACGCCTGCGACTCGGCCGTGCAGCCCGGCGTGTCGGCCTTCGGATAGAAGTACACGACCAGCTTGCGGCCCGCGAAATCGCGTAGCCGCACCGCCGTGCCGTCTTGATCGCTGGCGCCGGCATCCGGCACCTTGGCCCCCGCTTCGAGCACGCGCTTCCCCCGAATGGTCTGAATTCTACCGGCCGGTGCGCCGAACAGGGCGGCGGTCCCTCTCCCCGAGGAGTCGGCACACGGCGAGAAAAGGTACCGTCCGACCCCATGTCGTCGCCGCCGGCTCACCCGCTCGCCGAACAGCTCATCGAACTCGCTCGGCGCGAGCCGTTCGACGGACCCGTCGTCGAAGTGGGGACGGGTTCGGGACGAAACACGCGGGCCCTGGCCGCGGCCGGGATCCCGTACGTCACGGTGCCCGACGACACGCCGTACACGCAGCTACCGGGGACGCGCGACCGCTACGGCGCCGCGCTTTCGACGCACGCGTACCTGCACGGGACCAGCGCGAAGTTGCGCGCGGGAATCGCCGAGCTGCGCCGCGTGCTCAAGCCGGGGGGACCCGTCTTCATCACGCTGGGCTCGTTCAAGGACGCGCGCTATGGGCTCGGGCTCCCGTTCGACGAGCGCAGCTTCGCGCCGGGCGACGGCGACGAAGCTGGGATACCGCACGCGTACTTCGATCGCGACGGCGTGCTCGAGCTGCTCTATGGGTTCGCGATCGAGTCGCTCGACGAAGTCGCGGTCGACGCGATCGCCGGCCGTTGGGCGCACGGGGACGACGTCGTCAGCGGCCGCGTCCACTGGTTCGTGCGGGCGCGCAAGACGTGAGTCGGCCGTGGAACGCCGAGATCGAGGTCGACGCAGCGACGTGACCTCATCGACGGGGCGCTGCTCGCGCTCACCTCGCTGCGCGAGCAGCTTTGAATCGCCGCTACGCGGTCAGTTGCGCTTCGTCGAGCTGACCGTCGCGTTGGTGATCGTCACGAACACGGCGAGCTGCGTCACCTGAGCGTAGGCGTCCTTGACGGTGATGCTGCAGCTGCCGCCCGCGACGGCCGTGACGGTGAACGTCGGGTTGGGACCGGAGGCCGACGCAGGTGCGAAGTTCGCCTTGCCCGCGCACGGACTCGTCGTCGACGTCAGCGTGAACGTTCCGAAGTAGCCGTTCTCGTTCACCGAAAAGGCTTGCACTTCGCCGACCGAGGTGAAGTACAGCTGGTTGGTGCTGATCGACATCGGGCCCGGGGTCGGCGTCGGTGAGGGTGTCGGTGTCGGATTGGCCTGGAGCCCGACGCCTCCGCCGGACCCTCCGCCCGGGCTGGGCGCCACGCTGTTCGACGAACCGCCGCCGCCACAGCCGGCGACCGCGAAGGCGCACGCGGCGACCGCGATCGCCAAACCGAATCGAACACGCATCGAGATCTCCTCGTTGACGGAGCGCATCAGTACACCAGCTTTCCGATGCGGCCGGGGTTCGCGCCCGTGCCCGGCTCGCAGAACCACAGCGAGCCGTCCGACGCGACCGCGATTCCCCGCAGCCCGAGACCGGGGGCCGGTGACGCATACTCGGTCACCGTTCCGCCGGTCGTGATGCGGCCGATCTTGTCCTGACCGTTCTCGGTGAACCACAGCGCGCCGTCCTTGCCGACCGCGATGCCGGTGGGCTGCGAGCTGGGCGTGAGGGTCGGAAACTCGCCGGTCACCG
>OBLV0100000287.1_pt1 | contig 16034 bp, 16 predicted proteins | sample 1520071 | NCBI WGS metagenome assembly OBLV01 (sample SAMEA3888446, study PRJEB22518) | metagenome | reverse complement strand
AGATCGTGATGTGACTGGAGTTCAGACGTGTGCTCTTCCGATCTCTTCGTCGTTCGTTGCGGGATTTTCCAGCTCGATCGCGCAGGTGATGTGAATCTTGTTGATGCGAATGCCGGCGTCGTCGATGTCGGAAACGATCTGCCGCATGTCCTCGAAGGCGACGGCCTGATGGCAGACGTCGAGGCAGAGCCCGATATGCTTCTTGACCGCCTCGAGAATGTTGCGTTCGGCGGCGCGTGGCCAGAGCCGACTTTTGAAGAATTCAATCGCGCTGGGTGTTTCGTCGAGCCAGCAACATGGCTCCGGCTCGATCCCCAGGCGAATGGTGCGGCCCGAGTCCGCTTCGATGCGGTGCAGAACGGCGGCCGTCGCGATGAGGTTGTCCACACAGTCGCCGAGGAATGCGGGAAACGCATCGATCCCCGGAAAGCCCAAAGGCACGGTCGAAATGCTTCCCTCAACGTTGGGCTGCAGGAGTCGGGCTAGAATCCGCGCGGCGTCGACCGTGAAATCGAATCGCGACCTTTCGGCCCAGCTTGGTTTGTAGACATTCTCTTTCACGCGCGGACTGTGAAAGTCGCCGTACGGAAAGGCATTCAGCGTGTGGCAGGTAAGGCCCCGTCGCGCGAGGCCGTCCGCGAAATGGCGGCCCTCGGGATCGCTCTGGAGCAGCTCTTTGACGACCGGCGCGGCGAGCCAGAGTCCGGCCGCCAGCGGTGATCCGTAAGTGGCCGCCATGGGCACGGTGAACTGATCGAGGCCCCGTTCGATCTCGGCAAGCGTCCGCCCGGGATGGACGTTCGTGCAATAACTGAGTGGCAGATTACTGAGCGACATGGGAATTGAAGGATGAAGGATGAAGGCGGAAGGATGAACAAAACATCTGGCTCATCCTTCCGCCTTCATCCTTCATCCTTTTTCTTATATCTGCCCTTCGGCACGGTTCGACCACCAGGGAAGGCTCACGCCGCCGTCGATGGCCACCGTGCTGCCTGTCATGTATTCGGCGTCGTCGCTCAGAATAAAGGCAATTCCCTTTGCGATTTCCTCAGGCTTGCCGAGGCGGCCCCACGGCAGCCGCGAGCCGCCTAAGGCCATTTGCTCCTCGGTAAAGAACTTTCGCTCGCCCGGCGTATCGATCCAGCCGGGATGCACGATATTGACCCGGATCTTGTACTGGACCAGCTCGATCGCCGCCGTGCGGGCCATGTGGTCGATGGCGGCCTTGGACATGTTGTAGGCCATCGCCGTCGGGATCGCCAAAACGGCGTGCGGCGAACTGACAACCACGATCGAACCGCCGCGTCCCTGTTTCACCATTTGCTGGGCCGACGCGCGGACGCCGTGGAAAGCGCCCCACATCGAGACATCGATTGTGCGGCGAAAGCCCTCCATATTGGCTTCGAGCATGAGTTGCCGGTCGCTATAGGCGGCGTTCGAGACGAAGAAGTCGACGCTGCCAAACTCGGCTGCTGTTTTCGCGACCATGCCTTCGACCGACTTGAGGTCGGCCACGTCTCCCTGCAAAAGGAGGGCTTTCGCGCCGGTCGCCCGAACTTCTTTGGCGACCTCTTCGGCCTCTTCCGGATGCGAACGGAAATTGATTCCGACATTCGCCCCCTGGCGCGCCAGTTCAACCGCGCAGGCGCGGCCGATGCCGCGCGACGCGCCGGTGACCAGCGCATTTCGACCTTTCAATTTCATCGTTGAACCTCGAATAGCGAAATTCTAGCGGGATTCGGCGTCGGTTGCCGCGTGGGCAACCTCGCGAGGCGGGGCGGTGGAGGGATGTCCTGGCCGAAAGTATTTCATTGATTCCTTGACGACGCGTCGCCGCGAACCAATGCGGACGAGCATCGTCACAAGGTAATTTCTCCAGCCGGGAATGTAATATTGTCTGCGTTTTTCCATGGCCCGCAAGGCGCCGCGAACCACTTTGTCGGTCGAGTGCAACCGCCGCTTCTTCAGCCAGCCGGGCACGCCGGCGATCTCAAAGAGTTCCGTCTTCGTCGTGCCGGGGCAGAGTGCGGTTAACGTGACGCCTTGATCGTACGCTTCGGCCCAGAGCGCTTCGGTGAATTGAAGGATAAAGGCTTTGCTCGCCGCGTAGGCCGACATGAAGGCCACCGGCTGGAAGCCGGCGACCGACGACACGTTCATGATCGCTCCGTGTCGCCGCTCCAGCATTCCGGGCAGGAAGCGATACGTGAGCTCGGTCACTGCCATCACATTCAGACGCAGCATTTGCAGCACGCGGTCGACGTCGGTCTTCTCGACTTCGGAGACGACGGCGAATCCGGCGTTGTTGACCAACAATTCGACCGTGATGCCTTTTTGCGTGACGTGCTCGAAAAGTGCCATTGCTTCGCGGGCTTCGGACAGATCGCTGCCGATGATTTCGCACCGCGTGTGATGACGGGCGTACAGTTCGGCAGCCAGATCGTTGAGGCGATCGGTGCGACGGGCAACCAGGACGAGGTGCATGCCGAGGGCCGCTAATCTCCTGGCAAACTCCGCGCCGATGCCCGACGAAGCGCCGGTAATCAGCGCCCAGCGATCAGCATATTGATCCAGCACCCGCCATCCCTCCCGCACTCGATGCCGGTCCGAGCGAAAATCGTATCAGATTTCACAAAAAACAAACACCGGCCCGCCGGATCGGTCTAAGGTCCGCAGTCGCGGTCCAATCTCGAAAATCACGACGATCGGCCCGGAAGCTGCGGCTAGTGAGAGCTTTGGACGCCAGGTTCGGGAGTCCTTATGCTGACTGCCATGACGCTGCGTTCACTCAGTCGGGATGAGGTCCGGGATGTCGATCGTCGGGCCATCCACGAACTTGGTATGCCCGGCATCGTGCTCATGGAAAATGCCGGCCGCGGTGCCGCCGAGTTGCTGCTGAGCCTGGGGATCAGCGGACGCGTCGTGATCTGCGCGGGGCGCGGAAATAACGGCGGCGACGGCTCCGTGATCGCCCGCCACCTCGAAAATCATGGTGTCGACGTGCGGGTGCTCTTGTTTGCCGATTCGCAGAAGCTGGAAGGCGACGCCGCGACCAATTTTAAGATTCTTCGCGCGGCGGGAACGCCCGTGTTCGAGTACCAAACGGCGACCAAACTCGATACATGGGCGTCCGACATCCTCTCCTCCGCATGGATTGTCGACGCCCTGTTGGGGACCGGCATGAAGGGAACTGTTCGCGAGCCGACATCGACGGTGATCCATCACATCAATAACTCCGGTGTGCCTGTCCTCGCGATCGATTTGCCGTCGGGTCTGGATTGCGACACGGGACAACCGCTCGGCGTCTGCGTGCGGGCAACGCATACGGCCACGTTCGTCGCCCGCAAGCGGGGATTCGATGCTCCTGGCGCACAACAGTTTACGGGCGAGGTCCACGTCGTCGACATCGGCGTCCCGCAATCGCTGTTGAGCCAGTTTGCGGTCCCCAGTCCGTGAGCCGAGTGTCGAGTTCGGTACGCGCTCGACCGTTCGTGCCGGCTTGGCGGCAAGGAACCGGACACGGATAATTGAGCTTGTCCCGAATTCGGCTCCCCATTGAGAGAAACCCGCGTGCATGACGATTCGCAAACGCAGATGGGCTCCAACGATCACGACGCCGTCGACCGATTGAACCAGGCCTATCGAAAAATCACGGTGGAGCTGGGCAAGGTGATTGTCGGGCAACGACAGGTGATTGACGAACTGTTGATCGGCATGCTCGCCGGCGGCCATTGCCTGTTGCAGGGAGTTCCCGGACTGGCCAAGACGCTCATGGTGCGGACGCTGGCCGACACCTTGAACTTGTCGTTTAACCGCATCCAGTTCACTCCGGACTTGATGCCGGCCGACATCACAGGGACCGACGTCATTCAGGAGGACCGCACGACGGGCGCTCGGGAATTCCGCTTTATCGGAGGGCCCGTGTTCGCCAATGTCGTTCTGGCGGACGAAATCAATCGCACGCCTCCCAAAACGCAGGCTGCCCTTCTGGAAGCCATGCAGGAACACCAGGTGACTGCGGGCGGGAAGAGGCATCGTCTGCCTGATCCGTTTTTTGTGCTGGCAACTCAAAATCCGATCGAGCAGGAGGGGACTTATCCGTTGCCCGAAGCGCAGCTCGACCGGTTCATGTTCGAGATCCTCGTCGACTATCCGTCCGAAGAAGAGGAGTTCGAACTGGTTCGTAAGACGACCGCCGACGCGGCTCCTCCTGTCGAGAAGGCGCTGACGCACGCCGAGATCGCCCATCTGCAGCATGTCGTCAGGCGCGTGCCGGTGGCCGATCACGTCATCCGGTACGCCATGCAACTGGCCCGGCTGACGCGGCGGCAAAAGGGAGAGGTGCCGGACTTCGTGCGTGATTACGTTTCGTGGGGGGCAGGTCCGCGTGCCAGTCAATATCTTGTTCTGGGCGCCAAGGCCCGAGCCATGCTGCACGGCCGCGCATTCGCGAATACCGACGACGTGCGCGAAGTCGCGGCCCCCGTTCTCCGGCATCGCATTATCACTAATTTCAACGCCGAGGCCGACGGGGTCTCGCCCGACGGCATTGTCCGGCGGCTGACGGAACTGGTTGCGTCCGAATCCTCAAAGGCATCCAAAGGTGGACGACTACCGGAAGTATTTCGATCCGCAGACGCTGGCTAAGCTCTCCGGGCTCGATTTAAAGGCCCGGCTCATCGTCGAAGGATACGTCGCTGGGCTGCACAAGAGCCCTTATTCCGGCTTCTCCGTTGAGTTTGCCGAGCACCGCGAGTACGCGCCCGGCGACGACGTGCGCTACGTCGACTGGAAAGTCTTTGGCAAGACCGACCGCTTTTATCTCAAGCGTTTCGAGGAAGAGACGAACTTCGCCTGCCACTTGCTGCTCGATGCCAGTGAGTCGATGTCTTACCGGTCAAAAGGAGCGGCCGTCTCGAAGCTCGAATACGCCCAATATGTTGCCGCGGCGCTCGCGCATCTCGTGATTCGGCAGCAGGACGCGATCGGGTTGTCGACATTCAACACGTCTATTACCAGTTTTCTCGGACCCTCCAGCCAGCCCGCGCACCTCAAGCAACTCGTGCACGTCATGGAACAGACTCACGCCGGCGGCGAGACGGCCTTGGGGCCGATCTTTCACGACCTGGCGGAGCGCATTCGCAAACGGGGTCTGGTGATCATCCTCAGCGACCTGTTTGACGACGTGGGGACGCTGCTTTCGGGGCTCAAACATTTCCGCCATCGGCGTCACGACGTGAGTGTGATGCAGGTGATCGACCCAGCCGAGCAGGATTTTCCTTTCGAGGATCCCACGCGTTTTCGCGGACTGGAAGGACTGCCCGAACAAAATGCCGAGCCGCGCGCCCTGCGTCGTGCCTACCAGGCGGAATTCGAGAATTTCCTGAAGCAAGTCCGCGGCATGTGCGGCGACTTGCAGATGGATTATGTCCTGCTTCGCACGGACAGGCCGCTCGATATCGCTTTGCGCCGTTTTCTCACGCGGCGGATGCAGCGCGCGGGGAGAACGTGACGTGAGCGCCACGCCCTTCCATGCCTTTCCGCTCGCCTTCGGGTTTGCCAACCCGTGGCTCCTCTGGGGACTTGCCCTGGGGACGATTCCCATTTTGATTCATCTTCTGCACCGGCGGACCTACCGCGAGACGGACTGGGCCGCGATGCGTTTTCTGCTCGAAGCCAGCCGCAAGAATTCGCGGCGGATGCGGCTCGAGCAACTCATCTTGCTGGCCGTGCGGACGCTGCTGTTGCTGTTTGCCGTGCTGGCCTTTGCGGAGCCTCTCGTGCATGCGGTGATGGCGCAGGCGCGGGCGCGAACTCCCATGCAGCGCGTAATCGTGATCGACGCCTCGTTCAGCATGGGAGCGAAATCCGAGAACGAAACGCGGTTCGATCGGGCAAAGAAGGCGGCTCAACAAATCGTGTCGGATTCGCTGGCTGGTGATGCGTTCAATTTGCTGCGGATCGCGGCTCATTCGGGGCCGGCAGTCGTTCACGAGGCGGCGTACGAACCGACCGCCGTCCTGGCCGAAATTGACCGGCTGCCCCTGACCGACGAACCGGGCGACTTGAGGCCCACACTCGCCGAGGCCGCACAGGTCCTGGCGGATTCGCACGCGCCCACCGTGAAAGAAGTCATCTTTATCAGCGATTTCCAACGCCACACTTGGGCGGCCGACTCTGCCGGACCGACCGGTCTGCACGACGCGTTGAAGAAACTGGCCGATCGCGCCCGGATTGTGCTCGTCGACGTCGGCGACGGACACACCGACAACGCGGCCGTCACATCACTGGCAACGGGTGATCCCGTCACGCTTCCCGATCGACCCATCCGATTGCGGGCGGGGATTCGCAATTTCGGCTCGGCGAACCTGGCGGGCCTGCGCGTGGAGTTGTACATCGACGGTTATTTGGCGGGATTCAAGAATGCCGACGTTCCGGCCCGCGAAGAGGCCGTCGTCGAGTTCCCGTACGAGTTTCATGCCTCTGGCGAGCACATGGTCGAAGCGCGACTGCCGGCCGATCGACTTGTCGCCGACAATCAGCGGTGGCTCAGTGTGCCGGTCGCTCCGCGCATGAACATCCTGGTGGTCAATGGCCGCGAAGGCGGACGCCCGGCGGAGAACGCGTCGTATTACGTGCAGACCGTGTTGGCGCCGGCCACGTCGCGGGTGTCGTGGAGCGGGGCGACGCGTCCCAAAGTCGTGAACGAGGCGGATCTCGCCTCCGAGGATTTGTCGCAGTACGACTGCGTCTTCCTGTGTAACGTCGCCTTGTTCACGCCGACGGAGGCGGCTCTGTTGCGGTCCTACGCGGAGGCGGGGGGCGGCGTGGTGTTCCTGCTGGGCGACCGCGTCAAACCGGAAAACTACAACTCAGTGCTTTATCACGACGGCCAGGGCGTTTTGCCGGCCGCTCTCGAAAACCTCCAAGGCGACGCTCGCGATCCTTCTCCGTCGCACAAAGGGTTTACATTCGAGACGGCCGACTTGAATCATCCGATCGTCGAGCCCTTTCGCGGCAACCCGAACGCCGGATTGGATCGGGCCGTGACGCTCGAATATTACCAGGTGAAGCTGGCGCCCGGTTCGCCGTCGCGCGTTGTGCTCCGTTTCGATACGGGCGATCCGGCAATCATCGAACGGCCGGTGGGCCTGGGCCGCAGCTTGCTGGTGACTACGTCGTCGGACGTCGCTTGGACCACATGGCCTGTGCACCCCACGTTTCCCCCCATCATTCACGAAATGGTTCGCTTCGCCGTCAGCGGCCGCTCCCAGGAACGCCAGCGGCTCGTCGGAGACCCCTTGGTGCGCATGCTCGCGCCGCGAGAACAGGCCGCGCCGGTCATCGTCAAGAGTCCCGACGGGGCCGAGCACACATTGCGACCCATGCCGACTGAGAGGATGGCCCAAGTCGTCTTCCCCGACACGAGTCTACGGGGCGTTTACCAAATGACGGTTCAATCGGCTGTGAGTCCCAAGCCGCCAACAGCACCGACTGCCCAAGCCCAGTCCCGCCGGGAACTGTTTGCCATCAACGTCGATCCGAGGGAAAGCGATCTCGAATCGCTTGATGAAAAGGCACTGCATGCCACCACGTTCGCAGGCATTCCGTATCTGCACCGCAGCGAATGGACCGCCGGTCCCCGCGATTTCGGCGATTCGAGCGGGGAGCGATCAGGACTATCGCTCTGGTTACTCGCGGCGGTTTTGGCCCTGTTGCTCGTCGAGCCGCTGTTGGCCTGGAGCTTTCGATACGGTTTCGTGCTGTTGTGCACGCTCGTTTTGTGCGGATTGCTTGTCCCCTGGGTTCCGCGAAACCCCTGGGGCGGGGCGCTGATTGCCGCCGTGCTGGCCGGTGGAGTCGTAACGATTTTGCGATTTGGGCCCGAGCGCAATGCGAAATAGGCTCCGGCCCGGAAGCGTGCGAAAGTCGGAACGTTCCGCGACCGGGGCCTTTGGGTCCCACGCTTGTCGAACCCCACCCTCGTCAGATGTGTCGGGGTGGGGTAGACTTATGGGTCTTCCACTTTCCTACCCAAGCACCGCCGAAAGAGACGATTCGTGACACCGCGACCCCAATCCAAGCCGGCCAAAACTTCGACGCAACATCAGTCGTATAACGGCGCCGAGATTCTGGTCGAAGCGCTTGTTCACCAGGGGGTTGAGTGTATTTTCGCCTATCCCGGCGGAGCCAGCATGCCCCTGCATCAGGCGCTGCTGAAGTTCAAAGATAAAATCCGCACGATTCTCCCCCGCCACGAGCAGGGAGGCGGTTTCGCGGCTCAGGGACTGGCCCGTTCGACGGGAAAAGTCGGCGTGTGCATGGCAACCAGCGGCCCGGGCGCCACGAACCTGGTGACAGCAATTGCCGACGCTAAGCTCGACAGCGTGCCCCTGGTCGCCATTACAGGGCAGGTGTCCCAAAGCGTGATCGGCAGCGACGCGTTTCAGGAGTCGCCGACGATCGCCATGTGCCAGTCGATCACCAAGCACCACTACATGATCACGCGTATCGAGGACGTCGCCCGCGTGGTGAAAGAGGCCTTCTACGTAGCGGCCTCGGGCCGGCCCGGCCCAGTCCTCATCGATTTTCCCAAAGATGTGCAGCTCGCGCGGCAGGATGAGACGCCCGACTTCGATCCGCCGATGAACCTGCCCGGCTACCACCCCGAATCGCTCAAGCATCGTCCCGAACAAATTCGCCAGATCATCGCCGCCGTTCGCCGGGCGCGGCGACCGATCCTCTACGTGGGCGGAGGCATCATCAATGCCGAAGCTTCCGATGAGCTGCGGACGTTCGCCTCGCGAACCGGCATCCCCGTTACCTCGACCGTGATGGGTCTGGGCGCATTTCCCGGCGAGCATGCGCAGTCGCTGCACATGCTGGGCATGCACGGCACCGTCTATGCCAACTACGCGATCAACGAGGCCGATTTGCTGCTGGCGTTCGGAGTGCGTTTCGACGACCGGGTCACGGGCAAGCTCGAAGAGTTTGCCAAGCACGGCAAAATCGTGCACGTCGACATCGATCCGTCGGAGATGCACAAAAACAAAGAGGCCCACATCCCGATCATGGCCAACGTCAAAGACGTGCTCCGCGATCTCAATCGGGAACTGAAGGACGAGGATCTGCCCGACCTCAAGGAATGGAACGGCCAAATCGCCGAATGGAAGGAACGATATCCGCTGCACTACAAAGAGGCGGGCGACGCGATCTTGCAGCAATACGCGATCGAGGAATTGTGGCGCCAAACGAAAGAACGCGACGCCTACATCGCCGTCGGCGTCGGCCAGCACCAGATGTGGGCGGCCCAGTTCTATAAGTTTTCGCGGCCAAGGCATTGGCTGAGCAGCTCGGGCCTGGGCACGATGGGTTTCGGCCTTCCCGCCGCCATGGGTGTGCAGGCTGCGCATCCGGGCAAACTCGTGGTCGACATCGACGGCGACGGCTCGATGCTGATGAACGTGCAGGAGCTGGCCACCCTGTTCTGCGAAAAGCTTCCCGTCAAAATCCTGCTGTTGAACAACCAGCACCTGGGGATGGTCGTGCAGTGGGAGGATCGCTTCCACGGCGGCAGCCGAGCCCACACCTATTTGGGGCCGATCGACGACCCCGAAGCGGTCGGGCAAGGCGACGGGTCGCTGGCCGAGACGACTTACCCCAACTTCGTGCGGATTGCCGAAGGCTTCGGCGTGAAGGCGGCCCAGGTTCGCAGCAAGGCGAAATTCCCCGCGGCACTTGCGGAAATGCTGGCTTTCCCGGGACCATACCTGCTCGACGTGATCTGTCCGTACCAAGAGCACGTTTTGCCGATGATCCCCAGCGGCCGCACGGTGCGCGACATCATTGTCGAATAAAGACGGAGCCCAAGCGAAAAATGGCCACTTACGACAAATTCGATCCCCGGCTCGACTCTCTCGTCATGGAAACGCGGACCTTGTGGGACCCGCAAGTTGGCAGCTTGACCCCCGAGGATAAAGCCTGGTTGGCCGAACAAGTGCAGAAGCACCCCGAGCGTGCCGCCAAGATCAATTACGAACGCTCGCACACGGGTTTCACCCGCGAAATCACCGTCACTGTCGCGGACGTCGAACGCATCTACGACGAGCACATGGCGACGAACTGACGGTCCGCGCATGGCACCGCCGAGAAAAAAGATCCTTGCCGCGGGCAAATATCTGCGGCTGGTGAACGTCGGCGGATGGGAATATGTCGAGCGCGTGGGCTCGAGCGGCGTCGTGGCGGTCGTGGCCGTTACCGACGCGCACGAAATTGTGCTGACCGAGCAGTTCCGCCGCTCGGTCTGCGGCCGTGTGATCGACCTGCCCGCGGGGCTCATCGGCGACGGAAGCGCAATCCACGGCGAACGGGCCACGACGGCCGGACGGCGGGAACTGATCGAGGAAACAGGCTACGACGCGACTCGTTTCAAAGTTCTGGGCGAGTCGCCAACCTCTCCCGGACTGACCTCCGAAACGGTCGTCTTTATCTCTGCCATCGGCCTGCAGAAGGTCGCCAATGGGGGCGGTGTCGACGGCGAGGACATCGCCGTGCACGTCGTGAAGATCGATTCCGCGGAGGCGTGGCTCCGGCGTCGCATGGGTCGCGGCGTGCAAGTCGACTGCAAAGCGTACGCCGGACTCTATTTTGCGTCCCGGGCCGCACAATCTCGCCGTAAGATGCCTAAAGCTTAATGGCCGTGTTTTGATCGCCATGCAACGTTCAATTCGACTCGCTCTGCTTGTGGTCTGTTTCTGCGGCGCACTGGGCACCGTGATGTCGTCGAGCGTGTGTGCCGCGCGTCCGAACGTCCTCTTCATCGTGGCCGACGATTTGGGCTGGAACGACGTCGGCTGGCACGGCGCGCCCATTCGCACGCCCCACCTGGATCGGTTGGTGCGCGAAGGGGTCGAACTTGATCAACATTACGTGCACGCGGTCTGCACGCCGACGCGAACGGCCCTGATGTCGGGACGATACCCCAGCCGTTTCGGGCCGCACGTCCTGCGCCCGAGCAATTTGCGGGCGTTTCCTGCCGGAACAGAGACTTTGGCCTCGGCTCTCCGGTCAGATGGGTATGCGACTTATCAGTGTGGCAAATGGCATCTGGGATCGCGGATGGAGTGGGGGCCGAATCATTACGGCTTCGACCACAGTTACGGCTCGCTGACCGGTGCCGTCGATCCTTGGACGCACCTTTACCGCAAGGGCCCGTACGAAAAGACCTGGCACCGCGACTGCGTGCCGCTGGATGAGTACGGAAAGGGCAACGTCACCGAGTTGGTGACGGCTCAGGCCGTCCAGTGGATTCATGAGGCCCGCAAGCCGTGGTTCTTGTATATGGCGTTCAATGCCGTGCACATTCCGATCGACGCGCCGGAGGAATATAAGGCGCTCTACGCCGGCCAATCGTTCGATCCCGATCCCGCGAAGAACGAATCGCGGCGGCGATTTGCCGCTTTCGTCACGCAGATGGATGCGAAAGTCGGCCAACTGGTGGCAGCGGTCGATGCCTCGGGCCAGCGGGCCGACACGCTGATCGTCTTCACTTCGGACAATGGCGGCTTGTGGAAAGGGGACAATCCTTACACTTCGAGCGTGCCGCCCACGCCATTCCTCAGCAGCAACGCGCCGCTCCGCGGGCAAAAGGCCGAACTGTATGAGGGCGGCATTCGCGTGCCGGCCTTCGTCAATTGGCCGGGACACCTCAAGCCGTCGAAGGTGACAGCTCCCTTGCACGCGGTGGATTGGTTTCCCACGCTGTCGGCGGTCGCAGGTTGGCGGCCCGTTCGCGATCTGCACTGGGACGGTCAGAACGTATGGCCGATCATCACCGGAGAGAACCCCTCGCCGCCGCCCAGAACGCTGTATTGGCCCGATCGCAAGCAATCAGCCGTGCGGCACGGCGACTGGAAGCTGATCGTCGACAGTCAGGGGCGTGCGGAACTATTTGACCTGGCTGCCGACCCGTACGAGAAGAGGGAACTGTCGACGCTCGAGCCCGATCGCGTTCGTGATCTGCAGGCTCGTTTGCAGGTTCTGCAAGCCGGCGATGAAAAGCAGACACTGGCCGATCTGCGCGACGTGCCGTAAAGTACTCGTCGCGAACTGACAGAACGGCAATCACCATTCAATGCCGAGCATGAGCGCGTTGAGGCCGCTGCCGATGCCCAACAGGGCGACATGGTCGCCCGCTTGAATGCGGTTCTGCTCCGCCGCCACCGAGAGGGCCGTGGGAAGAGCCGCCGCGCCCGTGTTGCCCAGATACTCCACCGTCGGCAGATCAAGGGTCAGATCGAGACCGAGCCGCTCGAAGAGCAGCTTGCGGTGCGCGCGGCCGACCTGGTGGGTGACGACTTTTTGCACGTCGTCGTTCGTCCAGCCCAACACGCGCCGGGTCTCGCACCAGGTATCGGCTGCCAGATTGACTCCCGCTGACAGCAGCGCTTCAGAGTCCGTCTGCATGCGGAGCGGATCGCCGGCTGTTGCCGCGTCGCCGCCCGTGCACAACTCGTGGTTTTCGGTGTCCGTGCGAAATGCGCCGCCGAGCAGGCGGTGCTCGTGTCGGCTTAGCTGGCGGTCGCAGAGCGCGATCGCGGCCGATCCCGAACCGATCGTCAGCGACGCGAAATCGGCCTTGATCTCGCGGCGGGTGATCGAGGGATTGGCAAGCAGCGACTCGATTGTGCCTTCAACGAGCGGCCGTCCGTCTTCGGTGCCGACGATCACGCCCGCGCGAATTTGTCCCAGCTCGATCATGTCGGCCACCAGGATCACGCCGTTCAGAAGTCCCAGACAGGCATTGCTGATGTCGCAGACGAACGCACTGGCGGGCAGCCCGGCGTGATGATGCACGTAGCTGGCCGTCGCCGGTTCGAGTTGATCGCGGCAGACCGAACCGTGAATCAGCGCTCCGAAATGACGACGGTCGATGCCCGACATCTCGACGGCGCGGCGCGCCGTTTCGGCGCTGATTTGGCCCGGCCGAGTGCCGCGGGGAAAGAAGCGGCGTTCGCGAATGCCGGTCATCAATTCGAGCCGGCCTTCGGGCAGCCCCAGGCGCTCATAAACGGGGCGCAGGCGGGCTTCGATTTCCGACGAAGAGACGACGTCTGGGGGAAGCGAATGGCAGACGGCTGCTAGCGAGACGTGCTGGTAACGCATCCTGAATCAGACGCGGGCGGCGGTACCAGCGGGGCGGGAGCCTTCCAACTGCTCGACCAGCCGGCCGATCTCGCGCACCTGGGCGGCCCGGTCTGCGTCGACCTCGGCGCTCGGTTCACGCACCTCGAGCATCACCGCGCTGCGAACGAACCGCAGCCCACGCAGCAAAAGTTCCCGTTGCGGTTTCGTCAGACCAACGTTCAAAGTTTCGCTCATCGGAACGAAACCTCCTTTTGGAAGTCCCGGCTCGATTCGTCTGGTCGCACCAAGCAGTGCGGCTTTATCCGCCGCACTCAGTCGAGGCGGCTTTCGGCCGGTCAAATCATCCTACTCAACCGGGCGTGCGATCTCAACTGGCACAACACCGGACCCGTTCTTTGACGCGACGCAACCTCAACCGGCGCAAAGGGGAACATCGGCAGCTCGCCGGACAAAGTTTTGCGGCACTGTCCACCCCCTTCAGCACCGGCATAACAGGAATAGAGGTCAGGGGCTGGAGGCTAGGGGTCAGGGCGGAAGACGAAGCGAAAGGTCAGCTTTTCCCTAGCCTCTAGCCTCTAGCCCCTACTCCACGGCTTCCCCGTTGTGCGCCCGTAGATTTCCTCGCTGATAGGCTGACGCCATCGATTTGGGAATCTCGGCTTCGGCCATCACGACGGCTGCCTGGTTTTCTTTCGTCAAAGCCCGCATTTCCTGTTCGCGGGCCACGGCGTTGGCACGCGTCTCTTCCGCCTTGGCGCGGGCGATGCGCATATCGGCCTCGGCTTGATCGGCCTGCAGCCGGGCGCCGATGTTGTCGCCCACGTCGATATCGGCGATATCGATCGAGACGATCTCGTAGGCCGTTTGCGAATCGAGGCCTTTGTCCAACACGGCTTTCGCGATCAGCATGGGGTTGGCAAGCACGTCCTTATGCGACGTGCAACCGCCGATGGCAGAAACAATTCCTTCGCCCACGCGGGCGATCACGGTCTCTTCGGTCGCCCCGCCGACGAGCTGCGCGAGATTCGTGCGGACGGTGACGCGGGCGCGGGCCTTGAGCTGAATCCCGTCTTTGGCAACGCCGTCGAGCGTGGTGCGGCCCGTGCGGCGCGGATCGGGACAGTCGATCACCTTCGGGTCGACGCTCGTCTGCACGGCTTCCAGCACATTTCGACCGGCCAGATCGATGGCGGCCGCCGTGTCCCAGTTGAGATCGATGCGGGCTCGGTGTGCGGCGATCAACGCTTGCACCACGCGGCGAATGTTCCCCCCGGCCAGGTAATGAGCTTCGATGGCGTTGGTGGTGATGTCGGACAGGCCGGCCTGAACGGCCATGATCTTCGTCTCGGCCACGATCGACGGATTGACCTTCCGCAGCGACATGCCGATCAGCGCAAAGGGGCCGATCCTGGCCCGCGAGACGAAGCATCGCAGCCAAAGCTTGAAATACCGCGCAAACAAAAACAACAGCGCCAGCGCGATGATGAGCACGAAGACAAACACCACGGCGGCGACAACTTTTTGCGGGGGTTGATCCATAACTTCAGGCAAACTCCGAAACGTGGCGGAAATCTACGGCGGAACATCTATTGTACGGTGGGTTTGTACAGGGAGAAAGGGGCGCGGGGGAGGAGTGAGTGGCGAGTGGCGAGTGGCGAGATAAATCCGAGCAAATCGGCGGGGTCTCATTTCTTTCTCTCGCCACTCACCACTCGCCACTCGCCACTCACTCCGCTATGCTGGCCGACCGGCGGCGGATGGACCGCCCTTCGGCCAAACGATCCACCAGTGCAAAGGCCCACTCATGAGTGCGGACGCCCGCGTCGCGGAATTGAAGCTGCAACTTCCCCCGGCTCCTAAACCGGCCGGCGTGTATAACCCGGTCGTCATTTCGGGAAACATCGCCTACATTTCCGGTCATGGCCCAAGTCTGCCCGACGGCGCGATGATTTGCGGCAAAGTGGGTGACGACCTGACCGAAGAGCAGGGCAAGCAGGCGGCCCGCCAGGTGGGGCTGACGATTCTGGCGACGCTCAAGTCCCAACTTGGCACGCTCGACCGCGTCGGCCGCATCCTCAAGGTCCTGGGAATGGTCAACGCCGCGCCCAACTTTCAGAAGCACCCGTTGGTCATCAACGGCTTCAGCGAACTGATGGTCGAAGTCTTCGGCGAATCGGCTCGCGCCGCGCGGAGCGCCGTCGGCATGGGGTCACTGCCGGGCAACATCGCCGTCGAGATCGAGTGCATCATTGAACTGAAGAGCTAGGATCGGCAGCGGCCACCTTAGTCGCCAGCAGTTCGTCGATTTCCGCGTGCAACGCGGTTTTGATGTCGGATCGCAGGCCGACGTGCACAAAGCGAACGATGCCCGCCTTGTCGATGAGCACCAGCATCGGAATCGCATTGGCGTGATACTGCTGGGCCACAACCCCTTGTTCGTCGAGCACCACCGGCAGAGCGATCTTTTCGGACTTGGCGAATGCGGCGACCTTTTGTTTGTCCTCTCGCAGATTGACGGCGCAGACGACGAGGCCGCGTCCGTGATAGTCGCGCGCGACGCCGGCCACGATCGGTAATTCACGGCGGCACGGGCCGCACCACGTGGCCCACATGTCGAGCAGGACCACCTGGTTGCCCTTATGTTCGGACAGGCGGAAATGCCGGCCATCGAGCATGACCAGATCAAATGGCGGAGCCGGCTTGCCCACGAGGGCCGAACCCGGACCGCCCGGTCCAAACTGAGCGCACGAGGCCAGGCAAAGCAACGTTAGTGCCGCAAACGACGATCGAATCACCACAAGATTGGCACGAGCTCTCATCGATCGACTCTCCCAACGGGCCTCGCAACTCCTTCGACGCGATCGCCTCCCGTCGACGGCAGACACGCC
>OBLV0100000286.1_pt1 | contig 16045 bp, 17 predicted proteins | sample 1520071 | NCBI WGS metagenome assembly OBLV01 (sample SAMEA3888446, study PRJEB22518) | metagenome | reverse complement strand
CGGCGCCTCCTTCTGGGGCGCGATGGACACCGCTTTCTGCCGCATCTACCACGTCGAATGCCGGGGCTGGGTCGAGCAGAAGCGCTTCTCCTTCGCGATGCTCGGCGTCGTCGTCCTCTTCATCGCCGCCAGCATCTTCGTCCCGACCCTGGAGAGCGCCGTCGTCGACAGCACCGATCGGCTCCCCTTCGGGCTCTCCGACATCCAGGCGATCGACACGATCCTCCTGCTCGGCGCGGCGCTGCTGATCACCTTCGGCATCTGCAGCGTCATCTTCTGGGCCGTCCCCAAAGGCCACATGCCCTGGCGCGCCGTCTGGCCGGGAGCCCTCTTCGTCACGATCGGCGCCGGCCTCGCCAACTGGCTCTTCCCGTTCTACCTCTCCAACGTCTCCAGCCTCTCCCGCTTCGGCTCCACCCTCGGCTTCGTCCTCATCGCCCTGCTCTGGTTCTACGTGCTCAGCCTCGCCCTGATGGCGGGGGCGGTGATCAACTCGCTGCGCTACGAGGTCCACGACACCGGCGAGCTGCCCTACCTCACTCCGAAGGGCCCTCCCTGCGCCGGCTGCGATGAGGAACGACGGAAGCTGGGCGAACGCGGCCCCACCTCGGCCGGCCAGTAGACGACTGGCATGAAACAATTCGACCGATGCGGAAACAGGGGGGTTTCGAGACCGGGCGCAGCGTCCTGGAACCGACGCTGCCGGTCGATCTGAGCGCTCAGCAGCAGCGGCGGCGCATCGTCGACGCAATGATCGCCAGCGTCGCCGAAAAGACCTACGCGGGCACGACGATCGCCGACATCGTCGGGCACGCCTGCGTCTCGCGCACGACCTTCTACAAGCGCTTCCCGGACAAGCGAGCCTGCTTCGACGCGGCCCTGCGTCAATGCGTCGCCTCCCTGCGGGCGACGGGAGCCGCCGCGATCGATCCCGGCGATACCCCGCCCCGCGCGATCCACAAGGCGACGGCGGCCACGCTCGAGCTTCTGGCGGCGGAGCCGGGGCTCGCTCATCTTGTGGTGGGCGAAGCCGTCAACGTCGACCCGAGCGCGCTCGGTCGCCACCGCAACGACCTGGTGCCGGACATGCGCGCGCTCTGGGAATCCAGGGGCGAATGGGTCGAGCCGCACTCCGATCCGCAGCTGGCCTTCGGTCGCGCTCAGGTCCTGATCTTCGACAAGATCGCCGCCGGCAAGGCAGCCGAGCTGCCGCGGCTCCTGCCGGAAATCGTCTACCTGGTGCTGCTGCCGTTCGGTGGGCACGAGGTCGCCCTCGCGCAGTCGCGCCTGGCCGCGCGGGAGATCGGCGCGGCCAATGGCGTGGCCGCGTGACCGAGCCCTCCAAGGACCTGCGCCTCTGGCGCCTTCCGCGGGGCCGCCACGGCCTGCCCCGCGAGCTCGTCGAACGCTCCCAGCGCGAGCGCCTGCTCGCCGCCATCGTCCGGGTCAGCGCCGCCAAGGGCTACGAGGCAACCTCGGTCGCCGACGTGCTCGAAGAGGCGGGGGTCGGGCGGGAGAGCTTCTACGAGCTGTTCGAAGACAAGCAGGACTGCATGATGGCGGCCCGCCGACTGCTGATCGAAGATCTGGCCGAGACCGTCGCGGCCGCCTATGGCGGCTCCGAGCCCTGGATCGACCGCATTCGCGAAGCCCTCGCGGCGACCCTTGGCTGGTTCGCCGCCGACCCGGTCGCCGGGCGCGTGATCATGCTCGAGCTGTCTGCCCTGGGACCGATCTCACGCGAGATCTACCGCAGGGAGCTGGGGCAGTTCACGCGCTTGATCGAGGCTGGCCTCGACGGCGGTCAACCCCCACAGGTGCCACTGGCGACGGGGCTCGCCGTCGGCGCCGCCTTCGCTCGCATCTACGACGAGGTCGCCCGCGATCGGACCGAGGACCTGCCGCGGATGCTGCCCGAGCTGACCTACGAGGTGCTGGTCCCCTTCGTCGGCGAAGCGACCGCCCGTGAGCAGGAGCGCCGAGTGGCATCGGGAGACACCTAGGCCCCGGCGCCGACACCGGGGCCGGGGCCGAAAGCGACATGAAGACCGCGCACGACCTCCTCGGCGAGACGTCCGGGCCCGGAGAAGGCGAGGCGACCGCTGTCCCCGGTCGTGATCGCCTCGAACCACTCGACCGCCGACCCGCTCGCCGTCGCGACCGGACCGGGCACCGACTCCGAGCGTGAGGCGACCACCCGCCCGTCCCGCAGCGTGAGCTGCACCCGGATCGGCGAGACGGCGGGGTCGCCGACCGAGCGGACCATGAACTGGCAGGCGCCGCTGGCGGTCGCCGGCAGCTGCAGCAGCGGAGTGGCCAGGAGGAAGGCGGCCTCGATGTCGCTGGCGTCGAGCGAGTGCTCGTTGCGACCCATGTGAACGCGCTCGCAGTGACCGGCGGCGACGAGCGGCACGACGCCCCGCCGAGCCCAGTGGGTCACCCCGTAGGGGGTCCCGACTCCGCCGCCGGGCGAGGCCTCGACGAGGCCGGCGATGCGCATGCTCGAAAGGCGACGCTCCAGCGCCGGATAGCTGAACTCGGGGATGGCGGTGTCGAGCTCCGTCAGCGACATCGGCCGCACCGCCAGGGCGCTCATCATGCTCGAGCCCCAGCCGTCGATCAGCGCCTTCACCGCCCCCTTGGCGGCGCCGCTTTCGAGCGGGATCGGCCCCTCGGGTGCCTCCCCCAGCCAATCCTCGAGCCGACCGGCGACAGCGAGCATCTCCTCGCCCAGCGCCGTCAGCGCGCTCTCGACCGCATACGGCATCTGCTGCGTCGGTCGTTTGCTCAGCAACCCGATCTCGGTCAGATTGGCGAGGTGGCCGCGGAGGGTGGTCTGGGCGGGCAGCCCGGTCGCCTTGCGCAGCTCGGCGAGGCGCATCGGCCGCTGCGAAAGCGCCTGCAGGACCTGCAGGTTGAGCGGCACGGCCAGCACCGAAAGCGCCTTTCCACCCGGCCGCTCCTCCCGCGGTGCCCGCCGCCGGTCGACCGCGGGCCTGACCACGGCGGGTGACTCCGGGACTGAGCCTTCGCCAAATGCCTCCATTTAAGAATGCCTTCGTACTAAGATAAAGATGTTCTAATCGAGAACATCCCAGTTTACAACCGATACGACGGCGTCCCCGCTCCCTCCGGCCCCCTGAGACGCGAGGAGCGGGTCTGGCCAGGGCGCAGGGAAGGGCGGTGAGGGAGCGCCGCGCACCAGTGCGTGACCCGGTCCGCCCGACCGAGGCCACCGCCAGATCCGCTCCTCGCGTCTCAGCCGTAGCGCTCGCCGATGATCTCTCGCAGCTTCGAGCGATCGTGGCGGGCGTGAACGCGGCGCACGGTTCCGGAGCGGGACCGCATCACCAGCGATTCGGTGGTGGCACCGGCGCCGCGGTAGCGGACGCCCTGGAGGACGTCGCCGTCGGTGACGCCGGTGGCGGAGAAGAAGACGTCGTCGCCGGAGCAGAGGTCGTCGGCTGTGAGCACGCGGTCGAGGTCGTAGCCGGCATCGATCGCCGCCTGGCGCTCCTCGTCGTTGCGCGGCCAGAGACGGCCGAGCAGCTCGCCGCCCATCGACTTCAGGGCAGCCGCGGAGAGCACGCCCTCGGGCGTGCCGCCGATGCCCCAGAGCAGGTCGACGGGCGAGCGTTCGCTGACCGCCAACAGGGCGGCCGAGACGTCGCCGTCGCTGATCAGGCGGATGCGGGCTCCGGCCTCGCGGATCTCGCGGATCGTCTCCTCGTGGCGGGGCCGGTCGAGGACGACGAGGATCACGTCACCGACGCTCTCGCCCTTGCGCTCGGCGATCAGCTTCAGGGTCTCCGGCAGCGGCCGGTCGAGGTCGAGGAGATCGGCGATCTCCTCCCCCCCGGCCATCTTTTCCATGTAGACGCAGGGGCCGGGATCGAACATCGAGCCGCGCTCGGCGAGCGCGATCACGGCAAGGGCGCTCGGCATCCCCTTGGCACAGAGGGTCGTCCCCTCCAGTGGGTCGACGGCGATGTCGACCACCGGCGGGCTGCCGTCGCCGATCTGCTCGCCGTTGAAGAGCATCGGCGCTTCGTCCTTCTCGCCCTCGCCGATCACGACGATGCCGTCCATCGCCACCGAGTCGAGCACGAAGCGCATCGCGTCGACGGCGGCGCCGTCGGCGGCGAGCTTGTCGCCGCGCCCGACCCAGCGGGCGGCGGCGAGGGCGGCGGCCTCGGTCACGCGGACCAGCTCGAGGGCGAGGTTGCGGTCGGGCTTCTGCTGCGAAGGCTCGGCCATGCGCGCCGCAGGCTATAGGGTCGCGGCATGGCTTCGCGTTGGGGATTGACGTTGCCGCTGCCGGGCATCTCGCTGGCCGACCACGAGGAGCACGTGCGGCGGGCCGAGGCCGCCGGCTACACCGACCTCTGGACCGGCGAGACCGCCGGGCCCGACGGTTTCACCCCACTCGCCCTGAGCGCCGCCTGGACCGAGCGGATGCGGCTCGGGACCGGGATCGTCGGCGTCTTCCAGCGCGGGCCGGCACTGCTGGCCCAGGAGGCGTCGGCGCTGGCGAGCGGCTCGCGCGGGCGCTTCGTGCTCGGCATCGGCTCCTCCTCGGACCGGATCATCGAAGGCTGGAACGGGATCCCCTTCGAGCGACCGCTCTCCAAGGTGCGCGAAACCCTGGAATTCCTCCGCCTGGCGCTGGCGGGCGAGCGCACCGCGACCCGCTTCAAGCTCGAAGCGAAGCCCCGGCACGAGGTGCCGATCGTGCTCGCGGCGCTGCGCGGAAAGATGCTGCAGTTGGCGGTGGATCAGGCCGACGGCGCCTTCACCAACTTCCTGCCGCTCGGCGCGCTGCCCAAGGTCACCGCCCAGCTCGACGGCGCCGGCGAGGACTTCGAGCTGCTCTGCCGCTTCTTCTGCATCCCCGGCGAGCGCGAGCAGGTCGAGCCGCTGGCCCGCTTCATGTTCTCCTCCTACATCACCGTCCCCGTCTACACCGCCTTCTACCGCTGGCTCGGCTTCGGCGAGCAGATCGAGCCGATGGTCGAGGCCTGGCAGGCCGGCGATCGCCAGGCCGCCGCCGCGGCGGCGCCGGCGGAGCTGCTGGAGGAGATGTTCGTGTTCGGCACCCCGGAGGAGATGAAGGAGCGGCTCGGCGCCTTCGTCGAGGGCGGCATCACGCTGCCGATCCTGACCCCGATCGTCGCCCCGGACAAGCTCGGCGAGACGATCGAGGCGCTGGCGCCCTAGCGGCCCGGCAGGCGCCTCATCCCTCGAGCAACGGCCCGTAGGCGTCCGGGCGCCGGGTGCCGAGGAAGGGAAAGAGCTCGAGCCAGTCGCGGCGCTGGTCGAGGTCGAGATCGGCGACGAGGACCGCCGGCTCGTCGCGCGGGGCTTCGGCCAGGACCCGCCCATAGGGATCGGAGATGAACGAGGAGCCGTAGAAGGTCAGCGGCGGCTCCTCGCCGATCCGGTTGACGGCGACCATGAAGAGGCCGTTGGCGATCCCGTTGCCGACGATCACCTGGCGCCAGAGTGGCTGCGTATCGAACTCCGGATGGTCGGGCTCGGAGCCGATAGCGGTCGGGTAGACGACGACGTCGGCTCCCTCGAGGCCGTAGGCGCGGGCCAGCTCGGGAAACCACTGGTCCCAGCAGGTGGGCAGGCCGAGCTGCGCATCGCCGAGCTTCAGCAGCGGGAAGGCATCGGTGCCGGCCGGGCCGGGCCGGAAGTAGCGGTCCTCGTGATACCCGGCGGTGACGGGGATGTGGAGCTTGCGGGTGCGGACGACCAGCTCGCCCCGCGGCGAGACGACGATCGCGGTGTTGAAGCCGAGGCCGTCGGCGCCGTCGGCGCGCTCGTAGAGCGAGGCGTGGACGTGGATTCCGCTGGCCGCCGCCATCTCGGCGGCGAAGCGGTGCGTGGGACCGCCGGGCAGTTCCTCCGGCGCGGCGCCGACCGCCTCCGGGCCGCCGGGCTCGACCGCGAAGTAGCGGCTCAGGGTCAGCTCCTGCAGGCAGACGAGCTGGGCGCCCTGCTCGGCGCCGAGGCGGATGCCGGCGGCGAGCGCGGCGCGGTGCTCGACCGGGTCCGGATGCCAGCGGTGCTGAACGGCGGCGATCCGGAAGCTGCCTCGACCTGGTGGGCGGGTGCGCGCCGGCGAGGCGGGCGGATCGCCGGCGAGAATCAGGCGCGGCTCCTCCATGAGAGGAAGATAGAGGGCATGAGCGCCGCGCTGGAATCGACGCCCGTCGCCGACGGCTTCCGGATGCCGGCTGAGTTCGAGCCGCACGCCGGCTGCTGGATGGCCTGGCCCGAACGGCCGGACAACTGGCGCCTCGGTGCCGCCCCGGCGCAGGAGGCGTTCGCTGCCGTCGCGGCGGCGATCGCCGGCGCCGAGCCGCTGACCGTGGGCGCCTCGGCGGCGCAGATCGAGCGGGCGCGGGGGCTGCTGCCGGGGTCCGTGCGGGTGGTCGAGCTGGCCAGCGACGACGCCTGGATGCGCGACATCGGGCCGACCTTCGTCGTCGACGGCGATGGCGGCCGGCGCGGCGTCGACTGGGAGTTCAACGCCTGGGGCGGCAAGGAGGGCGGCCTCTACCCGTCATGGGAGCGCGACGAGGCCGTCGCCTCGCGGGTGCTGGAGTTCGAGGGAGCCGAGCGCTACCGGGCGCCGCTGGTGCTGGAGGGCGGCTCGGTCCATGTCGACGGCGAGGGCACGGTGCTGACCACCGAAGAGTGCCTGCTCAACCGCAACCGCAATCCTGAGCTGAGTCGCGAGCAGATCGAGTCGCACCTCCGCGACTACCTCGGCGCCGAGAAGGTCGTCTGGCTCGGGCGCGGGGTCTTCGAGGACGAGACCGACGGCCACGTCGACAACCTCGCCTGCTTCGCCCGGCCCGGGCTAGTGCTGCTGAGCTGGACCGATGACGAGTCCGACCCGCAGCACCCGAGCTCCGCCGACGCCCGCCGCCGGCTCGAAACCGCCACCGACGCCCGCGGCCGCCATTTCGAGCTCATCCTGCTCCCCTCACCCGGCCCCTTGAGCGTCAGCCCCGAGGAGGCGGCCGGCGTCGAGCCCTCACCCGGCACGCAGCCGCGCCGCGCCGGCGACCGGCTCGCCGCCTCCTACGTCAACTCCTACCTCGCCAACGGCCGCGTCGTGATGCCGCTGCTCGACGAGCGCCACGACGAGGAAGCGGCCGCGGTCCTGCGCCGCGCTTTCCCCGACCGCGAGGTGGTCGGCGTGCCGGCGCGGGAGATCCTGCTCGGCGGCGGCAACGTCCACTGCATCACGCAGCAGGTGCCGGCGGCATGAGGTCGCGCCCGCGGATCACGAGCCGCCTGGAGCGTGTTCCCAGCTGTCCCTGGCGACGCTTTTCGCGAACTTGAGGTCGCGATGTTCGCGATAGGGAATGGCGAGTGCCCCCATCAGGGCGAATGCAGCGATAGCCGCGGCGGCGATCCAGCGCCAGCCGGGGTCGCTCGCGCCGTCGGTCGGCATCAGGACCAGGGCAAGGCCGGCGAGGAACAGGGCTACGCCCAACTGGAAGCACCAGCGCGATCTGAGAACCCACCCCAGGTATTGATCGGTGAGGCCCTCGAAGCTCTGCTTGCGGCGCTGCTCCACCTGGGCAGCGCTCTCTTTGGGGAGGCCGCGAATCCGCTCCTCTATTTCGGAGAAGGAAACTCGATACGAAGCGCCGCGGATCCAGGCCTGCATCGATGCGAGCAGGCAGAGCACGGCGAGCGCCAGCATGGCCAGCGTCGGGCCCGTCCACCTGACCGATTCGGGATTCGTCCCAACGACCCCGATCAGGGCGCCAATCAGGCCTGCCAACATCGGCGCGGCAGAGTTGGCGACTCGATCCGCGACCTCGATCTCGCTGGCGGTTGGCTGCGGCAGCTTCGCTATATGCCACCAGCCAAGATGCAACCGGGTTTGTGACCGCTCGGGGGGAAGCCGCCGCACATCCCGCAGAGGGCCAGCGGCATTCGGCTCGACCCGCTCAGCCCCAGGTCCCAGTCGATCGACTCGGGAAGCGGCCCGCTCGGCTCGACGACGAGGTCGGCCTGCCCGACTATCTCGACCTCGGGGATCGAACCGAAACCGGCGATCGCATCGAGGCCTCGAAAAACCGCGTACGAAGCCTCGTCGCCCCCCTCCCAACGACGGAGCGAGACGGCTCCAACGTCAGTGGCAGCAGCCTCCAGGGCCGACCTCGCAGCGGCAACGCTGCGGCCCTCGGACGGCACGAAGCCGATCACGGTGAGGTCGTCCATGCCCAGGGGCTCGTCCATGGCCGACCGAAGATCTCATACGGCCAATCGGTTTGGCAACAAATTCGCCGAGCGAGCGCCGAGGCTAAACCGGCCGGGCGAGCGAGAGCGCGTAGTCGCCGGCGGCGTCGGTGAACCAGCCGGAAAGCTCGAGGCCGGCGCCGGCGTAGACCGACTCCAGCCGCTCGCGGGTGAACTTGGTCGAGATCTCGGTCCGCATCTCCTCGCCGGCGGCGAAGGGGACCTCGAGGTCGAGCCCGTCGAGCCGGACCAGCTGGTCGGCGAGGGAGCGCAGGCGGATGTCCATCCGCTCCGCCTCGGCGTCATAGCGGGCAACATGCTCGAAGGCATCGAGGTCGAAGTCGGCGCCGAGCTCGCTGTTGAGCACGGCGAGGACGTTCTTGTTGAATTCGGCGGTAACGCCGGCCGCGTCGTTGTAGGCGGCCTCCAGCCGGGCGGTCTCCTTGATCAGGTCGGTCCCGAGCAGGAGGTGGTCGGCGGGACCGAGCAGGGCGGCGATCCGTTCGAGGAACTCCTGGCGCGGCCGCGGGTAAAGGTTGCCGATCGTGCCGCCGAGGAAGGCGACGATCCGGGAGGGATCCTGCGCGGGGATCCGCTCCAGGTCGCGCTCGAAATCGCAGACCAGCCCGCGCACCGCCAGGCCCGGGTACTCGTCGACCAGCTCGGCCGCGGTCCGCTCGGTGATCTCGACCGAGATGTCGACGGGGACATAGGTGTCGAGCGCGCCGCCGTCGCGCATCGCATCGAGCAGGTGGCGAGTCTTCGACGCCGAGCCGGACCCGAGCTCGACCAGGGTCCCGGGCCGCCCAGCCACGGCGAGGATCTCGGCCGAGCGAGCGGCGAGGATCTCGCGCTCGGCGCGGGTCGGGTAGTACTCGTCGAGCTCGGTGATCCGCTCGAACAGCCGCGAGCCACGCTCGTCGTAGAAGTACTTCGGGGCCAGCTCCTTCGGGTAGGCGCAGAGGCCGAGGCGGACGTCGCGCGCCATCGTCGCGGCGGCATCGGCGTCGAGGTGGACGTCGATCGCGATCACGTCGCGTCCCTCGCGCAGCGCAGGCCGGAGAAGATCTGGCGGCGCTGTGGCAGGTCCCAGTTGCGGAAGCTGCGGCGGGCGACGCTCGGGTGCGTAGCCCAGGAGCCGCCGCGCAGCACCCGGTGCTCATCGCCGAAGAAGACCTCGGAATACTCGCGGTAGGGGAAGGCGCGGAATCCGTCATAAGCGCGGAAGTGCGAGGAGGTCCACTCCCAGGCCTGGCCGACCCCTTCGAGGCGGTCGGCCGCGGCCTCCCACTCGAACTCGGTCGGCAGGCGCTTGCCGGCCCACTCGGCGAACGCGCTCGCCTCCTCCCAGGAGACGTGGACGACCGGGTGGTCGGCCGCCAGCGGCTGGCGCCGCCCCATCGCGCTGCTGACCCAGGTGACGCCATCGCGCTCCCAGTACATCGGCGCCGCGGCACCGGTGGCCTCCATGAACTCGATATACGCGCCGTTGGTGACTGGGGTTCGATCGATCTCGAAGGCGGCGAGCTCAACCTCGTGCCGGGGTCGCTCGTTGTCGTAGGCGAAGCCGTGCGCAGGGGCGCCGATCTCGTATGCGCCGGCCTCGACCAGGACCGTCTCCGCCGGCCCGACCGAGCTCGTCCCCATCGGCCAAGGCGGCTCGTAGCCGTCAGCCATCTCCAGCAGCTGCAGCATCGTCTCCTGATGCTGCAGCTCGTGCGCCAGCAGCATTCCGTAGACGAACCCTTCGCGCAGCAGCGGGTCCTCGGCCTCGGCGCCGATCTCGACCGACTCCAACACCTCGAGCGTGCGCTCGCGCACGTCGGCCATGTAGGAGCGCAGCTCGGCATCGCGCAGGATCGGCAGCTCGCCCCGCGTCCTGCGCGGGTTCTCGATCGCGTCGTAGAGCCGGCCGAGGTCGCCGTGCAGCGGCTCGCGGCTGCCGATCGTCTGCACCAGCCAGAGCTCCTCGAAGTTGGCGATGTGCCCGAGGTCCCAGGCCAGCGGGCTGAGGAGCGGCGAGCGGACACGGTTCAGCTGCTCGTCGTCGAGCCGCTCGATCAGGGCAAGCGTGCGCGCCCGCGCCTCGCCGAGCCGAGCCGCGATCGCTTCCTTCGAGCTTGCCGTCACCCCCGTGGCGATCCAAGGACCCTATAGAGGTCGAACAACCACCTCAAAAAGCCTCGATGAAAGACGTGTCTGAGTTGAAGGTCGTATATGGCCCCCTTAGCTCAGACACGTCCCGATAGGGTGCTGGCGATGGAGGTGAAGGGAGCGGGGGCATTGGTCGCCGGCGGGGCCTCGGGGCTCGGCGAGGCGACGGCGCGGGCGCTGGCGGCGGCGGGCGCCGAGGTGGTGGTCGCCGACCTCAACGCCGAGAAGGGGGAGGCGCTGGCGGCGGAGATCGGCGCCACATTCGTTGCCGCCGACGTCACCGATCCAGAGGCGATCGGCACCGCGGTCGAGCGGGCAGCCAGTGCCGACGGCGGCCTGCGGGTCTCGGTCTGCTGCGCCGGCATCGGCTGGGCCGAGCGCGTCAGCCACAAGCGCGGGCCGCACAACCTCGAATACTTCTCCAACGTCGTCAAGGTCAACCTGATTGGCAGCTTCAACGTCCTCCGGCTCGCCGCCACGGCGATGAGCGAGAACGAGCCCGACGCCGAGGGCGAGCGCGGCATCTGCGTCAACACCGCCTCGATCGCCGCCTACGACGGCCAGATCGGGCAGATCGCCTACGCCGCTTCGAAGGGCGGCATCGTCGGCATGACCCTCCCGGCCGCCCGCGACATGGCCGCACGGGGCGTGCGGGTGATGACGATCGCCCCGGGCCTGTTCGACACGCCGCTGCTGGCGGCGCTGCCCGAGGAGGCCCGGACCGCGCTCGGCGAGGGCATCCCCTTCCCCTCCCGTCTCGGCCGTCCCGAGGAGTACGCGCGGATGGTCCTGGCGATCGCCGCCAACCCGATGCTGAACGGGGAGACGATCCGTCTCGACGGCGCCCTGCGGATGCCGCCGAAGTAGCGGCGCTAGTCGGTGCCGGACGCCTCGGGGTTGCGCCAGACCTTCTTGCGCCAGGGCGGTTCGATCGCGAAGGTGGAGGTGTCGGTGCCGGCGATCGGCTCGAGTGGGATCAGGTGGACGCGGCGGCCGGGGACGAAGCGGTCGAGATCGTGGTCTCCGGCGGCGTTGCCGGCGTGGCTGCCACCCGAGACGAGCAGCAGGTGGGTCTCGGGTCCCCAGCCGTTGTCGGCACGGGCGCCGACCGTTTCGGCGAGGTCGCGAAGTGGGTCGATGCCGGCGTCCGAGCCCCAGTTGGCGACGCCGCGCTCGTAGTTGTAGCCGTCATGGGAGCTGGCCCTCTCGTCGACCCGGCCGTCGGCGCCGATCCGAATCTGCACCCCCTCCCAGTCGTCGTGGTGGAAGCCCTCCTCGCCGACGATCGGCACGCCGCGCAGGGTCGCCGAGTCCGCGTAGTAGGTCCAGTACTGGAGGTAGAGGTCGCCGGCACGCGGCGGCGAGCAATCGACCCCTTCCGACTCGGATCGCGGCCGCACCTCCTCGCGGCAGTCGACGACGTGGACGAAGACCGAAAGCGGCAGCCCAGTGTCGGTCCTGTGCACGAGCCCCGCATCGGCCCCGTTCCCACACGCCGTGCTGCGACAGCGCCGGAAGTCCACCGGCATCGCCCGCGACCCCGCCTCGAAGACGATCGTCGGCATGTGCTGCCGCACCAGGCGCCCCACTTCCTCGCCGTATGCCGCGATCAGCACCGGCTCGTCCCCACACCCATCCGCGAGCGAAGCCGCGCAGAGAATCCGCGAGGCGATCGAGCCGGCCAGCTCGGCACCCGGCACGCGCACCCCCGCCGCCACCAGCGCGACCAGCAACAGCGTGATGACGCACAGCATCCCGACCCACTCGACAGTCGACTGTCCCTGCTGTCTGTCCGGCACCAACCGTCAAGTCATGCGCACGAGAACTTCTCCCCACCGGGAGGCGTCCAGCTCGCGTCATAGATTCACCGCCTTAATCAAGCTCAAGTACTGGGGAGATATTGATGGAATCGCGCTTGATCGCACTCATGGCGCTGCTGGCACTTGGAATCGGACTCGTCTTCGCCGGCTGCGGCGACTCGGAAGAAACGACCAGCGCAGCCTCAGCCCACACCCAACGCCAGATCGCCCAGCAAGAAGCTCGCAAGCAAAAACAGGCCCGCGAACAAGCAAGGCTGCGCCATGAAGCGCGCGTGGCAGCCCGGCGAGCAGCCGCCCACCGCCGCGCCCGCGCGGCGCATCGAGCCGCGATCCGCCAAGCGCACCGGGAAGCGGCCGAAGCCCGCGCCATCGCAGCCGCCGAAGCACAGGAACAGGAAGAAGCCGAAAGCAGCGAATGCGACCCCAACTACGCGGGCGCCTGCCTCGACCCGTACGCCTCCGACTACGACTGCGAAGGCGGCAGCGGCAACGGCCCCGACTACACCGGCACCGTCACCGTCGTCGGCGTTGACCACTACGGCCTAGACGCCGACGGCGACGGAATCGGCTGCGAGGACGGATAGATACAGAGAGGGAAAGGACACCGCGGCGGAGACACCGCACCTGCTCAGGCGGCGCCCTCGGTAGGGGTGAAGCGTCTTGTACTTTTTTGCGTTCCCAAGACTCGGCCCTCTGGGCCGAGTCCCGCAAAAAAGTTAAGCGGAACCCCTACCCGGGTCCCCGCCGTACGTCAGAGGTTCTGAATCTCCGCCGCAATGTCCGCCGCCGCCTTCTTGGCGTCGTCGAACAGCATCGACGTATTCGGTTCGTAGAAGAGATCGTTGTCGATCCCCGCGAACCCGGGGCTCAGCGACCGCTTGATCACGATCACCTCGTTGGCCTCGGAGACCTCGATGATCGGCATCCCGGCGATCGGCGAGTCGGGATCGTTTTTCGCCGCCGGGTTGGTGACGTCGTTTGCCCCGACCACCACGGCGACGCCGGTGCGCGGCATCTCCGGGTTGATCTCCTCCATCTCCTTCAGCTGCTCGTAGGGCACGTCGGCCTCGGCGAGGAGGACGTTCATGTGGCCGGGCATACGGCCGGCGACCGGGTGGATCGCGTAGTTGACGGTGACGCCGCGCTTCTCCAGCTCGTCGGCGACCTCTTTGATCGCGTGCTGGGCCTGGGCGACGGCGAGGCCATAGCCGGGGACGACCACGACCGAATCGGCATATGCCAGCTTGATCGCCGCGTCCTGGGCGCCGATCGAGGTGTGCGGACGCTCCTCGCCGCTGCCTCCACCGCCGCCAGCCGGGGCGCCGCCGAAGCCGGAGAAGAGGATGTTGGAGACCGAGCGGTTCATCGCCGTCGCCATCTCCAGGGTGAGGATGGTTCCCGAGGAGCCGACCAGGGTGCCGGCGACGATCAGCGCCACGTTGTCGAGCGCGAAGCCGGCGGCCGCGGCGGAGAGGCCGGTGAAGGCATTGAGCAGGGAGATCACGACCGGCATGTCGGCGCCGCCGATCGGCAGTACGACCAGGTTGCCGAGGATCGCGGCGGCGATCAGGATGCCGATGAACAGTCCCTGGGAGGGATTGCCGTTGTTGATGGCGATGTCGACGCAGGCGGCGACGATCCCGATCAGGAGGACGCCGTTGATCACCTGCTGACCCGGCACCGCCAGCGGCCGGGTCGGGATCAGGTCCTGGAGCTTGGCGAAGGCGATGTTGGAGCCCCAGAAGGAAACCGAGCCGATCACCGCGGCGAGCAGGGTCGGGATCAGCTCTTCCAGCGGGATGTCGCCGCCGACGCTGATCCCATGCCGGAGCTCGGACCAGGCGATCAGGGCGACGGCGCCGCCACCGACCCCGTTGTAGAGGGCGACCATCTGCGGCATCTCGGTCATCTGCACCCGGACCGAGGCGACGAAGCCGATCGCCGAGCCGACCGCGAGGCCGATCACGATCAGGCCCCAGTTGCCCATCCCGTCGAGCAGCAGGGTCGTCACCACCGCGACCGCCATGCCGACGGCGGCGATCTGGTTGCCGCGCTTGGCCGTGGTCGGGTGCGTGCCCTGTTTGAGGCCGAGGATGAACAGCGAGAAAGCGACGATGTAGAGCGCCGTGGCGGCGTCGCCGCCCGGCTTCAGCACGGCCTCGATCATTTGCCCTCGCCCTCGCCTTTCGGTTTGGGCTTTTTGGTGAACATGCCGAGCATCCGGTCGGTGACCATGAAGCCGCCGACGATGTTGATCGCGCCGAAGGCGATCGCGATCGTGCCGATCACGTACTCGAGCGGGTCGTTGGCGTAGCCGACGACGATCAGGCCGCCGAGCATGACGATGCCGTGGATCGCGTTGGTCTGCGACATCAGCGGCGTGTGCAGCGTCGTCGGCACCTTCGAGATCACCTCGAAGCCGACGAAGATCGCCAGCACGAAGATCGTCAACTCCGCGAACAGGTTCATTGCTTGGCCGCCCTCTCGTTCTTGACCTCGCCGTCCTTGGTGATCAGGGCGGCGGCGACGATGTCGTCCTCGAGGTCGATGTTGAGCTGGCCCTCCTCGGTGATGAGCAGGCCGAGCAGGTTCTCGAGGTTCTTGGCGTAGAGCTGGGAGGCGGGGACCGGCATCTCGCTCGCGAGGTTGCGCGGGCCGATCACTTTGACGCCGTTCTCGACCACGGTCTGGCCGGCCTCGGTCAGCTCGCAGTTGCCGCCGGTCTCGGCGGCGAGGTCGACGATCACCGAGCCGGGCGCCATTCCGCGCACCGCGTCGGCGGTGATCAGCAGTGGCGCCGGGCGGCCGGGGATCGCGGCGGTGGTGACGATGATGTCCTGCTTGGCGGCGTTCGCGGTGAGCGCGTCGCGCACCTGCGCGTTCTCCTCGTCGGTCAGCGGCCGCGCGTAGCCCCCCTCGCCCTCGGCGTCGGGGATGAAGTCCAGTTCCAGCGGCCGGCCGCCGAGCGAGGCGATCTGCTCCCAGGCGGCGCGGCGGATGTCGAAGCCGGTGACGATCGCGCCGAGGCGCTTGGCGGTGGCGACCGCCTGCAGGCCGGCGACGCCGGCGCCGAGGACGAGGACCTTGGCCGGCGGCACGGTGCCGGCGGCGGTGGTCATCATCCCGAAGAAGCGACCGCTCTCGCGAGCGGCGATCAACATTGCCGCGTAGCCGGCGGCGGCGGCCTGCGAGGAGAGCGCGTCCATCGCCTGGGCGCGGGTCGTGCGCGGGATCGCCTCCATCGCGAAGCTGGTGATTCCACCGCTGGCCAGCGCCTGGTTGGTCTCGGCGGCGGTCCAGGGCGAGAGGTGGCTGATCAGCACCTGGCCCGAGTTGAGCTGGCCGATTTCGGCGGCGCTGGGCACGGCGGTGTGAAGGACGACGTCGGCGCCCCAGGCTGCCGCGCCGTCGACGAGCTCGGCCCCGGCCTCCTCGTACTGGGAGTCGGGATGGCCGGCGGCGTCGCCCGAACCGCGCTCGACGAGCACGTCGACGTGCTCGTTCTTCTTCAGCGATTTGACCACGTCAGGGACCAGCGCGACCCGGCGCTCCCCATCCGCGGACTCTTTTGGCACTCCGATTCTCATACCCGTGCGGCGCGGTAGGTTATGCGAAAGGGTCAGGAGCGCGCCGTGACCCCGGAAACCGCGGCCAGACGCTCGAGGGTGTGCAGCTGCTGATCCCGCTCCACGTGCACGGCCGAGACGATCAGGCGGTCGATACCGGCGCCGCGGAAGCGCTCGACCCGCTCGGCGACTTCGGCCTCGGTCCCGACCAGCGAGGTCGCCTCGACGATCTCGTCC
>OBLV0100000285.1_pt1 | contig 16068 bp, 12 predicted proteins | sample 1520071 | NCBI WGS metagenome assembly OBLV01 (sample SAMEA3888446, study PRJEB22518) | metagenome | reverse complement strand
GCCACCGGACCAGCGGCTTTGTCCCGCTGCCGCCGCGCCGCTCCAGGCGGTAGTGCGAAACCATCCACTCCTGGCCCCCGGCGCACGCCCACATCTCACCGGCACCAAGCAGGAAAACACGCCACCGGGACAACATCCGGCGGGCCTCTCGTGAGGAGGAAGATCTCTCCAGAAGGGCGAGAATCGCCGGCCGGTTCTGGTCGAGTCGCGCCGTCCACGCCTGAAGCGTCTTGGCGTAGTGCTCTCCGCTAACGGCCCATCGGCGGGTGACGACGAGGTTGTCGGCGAAGCGGGCGATCAGATCGTGGGAGGGGATTGTCCCTTCGGTGAAGAATCGTTGCCCGGCCCATGTGTCATCGAAACGGTAGGCGAGGCGCCGGTGGGAGAAGATGTGGACGAACAGGGCGCCGTCGTCGTGCAGCCAGGAGGCGACGCGGGCCAGCAGCGCCGACCAGTTGCGAAGGTGCTCGAACATCTCCACCGACATGACCAGGTCGAAGGACCCTTCGGGGTCGAAGGTGTTGATGTCGGCGGTCACAACTTCGAGGCGGTTGGTCCATCCCCGCCGGTCGCGCTCGCCTTCGATCCACTCTCGTTGGCGGGTTGAGTTGGACATGGCCACGACCTCCACGTCGTGGTGTTCGAGCAGCCACAGCGACAGCGCGCCCCAGCCGCAGCCAAGGTCGAGGATCCGCATCCCGGACTCGACCCCGGCCCGGGTGCAGCTGAGGGCCAGCATGGCATCCTCGGCCGCCTCGATGCCGACGGTGCCCTGGGGCCACCAGCAGCAGCTGTACTTGCGTCGGGGGCCGAGGAACAGGCCGAAGAGCTCGGCTGGCAACTCGTAATGTTGGAGGTTTGCTAAGTCGGGGCGCTCCGCGATCGGCCCGCGCGACATGCGCTCAACGAGCCGGAATTGGCGTTCCTCCTGCCCTTCGACGCCGCCGCGCTCCTCGCGCCGCCGCCGGACCCGGGCGCCGTGACGGGCGGCCACGCGAAGGGCGGTGTCGGGGACGCGTCCCGACGCCAACGCCCGGTCGACCAGCCATGACCCGCTGACGTTCATCGGTTCGACGCGGCGCCGGCGACGGTCATTCGCCGCCTTCCAGCACGGGGCGGAGGTCAAGGTCGGCGACTAGGCGGTCCACTGCCGCCCGGGCGGAGCGAGCCGCCCCCTCGCCGGAGTCGACTGGGTAGCTGTTCTTGAGCCACGAGCCCGCCAGGTAAACACCGGGGGCGGGCTTCACCAGCACCTGGTCTGGATCGAGGTAGTCGGCGGTGTAGATGGCCTCATCCGGAAGTTGGTTCTCTCGGGCCAGTACCCCGACGACGGGATACCGCAGCGGCAGGATGGCTGCGACGGCGCGGGCGACGTCGTCGGTGCCGGTGCTCGGGCAGCGCGCGCAGAGCACGACACAGCGTCGGTGGCGGGGTTGGACCACCACGTTCAGCCCGTGGCGGGCGTAGAACGCCACCTGCGCCGACGCCAGGACCGGCTCCCTGGGATCCAGGTCGACTGTGACGCACTTGCAGTGGGTGTGGTCGAGGGGGCGGATGCGGTGACGCAAGCCAGATGCGGCCAACAGCGAGGCCAGGTCGGGGGCGAAGGAGGTCACGATCACCGCGTCGAAGCGTTCCCAGATCCCATTGGCACGAAGATCCACTCCCCCGTCGCGGGGGCGCAGGGCGTCGACCGCGGAGTCGGTCACTAGAGCGACGCCCTGGCGGCGCAGGTATGCCACCCACGGCTCGATCAGGCACAGGTCGGTCGCGCCGTCGAACGCATACCCGTTCCGGGAGTGGCCCAGATTTCGGGCCATGCCCACCAGCGATCGCAGCGAGTAGTTCTTAAACGAGCCATACCGGTTGGTGTTGCGCCCGCCGGGGTGGGCGGCCAGAAGGGGCGAGGCCCGCCTGGCCCAGGCCACCTTCAGCTTCTCGGCCACCGTCACCTCCTGTGCGAAAATGGAATAGAGGTGCGAGACCTCCACCCAGCCCGAGGTCTCGGTGTGGCAGTACCGGCGAACCGGCCGCAACCCGTCATAAACGCTTCCCGCTCCCGCCCCGGGGATGGACCGCAAGATGGCGAATAACTCGCTGTAGTCGTCAAGGAAAAGACGGGCGCAGTGCTCAGCGCCGGTGATCACATTGGCCCGTCCGCCGAAAACCGGGGCGACTTCGAGCACGACAATATCGACCCGACTGTAGCGGCACAGGTAGAAAGCGGCGCTCAGTCCCGCCAGCCCGCTACCGACGACCCCGACTCTCATCGTCTGCCGACCCGGGCGCAGCCGGTCTTGGCCAGCACCATCTGCACCACCGCTGTGCGGCGCTCCTCGAAGCCGGCCTGGCTGTACGCCAGATACAGGCGCCACAGCCGCCGGAACCGCTCGTCGTAGCCGAGCTGCTCCAGCCGGGCGTTGGCCACGTCGAAATTGCACCGCCAACGGCGCAGCGTCTCGGGGTAATGCGCCGTCAGGTCCTCCAGGTGCACGACCCGCAGGTCGCTGTGGTCGGCCACTGCGGCGGCGATGGCCCGCGGGCAGGGAAGGCACCCGTTGGGAAACATCTGGCGGCGGATGAAGCTGCGTGAGACCTTGGCCACCTCGAACAGCCGGTCGTCGATGACGATGGCCTGAAGGAGCATTGATCCGTCGGCTTTGAGCAGCGACGAGCAGCACCGGAAGAACGTCCCGAAGTCGCGGTAACCGACCGCCTCGATCATCTCGATTGACACCAACTTGTCGTAGCTGCCCCGTAGTTCCCGGTAGTCGTCGAGTCGAACATCGACAAGGTCCGCCAATCCGCCGTCGCGGCTGCGCTGCAAGGCCAGTCGGTGTTGGGCGGGCGAAATCGTCGTCGCCGTAACCCGACAGCCACGGCTCGTGGCGGCGTGGATGGCGAAGCCCCCCCAACCCGACCCGATCTCCGCCACGCGGTCGGTGGCGCCCAGTTCGAGCTTGTCGCAGACCATGTCCAGCTTGCGCCGCGACGCCTCGTACAAAGTCCACTCGGGGTGGTCGAATACTGCGCAGGAGTACATCATCGTCGGGTCGAGCATGAGCGAGAAAAAGTCGTTTCCCAGGTCGTAATGGGCGGCGATGTCGCGGCGAGACGCCGCCGCGGTGTTGCGCCTAAAGCCGCTCATCGCCTCCAGGACAGGGGTGCGCAACCAGGAGACCCGCCCACGAAGTTCGTCGAAGGCGCCAACGTTGCGCGCCGCCACCCGCACCACTGCACACAGGTCGGGCGAGTCCCAAAGCCCACGGCAGTACGCCTCGATACACCCTCGCACCCCTCGGGCCAGGAGGGGCCACGCGCCGCGGTCGCGGATCTCGATCGTCGCCTCGGGCGGCCCGCCCGGGCCGACAAGGTAGGATCGGCCCCCCTCGAGCACCGTCAGTCGCCCGGCGCTCACTCGTCCTGCCAACGCCAGGATTGCGGCCCGGCTGGCGGACGCGATCATCCCCGCCGCCTTTGCGGGCTGGCCTTTATGCGCACTCCTTTGAGCCGCAACACCAGCGCGTGGCCGTAGATGAGGGCGAGTATCCGAATGGTGGCCGCCGGGTAGCGCGCCGTCATCGCTCGCATTTCGCCGCGGCTCATGGGGCGGCGACTCAGAGCCAGGACCGCCTCCAACATATTCTCGCCGGCCTGATGGCTCGTCACCCGGAGCGTCAGCGTCTCGCCGGGTCGGGTGGCCCGCCAGTGGTAGCGCTGATCCATGGCCATGAACGGCGAGACTCGCAGCGCTTTGTCGAAACGGCCGGCCATGGGGGCGCCGGGCTGGGGATCGCAAGGGAGGACGTAGGCGTGGCGCCGGCCCCAGGGGGTGTTCGTCACCTCCAAGACGATGGCGGCCAACTGTTCGGATCCGGCGGAGAAGCAGTAGTAGACGCTGACGGGGTTGAAGCATTGGCCGAAGCTGCGCAGCTGGGTCAGGAGCCGGATCGGTCCCTGCGGAGCGACCCCCAGCCTCGCTGTAAGCAGTGCCCGCACGGCGTCGGCGAGCGACACCGTCGGGTCGCCCAGATAGTCGGGACGCCAGAAGCGAACGATTCCACCCGGACGGACCAGGCGGCCTCCGAGAAGCTGCTCAACTTCGGCCAGGTCGAGGTACACCATCGCGATGCGATGAACGAAGACATGTTCCCGTTCGGCCCGGCGGCGGTGGACGATCGTGCCGTGGTAGATGGCGGAGTGCATCAGATTCCCTTCGCCCCGAGTCGGGCCGCCACCGCGTTAGCTGCAACGACGCCGTCCTCGTGGAAACCCCATCCCCAGTAGGCCCCGCAGAAATGGGTGCGGTTTCGTCCGCTGATCTCGTCGCGACGCCCCCGCGCCGCCCAGCCGGCGGTGGTGTAGACGGGGTGGGCGTAGCGCAGTCGCCGCAGCACAAGCGACGGATCGATGGCGTCGCCCCGGTTCAATGTGACACAGAACTCTCGGTCCGCTGTGAGGCCCTGGAGGCGGTTCATGTGGTAGGTGAGCGTCGGCGCGCCGACCCGGGGGCCGAGGAGGTGGTAGTTCCAACTGGCCCACGCCCGGCGCTGGCGGGGTAACAAGCGGCGGTCGGTGTGGAGGACCACCTCGTTGTCGGAAAAGGCGATGGCGCCGAGCACCTCGCGCTCCAGGCGGTCCGCGTCGTGCAGCAGGGCAAGCGCCTGGTCGGAATGGGTGGCGATCACCACCTCGTCGAAACACATGCGTTCGCCCCCCCGGCGGGTAACACACACATGGTCGGAGCCCCGGCGGATCGACGCGACCGGCGACGAGAGCCGCAGCCTTTGGCCTAGCCGGTCGCAGAGCGCCTGAACGTAGCGTCGCGAACCGCCCGCCACGCTGCGCCACTTGGGCCGGTTGCGCAGCTGCATCAGGCCGTGGCGGGAGAAGAAGTCCACGACGAAGCCGACCGGCATCCGCCATACGTCGTCGGGTGGCGCCGACCACACCGAGGCCACGACGGGGACCAGGAGGCGGTCGATGAACGCCGCGGAGTAACGGTGGCCCTCCAGCCAGTCTCCCAGCGCCGCTCCTCCGCCGTCGACCAGCGCGGCGGGAGCCTCCCGTTGGAAGCGCAGGAGGTCGGCGACCATGCGGTAGAACGATGGGGTCACCAGATGGGCACGACTGGCGAAGAGCCCGTTCACCGAGGCGGTCGAGTACTCAAATCGGCCCCGGTCGCTCACCGAAAAGCTGCTGGAGCATGGCCGCCACGCCACCTCCAGCCGATGCAGAAGGCGTTCGAAAGCAGGGTAGTTCCGGTCGTTGAACATGACAAAGCCGGTGTCAACCCAGTGTGTCTGCTCCTCGGTGTCGACCCGGACGGTGTTGCTGTGGCCGCCGGGGTAGTCGTTGGCTTCGAACACTGTCACCTCGTGCGCCTCCGACAGGAGGTAGGCGGCTACCAGGCCCGAGACGCCGGCTCCGATCACGGCGATCCTGGACCTCATCGCCGGTCCTCGGCGCCGGCGCCCGACACCCGACGACGGCCCCGCCGTTCGGCGCCGACGGTTCCGGCCCCGGCCCCGCCCGGTTGCCGGCTGTGATGCTTCCTCGATTCGCGCACTGATCGGCATCAAAACAACAACCAACACGCCAGGAAATGGACATTGATGGACAACGCGGGGACACGGCGCCGGAACCAGCGGCGGCGGCTCGGCCATCGGGAATGCCCGACGACCCGCGCGCCCTGAGCGAGAGGTCTACCGGCCGTTGTCCATGAATGTCCATTCCCCTTACGGGGCGCACGGCGTTGGCTTAGAACTCATGGGCAGCATCCCCGTCGCACCCACCCCGTCCTCGGACACCCGAAACGCCTTCGATGAGATCCTCCCCGCTAGCCACCGGGGCCCCCGTCTGGTGAGCTCGCTCGGGGAGCGAATTGATCTCCGCCCGACGATCAAGCGCGTGGAAGGTCATCTGCGAGCGGGTGGGACGACGGCGCGTTCGCGCGTCGCGGTGCTGTCCGACCCGGCCCGCCCCCTCGACGCCCTCGCCGCGTATCTGGCCACCCTTGCCTGCGGTCTCACACCTGGCCTGGTCCGCCCGTCGACGCCGGCCTTGGAGGAGCATCTGCGGCAACACTCCTTCGTTGCCGTCGCCGCCGGCCCCGATGACCTTCGGTCGTTGGGCGACCGCCGCGACGACCGCGAGGAGGACTTCGTGGTTTTCACCTCGGGGAGCACCGCCCGCCCGAAAGGGGTTCGCTACTCCCTCGCCGGTGCCGTGCACAACCTGGCCGCGACTCAGTCCTATCTGAGGCTGACCGAAGCCGACCGCCTCGCGTTGCCGCTGCCTATCCACTACATCTATGGACTCTCGAGCCTGAACCTCGCCCTGAGAACCGGTGCGACCGTGAGCCTCGTCGACTACCGCCAGCCCCCCGTCACCTGGTTGAAGGACCTCATCGCCCTCCAGCCGACGGTGCTCTGCCTGGTGCCTCACCAGGCCAGGCTGCTCCTACGCTGCGACGCCTTCAGCGCCCAACATCTGCGGGGTCTGCGCTGCGTCACCCTCGCCGGCGGGGCGCTCGCTCCTGCGGGAACGACTCAACTGCTGGAGCGCTTTCCTGGCGCCGACATCTTCTTGATGTACGGCCAGACCGAGGCCGGCCCCCGGGTCAGCTACGTGCCGCCGTCAAGCCTGCCCGACCATGCCAACTCCATCGGCCAGGGCATCGCCGGCTACACGCGGCTGCGTTTGGCCGACCCGGCCGACGACGGCGTCTCGCAACTCCAAGTCAAGAGCCCCTCCCTCATGTTGGGTTACCTCGACCGGGCCGACCCCGCGCCCATCGACGCCGACGGCTGGCTGTCGACCGGCGATCTCGCCTACATCGACGCGGACGGCTTCTACATCGTCGTCGGTCGCTGCGCTCCGTTCTTCAAACCCTTCGATGAACGGGTGTCGTTCCGCGAGGTGCTCGACGCCGCCTCTGAAGTCATGCCCGACGCCGCCTTCCGTCTCGCTACTGAGGCCGATCCTGTCAGGGGGGAACGCCTGGTACTCACCGCCACGGCCGCCATGGCATGGGCGCCCGAGGACCAACAGCGCATCCGGCGGGCCATGCGCCAACGACTCGGAGGTGCACGGACACCGGCAAAAGTGGTGCTCGTCCAGCGTGACGAGGCGGCCAAACTTGACTAGCCGCCACCCGCGGGCTCGCTACGAGGCCCCTGTGCCGGACGGTTTCTCGGCCCGCCACGATCTGCTCCGCGCCCCGAGGGACGGGCCGCCATGCCGGGTTCTGCGCCCGATGTTGGCCCGACTCGCCCTCCGCTGCACCCTCTCGTCGGGATGGCTCCTTGTAGGCGCGGACGTCCCCGACGGGTCCTGCATCGTCGTCGCGCCCCACCAGACCGGCCTCGACATCCCCGTCGCCGTGTCGGTCAGCGACGCGCTGGCCAAGGACTTCGCCACCTGGGCACATCCCGAGGTTCTACGCCGTGCCCCGTTCCTGCGACGCGCCGGTTTACTCGAGGCCGTCTCAGGGCCCCAGCAGTTCCAGACGCTCATCGCCGAGAGCCGTCGGCTGCTGCGCTCGAGCGGCGAACGCGCCCTGTGGGTCTTTCCGCAGGGCATGTTCGGCCACCGAAGCGCCAACGTCGCGTTCCAGCCGGGCATCCGGCTGCTCCTGCGGGCCTGCCCCGAGGTGCCCGTGCTCCTCGCCGGGATCGACTACTCCCTGTTCCGCACCCCCCGCCCGCACTGCTTCATCGAGCTGACCGGCTACCGGGCTGAGCGAGGGTCGCTCGCCACCCAGTTGGCCGCGGTGAACCTAGACGCCGGATGTCGCGCCGGTTCGGAACTGCCCCACCTCCTCACTCCCCACTTCCGCCCCCAAGGTGGGCGAACCTCTCCGGAAAGGCGCCGATCGTGAACGCTGAAGACCTCCGCCACATCGTCGCCGAGATCGGTTTGCTAGACGGCGACGAGCTGCTCGACGACGTGTCCCTCCTCGAGCAGGGGGCCCTGGACAGCACCGGGCTGGTCGAGCTGCAGTTGTGCATCGAGGAGGAGATAGGGCGCGAACTCGGACCCGACGACCTCGACGCCTCGAGCTTTCTAACCATCAACGGCCTCGCCGCCTGGCTCTCCCGCCAGCCGGCCCGCTGACAGGCCCGAATCCACGGTGTGCGGAATTCTCGGCATCGTACGCTTCGACCGCGACGACACCAGCGGCGATGACCGCCGCGCTCTCACCCAGGCGCTGGAGGGACTACGCCAACGCGGCCCGGACGACCTGCGGGTCTGGGCCGGGGGCGGCTCCGTCCTCGGCGCCACCCGCCTGGCCATGGTCGACGCGGCCGGCGGGACCCAGCCGATGACTTCGGACGATGGTCGTCAGGTGTGCGCTTTTAATGGCGAGATCTACAACCCTGCCGCCGTCCGAGCCCGCTTCTGTGCCGGCCGACGCTTCCGCGGCTCGTCGGACACCGAGGTCGTTTTGGCCCTACTCCATGACCGCGGTGTCGAGGAACTCGCCCACGTAGACGGACAGTACGCCATCGCTTACCTCGACGTGGCCCGCAAGACGCTCTCCCTCGCCCGCGACCGCTTCGGCATCCACCCCCTCTACTACGTCGAAACCTCCGGCGGAGTCGTTTTCGGCTCCTCCGCCCCCGTCGTCGCCCGCCTCGTCGGTACCGTGCGGGCGGATACTTTGGCCATCTACTTCAGTCTCGTGGCCGGCGGCGTCCCCGAGCCGCTCAGCAGCCACTCCGGGGTACGACAGGTACGAGCCGGCCACGCTCTTCACATCTGGCCGGGCGGCCGACGCGAGACGCCCATCGACCCGATCCGCTTCCCCCCCGCAGGCGAGGAGACACCTCATATCGACTACGCCGAGTTAGCGGCCGCGCTCGACGAGGGGGTCCGAAACCGAGGCCAGGCGGACGTCCGTCTGGGACTTCTGCTCAGCGGTGGCGTCGACAGCGCGGCGGTGGCGTCCAGCGCGGCGCGCGTCGGCTTGAACTTGCCCGCTTACACCCTCTCGGCCGCGGCGGGCAGCTCCGTGGCCGGCGAGGCCGACGCCGCCTCCTTGACCGCCAAGCGCTGCGGTCATCAGCCACACCCCATCCCCGTCAACGGGGATCAGCTGGCGATGCGGTTAGTCGACATAGCCACCGACCTCGGGGACCCGCTGTGGCGGGTCGGCCCGCTCGGCTTCGACCTGCTCGCCGAGCAAGTTCGCGCCGACGCGGTCAAAGGTCTCCTGACCGGCGACGGCTCCGACGAGCTGTTCTGCGGGTACGACGTCTTCAAGCACACCGTCATTCGCCGGGCGTTGGGCCGACGGCCTGACTGCCCCCGCCGGCGCGCCCTTCCCGGCCGGGTCGCCTCGAGTGCCTCCCTCGGCGCAGGCGCCCTGGGGGCGCTCGCCCCATTCCAGTACGACAGCTCGGACCTGACCTACTCCCATCAGCCCCGCTGGCGCATCCGGGCCGCCCAAAGCCACGCCGTGCTGTCTGCCGAGCTGCGCCGCTCCATACCCGCCGACGCCTACCGACGCTACGTGCTCGACTCCCACGGCGCCGAACTGACCGCGCTCTCACCGCTCAACCGGGCCCGTTTCCTCGAACTACACACCCGGTTCATCCCCTTCCTCGTATCCATGCAGAGCGACCGCCCACTGCTGCGCAACGGCGTCGAGGGACGCCACCCCTTCCTGTCGCGCACCTTGGCCGACCTCGCCGTGCGCAGCGACCCCCGCCTCATGGTCACCGCCCTCCACGACAAAATCCCAGTCCGCCAAGGCCTGGTCAGACCCGACCTGCCCGCCACCGCGATCACCCCGAAGGCGCCCTTCGAACCCGGCTGGGAGGCCGTGCGGGACTCGCCGGTCTTCCTCGACCTGTGCGCCAGCTACCTCAGTGCCACCAAGGTCGGCGGCGGAGGACTGTTCGATCCCGATCGGGTACAGACACTTCGACGCCGGGCGCTGTCCGCCCGCCCGGCCCGGCCGGCGATGTTCGAGCTGCTCCTCCAGGTGCTCACGACCCAGGTGGCTCATGGTGGCTGACGACGCCCTTCGCACCCGAATCCGCGCCCGAGGCGACGCCTACCGCGCCGGTTCCTGGCTACCCGCGGCCATCGACGAGCTCAGGCGACAACGACGCCACCTCACCCGTCGCGGCATGGTCATCGGCGTCAGCGGCGGCGTCGACTCGGCAACCGTTGCCGCCCTCGCCGCCCGGGCCGTCCCCGCCGACCGCCTCCATCTCGTCCACCTGCCCGACAAGGATTCCGACCCGGAAAGCAGCCGCCTGGCACTCGAACTGGCCGAATCGCTCGGCACCCACCTCGACGTGCGCGACCTGACGCCGGTCCTGGCCGCCCTCGGTTTGTACCGTCAACTCGACGACCACGTCGCCACCCTGCTCGGCCGGCGTCCCGGAGACCTCCAGGACTGGAAGCTGGTGCGCACGCCACCAAACACCTCACTGGCCGTGCGCTGGCGGGTCGCCGCCACCCTCATCGACGGCTCGGCGGCGAACACTGAGCCGCTCGATCCGACCTCGCTGTGCTTCATCGTCGCCCGCATGAACTACAAGCAACGCCTCCGCACGGCGGTGCTGTACTCGGTCGCCGACGAGGAACGTTTCATGGTCGTCGGCACCGCCAACCGCGTCGAGCTGCGCACCGGCTTTTTCGTCAAGAACGGCGATGGGGCGGCCGACAGCTTCCCTCTCGCCTGCCTCTACAAACACGAGGTTCGGGAACTCGCCGGCGAACTCGGCGTCCCCCCAGAGCTTCGCCGCCGGGCATCCACCACCGACACCTTCTCGGGATGGCAAAGCCAGAACGAATTCTTCTTCGGTCTCGACGAGGAACCCTTCGACCTGGTGCTCTTCGGCTTCGAGCACCACATCTTACCAGCGGCGGTAGCGGACACCGCCGGCGTCGACCCCGCCGTCGTCTCCAGCCTCTACGCCGAACTGGCGTGCCGCCAACCCTTCCTCCGCTACCTGCTCGCCAATCCCCTGACCAAGGAGCAACCTTGACATCCTCAGCGCCTTCCGCCGACACCTTCCGGGTCCTGTTCATCCACCACTCCGTCGGCCGGGGCGTCCTCACCCACGGCCGGGTGCGCGAACGCCTCGCCCGGCTCGGGGCCGCCCCAACCGTCGCCCTCTCGGACCACGACTACAACCGCCGCGGCCTGAGCGGCCCCGACGGCGTAAAAACGAGCCGCACCCTGCCGATCCCCGATGACAACACCGACCCACCAGGGCTCAAGAACCTCTTCCAAGTCGCCCTCGGTGAGCCTCGCCTCGGAGCCGAGCTCAAGTCGTACGACCTTGTGATCGTCAAGTCCTGCTTCCCCAACTCCCGCATCGGCTCCGACGAATCCCTCCTCCAGCTTCAGAACACCTACCGGTCCCTGATCGACCTTGCGGAGGAGCTAGGCGTGACCCTGGCCGCGGCAACGACACCGCCGGTAAGGGCTGGACGGATCGAGCCCGACGCCGCCCGCCGCGCAGCATCGCTCGCCGCTTGGATGACCGCGCAGGACGGCTTCGCCGGCTGCTTCGACCTCTTCGGCCTACTGGCGGACACCGTGGAATCCTCCCCCACCTACGGCATGCTGCGCCGGCAGTACACCAACGCGCTCCTCATCGACTCGCACCCCACCCGCGACGCATCAAGTGCCATCGGGCAGCCTTTCGCCGAGTTCATCCATTCCACCGCCCGTCGCCTGGCCGCCACTACGTGACCCCCCCAACCGGGACCGGCATCACCGACGGTGCGATGGCACTGTCGCCGCGCCAACGGCCGACAGGGACCGGCACAGGCCGCTTTCCTCGCGACCGCGGCCTGGTCTGGGAGGTGCCCGCCGCCACCGCCCCACCGCAGACGGCCGGGCTAGATGGTGGGCGCCTCGAGCCTTGGAGGGATGCGTTCGTCGTCCTCCTGGTCATCCACGCTGTGTACATAACCGCCTCCGTCGCCTGGTCCGGCATGCTCGCCGATGTAGTGCTCACGACACTCCTCTCCGTGGGTGTGGCGGCGGGTGCCATGATCGTGCTGCACGATGCGATGCACCGACGATTCTCGACCCGCTACTGGTGGGTCAACTCCGCCGTGGTCCACATCGCACTTCCCTTCGGCCTCGCCGTCGAGCGCCGCAGCCGCCAACACCTGGCCATTCATCATCCCTATCCCGGCGTCTACCCAATTGATGACTTCACAACCGCCGGCCGCTTCGTCCGCCCCCACACAGCCGCCCCGTGGCGGAGATGGCATCGCTGGCAGCACTATTACGTGTGGTTCGGATACGCCCTCGTCTGGCTCGTCGACCAGGTCTCGCAGCTCGAAGCAATTGTGGACGCCGCCCCCCGCCGAGACGGTTGGGATGACCGTCCTCGGACGGTGTTGCTGGCCTGCTATTTCCTCGACCACGCCGCCAGCGTGGTGGTTCTGGGCCCCTATGTCGCTTTGATGGGGCCACGCCGCTTCGCGCTGGTTACCGTCCCCGCCCTCGTGATCGGCGGGCTCATCACGTCGGTGACTCTCGCCGTGGGACACATCAGTGACGGATTGGATCCCGCTACCGCCCCACAGCTGGCAACCGCCGTTATCGATCGTGCCTGGCGCTCCACAGCATCGTTCTCGGTCGGAAACGACGCCTTGAGCTGGCTTACCGGCGGCCTCACCCGACACCTCGCCCACCATGTTTTCCCCGACGCGCCCCGCCGCCACCTCCGGACCCTCCACCACCAACTCACCACCTATGTTGGCAACTCCCTCAACGCCGGGCCCGTTGTCCACCCAGGTGCGGCCGCGGCGGTCGCGGCCCACTACCGCAAGCTCCGCCAGCTCGGCACCTCGAAACTGAGCGCGACGACGGTGCCGACACCCGGTCGTCAACCAGCACTCCCTGTGCCCAATTGCTTCACGCGGGCAGTAGGCCTCGTCGCGGGCAAACTGACGCGTCGGCACTGACCGACACGCGGAACTCGCTTAGTCAGCGGCATGAACAGGCTGTCCCCGCCCTCGCTGGCACGCCGGTGCTCAACGCACGAACCGGGGTCTTCAGGGATGCACGTTCGACCCCGATCAAATGCCTCGGAACAACTACACCAGGTATCTCGCGAAAAGCCGGTGAGGACCCTCTTAGTGGGTAGCGGCCCATACGGGCCGCACCCACTAAGGAAGTCAGGCAAACGATGCCTGGTCGCATTCGCAACCGACACGGTACCACTGCCTGATCTCCCCAACCCTGAGGGGAGGTGCAAGCATGCACGCCACATCCGAGATGGAGGCGGGCGCCGTCGCCTCGGCCCCCCGCCTGGCTCGGGTCGTCAGGTTCATTGCGGCGTCGGTCGTCCCGACACTGCTGATGGTCCTCCTGTCGACTCACAGCCATCTGTTGGCCGAGGGATGCTCGCCAGGGAACGTGATGTAGCCCTTGAGCAACCGTGTGGGCGGCGTCGCAACGACGCACGCTGCCCACACGGACCCCGTTCTTCTTCCGATGCCTTTGGCAACACCCTCGCGACGACCGACCAAGTCGGGGTTCGAAGGGCTCGGCTCCTGCCCACTCATTCGAAATGGCAACGAATGATACACCGTGCTAACCGCCCACCGCTTGGAACCTATTTGGAAACTGCCGGACCGAAGCCCCGAGTCGGATCTGTCGCGCTTTTGTCGCGTTTCCCACGACCCGTCCAGAGCGGCTCGTCCGCTTTGCGGCCGCGAAAGTCGCTCCGCCCTGCCGGTGGCTATCTTGGCAGCCCATGACTGTCACGTACGGAACGATGCAGTCCCGGGTTAGTCCTAATGTGGCGCAGCCGTGCAGAGAGGGGATTCCGCGACGCCGCCCCGGCTTTCTGGGTTTCTTCCCCGAACCGTCGGCTCGCCGAGGGATGTGGCGCCCGTAGATTGAGCACAACGGTGCAGGTGGCGTGCGCTGTTCACCGAGCGCCCACCGCCGCCGCGAGTTCCCCGATGTCTTTCGTCGCTCCTTCAACCCACGCCATTCGGAACCGACTGGTCTCCAAGGCGGCTTGACCGGTCGCGACAATCCGGTCGAACTCTGCTTGTTCGTCCTCACGAAGTCGAAGGTCGGCGTCCTCGCAGAGAGACGCGACCGCTCCGAGCACCTCGACCGCCGCCTCGAGCTTGCCAGTATGTTCGCCCAGTACCGCAGCCCATGTCAGGGTCGACACCATCCAGGGCAGATCCGAAAGCCGGTCGAACGCTTCGAGCGCGTGACCGAGATGACGTGCCGCGGCGTATGGGTCGCCCTGCCGGAGCGCCAGACGCCCTAGGGCGGCCGCCGAACTGGCTAGTCCGCGCACGTCTCCGAGAGGGACCTGGATGCGCTTGCGCTGTTCAGAGATCGTCACGGCCTGCTCGAAGTCGCCCTGGGTCTCCGCGGCCCACGCTTTGTTGCCGAGCGCGATCGCCTCGTTCATACCGTCGCCGACGCGGTGGAACAGCGTGGCCGATTCGTGGCACAACTGCCATGCCCCCACTACATCCCGCCGGCGTCGGGCGACCATCCCGAGCCCGTTCAGGGCCACGGCTCGACCCCGCTCGTCATGGAGGAGCTCATACTGCGTCAGCGCCGATTGGAAGTGCCTTTCGGCGACATCTGGCTCGCCGTGCTGCTCAGCCATGGCTCCGCGATTGATCAGCACTAAGGCGGAGACGCCGTCCAGTCCGAGCTGCGCCGCCAACGCGGCTGAGGCATCGAGGTGGCGTCGGCCTGACGGTCGATCGCCTGCCATCCAGCCGAGTGCGCCAGCGCCAGCGAGGGCCTTCGCCCGGAGCGCCGTGGGCTCGGGCGACGCCCTGAGAGCGGACTCCAGCCACCTTCGGCCGGTTGGCATTGCACCAATAACGAAGAACCGCCACGCCGACGCCGCGATCCGCAACGCCGTAGCGGGTGAGTTCGCCGCCGCCCAGGAGAATGCGGCTTCGACATTATCGAGATTGTCAGCGAACTCGTTCGCCCACCGCTGCTGCCGGTGGCCCACCAAACCCGCTGCCGCCTCCTCTGTGAAGGCCGCGAAGTGCTCGGCGTGGCGTTCAAGCGCTGCCGACCAAGCCTCCGTCAGGGCTTGGCGCCGGGCGAACGATCGGATCGTGTGCAACATTACGTATCGGGGACCACCGGCGGCGTCGGGCAAGAAGTCCACCAGATTCATCCGATGAATGGCGGTCAGTATTCTTCGAGCCGAGCCTGCCTCCACCACAGCCACGGCAGCCACGGCAGCCACGGTGAACCCGCCCGAGAACACGCCGAGCCCTGCGAACACCTCCCGTTCTGCCGTCGATAGTCGCGCCCAGCTCTCGCTTATGGCGGCATCCATCGACGCGTGGCGTGCCGGCAGGTCCGCGGGTGGATCGCCGCCGACGTCGAGACCCTGGTCAAGGTGGTCCGCTAAGGAGGCCACGTCCAGATCCGCCAGGGCGCCGACCGCCAGCACGATGCCCAGAGGGATCCCGTCGCAACGGGCGCACGCACGAAGCACTGGCCCGAAGTTCCCTTCGGTTAGCTCGAACGACTGTCGTTCCAGCCTTGCCCTTGAGACGAACAAAGCTACCGCCGGACAGGCTTCCACCGACTTGAAAGGCGGTCCGTCGGCCGGGTCCGGGAACGCCAGGGGCCGCACGGGGAATCGGCGCTCATAGGAAAACTCGAGGGGCGAACTGCTTGTCGCCATGACCTTCAGATAGTTCGTACCGGCAATCAGCCGGGCGACCGAGCCTCGGGCCGCCATAACGTGCTCGAAGTTGTCCATAACCAGCAACGCCCGCTGGTGCCGCAGCCGATCAATAATACCGGCCTCCAGATCGCCTTCCTGCTCATCGGGTAGGCGCAGCAGCCGACCCAGCCGCGCCGCGAACTCATCGCCCCTCGAAGCGTCGGACAGTTCCAGCCACCAAACGCCGTCGGCCACGACGTTGTCCATACGCAGTGCCACCTCGCGAGCGAGGCGAGTCTTGCCGACGCCGGGAGGCCCGACCAGGGTGACGCAACGAGCCGGGCCGCTCAGTAACGCCACCAGGGCTTCGACGCTGGCCCCCCGACTCCCTGATCGGTCGGGAGGCCAG
>OBLV0100000284.1_pt1 | contig 16082 bp, 13 predicted proteins | sample 1520071 | NCBI WGS metagenome assembly OBLV01 (sample SAMEA3888446, study PRJEB22518) | metagenome | reverse complement strand
CCGAGATCTACACTCTTTCCCTACACGACGCTCTTCCGATCTGTCGAAGTACGGCGTGGCGGCGGTGATGACCCGCCACACGTACCACCCCTGCAGCCGGTGAACGTCGACGCCGTCGGGGGCGCGGGTGAGCCCCTGCACCACGCCGGCGCCCGGATGGTCCCCGAGGTAGCCGACGCCCGCTTCCAGCCAGCCGGGCTCGGGCCGGCAGTCGTCGTCGAGGAACGCCAGGAGCCCGGTCGTCGCGGCCCGCCAGCCCACGTTGCGGGCCGCTCCGGGACCCCGGTTGGCTTTTGTCTTGAGGATCGTGAGGTCGTACGGAAGGTCCGAAGCCAGTGCCGCCAGACGGGAAACGGTGTCGTCGCCCGAGCAGTCATCGACCACGATGACCGCGAACCTCTCCGATGGCAGCGTCTGGCCAGCCAGCGCGCGGAGGAGCGCAGCGGCAGTGTCGGGCCGATTGAAGGTCGGGACGACGACGGTCACGACTCGTTGGTCGGTCACGGTTTGGTCACCGTAGCCCGGTACGATCCGCGAGCGATGCCCCGGGCCACCCGCACCCCCCGCCTGCGCGTCGGCGTTCCGATGTCGCATCGGCGGGCGGATCCCGCTTCGGGATGGGGTCGCATGTGGGCCAACGTCCTCCCCGAGCTGAGCGCCATGGTCTCGATCGGGTACTGGGAGAACCCGCGGCGGTCCCGTTTCCGCCAGCCGCCCGACCTCTGGTTGGCCGACGGACACTCCGGGTCGCTCGGCGTGCCGGAGCCTTTGGTGATCCATCTCCAGGAGGCGACCTGGCGAGATCCGAGCACCCGGCCGCTCCTCACGACGACGTTCCTGGATCAGTACGAGAAGGCCAGCCGGGAGGCGGCCGAGCACGCGATGCGCATCATCACGCCCTCGGAGTCCTCCCGCGGCCAGATCCTCCGCGAGTACAGCCTGGACCCGGCCCATGTCGCGGTGGTGCCCCTCGGGGTGGACCTGGCATTGTTCCGGCCGTCGCGGCCCGGTGCGGCCGCGCTCATCGCCCGGGCGGGCGGCGACCCGGCCCGCCCCTATGTCCTGTTCGTCTCGACCGTCCACCCACGCAAGAACCTGCCGGCGCTGCGGGCGGCGGTGGGCGGACTGGCTCGGCGGGGCCTACCGCACGGCCTGGTGCTGGCGGCCTCGCCGCCGCCTGACCGCGACGATGCCAAAGCGCTGTTCGACGAGGCCGGGTCGGAACTGCCGGGTGCCCCCGGCCGGGTCACGCTGCTACGGAACCTGACCGACGTGGAGTTGGCCGCACTCATGGCCGGCGCCGCCGTGCTGTGCCAACCCAGCCTGATGGAGGGCTTCGGACTCACCGCCCTGGAGGCCATGGCGTGCGGCGTCCCGGTGGTCGTGTCCAACCGCGGCTCGCTGCCTGAGGTCGTCGGCGACGCTGGCGTGGTGAGCGAACCCGACGCCGAGGCGCTCGAGGAGGCGTTGTACGCCGTGCTCAGCGACCCGGCGCGCCAGGCGGCGATGGCCGCGGCTGGACTGGTGCGCAGCCTGGGCTACAGCTGGCGGGCCACGGCGCAGGGTTGGTGCGAGGTAGTGGGCCAGGCCGTGTCGACACCGCCCCTCAGCCTGCTCGAGCGTCTGGCGCCGGCGTCAGGGCTGGCCGGGCAGCTGGTCGACTACCACCTCCGGGTGCCGATCCGACGCCGGCGCTCCTCCTCCCCGCCGGTCTGACACCCCAGCTGGGGCTGGTTGGGGCGGGCTGGGGCGGGCTGGGCGGGCTGGGCGGGCTCGGGCGGGCTCGGGTGGGCTGGCCGGGCTCGGCGGGCCGGGCGGGCCGGGCGGGCCGGGCGGGCCGGGCGGGCTCGGGCGGGCCGGGCGGGCCGGGGCTTGCTGGCCTGGGCGGGCTCGGGCCGGTAGGAGCCAGCTCGGGCCGTTGGGCCGGTGGGGGGCCAGCTCAGAACGAGCCCTGTGGGCCTTTGTGCGGCTGTGGGCCGTTATGACGGGAATTCGGCACCCAACGGCCCACAGATGCTTAACCACCCACGGAGTGGCGGCACGTCGCCGTTGGCGGCCCGGCCGGGGGTGGGGCGCCGTGCAGGGCAACCCGGAGGTGGTAGGGCGCCGCTCGACGAAGAGTGGCGAGATGGTCGGCCGGGCGGCCGGCGGTAATGGCGACAGCGGCGCGCGACGCCGCGTTCAGGGCATTGATCGCGGCCAGGGCGCGGGTCCGCCCCCGGCCGACATCGCGCTGGTGCCAGTCGTAGACGGCGTCGAAGCAGCGCTCGTCGTAGGCGCCCGGGTCGGACCAGGCCTGCGAGCCGGACGCATTGCCGAGGTGCGGGACGACGATGTCGGCCTCCAGGCGGCGGCGCCAGCCCCGCGCCGCCAGCCACCAGCACAGCTCGATGTCCTCCACGTACATGAACCACCGCTCGTCGTAGGGCCGACGGTCCCGAAGGGCCGACGCCCGGATCACGTGCACCGCACCGATCACCCAGTCGACGTCGGCCGGAGAGCCGGGTTGGGGCGCCGCTTCCAGCAGGAGCCGACGGCCGAGGGCGCCGCCGTGGTAGCGCACCGGCAGCAGGCAAGCGGCCCCGGCCACCGCGAGCGAGGGGAACCGCCGGGCGGTGTATTGCGCCACGCCACGATCGTCGACCAGGCAGGGCCCGACCAGGCCCACTCCGGGGTCGTCCATAAGGCGCTCGACCAGGCGGGCGAGCGAGCGCGCTGGCGCTTCGGTGTCGGGGTTGAGGGCGACCAGGACCTGGGCGTCGGCACCGGCCAACGCCTGGTTCATGGCCCGGCCATAGCCGACGTTGGCGGGATTGCGGATCAGCCGCACGCCGGCATGGCCGGTCGCGACCGAGGCGCTGGCGTCGGCCGAGTCGTTATCGACCACGACGACCTCGTAGGCGGTGCCGGCCAGGGCGGCGGGCAACGCGGCCAGGCACCGATCGAGCAGGGTGGCGGTGTTCCACGAGACGATCCCGACTCGCACGGTCCACACGAGGTCACACGATATGGTCAGTTATTACAGTTCCCTGCCGTGAACGCCCTTCGTCGCACGCCGGCTGACCACCTCGACGATGTCGTCGCCTGGTTGGCGGCGAGATTGCGCTCGCAACGGTGGGTGTGGCTGATCCCCTTCGGAGTGCTCTACGCCATGGTCCGCTGGCCGTCGGGGCGGATCATCCACATCACCGCCGGCATCGTCGCCCTGCTGATACTGGCCTGGGTCATTCACCGGCCCGGGCGGGCCTTGGTCGTCCTCGTGATCTTTCTGCCGATCCAGCAGGTGCTGTTCGGCTTCCTGGTGGCGCTCCATGTGCCGACCGAGATCCTCAGGCCGGCGGGCGGGTTCAAGGAACTGATCGGTGCCGGCATCTTGATCTCGGCCCTGCACGCCATCCACGTGAACCGGACCCGCCACGGCCTGCGAGCCCAGTTCGACGCCATCGACAAGGCCCTGCTCTGCTACGTGGGGGTGGCGACGCTCTACCTGGCTCTCCCCCACCTCTTCAGCACATTCCCGGACCAGATCAGCTTCAGCGTGCGGCTCTTGTCGTGGCGGGCCGATTGCGGCTACGTGCTGTTGTTCTTCGCCGTTCGTCACGCCCCGATCAGCCGAACCGACCGCCGGCACTTCATCCAGGCCCTCGTCGCCATGGCGGTGCTCACCGTGTTGATCGGCTTCTACCAGTGGATCGCACCGAGCTCGTTCCAGACCCTGATCATGGTCACCGGCAAGCAGGTTCAGTACCAGGCGTCGGTGCTCGGCAACAGCACGGCCACCGTCACCCGCAACCTGGGCTACCTCACCAACTTCAATCCGCTCCGGGTCGGTTCGATCTTCCTGAGCCCGTTCGACATGGCCGACTTCCTGCTCATCGTGTTCGCCATCGCCATCGAACGCATCGCCCGGGACAACCGGTCCCGGGCCAGCTACATCATCTGTGCCATCATCCTCGCCGCCTTGTTCGCCTCGCGGGTGCGAGCCGATGCGTTGGCGGCCGTGGTCATCGCCCTGATCGCCATGGTTCCCGCCCCGAACCGCCCCATCGCCGCCCGACTGCGACTTCTCGGAGCGATCCTGCTGGCGGCGGCGGTCGTCATCCCGTCGCTCGGTGGCACCCGCTTCGTCGACGCCCAGGGCGGCAGTGTCTCCAACGGCGGCCATGTCACCGAGATCACGACCGGGATCGAGGAGATCTACCACACCCCGCTCGGTCTCGGCATTGGCAATGTGGCCGGCGTGGGTGACCGCTTCGTGCTGACCGCCAGCGAGCAGGGCGCCTTCACGGTGGACAACACCATTCTCCAAGTGGGCGACGAGCTGGGCATCCAGGCACTGGTGCCGTGGCTCGTGCTGATGATCCTCGTGTGGCTGGCCCTGGGCCGCGCCGCCCGGCAATCGGACGCGTTCGCAGGTGGCATCCGGCTCGCCTTCGTGGCGTTGTTGATCGCTGGGATGTACCACCAGGTCTTCCTGGGCTTTCCCGTCACTTGGTCGTTGTGGGCGGCGATCGGGCTGGCCCTTCGACGCGACCTATGGGCGCCCGCCCCGGTCATCGACGGCGCCCCAGGTAATATCGTCGAGATCCACGCCGCCCCGGCGTGAGGCAGAGCTGACGAGAGACCGCTGACAGGACGACATTGGAACTGCGCCGCTATCTCCACGTGCTCCGGCAACGCCTTGTGCTGGTTGTCCTGTCCGTCGTGGCCGGAGTGGCCGGCGGTTACCTCGTCAGCCACACGACGCCGCAATACCGGGCCGAGACGTCGATCTACGTCGGTTCCCGAGACCAGAACGCCGTTTCGAGCGACGACATCATCCAGCTCGACCGCATCATCGCGACCTACGCCGCCATGGTGCCGAGCTCGCCGGTGGCCCAGGGAGCGATCCAGGCATCCCGTGCCCCTCGGTCGGTTGGACAGGTGACCGGGGAAACCTCGGCGGTAGTGGTTCCCAACACCAACCTCATCGCCATCACGGTGACCGACGTCGACCCGGCGGTGGCCCAGTCACTGGCCAACGGGGTGGCGGCCAGCTTCATCGCCCAGGTCCAAGATCTGGCGGCCTCGAGCGGGGCGGCGGCCAGCGCCTCACCATCGGTCTCGGTCTTCCAGCAGGCCAGCCTGCCCGGCGCCGCCCTCCCGACGACGCTGAAGCGCAACCTGGCGATCGGCGCCTTGTTCGGGCTCATCGTCTCGATCGGAGCCGTGCTGCTCATCGATTATCTCGATATCAGCATCAAGAATGCCGAGGACCTCGAGTATCACAGTGGCCTTCCCGTCCTCGGCACCATCCCCTTCCGACGGCCTCGCGGCGGTCCGCTGGCCGTAAGCTCGTGACGTTGTGAGCGGCGACAAATCGAGCGGCGGCGGCAAGGGTCGTCGGGCGAAGCGCGCCGGCGCATCGTGGGACGATCTCGCGCCCTTCGAAGAGGCGTACCGCGTGGTGCGGTCCAACCTCCTGGTGACCCTCGCCGACTACAGCCAACCCCGGATCATCGTCACCAGCGCTCACGCCGGCGAGGGCAAGACGGTCACCTGCACCAACCTCGCGCTCTCCTTCGCCCGAGCCGGCCAACGGGTCATCCTCGTCGACTTCGACCTCCGCCACCCCGATGCCCATCGCCTGGTCGGCGCCCACAACAACTTCGGGGTGAGCGACCTGCTGCTCGGCAAGCGCACCCTCGAGGACTGCATGCAGTATCTCGAGCTGCCGGGACTCGACGCCCAGTCGGCTCAGGGGGTGTACTTCATCGGTACCGGGCCTCAGGTCCGCAACCCGACCGAGTTGCTCGGCCTGGCCCGCACCTCCCGGATGCTCGACGAGCTGGCCAAGCAGGCCGACCTGATCATGATCGACGCCCCCCCGGTGTTGCCCGTCGCCGACATGCTGGTGATCGGCCGCATCGTGACCGGCGTGATCCTGGTGGTCGAGGCCCGCCGCACCACGGTTACCGAAATCACCAAGACCAAGGACCTGCTGACCCGCAATCAGACCCGGATTCTCGGCATGGTGCTCAACAAGCACCGCCAGCGTGACGGCGGCTACGGCGAGGCCTACGGGTACGGCAACGAGTTCGTCGAGCTTGAACCGTCCACTAACGGGAAGGCACCGTCGACCAACGGGTCGCGCCAGCCCAATGACATCGCTGAGGAGCCGAAGGGTCGACGCCGGAGTCGCACCCGGCCCTGACGCCCACCCCGCTCATCGGCGGCGCCTGGCGGCCCCGCCCGGCGGTGTGAAGAACCCGTAAGTTTTCGGGTAAAGGGACTTCACAGGATTGTGCGTTCCGGGAAACCCGCCCGTTACCTAACAGGAAACATAGTTGAGCAGTCACCGACTCAACGATCGAGGGGTTTCCTTATGGATGCAGTGGCGGAGACATCGGAACAGTCCCTGCAACGCGGGACGAACTGGTGGGGGGCGTTCGTGATCGGCCTGGCCGGGCCGATCCTGGTCACAGGGATCGATCCGCCCGCGATCCAGGCCTTGGGAGCCGCCGCCATCCCGATCCTCGCCCTGGCGACGGCGATGGGCGTGCTCGTCTGCCTGTTCGTGGCGGAGTTGGCTGCCATGATGCCCGACAAGAGCGGCGGACTGCCCTCCTACGCGGCCGAGACCCTCAAACCGGTGGGCGACACCTTCGCCCGCCACGCCGGCGGGGTATCGGCCTGGAGCTACTGGCTGGGCTGGTTCCCAGTGGCCCCGATCAACATGATCCTGGCTGCGGCCTACATCTCCAGCCTCTTCGGTATCCCGCAGGGCCATAACTTCCTACCCTTCGGAGCCCTCGGGACGCCGGTGAGCCTGGCCGTCATGATCATCTCGATCGTGGGCATCGTCGGGATGTTCGTTCCCTGCTACTTCGGGATCAAGCTCGGGGCCGGCTTCGCCACCGTGCTCGGCGTGGCCGCGATGGCCCCGCTAACCGTGCTGGTGCTGCTGCCGCTGGTCAAGCCCAGCTCGATCCATCTGCACAACATCGCCGGCTTCCACTTCGCCCAGGGCGTGGTCGGCAGCCCGCATCTCGTGCTGGCGTGGATGTTCGTCATGACCTGGAACGTGCTCGCCATGGAGGCCGCCGCCTGCTACATCGGTGAATGCCGCAACCCCGCTCGCGACGCCAAGATCGCCATGACGGCCGAGGGCTTCTACGGATTCTTCATCTTTGTCTTCACCGCAGCTGCCCTGTTGGTGGTGTTGGGAGGGGCCAAGAACGTCGACCCGCTCACCATCTTCACCACCTTCATCAACACCGTGATGGGGACGTCGGGAAGCTACGTCAAGTGGCTGATCGGCATCCCGCTGATCCTGGCGCTGCTGCTGTCGATCCTCAATGCCATCATGGGTTGCGCCCGGTCGCTGTACCAGACTTCGGCCGACGGGTTGCTTCCCCGCTGGTTCGGGCATCTCAACAAGCACGGCTCGCCCGACCACGCCATGGAGTTCAACGTGGTGATGTCGATCATCGTGTTGATGTTCGGCTCCCCGCTGCGGATCTACATCTTCTCCAACATGGGGTACCTGGTCGCCATCTCACTGGCCTTTCTCGGCTACTTCGTGCACCGCCACGTGCACCCCGAGCTCGAGCGGCCCTACCGCCTGCCTCAGGCGATGAAGTGGCTGGCCCTCGCCCTCGGGCTGTTCATCGCCGTCCTCTGGGGCTTCGGCGGTTGGAACGCCCCCGCCGTCGTCGTCGGCTCCAAGGACGAGAGCCTATTCTTCCTGGGCCTGGTCATCATCGCCGCCTACCTCCCGCTGTACTTCTGGCGGTCGTGGCAGGACAAGCGTTCCGGCGCGAAGTCCGGCCCGGTGGTCGACCTGTCCGACCTCCTCGGTCCCGCCGCCGAAGCCCTTGGTCACCCCGACCTGACGACCACGACGACCACCGTCGACCAGTCGCTCGATCACAGGGGGGTCTGACGATGGCGTCGCCCGAAACCGGGTCCGATCTGATCGAGGCGGTCCGAGCCGACGGGGTCGCCTTCATCCTGGCCATGTTCGTCGACATGCACGGCAAGCCGTGCGCCAAGCTGGTACCGGCGAGCGCAGTCGAAGGCTTCGTCGCCGGTGGCGCGGGCTTCGCCGGCTTCGCCGCCGGGCCTATGGGCCAGACGCCGGCCAGCCCCGACCTGCTGGCCATGCCCGACCCACCGTCGTATTCGGTCCTGCCATGGAAGCCCGACGTGGCGGTGGTCCAGTGCGACCCGACGGTCAACGGGGAGGTCTGGCCGTACGCCCCCCGCGTCATCCTGAAACGCCAACTGGGCCGGCTCGGCCATCGTGATCTCGTCCTGAAGGTCGGCGCCGAGGTCGAGTACTTCCTGGTCCGGCGCACCGGGCCGACCTCGATCACCGTGGCCGACGTCCTCGACGCCTCGACGCTGCCGTGTTACGACGCGCGCGGGCTGTTACGGATGTTCGACCACCTGTCCACCGTCTCGACCCATCTCAACACCCTCGGGTGGGCCAACTACGCCAACGACCACGAGGACGCCAACGGGCAGTTCGAGCAGAACTTCGCCTTCGCCGACGCCCTGACGACCGCCGACCGGGTCATCCTGTTCCGGTACATGGTCCACACCCTCGCCGAGGCCGCCGGCATGGAGGCCACCTTCATGCCCAAGCCGTTCGGCCACCTGACCGGCAGCGGCATGCACACCCACCTGAGCCTGTGGTCCTCGCAGAGCGGAGCCGAGCTGTTCATGCCGTCAACCGGCGAGGACCCTCGTGGTCTTGGACTGACGCCGATGGCGTATGCGTTCATCGCCGGCCTCCTGGCCCACGCTCGGGCGCTGGTGGCGGTTACCTGCCCGACGGTCAATTCCTACAAGCGCATGGGCGCGGCGGCCCCGGACTCGGGCGCGACCTGGGCGCCGGCGTACGTCGCCTACGGCGGCAACAACCGGACCCATATGCTTCGGGTCCCCGAACCGGGCCGGGTCGAGAATCGGGCGGTCGACGGCTCCGCCAATCCCTATCTCGCCTTCGCCGTGCTGGCCGCCGCCGGCCTCGATGGTGTCGAGCGGGGCCTGGACCCGGGCGAGCCCAACCAAGCCAACCTCTTCGCCGCCACGCCGGCCGAACTGGCGGCCCGCGGCATCGCCACCATGCCGCCGACGCTACTGCACGCCGTCGAGGCCCTCGTCGACGATGCCGTGCTGCGCGCCGCGCTCGGCAAGACGCCCGACGGCGAGTACATCGACTACTACGCTCAGGTCAAGGCCAAGGAGTTCATGGACTTCCACGCATCGGTCACGCCCTGGGAGGTGGAGCGCTACCTGACCCTCATGTAAGGGGCCTCATGTAAGGGGCCTCATGTAAGGGGCCCCAGGTAAGGGGCCTCATGTAAGGAGCCTCATGTAAGGGGCCTCATGTAAGGGGCCCCATGTACGGGCCCTGGGCCTCATGTAATAGCGCTGAAACATTGTTTCGTGATAGGAAACATGGCATCAGCGCTGCCAGGAGGGAGAGGAGTCCGCGGTGTGCGGCATTGTCGGCCTGCTGATACGTGATCCCGCCCTCGAATCGTATCTCGGGTCGATGGTCACACCGATGGTCAGCACCCTGGCCGCTCGGGGCTCGGACTCGACCGGCCTCGCCTTCTACCGTGAGGCCGATGCCGACCGCTGCCGGGTCACGGTGCACCGCCACGGTTCCGGCCTCGCCTGGGACAAGGTGTTCGTGGCGTTGGGCGCCGGCGCCGAGCTCGTGGGCAGCGGGGACATCGGGTTCATCTCGTCGCCCCGGTCCCTGGGGTCGGTGCTCGCCGCCCTCGCCGCCCTGACCCCGGCGGTGGCCATCGCCGGCTACGGATACGCGGTCGAGGTCATCAAGGACACGGGTCCGGCCGACGAGCTGTGCCGGCGTCACGGTGTCGATGAGCGATCGGGCTACCTGGCCATCGGGCACACCAGAATGGCCACCGAGTCGGCCATCACCCCGGCTCACTCGCACCCGTTTGTGACCGCGCCGGACCTGTGCCTGGTCCACAATGGGTCGTTCTCGAACCACGTCACGGTGCGCCGGCGGCTCGAGGCGCAGGGTTGGCGATTCGACTCCGACAACGACTCCGAGGTGGCGGCGGTGTACCTGGCCAGCCGGCTGGCCGCCGGCGACGACCTGGCCGAGGCGCTGCGGTGGCTCACCAAGGAGCTCGACGGGTTCTTCACCCTGGCGATCACGACCGCCGACTCGCTGGCCGTCGTGCGCGACCCCTTCGCCTGTAAACCTGCCGTCGTGGCCGAGACCGACGGCTACGTCGCTGTGGCGTCGGAGTACCGGGCGCTGGCGTCGTTGCCCGGAATCGACGGTGCCCGGGTCTTCGAGCCGAGCCCGGAGGAGATCTACCTATGGTCCCGCTAGACAGCGCCGTCACGCGGAACGAAACGGTCACGCTGAACGGCTCTGACCTTTCGACACGCGAGATCAACTCGGCGCTTCGCGCCCTGCCCGACGGCGAGGCGGTCGTCATCACCGATCCCCGGGGTCGGCACAACCTCGCGGTCGGCCTGACCAACCACATCGCCGTCACGATCGACGGCAACGCCGGCTATTTCACCGGCGGCCTGAGCGACGGCCCCGACATCGTGGTCAACGGCTTCGTCGGCTGGTCCGTGGGTGAGAACCTGATGCAGGGAACGCTCCGGGTCCGGGGCAGCGCCTCGCAGAGCGCCGGGGCGTCGGCCCACGGCGGGCTCGTGGTGATCGAGGGCGGGGCCTCGCTGCGGGCTGGCATCTCCTTGAAAGGCGGGACCATCGCCATCGCCGGCGACGCCGGCGCCATGTGCGCCTTCATGGCCCAGGCCGGGACCATCCTCATAGGCGGCGATGCCGGCCCCGGTTTGGGCGACTCCCTGTACGAGGCGGTCATCTACGTCGCCGGTTCGATCACCTCCCTCGGCGCCGACGCCCAGGTCGAGGAACTAGGCGACGACGATGTCCTCGCCGTCAAGCGGCTGGTCGAGGTCACCGGCTTCGACCACATCGAGCCCGGTGACGTCAAGCGGGTGGGGTCGGCTCGGACGCTCTACCACTTCGACTCCGCCAACTTCGACACCTACTGATGGATCATCCTTGCTGATGGATCTCCTTGCTGATGGATCTCCTTGCTGATGGATCATCCTTGCTGATGGATCTTTGCTGATGGATCTTTGCTGATGGACTCGCACACATTCGGCCCCGACGTCATCGCCGGCATCCACGACATGGCCGACGTCGGCCATTACGCCATTCGCGGCCTCGGGGCCAAGCGCGCCGTCCCCACCTTTGACGACCTGGTGTTTCTCACCGCCTCCGCGTCGCGGTACCCGCTCGAGGGGTACCGGGAGCGCTGCGAGACCCGGACGGTCCTGGGCGGGGCGCACGGAGCCCAGCCCATTGACCTCGCCATCCCCATCACCATCGCCGGGATGAGCTTCGGGGCGCTGTCGGCCAATGCCAAGGAGGCGCTGGGGCGGGCCGCCACCATGGTCGGGACCTCGACCACAACCGGCGACGGTGGTATGACGCCGGAGGAACGCAAGGCCTCGGCCCAGCTCGTCTACCAGCTTCTGCCCTCGCGCTACGGGTTCAACCCGACCGATCTGCGCCTGGCCGACGCCATCGAGATCGTGATCGGCCAGGGGGCTAAACCGGGCGGCGGTGGCCTGCTGCTCGGCCAGAAGATCAACGAGCGGGTGGCCGGGATGCGGACGCTGCCGCCCGGGATCGACCAGCGCTCGGCCTGCCGGCACCCGGATTGGACCGGGCCCGACGACCTGCGCATCAAGATCGAGGAACTCCGCGAGGCCACCGCCGGCGCGGTACCGATCTACATCAAGATCGGCGCCACCCGCGTCGACCACGACGTCAAACTGTGCGTGGCCGCCGGCGCCGACGTCGTCGTCGTCGACGGCCTTCAGGGCGGCACGGCGGCGAGCCAGGAGGTGTTCATCGAGCACACCGGGATACCGACCCTGCCGGCGGTCCGCCTGGCCGCGGCGGCGCTTCGCGAGCTGGGCGTCGAACGGCAGGTCGGCCTGATCGTTTCGGGCGGTATCCGCAGCGGCGCCGACGTCGCCAAGGCCCTCGCCCTCGGTGCCGACGCCGTGTCGATCGGCGTGGCCGCCCTGGTTGCCCTCGGATGCAACCGGGCCTCGTACCCGTCCCGGCCCGACGACCACGACGGCGCACAGGTCGACGTGACGAACGACTACCAGGCGTTGGGTGCCGCCCCGGGACGCTGCTCACACTGCCACACCGGACGCTGCCCGGTCGGCATCACCACCCAGGAACCCGACCTCGAGGCCCGTCTCGACCCTGAGCTCGGGGCGCGCCGGGTGGCCAACTACCTCCGGGTGCTCGCCATGGAGGTGACCGCGCTCACCCGGGCGTGCGGGAAATCCGATGTCCATCACCTCGAGCCCGAGGACCTGGTCGCCCTGACCGTCGAGGCGGCGGCGATGGCCGGGGTACCCCTCGCCGGCACCAACTGGATACCGGGAACCTGACACGTGCCCTTCGGTCGCCGCCGGGGTGATCCGCAGCCGGAGTCGCCGCGCTCGGTGCTCCTCGTGCCCCTCGGCGCCAAGGCCTCGACCGAGGCCGTTCGCCGGGCCAACGAGCTGGCCGGCGGCGGCCCCCTCGCCGTCCTGGGCCTGCTCAAGATCCACGGCTACTCGATGGGTATGCCGAACCCCGGCCTCATGCCGACCAAGGCCGAACGCGACCAACAGCTGGCGCTGGTCGCCGACGCCATTGGCCGCCTCGAAAAGCTCGGCCGCGAGGCCGACGGGCAAGTAGCCACCACCCGTCACCCGGTCCGGATGATCGCGGCCGTGGCCAAGCGCCGCACCGTCCACCACGTCATCATCGACCAGCCGGTGGTGAGCTCACTGCGGCGCTCGCTGGAGGGCGACGTGGCCGCCGGCGTCCGCCGCCGGCTCGGCGCCGGCATCGAGGTGGTGGTGACCGAGGCCGCAGCACTGCCGGGGCGCACCAAGGCCACCCGACCGTCCGCGCGGTAAGCCGGCCCCCCTCTCACCGGCGCCGGCGGGCGCCGACACTAGATTTCTCCGTCATGCCCCGGCGACCCCGAGCTGCCATCGAGGCCGAGGTCCCGTCGGTCCCCGAGGGTTCGCTCGAGGACCAGATTGGTTGGGTCATCGCCAATCAGGTCCGGTCCCGCCGCCAGGAGGTGGGCCTCACCATGACCCAGGTGGCCGAGCGCACCGGCATCTCCAAGGGCATGCTCTCCAAGATCGAGAACGCTCAGACGTCGCTCAGCCTCACGACCCTCGCCCGGCTGGCGACCGCCCTCGACATGCCGGTCACCTCGCTGTTCCGGGGCCTGGCCGAGGAGCGCGACGCCGTGTTCGTGAAGGCCGGGCAAGGCCCCGAGATCGTGCGGATGGGCACGCGGGCCGGGCACCGCTATGAGCTGCTCGGGACCCTCCGGGGGCCGAGGAAGGTCATGGAGCCGCTCCTCGTGACCCTGACCGAGCCGCGGGAGGTGTTCCCGCTGTTCCAGCACCCGGGTATCGAGATGCTGTACATGCTCGACGGCGTGATGGAGTACGGCTACGGCACCCAGCGCTACCGGATGGAACGCGGCGACGCCCTGCAGTTCGAAGGCGATATCGCCCACGGCCCCACCAGGTTGTTGACGCTGCCCATCTCCTTCCTCTCGGTGACGGTCTACCCGGGCGTGTAACGCGATCGTCATCGCCGCGACATTGGCCCGCAAGGGAAACAGGGTTTACTCCTCCTAAACACAACGACTAAAACACAATGACTAAAACACAATGACTTGAAGAGTCAGTGGCGAGAGGAGACACGGTGTCGTCGGTCTACCTGAGCATGCAGCGGGTACGGTTCTCGAGCCCGGACGCGTACCTCAAGTTCAAGGTCGTGTTCGGCGACGTCCGCCACCACCTGATGGAGCTGCCCGGTTTCCTGCACCTGACGTGGTGGGAGCATCCCGACGACCCGACCTGGTACAACGAGGTCAGCTTCTGGGCCAGCAAGGAGGCGCTCACCGACTGGCACATGAACACGTACCACAAGCACGCCAAGGCGTGGGCGGCCGGCGGGGCGATCATGGAGGACATCATCACCAACTTCGAGTTGGTGAGCACCCGCCTGCTGCGCATCTGCCCGACCTGCGGCAAGTTCCAGGACCTTCCCTACGACCTCACCCAGGAACAGGCGACCCTGGCCGAGCCGTGCCCGCAGTGCGGTTTCCATTTCCCGGTCCTGGGCGAGACGCCCACCAGCTCGGCGGTGTTCAAGGACCTCGTCTCGGTCTCGGGGAACGGCGTGAAGGTCTAGCTCGCAAGGTCTGTGGTCGAACTTCGGACCACCTGCCCCCGCGACTGCTACGACGCCTGCGGGATCGTCGTCCAGGTGCGAACCGGCGAGCGGCCGCGGGTGCGTGGCGACCGGGACCATCCGGTCAGTCGTGGCCAGCTGTGCCGGAAATGTTCTCTCGCGTACAACGGTGTCTTCCTCGATGCTGGTTCCCGGCTGACCAGCCCGCTGCGCAGATGCGGTCCGAAAGGTAGCGGCACTTTTTCCCCAATTGGTTGGGACGAAGCCTTGGCCGAGATTGCTGGTCGCATCGCCGAGATCGTGGCCGTCCATGGCCCCGAGACGGTGCTGAACACCCACTACACCGGCACCTTCGCCATGATCGGGTACCACTTCCCGTTACGGCTGTTCAACTACCTCGGCGCCACCGAGGTCGACCCCGACACCATTTGCAACAAGGCCGGCCACACCGCACTGGAGTACCTCTACGGGACCTCGCTCGACGGCTTCGACCCGCGCAGCGCCGCCGACGCCGCCTCGATCCTGGTGTGGGGCGCCAACCCGTCCGCCTCGGCGCCGCATCAGCACGAGCACTGGTTGGCCGAGGCCCCCTGCCCGACGATCGTCGTCGACCCCCTGCGGACCCCGACGGCCAAGCAGGCCGACCTGCACCTCCAGCCATTCCCCGGCAGCGACGCCGCCCTCGCCTTCGCCCTGCTCCACGTCCTCGAGCGCGACGGCCTCCTCGCCCCTGGTGCCGTCCTCGGCTACGAGGAACTGCTTCCCTCGATCCGGGCCTGCACGCCGGTGTGGGCTTCCTGTGCCACCGGGGTTTCCCCCGCCCTGATCGAGAAGGCGGCGCACCTCTATGGCCGCGGACCGTCGCTGTTGTGGATCGGCCAGGGCTTGCAGCGCCAGCCCACGGGCGGCAACGTCGTGCGCGCCGTCGGCCTCCTTCCGGCGCTGGCAGGCCATGTTGGGAAAAGGGGCGGAGGGTTCCTCTACCTCAATGGCATCGCCACCCGTGGTCTGGATGGCGATTACCTCGCGGGCACGGACCTCCGTACCACGGGCGGGCCGGCGATCAGCCACATGGACCTGGTCTCGGCCCTCGAAGGACCGGCCCGGGCGCTGTTCTGCTGGAACATCAACATCGCCGCGTCCAACCCCGAGCAGCACCGGCTGCGGCGAGCGCTGGGGCGGGAGGACCTGTTCACCGTGGTCGTGGACCTGTTCGGGACCGATACCGTCGACCAGGCCGACATCGTGCTGCCGGCGGCCAGCTTCTTGGAGTGCGACGACCTGGTCGTCTCCTATTTCCATCAGAGCCTGAGCGCTCAGGTCAAGGTGATGGAGCCACCCGGTTCGGCCTTACCGAATTCGTCGATCTTCCGCCGCCTGGCCGCGGCCATGGGCTTGTCACACCCCGCGTTGTACGAGTCGGACGCGTCAATCCTCGCCCGCCTCCTCTCGCAGTCAGGCACCGGGCTGTCGTTTTCCGACCTGGCGGCGGTGGGGACGGTGTGGCCGTCTCCGACCCCACGTATCGCCTTCGCCGACGGCCACTTCCCCACCCCGAGCGGGCACATCGAGGTGGCCTCCGCCACTGCGCTGGCTGACGGCCACCCTTTGGTCCCTACGCCTACCTATGACCCCCGCCCCGTGGATGGCCGCCTGCGTCTGCTGTCGCCGGCGTCGGCCTGGGCCCTCAACTCGACCTACGGCAACGATGCCCGTATCGCCCGTTTGTCCGGGTCGCTCGTGGTGACGCTCAATCCGTCCGACGCCGCTC
>OBLV0100000283.1_pt1 | contig 16140 bp, 16 predicted proteins | sample 1520071 | NCBI WGS metagenome assembly OBLV01 (sample SAMEA3888446, study PRJEB22518) | metagenome | reverse complement strand
GAGGCGGGCGGCGCGGCGGGCGGGGGTGGGGGGGGGGCGCTGGGGGTGGGCTAGGGGGCGGGTGTTAGGGTGGGGGGTCGGGGGCGGGGGGCGGTGGGGTGCGGTGGGGGGCGTGGGTGGGGCGGTGGGGTGGCCGGGGGGGCGCGGGGCGCGGTCGGGACGGTCGCGGACGGGGTCGGTCAGAGGCCGATCGGGTGGCGGACCGAGAACGTCTTCAGATCGGGCTCATCCGCGGGCCGGTTCGACCAGCGCGACCCGGTCTCGGCCAGCGCCACCGTGTCGAACCGCAGCCCTGCGACGTACATGAATGTGTGGCCGGCGTTGGCGAACACCGTGACCCACTTGCCGGGGCCGGCGGCGCCCCAGTTCTCGAGTTGCCCGGACACAACGGTCGACTTGAGCAGGCCGGCGGCGGCGAACACGAAGCTGATCGACCCCGAGCAGTCGTACGCCGTGTCCTCGTACGTGGTGTGGCCGCCGCCGTAGCGGTAGGGCAGATGCGCGATCTCGTTGCCGGCCTCGATGATCGCCTGCACCGCCGGCGGCGCGTTGATCGGCGGGATTGCGAGGCCGTCGGGAGTGAGCGTCGCCTGGTTCGGGTTCGCCGACAGCCCGCTCTGGGCGAGCTGCTTGCGCACGTTGGTGAGCGAGGTGGGTTGCGCCAGCCCGCTGCTCGGAGGGCCGACGCTGACCGCGGACGGCGCATTCGATGTCGACTGGGTCGCGGCACCGGTGCCCGCGACGGGCTCGACCGGCTGCGGATGGGCATGCACGGCCGGCGCGGCCATCGCGGCCGCGGGGGTAGCGGTCTGCGTGGTCTGCGATCCACACCCTGCGCAGATCAGGGCGACCACAGCCGCCAGCGCTGAACCAGCTCGCCGCATATGTCGAGTATGTCGGCCGGTCAGCGCCCGGGCGTTAGTTAGGGCTTAGTTGTCGAAATCGCCCGCGAACAGCGCGAACACGGCTCCCTGGGGATCCTGCAAGATGGCGATCTTGCCCATCCCGATGTCCATCGGGCCCATGAGCGTGTTGCCGCCGAGCTCGGTCGACTTGGCCAACGAGGCGTCGATGTCGTCCGTACCGAAGTACACGAGCCAGTACGTCGGCTCGTTCTGCTGCGACTCTCGCATTCCGCCGTTGCTGCTGCCGGCGTTCTGGATGATCCGGTACGGGAACTCCATGCCCTCGAACGGCTGGGCGTCCCACCCGAACAGCTCGGTGTAGAACCCGGCCGAAGCGTCCAGATCCGTGCTCGCGAGCTCGTTCCAGGACAGCGCTCCGGCCTGGTTGACGATCGAAGCGCCGATGTGCAGCTTGGGCTCCCAGACCATGAAGAACCCGCCCTGCGGATCCTGGATGACGGCCATCCGGCCGACGTCCATCACATCGAACGCCGGCGCGATCACGTTCGCTCCCAGCTTTGACGCGCGGTCGGCCGCGGCGTCCGCGCTCTCAACCGTGACGTAAGAGTTCCACGCCGGCGGTGCGCCGAACTGCCGCTGCATCTCGTTCTGAAGAGAGATCCCGGCCACCGGCTTGCCGCCGATGTTCATCATCGAGTACGTCATGCCGTCGCCGACCGGTTGGTCGTCGGCAGCCCATCCAAACAGCCCGCCGTAGTACTGCTTGGCTCCGTCCTGGTCGGTGGTCGAAAGGTCCGCCCACGAGAACGTGCCGGGTGCGTATTTCGTTCGTTCAGCCATGTCGGCGACCCTACCTTGACGGCCCCCCAGGAGTGTGAGGAATCTGCTACCTGCGGACAGAATCTGTCCGCAAGCGACGGCGCTAACGCGCGTCGAACGGCGCGAGTGCGGCCGCGATGCCGGCGCGATCGAGGCCAGCGCCGAGGCAGGCCAGCAGCGCCATGCGCGCCGCCGCCGCCGACAGGAACGGGGCGCAGATCGCGCCGCTCGCGCGCAGGTCCCGCTCCGCGCCCTCGAACCCGTAGGTCGCGAACAGCATCGACGATCGGTCCGGGCGACAGGTGATGACGACCGGGACCCGCCCGGCCGCGGCGCGAAGGTCGGCCAGGACGTCCTTGGACAGGTGGCCGGCGCCAAGCGCGATCAGCACGACCCCATCGCTGACCTCGGCGGCGTGGCGCAGCATTGCGCCGTCGTCGCCGAGCCCGGTGGTCACGGTCGTGACGCGTCGGTCGAGGCGCTGCACGGGTAGCGGCGTCGGGCGCCGCGGCGTCGCGTGTAGCCACACCCGGCCCTCGACGATACGCCCGACCGGGCCGGCGGTGGGGGAGCCGAACGCCACCGGGCCGGTGCTGTCGATCTTGCGGACGGTCATCGCGGCGTGGACCTCGCCGCCGAAAGCCACGACCACGCCCAGCCCCGCGGCGGCGGGCGCGCGGGCCAGGATGATCGCGTCGAGCAGGTTGGCCGGGCCGTCGGCGCCGGGCGCGCTCCCCGGACGGTTGGCGCCCGTGATCACGATCGGGGCGTCGCCGCCGTACATCAGCCCGCACAACGCCGCCACCTCCTCCATCGTGTCCGTGCCGGTCGTGAGCACAACCCCCTCGCCGCCGTCGGCGGCGGCGCAGGCACGTCGGGCCAGATCGAGCGCATCGGAAAGGGTGAGATAGGTGCTGGGCACCGACAGCACGGTCTCGGCTTCGAGGCGGAAGCCGGCCACCTGCGGAAGCTGCTCGACGAGCTCCGCGCCATCGAGGGCGGGTACGGCGCGTTCGCCGCGCATCGCGATCGTGCCGCCGGCGGCGACGACCCGAACGGCTCTGGGCGAGGGGTCGGTCGGGGTCACGGCAGGGGCTCAGACGTCGGATCGGGCGAGGTCACGGCGGCATCATCGCGCATCCATCTACCCTTGCATCGATGCAGTTCGTGATCACAGGTGCGGCCGGGATGCTGGGGCAGGACCTGACGGCAGCGGCGAGGGGCGCCGGCCACGATGTGCTCGCGTTCGCGCGCGCCGAGCTTGACATCGCCGACGCCACCGCGGTCACTGCGGCGATCCGGGGAACGGGCGCGGATGTCGTGGTCAATTGCGCGGCCTGGACCGACGTCGACGGTGCCGAGCGCGACGAGGAGGGGGCCCTGTCGGTGAACGGCACCGGCGCCGGTAACGTGGCTCGGGCCGCGGCCGCGTGCAACGCCTGGACGCTCCACATCTCGAGTGACTACGTGTTCGACGGCGCCAAGCGATCGCCGTACGTCGAATCCGACGCGGTCGGGCCGGTGTCGTCGTACGGCCGATCGAAGCTGGCCGGCGAGCGCGAGGTGGCCGCAGAAGCCCCCGAGCGTCACACGATCGTGCGGTCCTCGTGGCTGTTCGGCGCCGGCGGTCCGTGTTTCCCGGCGACGATTCTGCGGCTGGCGGCGGAACGGGACGAACTGAACGTGGTCGATGACCAGATCGGGTGCCCGACGTTCACGGGGCACCTCGCCCAAGCGCTCGTCGAGCTGGCTACGCGCCCGGCGCCGCCGGTGGGAAGCGTGCACGTCGCCGGCGGTGGCAGTTGCTCGTGGTACGAGTTTGCGCGTGAAATCGTGGCGGTTTCAGGCGTTAGCTGTGAAGTGCGACCTTGCACAACAGCCGAGATGCCCAGACCCGCGACGCGGCCGGCCTACAGCGTCCTTCGCAGTGAGTGCGACGCTCCGGTCCTGCCGGACTGGCAGCGGGGCCTGGCGGAATACATGGCGTTGACCCGGGCGGTGAGCGCCAGATGAAGCTGCTGGTCTGCGGTGGCGCCGGGTTCATCGGGTCGACGTTCGTGCGCGAGCGCGTACGCGTGCACGGTGACGAGGTGACGGTGCTCGACAAGCTGACGTACGCGGGACGGCGGGAGAACCTGCAGGAGGTCGAGGCGGATATTCGGTTCCTGCAGGGCGCGATCGAGGATCCAGCCGCGGTGGCCGAGGCGGTCGTCGGGTGTGAGGCGGTGGTGAACTTCGCGGCGGAGACGCACGTCGACCGGTCGATCTCCGGGCCCGAGGAATTCATCATTACCAACATGCAGGGCACTCACGTTCTGCTCGAAGCGGCGCGCGAGCAGGGGTTGCGGTACTTGCAGGTTTCGACCGACGAGGTGTATGGGTCGATCGAGACGGGCTCGTTCACCGAAGCGTCGCCGCTACAACCCTCCAGTCCTTATAGCGCGACCAAGACCGGCGCCGATCTGCTCGTTTCTAGTTACTTCCACACCTACGGGTTGGAGACCGTGATCTGTCGCGGGTCGAACAACTACGGACCTCACCAGTACCCGGAGAAGCTGATCCCGCTGATGATCCTCAACGCGTTGGCGGGCGACCACCTGCCGGTCTACGGAGACGGAAAGAACGTGCGGAATTGGCTGTTCGTGGAGGACTTCGCGCGCGGGATCGGCCACGCGCTCAAGCACGGAGCGCCGGGCGAGGTCTACAACTGCGGTGGGCCGGACGAGTGCGACAACCTGACCGTGGTCAGAAAGATCATCGAGCAGACCGGCCGGGACGAGTCGCTGATCGAGTTCGTGACCGATCGCCCAGGCCACGATCGTCGCTATTCCCTGTCGTCGGACAAGCTCCGCGCGCTCGGGTGGCGGGCGCAGGTCCGGTTTGAGGACGGGCTCGCGCGCACCGTGGACTGGTATCGCGAGAACGGTTGGTGGTGGGAGCCGATCCGGTCGGGCGCGTACCGTGAGTACTACGAGCGGCACTACGGGCGGGCGCTGAAGGCTTGAACGCCGCGGGCCTCCGCGAGCTCGACCGGGAGGTAATCGCCTGCCGGCGGTGCCCGCGGCTCGTAGCCTGGCGAGAGGAGGTGGCGCGCGTCAAGCGCGCATCGTTCGCCTCCGAGGAGTACTGGGGTAAGCCGCTGCCCGGATTCGGCGACCCCGCAGGGGCGGTGCTTGTGATCGGGCTCGCGCCGGCGGCTCACGGCGGGAACCGCACGGGGCGGATCTTCACCGGAGACCGCTCGGGCGACTGGCTGTTCGGGTCGCTGTACCGGACCGGGTTCGCCAACCAGCCGACGTCGGTGGCGCGCGACGACGGACTTGAGCTGACCGGTGCGTATGTGGCGGCCGCGGTCAGATGCGCCCCGCCGGCGAACAAGCCGACGCCGGCCGAGCGCGACAACTGCCTGCCGTACCTGGTGCGGGAGGTAAGGCTGCTCGAATCGGTTCGGGTGATCGTGACGCTCGGGTCATTCGCGTGGGACGCGACGCTGCGCGTGCTCGCGGGGCTCGGGGTCCCGACGCCCCGTCCGCGCCCGAAGTTCGGGCACGGTGTCGAGGTGGACGTCGGCCGTTACACGTTGCTCGGGTGCTTTCACCCGAGCCAGCAGAACACGTTCACGGGGAAGCTGACGGAGCCAATGATCGACGCGGTTTTCGGGCGGGCGAAGGTGCTGGCAGGCTAGCCGGCAGCCACGGTCAGGAACGGTCCTAGATCGCTGAAGTCCGGGGTCTGGGCTCGCTACGCTCGGCTGAGGGTGTCTCTCGAGCAATTCAGTCCAGGCACGCGCGACTGGTTCGCCGGCGCCTTCAGCGGTCCGACGCCGGCCCAGTCGCTCGCGTGGCCGGCGATCGCGTCGGGCGAACACGTGCTGATCTCGGCCCCGACGGGGTCGGGCAAGACGCTGGCCGCGTTCCTGTGGGCGATCGATCGCCTCGCGGGCGAGCGCGACGCGGGCGACGGTGGCGAGCGGCACATCGGGCTCGTGTACGTGTCGCCGCTGAAGGCGCTGTCCTACGACATCGACCGCAACCTGCGCGTGCCGCTACGCGGGATCGGCGCGGATCTGAAGGTCGCCGTGCGCACCGGCGACACGCCGCAGCGCGAGCGCCAGGCGATGCTGCGCGAGCCGCCCGACATCCTGATCACGACGCCCGAGTCGCTGTACCTGATGCTGACCGGCCGGGCCCAGGAGCTGTTCGCCGGTACGGAGTCGTGCATCGTCGACGAGATCCACGCGGTGGCGTCGACCAAGCGCGGCGCCCACCTCGCGCTGACGCTGGAGCGGCTGAGCGCCGCGGCCGGGCGCGAGGTCCAGCGGATCGGCCTGTCGGCGACCCAGAAGCCGCTCGAGGAGATCGGCCGATTCCTGGTTGGCCCGACGCGAACGTGCCGCATCGTCGACACAGGGATCCGCAAGGAGCTCGACCTCGAGATCAAGGTTCCAGTGGATTCGATGGTCGAGCCGGACGCGACGCCGGCGCCCGATCTGGACCCGCTCGCCGGGGGTTCTGAAGGAACCCGCCGCTCGATCTGGCCGGCGATCTACCCCGAGCTGGTCGAGCTTGTCAACGCGCACCGGTCGACGATCGTGTTCGTCAACAACCGGCGTGCCGCCGAGCGCCTCGCGCTGCGGCTGAACGAGCTCGCCGAGCACGAGATCGCGCGCGCCCATCACGGGTCGCTGGCGCGAGAGGAGCGACTCGTCGTCGAGGAGATGCTCAAGGCCGGTGAGTTGCCGTGCCTGGTGGCGACCTCGTCGCTCGAGCTCGGGATCGATATGGGCGCGGTCGACCTCGTGATTCAGGTCGAGTCGCCCAAGTCGGTGGCGCGCGGGCTGCAGCGGATCGGCCGCGCCGGCCACTCGGTGGGGGACGTCAGCCGCGGCCGCATCTTCCCCAAGTTCCGCGCCGACCTGCTCGAGTGCGCCGTCGTCGCGCGCCGGATGCGCGACGGCGAGATCGAGACCACCGTGGTCCCCCGGAACGCGCTCGACGTGCTCGCGCAACAGATCGTGGCGATCGCGGCGGCGGCCTCCGACGACCGCCCCGTCTCGATAGACGAGCTGCACGCGATGGTCACCCGCACCCACTCGTACGCGGAGCTGAGCCGCACGCAACTCGAGAACGTGCTCGACATGCTCGACGGCCGCTACCCGTCCAGTGAGTTCTCCGAGCTCCGACCCCGGATCGTCTGGGATCGCGTGAAGGGCGCGATCCGAGCGCGGCCGGGCGCGCGCCAGCTCGCGGTGACGAACGCCGGCACGATTCCCGATCGCGGTCTGTACAGCGTCACGCTCCCGGACGGGCGCCGCGTCGGCGAGCTCGACGAGGAGATGGTGTACGAGGCCCGCCCCGGCCAGACGTTTCTGCTCGGCGCGAGCACCTGGCGGATCGAGGAGATCGGTCGCGACCGCGTGATCGTCACGCCGGCGCCCGGTCTCCCCGGCGCGGTCCCGTTCTGGAAGGGCGATGGGATCGGCCGCCCCAAGGAGCTCGGCGAGGCGATCGGTGCGTTCTCGCGCTGGGCCGTCGAGCAGCCGGCCGAGGTTCTGGAGAGCAAGTACGACCTGGACGGGCGGGCCGCGAACAACCTGCTCGAGTTCCTTCGCGAGCAGCAACAGGCGACGCGCGTGATCCCCTCCGACCGCGCGATCGTGGTTGAGCGCTTCCGCGACGAGATCGGGGACTGGCGGCTGTGCGTGCTGTCGCCGTTCGGCGGCCGCGTCCACGCCGCGTGGGGGCTGGCGCTGAGCGCCCGGATCCGCGATCAGCTCGGGCTCGAATCGGACGCGATCTGGTCCGATGACGGGATCATCGTCCACCTGCCCGACGCCGAGGAGCCGCCCGGCGCTGACCTGGTGATGCTCGAGCCCGACGAGGTCGAGGACGCCGTCGTCGCCGAGCTCGGCGCGAGTGCGCTGTTCGGGGCGCGTTTCCGCGAGAACGCCGCCCGCGCGCTGCTGATCCCTCGCGCGCGGCCGGGCAAGCGTACGCCGCTCTGGCAACAGCGGCTGAAGTCCCAGTCGCTACTGGAGGTCGCGAAGAAATACGGGGAGTTCCCGATCATTCTCGAGACCTATCGCGAGTGCCTGCGTGACGTGCTCGACGTCCCCGGCCTGGTTGAGCTGCTGACTGCGCTCCACCGCCGGGAGCTGTCGCTGATCGAGGTCGAAACCGCGACCGCTTCGCCGTTCGCGTCCTCGCTGCTGTTCGACTACGTCGCGACGTACATGTACGAAGGCGACACGCCGAATGCGGAGCGCCGGGCCGCGGCGCTGTCACTCGACCGCGAACTGCTGCGCGAGCTGCTCGGCCAGGAGGAGCTGCGCGACCTGATCGACCCGAGTGCTCTGGAGCAGGTAGAGGACGACCTTCAGTTCCGTTCCGAGATACGCCGGGCGACTTCTCGTGATGGGCTGCACGACGTGCTCCGCGGCGTCGGCGACCTGACCGTGGCCGAGGCGCAGCAGCGAGCCGTGGACGGACTGAACGCGGCTTCGATGCTGGAAGACCTGCGCGGCGAGCGCCGGGCGGTGGTGGTTCGGGTCGCCGGCGAGGAGCGGTGGATCGACGCCGCCGACGCCGGCCTGTACCGCGACGCGCTCGGCGCGGCACCGCCCGGCGGGTTGCCGGCGGCGTTCCTCGAGGACGTTCCGGATGCGCTCTCGCGGCTGGTCCGGCGGTACGCGGCGACGCACGGTCCGTTCACGGCCGACGATGTGCGAGCGCGCTACGGCGTCGACTGCGGCGCCGTGCTCGCGGCGTTCGAGCGAAGCGGGGAGTTGATCCGTGGAGAGTTGCGCCCGGGCGGAAGCGAGCGCGAATGGTGCGACCCCGAAGTGTTGCGGCGGCTGCGCCGGGCCTCGCTCGCGGTGCTCCGCAAAGAGGTCGAGCCGGTCGACCCGCGCGCCCTGGCGAGGTTCTTGCCCGCATGGCAGGGAGTCGACCGTCACCCGCCCACGGGTGCCGGCGTGGACCGGCTCCGCGAGGTTCTGGTCCCATTGCAGGGCCTGGCGGTGCCGGCCGAGGTGTGGGAGCGCGACGTCCTGCCCCGCCGCGCGGGTGCCTACTCGGCCTCGTGGATCGACCAGCTGTGCGCGAGCGGCGAGCTCGTGTGGATCGGCGCCGGCGCGCTCGGCCGGAACTCTGGTCGGGTCGCGCTGTACTTCCGCGAGGACCTTGCGGTGCTCGGCCCCCCGCCGGTCAAGGGTGCGATCGCGGACCGGTCGCCGGCGCACGACGCGGTCAGGGAGCGACTACGCGCCGGCGCATGCTTCTTCACCGACCTGCTCGTCGACGTGGACCTCGCCCCGGAGGAGCTCCAGGAGGCGCTGTGGGATCTCGCGTGGGCGGGCGAGGCCACCAACGACGCGTTCGCGCCGCTGCGGGCGCCCAGGCTGACGCTCGCCCGGGCTCAGCGCGAGCGAGTCCGGACCTCGGCACGACCGGGGCGGTTCGCGGCACGCCGACGCGGCGCCGGCGCCTCGGCGCAGGTCCAGGGGCGCTGGTCGCTGACCGAGCCGCTGTTCCGCGGCGCGGCCGAGCCGCCGGCGCGGCGACGCGCGCTCGCCGAGCTGATGCTCGAGCGCTACGGGATCCTGACCCGTGAGCAGGTGCGGGCCGAGGGTGTTCCGGGCGGGTTCTCCGCGATCTACCCCGAGCTGTCGCAGCTCGAGACGCTTGGGATCGCGCGCCGGGGGTACTTCGTCGAGGGCCTGGGCGGAGCTCAGTTCGCGCTGCCGGGCGCGGTCGAGCGGCTGCGCTCCGAGGTGTCTGAGGAGGCGTCGCCGGTCGTGCTGGCCGCGGTTGATCCAGCCCAGCCGTACGGCGCGGCGCTCGCGTGGCCCGCGCGGCCCGATCGCCCGGATGACACGCGCCGCCCGGCGCGCGTGCCCGGCGCCTACGTGGTGCTCGCGGGCGGCGAGCCCATGTTGTACGTCGAGCGCGGCGGGCGTGCGCTCCAGACGCTCGTGAACGCGGACGATCCGCGGCTCGAGCCGGCGCTCGTGGCGCTAGTCGAGCAGGTCCGCGCCGGTCGGCTGAAGAGAATCGCGCTCGAGAAGGTCGACGGCGAGTCGGCGATCGACTCGACGCTCGGCCCGGCGCTGGTGGCGCTCGGGTTCCAGCAGGGGCCGCGCCGCCTGACCCTGAGTGCGTAATGCCCGAGGGCGACACGATCGCCTACGCGGCCAACCGCATGCGCCCGGTGCTCGAGGGGCGGGTGCCGGACGAGATCCTGACCCCGCAGCCGCGGCACGCACTCGATCGCTGGCCGGATCGGCTACGCGACCGCGCGGTCCGCAGCATCGATACCCACGGCAAGCACCTGTTCCTGCGGTTCGAGGGCGACTTGGTGCTGCACTCGCATCTCGGGATGGTCGGGGCGTGGGGCGTGTACGGGCCGGGTAGACACGGATCCCGCCCGACCCGTTCGCCGCGGCGGGCATGGATCGTGTTCCGCGCCGGCGACCACGAGGTCGTCGAGTTCGATGGGCCGCTGCTCGAGCTGATGACGAAGGGGCGAACGCGATTCGATCAGCGTCTCGCCGCGCTCGGTCCCGATGTGCTCGCGGACGAGTTCGACTTCGCACGGTGTCTGGCTCGGCTGCGGTCGGACGATCCGACGCGGCCGGTTGGCGATGCGCTGCTCGACCAGCGGAACGTCGCCGGTATCGGCAACATCTGGAAGGCCGAGGGGTGCTGGGAGGCGGGCGTCGACCCGTGGCGGCCGCTTGGGACCGTTGACGACCGCGAGGTCGTGGCGATCATCGAGGCGGTTCGGCCACGGATGCTGCGGTCGGCCCTCGAGGGCCCGCGCGCGATCGGAGCGCGCGTGTACGGCCACGCGGGCCGTCCATGTCCACGCTGCGGGGGACGACTGAAGTCACGCGGGCAAGGCGATGCGAACCGGACGACATACTGGTGTCCGGGATGTCAGAGCTGAGATCTCGACTGCGACGGGTAGGGCACAAGGGCGCCGACCTGCTCGCGCCCGGGAACACGTATGCGAGCTTCGACGCCGCGCTCGAGGCGGGCGTCGACATGATCGAGTTCGACGTCCTGCCCGAGCGCGACGGCGATCGGCTGATCGTGGCGCACGACTACGAGGACGCGGCGGGCCGCGAGCCGCCGACGCTCGAGGAGACGCTGGTCTACCTGACCGCGGATCGGTTCACCGGGGTCGAGCTCGACGTCGACCTGAAGTTGCCGGGCTATGAGCTGCGGGTGCTCGAGGCGCTTCGTGTCGCCGGCGTGCTCGACCGCTCGCTGATCTCATCTCAGCATCGCTCGAGCCTCGAGTTGCTGCGCGACGCCGACCCTAGGGTTCGGCTCGGTTGGTCGGTACCGAAGCTGACACGGGACCCGTTCCGCTCGCGCGCCACGCGGGTGCCGGCGTTCGTGGCGTTGCAGGTGTTCCGGTTCGTGCTCCCCTGGCGGGCCGCGCGCGCGGTTCGGACGCGTCGATGCGACGCCCTGATGGTGCACTGGCGCCTGGTGACGCCGCGGCTCGTGCGCCGGGTGCGGAGCGCCGGCGGAGAGGTGTACGTGTGGACGGTCGACGAGCTGCCACGGATACGGGCGCTGAACGCGCTCGGCGTCACCGGCGTGATCACGAACGACCCAAGGCTGTTCGGGGCGCTCGCGTGAGGTAGGTGTGATCGATCCCTCGTCCGCGCGTAGTGGGGGTGTGAGCGAGACCTTGACGGCGCCGGCCTCACAGACCGGGGACACCTCGTGGGAGCGGTTCGAGTCTCTGTACCGATCGAGCCGCGACGACGTGTTCGCGTACGTGTCGACGTTGCTGCGGGATCCGGCCGCCGCCGAGGATGTGACCGCGCTCGCGTTCGAGCGCGCCTACCGGCGCCGGCGGACGTTCGATCGACGCCGCGGTGAGGAGCGGGCATGGCTGTTCGGTATCGCTCGCAACGCCGCGCTCGACGAGCTCCGCCGGCGCCGACGGGTCGCGGCGCTGGTGACCGAACCGGCGGAAGTCGTCGAAGCCCCGGAAGGCGAGGGAGCGGAGGTCGCGCTCCGTCGCACCGCGGTCCAGAACGCACTCGCCAAGCTGCCGGCTCGCGAGCGCGAGATCGTCGCGCTCAAGTTCCACGCCGGCATGTCCAACGCCGAGCTCGCCCGCGTGCTCGGGGTCAGCGAGTCGAACGCGGGCACCCTGCTGTACCGAACGATGGAGAAGCTCCGGAAGGCCTGCAATGCCACAGCTTGATCAAGATCCGATCGATCCCGAGATCGCCGCGACGCTGGACGCGATCGACGCCACGCTGGCGGGCGAGCCGGTCGACGGCCGGTACGCGGAGATCGCCGAGATCGCCCTGCTGCTGGCGTCGGACAAGCCACAGGTCCCACCGGCGGTCGCCACCTCGCTGGACGGCAAGATCGAGCGGCGGTTCGCGCCACTTGGCGGCAAGAAGCGCCCGTTCGGGGCGCGGACTCCGCGTGACCGCCGGCGCTCGCTGAGAGTCTGGGAGGCGACCGGCGCGATCGCCGCCGGCGTGGCCGCGGTCCTGGCAATAGTGGTCCTCGCCGGCGGCGGCCATGGGGCGTCGTCGGTGTCGTCGTCGTCGGCCGCGTCGGCTGGAACCGTGACGTCGGCAGCCTCTTCGGGCAGCGGCGGATCGGCCGGCAGGGGATCTTCGGCCGCCGCTTCGGCGCCGTCGAGGTCGGCCGCTTCCACACCGTCCGGTCAGCCGGCGGTGCCGCGGTCTTCGAAGTCGCAGGCCGCGCTTGTCCCGCCCACCAACGGCGCCGGATCCCCGGCGCCTGGGTCGTCCTCATCCGGATCGTCCGCGTCCGGAACGGTCGCGCCGACCGTCCAGCCGCCCACGACCGGTCGCAAGGTCGTCCAGGGGGCGCAGCTGAACCTGACGGCGGCTTCGAACCGGATCGACGACGTGGCGCAGGAGATCTACAACGTCGTCGGTCAGGCGAATGGGATCGTCGAGAACTCGTCGGTGACGCAGGGTGGACCCGGGGGCGCCGCCAACTTCGAGCTCAGCCTGCCGAGCGGCGGGCTGGCCCAGACGATGAGCCAGCTGTCTTCGCTGAACTACGCCCAGGTCGTCTCGCGCACCGACTCGAGCCAGGACATCACCGACCAGTACGGTGCGGCCACGCGTGCGCTGGCTGATGCGCGGGCGCTGAGGACCTCGTTGCTAAAGCAACTCGCGAACGCGACCACGACCGAGCAGGTCAACAGCCTCAATGCTCAGATCCACGACGCCGAGGCGTCGATCTCGAGCGACCAGGCGACGCTCAACCGACTCAACCATTCGGTCAACTACAGCCAGGTGTACGTCACGATCCAGCCCAAGCCCGCGGCAGCGCCGGTCTCGCATGGCGGCGGCGGCTTCACCCTTGGTCGTGCCGCTCACGACGCGGGTCGAGTGCTGACGGTGGCGGCGGGCGTGGCGTTGATCGCGATCGCAGCGCTCACGCCGGTGGCCCTGGTCGTCGCGCTTGCGTGGTGGGTCGCGTCGGCGCTGAAGCGCCGGCGCCGCGAGCAGGCACTCGATTCGGTCTGACCGTTCGCGAACCCCTCGCCCGGGTGGGCGTGTGGTATGCATGCGGACAATGTCTTCGAGCACCGAGGACACAATCGCCCTGTTGCACCGCGTCCCGGTGTTCTCGACGCTCTCGTCCGAGGAGCTCGAGCACGTGGCGCAGGTGGCGGTGCCCCGCCGATTCGAGGCCGGCGAGATCGTCTTCAAGGAAGGCGACGAGGGAAGCACGTGTTACGTCGTCCGCTCGGGCCGGGCGCGGGCGGTGCGGGAGCATCCGGACGGACGCTCGATCACGCTGGCGCACTTCGGCCCTGGTGACATCTTCGGCGAGATGGCGATGCTCGACGGGGAGCGACGCTCGGCGACGGTCGAGTCGATCGACGGGACGAATGCGATCGCGATTCTCAGCGCGGACATGCACCGATTGCTGCGTGAGTATCCCGACATCTCGGTGAAGCTGATTGCCGCACTCGGCCAGCGTCTGCGTGAGACCAACGAGCGCCTTGCTCGTCAGTCATTCCAAACGGTGCAGAGCCGGGTGGCCGCGGTGCTCGCCGAGCTGGTTTCGACTGCCCGCGCAGAAGGCCAAACCGAGGGTGATGTGGTGATCAGATCGACCCAGGCAGAGCTCGCGCAGCTGGCCGGTTCCTCGCGCGAATCGGCGAGCCGTTTCCTGGCCGTGCTCGAACGTGCAGGAATAATTAGTCAGGGACGGGGAAAGCTCACCGTTCATGAACCGGAGGCACTCGGGCGATACGTCTACTAGCCCTGAGATCGAACTGTCGGCCGGGGGAGCGGTCGTCCATGACCGCGAGGTAATCGTGATCGTGCCGGTCAAGCGCGATGCGAACCGCCGGCGAGTGCTGGGGCTGCCCAAGGGCCATCTCGACGAGGGCGAGACCGCCGAGGCCGCCGCCGCGCGCGAGGTGACCGAAGAGACCGGCGTGACCGCGGAGTTGATCGAAAAGCTCGGTGATGTGGAGTACAGCTACGAGCGGCGCGGCCGCCGCCGCTCCAAGCGCGTTGCCTTCTACCTGTTCGAATACCGGTCCGGACGCCTCGAGGACCACGATCACGAGATCGAGGACGCGCGTTGGATGCCGCTCGAGGAGGCCGCCGAGACACTCACTTACCCCGGCGAGCGCGAAATCGTCCGTCGCGCGTTGTCGCGTCTGTCCCCGGATCGGTAGGCTGGCGCCGTGCGCGTCCTCAACTTCTACTCGTCGGTCTTTGCCGACCAACTTCGCCGTGGCCGCAAGACCGCCACCATCCGTCTCGGCGACAAGTCACACAAGTACCGCAAGAACGACTGCGTGCTCGTGACCATCGGCTATCAGCACTCTCCGCGGGAGAAGATCTTCAACGCGGTAATCGACCAGGTCGAAGTCAAAAGGGTCCGTGACCTGTCCCCTCGCGACATCGAGCACGACAATCCGGAGTTCCGTCGCGTCGACGAGATGATCCACTTCCTCGAGCAGATCTACGGTCGCAAGGTGTCGATGGACGACACCGTGACCGTCGTTCGCTTCTCTCAGATCATCGAGAACCCACCCGAGCTGCGCGACCGGATGCACGGCCTCGGCGCTGCGCGTAACTGAGTTGCACACGCAGCTCGAGCTGGCGACGCGCGTGCCGGTCAAGGAGCTCGGCTCGGCGATCGCCGATCAGTGCGTGTGAGGGCGCTCAGGCTCCTGATCCTCTGCGCCGCCGTGGTGGCCGTCTCGACGGGTGGCGCGAGCGCCGCGACAGCGGGTCGAGCCCATGCGGCGCGGTCGCTGCCGAAGCTCGCCACGGGCTGGCATCCCGCGTACGCGGTCCGGCCGCACACGATCTATTACACGGGCGACGGCTCCGGCCTGATCGGCCGCATCCCCGGCGGCGCGCACGCGGTCGGCAAGCAGCCCGGCTTCCTCCATTGGACGCGCTGGAACTATGTCACCGCTCGCGCGGTGGGCACGGTCTGGGTCAAGAGCTGCCTGCCGAACTGCGTGGCCAGTCCGTTCCGCCGGTACTCGCTCACGCTGACGGCCACGCTTCCACGGAACGGGCGCTTCAGCACGCTGACGCTCCACTACAGCTACGCCGGGAAGCGGGTCACCGACGTCCGCTGCGACAGCGGTCACGGCTACTACGACCTGCCACCGGACTGGCCACGTAGCAACGACTGCGTGGCGCCGCAGTAGCGCGACCCTGACCGGACGGCCGGCGCGGCCCCACGAGCGCCGCCGAAGGCGGCCAATTGGCACTCTCCTACGGCGAGTGCCAAAAAAACCCTTGAAACGCTTTGGGAAGAAGCTATATTGCTCGTTGGCACTCTCGTGGGAGGAGTGCCAAAGCTAAACACCGGCTCATTCCCTTCCAACCGGAGGTTGCATCACATGAAGCTCAAGCCCCTCGGCGATCGGTTGATCGTGCGGGCGATCGAGGAGGAGGAGACGACCGCCAGCGGCATCGTCCTGCCCGATACGGCCAAGGAGAAGCCCCAGAAGGGCAAGGTTCTCGCGGTCGGCGATGGCAAGGTCAACGAGGACACCGGTAAGCGGACTCCGCTCGACGTCGCGGAAGGCGACGAGGTCCTCTACAGCAAGTACGGCGGTACCGAGATCAAGGTGGACGGCGAGGAGCTCCTCGTCCTCCGCGAGTCCGACGTGCTGGCCAAGGTCCAGTCGTAACCCCGCCCCCCAGGAGAACTGAAACAGAAATGGCACACAAGGAACTGAAGTACGACGCGGATGCCCGCAAGGCGCTCGAACAGGGCGTCGACGCGGTGGCAAACGCGGTGAAGGTCACGCTCGGCCCCAAGGGCCGGTACGTGGTCCTCGACAAGAAGTTCGGCGCGCCTACGATCACCAACGACGGTGTGACGATCGCGCGCGAGATCGAGGTCGAGGACGTCTTCCAGAATCAGGGCGCACAGCTCGTGCGCGAGGTGGC